>Ga0307512_10006676_pt1 | contig 11616 bp, 13 predicted proteins | sample 14_EM_MG_FD_200267 | JGI IMG/M metagenome (GOLD analysis project Ga0307512, IMG submission 200267) | Populus trichocarpa ectomycorrhiza microbial communities from riparian zone in the Pacific Northwest, United States - 14_EM | ecosystem: Host-associated > Plants > Roots > Unclassified | place... | reverse complement strand
CCACGGGGAAAGTCGCAGGGCGTATCAACTGATCGATTGAAAGAGCTCGAGTGGGAGGGAAATGCCGGGGGCATAACCCGTTGAAAGCAAAAGGGAAAGGATGAAGATGCTCAATTGTCTGTCGATCCAAAGAGAAGGAAAACTATAGACTTATATATGAAAGTGAGAGAAGCAAAACCCAATGCCGACTGCCAAAGCCGGAGCCCAATGCCGAGTACCAGTGCCGAGCCCTCCTCCTCGCCATGCTGGCAGGCGAGGCCAATGGGGGCAGGTGAGGCCAATGGGGGCAAGTGAGGCTGGTGGGGGCAGGTGAGGCTGGTGGGGGCAGGTGAGGCTGGTGGGGGCTGGTGCGGCTGGTGGGGGCAGGCGAGGCCGATGGGGGCCGCGAGCCACCGGCCACATGCCCCGAGCCCGCCAGCACCGAACACTAGGGAAGCCACCGGGCCAAATCCCTGGTCAACATGGATGCCGACATAGGCTCACCCTGTCTAGTTGTGGGACAATTCCTACCTGCTAATTCGCTTCTACTAACCCTCAGTCAAGCTGGACCATGTTGGGCAAAGTTAGGGGTAATATGTTTGTCCTGGAAAAGGAGCCCTCAATTACACCCATCATATCAAAAGATGATCATATACACTGGCAAGCACTACCATTAGCACTATGAAAGCAATATGCAATACAGTTGGCCAGAGAGATATTCAAAAGACGTTGGAAATAGCAAGGCGAAAAGAACAATACAACACCTTTGAATACTTACCAATCGAATACTCAACCCTGATTACCTAGTAATGGAAAATGGTTAACACTGCTGTTGATGTGAATGGGTGAGTTGATTGTAGGTACAAGAGAGACGGACGAAGGTGTGTCTTAAATATGATGAGCATGAGCGCGAGCATCGTGTGAAGTCTAAAAGGGCAGTCATGGTGTGAAGTCTAAAGAGATAGTCACGACCATGCACTGAACCTTAGGGCTTCCTGCAACACTCCCCCCTTTTGCTACACTCCGTGAAGCAAGAACTAACTAAACAAATGCGAGTACCAAGCATCATGATTGAACATTGAAACATCCATATAAACAAATGATAGCAATGTTCCGAAGCGGTCAGGCCGGCCGCCGGCCGGACTGCAGATCCGTAGACCGGTCAGATACAGGCCACCCAAATTACGGCAGCCACCGACCTGGGCCGGCCCAGGCCATCTCCCATGAAACCTGGGCCGACCTGCAGATATCTACAGATTTGGGTGGGTTATTATGTGGCCTGCAGAAACCTACATAAATCTTTAGATTTAGCAAGGTTAAATAAATAGTTGCGGCGAAGCATACTATTCCTGAATATATCTGCATATGTCTGCAATGACCTGCATAGACCTGCAGAAGCCTACATATGTCTTCAGATTTGACAAGGTTAAACAAATACCTGCAGCAAAACACACAATTACTGCATATATCTGCATATATCTGCATTTGCCTGCATGGACCTGGAGTGTTTGAAATCATGGGAACGTGCAGGTCTGGCTCAAGTTGATGAGGTCCGTGAGGTGGATGAACTGCTCAAGGCCTTGGAGAAGCGGCAAGTGCATATTTGAGCATAAGAAGTGGCTTTGTTTGGGTTAGAGAAATAGTGGTGGAGCACATTGATGGTTAACAATATTTGTAACGAGTTTCTTTTATTTTTTAAAGGTTGTGCACCACAATGTTTTTTTGTATCTAGTAGCACCATCGGCCGCCAGATATCCGCAGTCCGGTCAGATCAAATCTGCCAGATTGGCGGGCGGCCTGGGTCAAAAATTTCGTGGCCGGCCTTGGCACAGACCGGCACAGGTCATGCTCAGATCTGACCGGACTGACCGCTTCAGAACACTGAATGATAGGAAGCGTACGTGCACTGCCAGTGATTCCCATGGTAGCCTCCTTAAAAACCCTGCTCGTGAGAAGTGACTGTGTGAGCAGGGAAAAGAGAACCACCGAAGCCTGTAGATAGCCATCCATAACAAACAAATGGATGGAACAATCTTAAGTCGATTTCCGTTTTCGTGCCCCTCTTCCTACCATCATCTTATTCCCTTCACGCACTTCATGTGTTTCTCCTTAGTGAGCACCTTTGTTAGTTTATCAGCCGCAATTTCGTTTGTGTGTACATAGGAGTAGTCGACGATCTTGCCAGCATTGTGATCTCAACTGTTATGGTAGCACACATTGATGAGCTTTGTTCTGGCCTTGATCACTCCGGTAGTGATATGTGTGAGGGCAGCCTGAAAGTCACCGTAGATCGGTAGCAGAGAGGGAGGCGGTGATGCTTCATTCTGAGAGCCGTGGATATCTCTCTGTAAGTATAGCAGCCATGTCGCATCTCGGGAGGTTTTGGAGCACGCAATGTATTGGGCTTCGAGTGTTGATTGGGCGATTATGCCTTGCTTCCGAGACTGCCATGATATGGCACTATCATCGTGACACCTTAGAAAGACGTGTCCTCTTTGAGGCTTGCGTTGGGTGCTATCACTGACCCAATCAGAGTCCGTTGTTCCGACCACGCCGTAGTTGCCATTGCCGTTGCCATTGCCGTTGCTGTTGCCGTTGCTGTTGCCATTGCCGTTGCCGTTGCCATTGCAGTTGCCATTGCCGTTGCCGTTGCCGTTGCCATTGCCGTTGCCGTTGCCGTTGCCCTTGCCGTTGCCCTTGCCTTTGCCATTGCCGTTGTCGTTGAGGTGCAGTCGAATGTTTGCTGTGGCTTTGAGATACTGGAGGACTCTCTTTGCTGCGGATATATGGCTGGTGAATGGATGAGAATTGTATTGGCGGAGAGCAGTGACTGTATATGATATATCTGGCCGCGGTGCAAGTGCTGCATACATCAATCATCCGACGATCGTGTGATAGTGCTTGACAATGTCCTTATCGAGTTCCTTCTCCCCCCGATTGTCGGCGAGGTTGAGTTTCACACTGGGGTTATCGGGAGTCATGACTCCATCGACATCGTGCATGTGGAATAGCTTGAGAATTGTGGTGATGAAGGCTTTCCGGCCGAAACTGATGCCAGTGTCATTTTCATTATGGTGGATCTCGATACCGAGGAATTGCTGTGGTCGACCGAGGTTCGTGATCTTGTATGTCTCTGAGAGCTTTGCCTTGACCTCGATCGCTGCTTTGGAGGCAGACTTCGTACGTTCATACATCATGGAGATGACATCGATGCACAGAAGGATGAGAATGCCATCGCTGCGGATATAGAGGTTAGGATCGACTTGTGACTGTGTGAACCTGAGGGAGAGGAGGAAGGTGTTGATGTCGTTGTGCAAGAGCCGCGGTGCTTGCTCGATACCGTAGAGCGCATTCCTCGGTCTCACAATGATTGGTGGTGCGTGCGTGTCTTCCTGGGGCCAGCCTTCGGATAGCACCATATAGCTGTCATCGTCATCGACATCAGGGTTGAGAAACGCGGTGACTACGTCCAGGTGATCGATGTTCCATCCACATCTCCCGACCCGAGGGATGAGATATCAAAAGGTAGTTAGCTGTCCAACAGGAGCGTATGTCTCAACAAAATCAGTCTTCTCATAGCCTTTGATAACTAGGTGTGCCTTGTAATGTGTAGACCCATCGGGGTTTCTCTTAGTCTTGAAGAGCCATCTGGAGCCAATTGGCTTCACAAGCAATTGCTTGGCTTCTTTGGAGTTGACTGTGGTGAAGGGGTTGTTCAAGAGGATGGAAGTGCTCTCTTCATCAATGGCTCGCTTCCATTGATCTATAAGTGGGCCTATTATAGCTTCGGCATATGTCGCTGGGTCTCCATTGATAGTGGTTGATGCCAGCGCTGATGCCATCTATGCTTCCACGGAGGCCTGGTTATAACTTGTTGTCACGCGTCGCGTGGTCGACGGTGGTGGTGGTGGCCCTCGAGTTGCCTTCTTGGTCGTCGCCACAGCTTGCCTGCAGGCAGTGTGATTCTCGTGGCGGAGACGTAGGCTGTGTTCAATGTGTTGTCACGAGGTTGGTGGCTCGCACGAGGTATGATTACGACTGGGTGGGACAATTATTGAATCCCCCATGTAAGGAGGATATGATCTCAACCATGTACGTGCAGGGAGACTTCGATGAGTATGGTTATCGGGCAGATGCCAATGAACATCTGTGACATCATCAGTGTGGCCGTGATCAACACTGCTGTGGCCTTCACCCGTTCCGCTGATATCCTTGGGACGGCCATGGAGAAGTCCATCTCCACCCATTGCAATTGCGGTGTTCTGTGCTTGGAGAAGTCCATCTCCAGTATGAAGTTCCTCAATGTATTCAGCATCTTCTGACAGTCCAAAAATGTCAATACCGTCTGTGGTGCATGAAATGTATGCATTCCGCTCTTCATCAAAGATGACTTCCGACTCTGCTCTTACCACTTGAAAGTTTGGTCCCAAATTCTCCATAATGGCGTTGAATCGTGGGTGGGGCCTACCATCATGCAGGGCTTGGATCAAGGGCAAATTTTATGTCTGTGCTAGACTTCGGGGATGCGCTTGCTCACATAGGAGCCGAATCGTTGCTGATGGTCAATCAGAGCCTTGTATGATATCCTGTTGCCAGCCTTATTGACCATCTGCAACGACAGGAATGGAGCATCTTGTAAGGAGTTTGGTATGGTTCTTTGTAGCCATCTCGGTCATCTCGCTATGTCAAGCCTTTGTTTGGAGATTGCTGGTGGAGGCAGACCGCAGTGTTGACAGCTTCTTCTCAAAACTGGATAGGTGCCTGAGAGTCAATCATCGTAGCTCGAGCCTTTTCGGTGATGGTACGGATCATTCGCTCAGCGACTCCATTCTTCTGTTGAGAGTAAGGCGGGCACCGTTCATATGTTGTAACACTGGCGGTGAGCACTGAGCGGAAAGTCTTATTGTCATATTCCCCTTGGGCATTATTGCACCGAAACCGTCTGGTCTGATAGCCCAAAGTAGTGACTTGGGCTGAGAAGGCGTTGTAGGCTGTGGTGCAAGTTTCCGACTTCTGTTCTGGGAGCATCCATAGGAATGAGACTCGGGTATAGTCGCCAACGAAGTATCTGGAATGCGTTTTGCAGCCGAAGGTTGGAGTAGAGAATGGACCACACACATCTGAGTGTACTAGCTCAAACGGCTTCGTATTGCGCTTGACCTTAACTCGAATGAACATTTGCTTGTGCTTGGCTTAGATGCACACAGTGCACATGAAATCGTCGTTCGTGTATTCAGGGATGAGAGATCACACAGAGGCAGGCTGCAGGTGAGCAATGCGCCGATGCCACAGTCCTAACTGTGAGATGGTGAGAGGCTTTCGAGTGGACTTTGACTTCGTGGCATCGATTGGTGGGCATATGGAGGTGGAGGTGGGTGCACTCAGAGGTGCATTCCGAGATAGACTCGTACGATCAGTGGTCTGTGTGCTTCCTGACCTCTTTCTCTGAGTGGACTTGGACTTGGAGATTGTGCTTGAATCGATCTTCGAAGGCGTGTTTCGAACTGTCATCAGAGGTGTACTTGGGTGTGCATCCAAGGTTGATGCTGTCTGTGCGCATGCAGTGGGAGATATAATGTAGAGGTCATTGACACGATGACCAGTACTTGTGTTTGGTGATTGTGGCGATGATATGGAGCATTTGCCGCTGCCAAATGTGGTTGTAGATCCGGTGGAGTCCAGTTGGTTGACGGAGAAGAGTCAAAGACGTATTGTAGGTGTACAATAAGCATCGATCTCGTAGCCCTGAGTAGCTTCCACAAGTCCATGATGAGTTACACTTACCGTGTTATCACCATCAGGTTCAATGAGCATCGGTCGGCATAGTTTCTTGAATGACTTGAACGAGGTGCAATTGTTGGACATGTGGTGAGAGGCCCCAGAATCAATGACCCAAGTTGTATAGTCGGAGGAGGCAGCGGTGAGAGCATGACCAGATAGTGAGATGAGATCTCGTTCTCCAGCGGTGGCGATTGAGGCTGTGCCTTTGCGAACTCTGTTTCATGTTTCCTTTGCCCGTTTGTAGTGAATTAAATCTGTTCTGACATGGCCTGGGATCCCACAAGGATTGCACGCTTTCTCGTAGCTTCCTTCAGCATTGTCTCCTCCAGAGCTGTCATTTCCACCGGAATTGCCATTTCCCCCAGAATTGCCAGTTCCGCACTGAGTGTGTTTCCGCTTGACATATGCTTTGGTGGTGTGATTGTCCATCATGCAGTCAGTGCATCCGTATGTCTTTGTCGTCCAAATCTCCCACTTCCCCCATTCCCACACCCACGCCCACAATAACCTCCGCGTTGAGAGTAAAGGGCGGCACCAGTCTAGGCGTCCGCAATTTCGGTCACGAAGGCCACCTTCTCTTCGCTCAATCAAATGGCATCCAGGATGTGTTGTGAAGTGGGATCCGGGGGGTGTCGTTTGAAGATGTTGACGGTTGTGGCAGATTCTTTCGGTATGGGTGTAACAGGATGAGTGACAATGCTGTCTTCAGATATCTCTTCAGCAGAGCCACTCAGTTGATTGCGGTAGTCGATTTGCCGAGTTAAGTAGGTTGTCATCATCTGGTGTTTTGCTGGGTGGCAGACATGGAATTTGCGTAGAATCTGCGTTTGAACGAGTTGGGAGAGCGTAGTATCGCATCGATCATCGAGGATATCCCACATCTTGGCAGGATCGATGGTGTGTTTGATCTGTGGGAGGATCACGTTGGAGCATCCCCTGTAGATGATGGATTGGGCGTTGTTTCGTTGTTTATGCCAATTTCGCCATTTGGCATGGTCATCCCGGTTATTGCGTTGTGGCTCAGGCCCTTCTCTAGTCATGATCTTGTAAGCGTCTGCTCCCATGATTACTCGCCGCACTTTCTCTTTCCACATGGGGTAGTTGTTTTCGGTCAACTTAGGGATGTTGCTATAAATGCTCTTGATAGTTTCCGTAGGCATTGTGAGGGAGGGTGGTGTTTTCGAGGCTTCGAAGGTCTTGAAATAGTGGCAGGACAGAGATTTCGGGAGTCTTGCTGAGAGCGGGAGGACAGAGGTTTTGGGGGTCTTGGTGATCGCGGGAGGATGGTGATTTCGAGGTTTTGGAGGTCTATGTAATTGATGAGGTTATTGGATGGTTGTGGAAGTGAGAGAGAGTGGAAAGAAAGAAAATACGTGATTTTAGTCAGTAGCAACCGCCAGGCTCATAGCCTGTTGATGTGTATGAGTGAGTTGATTGTAGGTAGAAGAGAGACGGACGAAGGTGCGTCATAATCATGATGAGCATGAGGGCGAGCATTGTGTGAAGTCTAACAGGGCAGTCATGGTGCGAAGTCTAAAGAGATAGTCACGACCATGCACTGAACCTTAGGGCTTCCTGCAACAACTGCCACCACTATGCTCAAGGCATTCTCAACATGCCAGAGTGGTGATAACGGCAGTAATGGGGGTGACAATGTGGAACATTATGATACAGGAGAACTTCAGAGAAAATGAGTGAAATTCAAAAAGGTGAAGTGATGCAAGGCACTCTGGAGGATCACATGATGAAGTAAACTAACTCAGAAATACGATTATCTAGAGTATGGAAGAAAATAATGTGGGTGGCAAATGGCATGGATGGATGAGAGGACAACCAAACAGGAATGAGTTAGAAGCTCTGGAATAATAAAAAAGGAGGGATAGGCAACCACAATAAAGGTGAGTGGTTACAAAACACAAAGATGATTACAGCATTTCTCAGACTTAAAATATTCTCAGAGGTTGATATGAAATTTGGTGAGCCAGTAAGGGTTAACCAGACAGGGCTTAGGATGAATGAGAACAGGAGTAATTGTGTTTCAATTTAAATTGTACCAAGTAAGGTTTGATGATCCTGCAAGGCAAGAATGTTTTTATGATTCTCCTTAGTTTTAGCTTGCTTTTTGGTGTGTTTTTTTGTTTTGGGGCGGGCTTGATGGGTTAGTGGCCTTAGTACCCCCAATGAGTAGCAGGAAGAAGGAAGGGACCCCTTTGCCTCGCTGCGAAGTAGGTGGGTTAGTGGCCTTGTGCCCTCCACCGACTGAAGACCGAGGAAGTTCCGGGGAAATGGGTTTATAATATGTCATGACCGCTTAGCGGCCGGCAGGTTAGGTAACGACACTGGGCACCCCTTCGAGGTGAATACAATATGATTACAAAGAAACAAACTCACCTGCTGCATGGCCATCGATAAACGCACATATGCATATACATACATGTTGCAGCATCTCAGTTGCAGCAACATGCACTCAAACATTTGCTTGTAATTTACACCTCTCTCTTTTACCACACCAGAAGCGTGCCGGCCAATAGTACTTAGAAGGGTAGATGAAATTGGTCGATAATATGAGGTCCTCATTACAACCCGCGCACATAAATCACGGATGCATGACGTACTTGAGTCAATTAACTATAGAAAGTGGAGTTTTGATCAGTGGGTGGGTGATATGATTTGGAATGATATGACTCAACTCAGTGCGCTGCACTTTCCAAGATTTTTCCGCATCAATTTTGATACGTTTACTTTAGTGAAATGCAGAGTGTAGAATTTGATCACATCTCATCGACCACTCGGTGTGTTGCTTCTTAAAGCTGCCGGAAACGGTGACCGGTCATGCACGCGCTACTGCGGACTTCCTATTGCGATCTACTATAACCATGACGAACATCTTCATTAGAGATTGCAGTTCCGTGATGCTTTAATTGTGATAAGCACAGTATGCGGGGTAGGATGTAACAGATACGCTCGCTGCTATTAATTTTCGCTATTGGTTTCTATGCGGCCACCTTATCTCTTGGATCTATTGTGACCCATTCGTGGCAGCCACCCATCCATGGACAGGCAAGTACCATCCATGGACAGGGTGGTTCCCCGAATGGTACCATCATTCATGAATGGGACAGGTGAAATAAGGTATGTCAATTAAAAAATAGCTTTGCTTATAAAATAAGTGCTGCTGAATATTTCTTTTACCAGCTTCGCTTCGTTTCTACACATATCTATTTTTATAAGCCTATATATTTGCTTCGTTTCGCTGCCATATATCTCATTTATAAATTTACTGGCTTCGCTGCACTGCTATATATCTCTTTGGCAAAGTCCATCGACTTCGCTTTGTTGCCATATATTTCTTTTACAAGTCAGTAATAGTCCTCTTAGTGGTGTGAATTTAATTTGCATAACTTATTTTTACTTGTCCCATTCATGGGTCTCTGAATGGTGGTACCATTCGTGGAACCGCCCTGTCCATGGATGGTACGGCCCTTCCATGGATGGGGCGATTGCACGAATGGGTCAGAACAGATCCATGGCCAGGTAACAATCGCCGATCCCCACAGACACCCATCCCTGCCCCTTGTTTATGATGAACAATTACCGCACAGACCAACGCTGGCAATGAACCGCCGCCGTCACTATACAGCGCTGTTGCTCTCTGAAAGAACGCTTGGGCGGATGGACCTTTGTGAGCACTAGTACTTTTCGCAGCACAATAGCACTTCCACTTACAACACTCCATTAATAACACTGTCCTTTCCCAACTTTGTCCCAAGCACCGTCTCTTCCCATTTTATACCGATAGCAAAAATTACACGCCGTGGACACCTACCCACAGTTTGCGCACCGTACTAGCCTCAGTGCATTTATATAACCTGCAGCGATTGTGTAAACCAGAGAATACGTTCAAGGTCCCAGACAGGAAGCTCGAACCCATTACCTGCAACTCGGCCTAGTCCTACCCATCCTGCAAACTTCATATAGACGTTAAAATTGCAGCGCAACAATAAGTACTTCAGAATAAGCTAAGTTGTCTTCGATTGGAAACCCAAGAAATATACAACGATACGGACGAGAATGGGCTCTACTGACCGAACAACTGCTCGGTTTGTGGTAGCCGTTGACATTGGGGCGACGTATATTTCCCATAATTACTACCATTTTATATATTTACATTTATACTCGTTCTAACTGCGCCATTCTAGCTCCACGTCCGTAGCCTTCGCCCATCCGTCATCTCCTTGCCAAATTAAACTGGTCCAAACCTGGCCAAACCGTGGTTCGGCAGACAAAGTTCCTACTGTGATTCAGTACACCAACGCGCAGACCAGAGCTTACAAGTGGGGTTATGGAGTTGATAGTCAGGGTTCGTCTGAGACTCTGAGATGGTTCAAACTGTTAGTTCAAGACCAACCAAACACAGCCTTATCACATCAGCAAGGTACGCATATGATAGACGCTTTGCGGACATCATCCGTAAAACCCCGGCCTCTCATTTCAATGGATCTCATTGTCTAATTCACTCACAGTCACCCCCACACCGATAACGCCCGCGCACGAAACGGCGTGGAAACTTCAGAAACTTCAGCTTTCTCTTGTTACTGTAGTCTCAGACTTCTTGAAGTCGGTTTTGGAAATCACAAAGACTTGTATTGAAGCGACCTACGACTCAAAATTTGCCTGTGACTCTAACATAGAGTATATTCTAACGGTCCCTGCAATGTGGAGCGATTCTTCGAAAAAATTCATGATTGAAGCAGCAGAAGGCGCAGGATTTGGATCACACCGACACGATTTCCATTTAATCAGCGAACCTGAGTGTGCGGCAGCATATACTCTCAGAGCAATTCAGCCCAATCATCTAAACGCACGAGTTCTTCATTACCTTCATTTTTTACCATACTAACTCACGATTAGGTAGGCGACATATTTATCATCTGCGACGCTGGTGGAAGCACTGTGTATGAAGTTCTTCTCATGGAATGGGCGATACTTACACTATAACTAGGGACCTGATTACTTATAAGATACATAACATGCAACCCCTCAGGGTCGCGGAGATTGCGAGTGATATTTGTGAGTAGTCACCATCCCACCGCCAGGTCAGTTCTAACGCTATATGCAGGTGATCAGTGTGGCCCCGTGGTACTGGATGAGAGATTTGAACAATACATTCGCGGAGTTCTAGGTAATGACATTATTGACAACATGAAGGTACACAACACTTCTCTTACATCCTCCATTGTTTGGTCGTGTCTCATAGCTAACGGTTGATGCACACTGCATAATGTTCAAGTAGCCGCGATGTAAGCGAGAGATGATGCGAACTTGGGAAGAAACGGTTAAGTTCAGATTCGGCAACAGCTGGGGTTCAGAATCAGAATACGAAGTGTCTGTTCCTGGTATACACGACAATGATAAAGCCAACGTCGAGGATGGATACCATACCATTCAGCGGTAGGCCCTGTTGAAATAGAAATATAATAAACTCTAATCTAACTGTTATATCTGAATCCAGTGCCGACATCGAAAGGATATTCAATCCGGTTGTGGACACAATCATCGACCTGGCGAAGCAGCAGGTCGATCTGGTTCAAGGAACGGGGGAAACTGTGGCCGTACGTCCAGTGAAGTCAACCGTCCCGTCCGTCCGGGATCACTGCGGACGGGGACAGACGGCAAAGTCGCCGTCCGTCCAAGGGCAGGACGGAAATGGCGCCGTCTTTTTGAGGCAGGACGGGGACGGATGGCAATGACGGCCAACTAGCCGTCCCCGGCCGTCATCTACCGACATCCATGGATCTCCTGCATTGTACATTATAAAATCTCATAAAACTAGTTACATCTACTTTGACCTCGAAG
>Ga0307512_10006674_pt1 | contig 11620 bp, 7 predicted proteins | sample 14_EM_MG_FD_200267 | JGI IMG/M metagenome (GOLD analysis project Ga0307512, IMG submission 200267) | Populus trichocarpa ectomycorrhiza microbial communities from riparian zone in the Pacific Northwest, United States - 14_EM | ecosystem: Host-associated > Plants > Roots > Unclassified | place... | reverse complement strand
CTTCCGATCTAAAAACCATAAAAATAAAAAAAAACCTAAACCCGTTTCTCTTTCTTAGCCGCAGCCCCTCCTCTCTTAAAAAACAAAAAAAACCGCCGCCCGTAGCCCCACCTTCTTCTCCTCCCACAGCAGCCGACCAGATCGTTCCCCTTGCCCTCCCATCTCTCCAGCCGCCCATCCTCCTTTCCCACAGAAGAAAGCAGCTGCCGCCCTTCCCCTTTTTTGGGACCAAAACCAGAGAGCACCTCACGGTTCTTCTTCCCCATCGCCATTTTTCAGCACTCGAAACCCCCGACTCTTTTTTGTTTTTTGCCTCAGCTGACCGAAACCTTCAGCCTTCCACCATCTCCTTCCCCCACAAGCCAACCAACCCCAGCTCCTCCACAATACAGCCCCAGCCATACTCTCCCCGATGTCTGCCTCTTAATCTCCAAAATCAAAGCCAACTCTCCCCATTTTTCCAGCCAATCGCCTCCCAGACCCGCACACACTGCCTCCTCTCCATTTCCCCTCTCCATCGTCCTCTCCTTTCTCAGCCGACCCACAGCCATCACAGACCGGACCAGCCACCAGCAACAGCAAAGACGCAACACTTCTACAGAGCCAGCAACCCCTCCCCTCTCCGTAGCGGCTCCACCGGACGCGGGCGACAGCAGCGAAACAACAGCCCACAGACCCACCGCTGTCCCTTTCCCCAGCGGCGACACCCACAGCTCCGACCTCTAACACTCCTTCCACAACCTCCAAATCAGCCACCGAAGAAGGGAAGAACAACAAACCATAACTGAAAACAGACAAAAAAAAAACAGATCCGAAAGAGAAGAAAAAAAGATAAAATCAACTGTTTGCGGCCTTTTTTTTGTGTTTTGCAGGTCACCGCCGGCGAGGAAGGCAAGAGAGGAGGAAGCCGCTCCAGATCCCCCAGCTGCCCGGACGCGCCGCCAGTGTTCCTGCTTTCCCAGAAGTGTTCCTCTGCAATTCCTGAATATTTGGGGTCTATTTTGCAATTTTTGAATTGTATATCATGTGTAGATTTGTTTTGAATTTATGTTATTTGTAATTATATATGAGTGTACGAGAAAAACATAATAAAAAGGGGATGTGTGTGTATGTAGTTTTTTATGTATGTTATTAAATTATAAAATCAAAAAGATAAAAAAATGAATTTATTGTTTTAATTTGGTGTATGGTCGAGTATTTGAAGGACAAATAAAATTATGTTGTATTTCTCGTGAAAATATAAGAACATGTTTCTATGTATATTCTGGGATTTAATAACTGATTTATTAAAGCCGTAAGAATTTGACTAATTTGACTTTAATTGTGATTAAATGTAATGTTTGTGTTTTTGATAAAGAAAATATAAAAAAAATGTTTTTGTGTGTTGCATACAGCCAATATCCTAACATGATTTGAACGTTTTTTTTATATATATAAAAAAACAAATATTTGAAGTTTTGAAAATGTGTTTTCGCATGGATTTCTTAAACACAAAAATTATTTTCTTGCATTTCTGGATTTTTCAACATGTTTGTAAAACTCCAAAGGGTGTTGGCCAATATTCCAAAAAATATAAAAATCTTATTTTGGGGAGAAATCATTTAGTATTCACCATTAATGTTTGGATAAAGAAATCTCAAAGGGATGAATATCCAAAATATTTAATGGGAATAACTTGTTATTATTCACTGTTAATATTTGGATAAAGAAACCCTAAGTGGTAAATATCCAAAATAATTTTCTAGGGATAATAAGTCATCACACATCCTTGAAAGAAGCCTTGATTATAATCGAGGACGTTTCATTTTTTTACTCCACGGTTTACAAGCCGTGAGAGTATAAAACACTAAGGCAAAAAATGGCTTTTAAAGCGCCCTAGATTTCTAAATTTTTGTCCCTCCTCCTTGCGATTTACGAGTCGCAAACTCTTGAAATACTAAGGGGAAAATGAGCTTTTAAAGCACATGGAATCTCCTTGGATTTCTATCTTAATAAATTTAGTCTGAATCAAACACAGATTTTAAGAGATCTGCATTGTTTCTCCCTGGTACTTTGTAGACATATCTAAGGGTGTGATCCACATTGACCAAGGTTTATTTATTTTTAAAACTTTCAGTCCAAATCCATTCATCATAGCAAAACGTATCCTAGGAAAACACCAACACCATAGCAATTATAAAGCAAACCAAACACCAAGCAGCTTACCTTAGGTAGGGCGTACTAGGGGTGCTAATACCTTCCATTTACGCAACCAGTCCCTTGCCTTAGAATCTCTGAAAGACCAGTTAGGGTTCCTAGTGCCATAATACTAGGTGGCGACTCCCTTATTCACAATAAAACAAAAAGACCCCAAAATCAATCGAGGATCGCCGCGACGCTGCGCTCCGCCACGAGGGTGCGACAGGATGGCGACTACACAGGGGACCCTTTGGACTAAGCTTGGTAATTGTTTTTTTTTATGCTATGTGTTGTTGTTTTTTTTTTTTACTATGAATGACCCTTTGGACCCTTTTAGAGATTCTAAGGCAAGGGACTGGTTGCGTAAAGGGAAGGTATTAGCACCCCTAGTACGCCCTACCTAAAGTAACCTGCTTGGTGTTTGGTTTGCCTTATAATTGCTATGGTGTTGGTGTTTTCCTAGGATACATTTTACTATGATGAATGGATTTGGGCTGAAAGTTTAAAAAGAAATAAACCTTTGTCAATGTGGATCACACCCTTAGATATGTCCACAAAGTACCAAGGAGAACCAATGCAGATCTCTTGAAATCTGTGTTTGATTCAGACTAAATTTATTAAGATAGAAATCCAAGAAGATTCCATGTGCTTTAAAAGCTCATTTTCCCTTAGTATTTCAAGAATTTTGTGACTCGTAAATCGCAAGGAGGAGAGACCAAAATTTAGGAATCTAAGGAAAGTCATGGTGCTTTAAAAGCTTATTTTTACCTTAGTGTTCCATACTCTCGCGGCTCGTAAACCGTGGAGTAAAAAATTGAAATGTCCTCGATTATAATCAAGGCTTCTTTCAAGGATGTGTGCGGATTTATTATTTCCTAGAAAATTATTTTGGATATTTACTACTGAGGGTTTCTTTATCCAAATATTAACAGTGAATAATAACAAGTTATTCCCAATAATATTTTGGATATTCATCCCTTTGGGATTTCTTTATCCAAACATTAACGGTGAATAATAGATGAAAATCCCCCCAAAATAAAAAATTTTGTATTTTTTGAAATATTGGCCAATACCCTTTGGAGTTTTACAAACATGTTGTAAAATCCAAAAATGCAAGAAAATAATTTTTGTTGTGTTTAAGAAATCCGTGTGAAAACACATTTTTGAAACTTCCAATATTTTTTTTTAAGAACGTTCAAAACATGTTAGGGTATTGGCCATATGCAACACACAAGAAAACATGTTTTTTAGATATATGTATATTTGTCACATTGCATCGAAAACCGGGTATTCTAAATACGAGATTGATATATATTTTTTTACAAAATAAAAAAAATTCAGACCTTAAAATAAATATTCCAGAAAATCATAAATCTCTTTCTCTTTCTTTTATTTTTTTTTAAAGAAAAAAAAAGAAAAAGAAAACAGCATGTCCGGCTGGGTCACTTGCCCAAGCAAGTGACCCGGTTTGGACACAAAAAAAGGAGCGCAGTCTTCTCAATGAACAAGGCAAAATGCATGCAAATAGACCACGTTACTGTTCAAGTGAATTAAAATTCACTTGAACAGTGCAAACACAAAGCAAAAAAATGCATGGTGCGGGAGGTGAAGAGAACAGACCTGGGAACGAAAGGACAACGGCGATGTTTGAAGGCTTGCTGGCTAGTCGATCAGTGTTGCCTCTACTTCAGCTCTTTCCCCCTATTCTTTTTTGGCGTTCTTCTTCTGAGCTTCACCTCTGCAATCTTCGTTCCTCTCTCTTTCTTCTGGTTTTCTGCACTTTCTTCTTCCCTGTTTTGCAGATCTTATATGCAAAAAATGAAAGCAAAGACCGAAAGGCAGTCCCTGCTGGTTTATGGTTTCTCTTCTTTTTTTCGTTTTTCCTGCGCTTTCTCCCTTTTTTTTTGTCTCGTTTTCTGTGTTTTCTTTCTCTCCCTCTCTGGTAACTGAGATGGATAAAGACAATGGTACTGCAGCTTCTGCGCACAGCCGGTGGTCACTGCTTCTGGGGACAGTGAAAACGTTGGCCACGCTGGTTGATGATCTCTATTCCTTTTCTTTCCTTCTGCTGATGCTCTCTGTGGAGATGATGAGGGAGACGACGATGAAAACGTGCTATGCTGGTTGAGTTCACGCCCCTGCCTCTGTTTTTTTTCTGCTTTTGACAGTGGCGTTCTGCTTTCCTTTTTCTTTCGTTCCTCTCCTTTCTTTTTCTGCCTGGCTTCACATCTCTCTTTTTTTCTGTAACTTTGTTCCTGTGAAGACTTTCACAGTCGAAAAGATGAACCCTTGCTCTCTGCGTTTTTCCCTCCTCTTTAGGTCAACAGCCGAGGCTTCTATATAGCCTATACATGGCTTTATTTAGGAAACAAATATTACATTAACTCTAAGGTGTATTCTCGGGTGAGCAGAAATAGGAAACCATAATGTTTGATTCTGATTTTGTGATCAGCAGTGATTTCTTTCCTAGTTAGAGGATGGTGTGGCTCTTTTCTTTCCTTCCATAGGGCCAGCTGCTTCCTTTGAAATGAGGCAACAAAAACGTGGTCTTCAGCTCCAAAAATCAAGCGTGATGAGAAAGGAAAACAGCAGAGAAAAAGAGGAAAGAAATCAGATGGAGGGTGCAGCTGCAAAGTAGTCCTATTTTCCTTATTCGTGTGATAAAAATCCTGTCATTTATGATGATCCAGCCCCCCTCTCCAGCTTTCAATGTCCTTCTTCAATTCAATCCTTCAATTTAGCACATTTCGATTCAGTCCTTGGTCCACAAAAAATCCTTCGAATCAGTCCCGCGAACTTGGGCAAAAATCCTTCTCGCGGCCAGGAATCCCTGCTTTCAACACTAGATATTCAAACGGGAATATCCTGAGCTTTTGATATTGAAATCAAGCGATTCAAAAGCCCAAATTCATCTACGTGTCCCAGAATACAACTTTGATGAAGGATTCAAAGTGAGATAAATTTTTTTTGAATAACGGAATTGCAACCAAACTCGGCTGGAAACCTTCTCGCGGCAAGATTCTATGTTTTCATGCTAGATTTCAAACAGGAATATCTTGAGTTTCTGATATCGAAATCAAGCAATTCAGAAGCTCAAATTCATCTACGTGTCCCGGACTACAAATTTGATGAAGGAGTTGAAGTGAGATAAAATCATTTTAGAGAACAGAATCTGCCAGTAATCTAGTTGGTCAAAAAGGTTCTTGATCTGACGATGCTGAGCATCCGAATCTGACTGAGAATTTGCCCTAAGAACAATGATCCCTAGGACCTAATAAAGATGTATGTCAATTTTTTAACGTATCATGAGTGACAGAATATACCTAGGATGGTCAGATATCGTACGAAACCGAGTCAGAATCAGAGCCTAAGTTGGAACAAAAAATTGGGACAACAGCAGAATCATTTTTTTAACGCAAATTCTGAGGGATTTATTCAACCTTAAAGACCAGATAAAAAAGAAATGAATTTGGCATTATGAAGACTTCTGATCAATCTAAGAAAACCTGACGATTTTGGTAGTAAAGGGGAAGGATAAAAAGAGCAGAAAACAGCTCAAACAAGGTTTCAAAAAAACAAAATATTTCTTTTTGTGCTTTTGTCAATCTTCTGGCGAATATGAGCTAAACTCCTACACTCTGTTCAAAAGAGGTATACACCGTCTCCAGCACGTGGGGTTCAAAATTGAGTAAAAACATCAAGCACTAAGTATATATAATAATTTATCCTCTTAAAAAATACATATAAACTATCCTATGTATAACCATGAACATATTTAAATTTTAAATATTGGCACTTTAATTAGCTGTAGTTTTCTAGAAAGTTTGTTCTACTTTTCATCACGTGAAGAATGAGAGGGTTACGCTGGGTGGGCTGGGTCACCTGCAGGATTGGATAACTTGCAGTTGCTAACTTTTGTCACTTTTATTTTAGTTTGTTTTGGTACTTTTATTCTGTTAGAAATGTTTTGTATTTATGTATATGATATGTTCTGTTTTTAGGTGTGTTTAATCTCTAATTGTTTGTTACTAGTTTTTTTTTTTTGGGGTTTTTAATACACGGTTTTGCTTATTTAAAACAGCCAAAAGTTATCAATAAAGGAGGAAATCAATTAATATCTAAACCTTGTGGTACTTTCTCACCTGAAGAGAGAAATTATTGTTTTAATAATTGCTGGACCTATCAATTTTGGTGCCTAATCTTATCAGAACTGTTGAGCGTTGGCCAAATGATGCAAAAGGGCTATATGTTAGTATTTGGTGATGGATTGTGTAGGATTAAAGATCCAAATGGTACTAAAGGGCCAAATGATACGAAAACTATATATTATCATTAATAGTTTAAGCAATCACAGCCCAATATTTCAAATATTCTGTTGCCTCCCAAAAAAAAAATGCTTTTGTTTATTTATTTTGTTTATACAACAAGGCGAGAATTTACCTACCAAATGAAGTCAGGTGAGAATTTTTTCACCAGGTAGATACTTGATAGGAGCCGGGTGTTGTAACTTATTTTTGGGTCCCCCGCAAGAAAATAAAAAAATGTATTCGGAAGAAAAATAAAAAATAATAGCACTGAAAAAAAGGATGTCAAAGCGCCTAGAAAATGGTCAAAAATTGATTGAGGAGCTTCAAAAATATAATGATTGAAAATTTGACAGTATTTTACTAACTGATGAGAGCCCCGTTGATGGAGAAAATTTGATTTGAGAAAGAAAATGCCAAAATCAGATGTTTATGGACTCAATTAAATTTTATTGAAGGTTTAATTGAATTTATGGAGGATTTGATTGCAAGGAAAATTGATTTTGGAGTTAATTTGGGCTTTAATTGGAAGAAATTAAAGTTCTGGGGTCAAATTATAATTTTTGAGAGTTAATTTGGTCAAATCAGGGGCTTAATTGCATAAATATTAAAGTTTGATGGCCAATTAGGGACTTAATTGAAGAAATCTGAAACCAAGGACCAAACTGGAAAAGGCGTGTAATTATAGGGGCTGTAATTAAACCCGGATCAGGGGTCAAATTGAAGAAATTAGAAGTTTATTACTCAATTGAGGGTCAAATTGCACTAATTCGAGACTAAGGACCAATTTGGAAAAGGCGGCCAACTTCAAGGCCGACGATTGAATTTAACAGGGATGCAATTGAATTGATTTTTAAAATCAAAATTTGCAATTGAGGACTCGATTGAACAAATCACAAATTGAGGACTGATTTGTACTTTTACATAAGTTTGGCGTCGTTTTCATTTAAATGAAACGGCGTGTTTTGCCCAAAACGGCGCCGTTTCATACACTATTCATTTTATAAAAAAAAAAAAGGCCGAAATGGTGCCGCTTTGAAGGCACTGTGGGTCTTCTTCTTCCCCTGAACGCGCGAAGCAGGGGAAGAAGAAGATCTTTTCTCCCCTGTTTCTCACTGACTTACTGACTTCCCTTTCCCCGATAAACCAAAATGACGTCGACCAAGGACCCTCCACCTGCACAGCTTTCCACGTGTTAGAGTTAGGGGAGGAGTGGTGTCCCTAGGGTGGTAGAGGGGCGGCTGAACAGTGGCCGCCCCGTCCACCCTACACCCCTGCGCCATTGACTGGGCAGGGGTGGAGGTCTTCCTTTCTACCTTATAAATACAGGGGAGAAAGGGGACACAAGGTGACGAAAAAAAGAGGAGAGGGAGAGAAACAGAAGGATAGAAAAAAGAAAAATAAAAATAGAGTAAGAGAGAGAGAGCAAGAAAAAAAAACAGAGAAAAAAAGCAAAAAAAAAAGAGCAAAAAAAGGAAGAAGGAGAGCAGGAGGGACGAACGAAAGGAAAAAAAAAGGAAAGCGAAGAGGGAAAGGAGAGAAACGAAGAAGACAGACGAAGAAGTGGAGCAGGGGAGAAGCAGAGGAGAAAAGAAGTAGCGCCACCGGGTCCAGCCATCGTCTTCGCCACCGCAGAAGACAACAGCCAAGCCTCTTCAAGCCAGGTACTGCTTCTCTCCTTCTCTGCTCCGTCTTCTATTTTCCTTTCATTTGCATGCAGAACGTGAGCAATTCACGTTCTGCAGCAAATGAATAATTGGCTGGTTACTGTGCTGTGCAAAGTAACCAGCCAATTATAAGCACAGTAACCAGCCAATTATAATTGTTTGGGCCGGTGTTGGCCCATTTTGCACAATGGGCCGATGCTGGCCCATTTTTATCTTTTGGGCCAATTGGCCCATTTGTTTTATGTTGGGCCGGTGTTCGCCCATTTTCATTTTCTTTATGTTGGGCTGGTGCCGGCCCATTTCAATTAAATACACTGTAACAATACAAATCAGGTATTAAAATACACGGTTTTCGTCAACAAAAAAAATAAACAAAAAAAAATATTTTTCGTGCATACGGCCAAGCGTCTCAAAGCTAAAAAATCATATCGTATTTTTTATCATACACTAAAGAAATGTTTTAGCATGCATTTTGACTTTAATAACCAGTTTATTAAAGTCAAGAGAACATTGGCCAATATTTCAAAAAACATCAAAAAAATATTTTTGTTTGGTTTTAATACCAGAGATTATGAATTTATACGTAAAACGTATTCCTAGTATTAAAAAGTTTTTTTTAATAATTTGCTTAGATTTTTTTTTTCAGACCATAAAACAATGCAGTTTATCTTAGGTAGGGCGTATTTAGGGTGCTAATACTTTCCCTTTATGCAACCAGTCTCTGTACCCCGTCTCTGAGACCAGTTAGGGTTCCTAGTAATCAAAATACTAGGTGGCGACTCCCAGTCCATATTTTATTAATAAGAGACAAGAATTCCTTATCTTTTCATATTTGCCAGATAGACTAGACATTAAAAAAAATTTGTGGTTGGATCATCGTCACGGCACCACAGATGTCCATAAGTAAATAATATTTCCACTGCTCAATTGTAGACGAAGATATTGAACCGTCAAGGGGATGATGAAGGAGATGATATGGTGGTGAAGGTATCACTTTTGACTCTTGTTTGTTAATGCCATCACCCCCCTCTGAATCTTCAAACGCAGACTCTTCTTGGTTGTCAATGTCATGATCCCTCTCTGACCCTTCAAATGAATCTGTCTTAGAATGGTAGTCTAACGAATTATACCTCCATTGATCTTTATTTTTTTATTATTATTTACTTTATTTTAAAATAATTTATGAAATTAAATTTTTTTTTTAATTTCATCCTCTTTTTTTTATAAGATTTGGTCTCTATTTTTAATAAAATAATTTATAAAATTAGATATGTTTTTCAATTTCATCTTCCTTTAATTTTTTTATCAATCAAATTTTTGGTCACCATTCTTTTAATAAACTTGAAAACAAATATTAATAAGTTTTTTTTTCATGACTTGGTTAAATATTAGAAAATATTTCACAATTTATTTTTTCGTGACACTACTAAACATCAGAAAATAATTTATTTTATAGAAATTCATTTTATATATAAATTATTTTTCAAAAAAAATTTATTTTCTAACAAACAATCATCTCGTAATACTCAAAGCACTTTCTTTGTAAAAAAACATATATTTCCTAGGGGTTTTGGGAGGGCTTTACTTGTATCCAAGGTAATGTGTAAGTTGGACGCCATGAGTGAAGCTAGCCTAAACTCCAAATCGCAAGTCTACGATGAAAAATGGTTAAAACTCCAACTGATAATAATCTTAATACTGTAAAGTCTTAATAGTATTAGAATTCTTAAGAATTTTAAATTTTATAAATTTAAATCCTAATTGATATTGAAATTCAATAATCCTAACATAATGATAACAAATATGGGTGACTTTAACTCATGCACTTGGAATTAAAATATCCATTTGAAATATTTAATAACTAGTTATTATGTCAGATAGGGAGAGATTGAGGCTTCACACAGAGGATACATAGTAATGGGGGAGGGTGAGATTGAGGCTTCACACAGAGGATACATAGTAATGGGGGAGGGTGAGATTGAGGCTTCACACAGAAGATACATAGTAATGGGAAGGTAAATACACTATCAAATCTTGTAACATCATCATTGATAGAATTAAGTGCCTTGTTATATGAATTCACATTTATGAAGAGGAATAACTTCACCGAAGATTGAAATGTTCTCATGGCTGTTATTTTGTTACCTCCAGACATTAGGATAATCATTAAATTTATTTTTTTAATAGTGACGGTGATGTCCGGGTGTGACAAAGTATAATATGCCACATCCATATATTAAAAACAGTCAATATAAGTGGTTTCGTGAAAAATGTTGATATGGAAAATTAAATGGAGGCGGCTTCCCTATTTGAAGTTTTAACCTCTAAGGAGAAAAATAAAAGTCACTAACTATACAGTGTTCTAAAGCATTTGGTAGTAATCTTGACTAAAATTGGCAAATGTTAAATTAGACTACGTACCAATCACTCAAGTGTCATTTTGCAATTTTACTTTAGGGATAACTTCTCGATCGTACATAAGTTCCCAACTTAAATTGGGTCCCAGGGAATTCCTTTTGTATTGGAAATTCTCAATCTCATGATCGGATCCGTCTATCGAAATTCATAATATTTTCTCTCTCTCTCTCTTTTTTATTAAAATTACAATTATTGGAGGAAACTCTTGATTTTTTGGCTCAATAATAACTCAACCAACTTTCTTACGTATCCCTTCCCTGCGAGTAAAAACCTTTTTCAACTTAAAATTTTCTATTCAAGTTGAAAACCTAGAGTCATAATTGTATATATATTTTCATGTTGTATTACCTAGTGTATGTATATTGTCGGTTTAAACTTTGAATGGTCACTTTAAAATTTTCAAACGTGTCACCTTAAGCTTTGAATTGTCACTTTAACAAATGTACACCTCAAGTGTCACCTTAAGCTTTGAATTGTCACCTTAACCATTTTTCTATTTAAATTGGATCAACTCTTAAGCTTTGAATTGTCACCTTAACCATTTTTCTATTTAAATTGGATCAACTCTTAAGCTTTGAATTGTCACCTTAACCATTTTTCTATTTAAATTGGATCAACTCTTAAGCTTTGAATTGTCACTTTAAAATTTTCAAATGTACACCTCAAATGTCACCTCAAATAATAACACGGAAAAATTACTTCTCTTCTATCTATTTTTTTTATATATAGTAAACAAGTGAATTATATATTAAACAACCCCATTAAGTAGGTGGAACTGAATGAAAGATAAATACAATGGGAATATAAAAGAAAAGAGAAGACCAAAGCGACGAGGGACCTAATTAATTAGTCCAGTTCATAATACATTCAGGATTTCTAAAAAGATTTGAGCCTGTATAGCTGAAATTTCTAACTGAAGACTTCAACCAGAAGGCCAAACGATGAAAGGTGAGATCAAAAATCATATCCCAATCCGGAGCCTTGGATTCAAAGATTAGGCGGTTGCGCGCTATCCAAATTGACCAGTACAGACCTTTGCAAAGGAGGGTAATA
>Ga0307512_10006672_pt1 | contig 11623 bp, 6 predicted proteins | sample 14_EM_MG_FD_200267 | JGI IMG/M metagenome (GOLD analysis project Ga0307512, IMG submission 200267) | Populus trichocarpa ectomycorrhiza microbial communities from riparian zone in the Pacific Northwest, United States - 14_EM | ecosystem: Host-associated > Plants > Roots > Unclassified | place... | reverse complement strand
TTCCCAGTCATTGAAAAATATATTAAAACTAATATGCATGATAAATCTTCATTACTCAAGGGTTGAAACAATATATGAAAAATATCTTATTTTTTATTCATTGTGGAAATATATCACAAACAAATAGCCTGTATGATTGGAAAAATAAAATTCTCTACTGTAAAAATATTAATTTATGACATGAAAATCTAAACTGTAATGGAAAATCATCACCATTTCAACCGAGCATGTTATGTGTCAAGTGCCATTTCATCCATTAATTAGCTTCAATTTCCTTATAATTTGCGATGGAGTCGTGAAAACTTCAGGAATGGATTAAGCTTTCCATAGCTACGTTTTGGACTAAGATGATTGAGTTTGATTGTGGACTTTCATCTTTAAGTTTGATGCTTTTTACAAAACAAGTTTTTTGTTGGAATATAAAATCCTCTTATATTTAAGTTAGTAAACATAGCAGGAGAAAACATTATACAAAAAATAAAAAATATAAGAATTGTGTGTTTGTTGAATTAATTGACGTGAAGCTCTTGAAAAAACTTACATGACTTTTATGTTTTATCCGGTAAACTAAGGTATTTATAGATCTTGATCATATCAGCTTACCTCATGGATAATGATATGATGATGAAGAATACTTGAAAAGTTAAGTCCTTGTTTGTTGTGCTTATTGTGTTATTAGTGGAGAAGTTCATGTTTTTTCTCTGCCTAAAAATTTTGGTGTGTGCCACAAACACTAGAGGATGGTTTTAAGGCACACCATAAAAATTACATGTGCTAATGGATGGTTTATAACATTGCTTTGACTTATCAAAACTCAAAAAATATTGATGTATGTGAGTAGGGCAGGAATTTTGGACAACCTGTGGTAAGGGTGAGTTGGTATGGGTGAGGTCAAAACGATTTTGTTTTTAAAATTTTATGCACCATTATTTGCTCTCAGTCTTTTAAACATTTATGTTTGAAGACTTAATTAGTAAAAGTAGATGAGAAAGAAAAAACATACATGTCACATCACCTTTTCACGTCTTTTCTTAACTAGTTTACAAAAGAGATGAGAGTTTACTTGTAAGAGAGATGAAAGATTGGAGTATGGATCATTGTTATTTAGAAAAATAGAAAATTCTTTGTGATCAGAAAAAAATTGTTAAAGTATTATATAAGAAGATGTTGTATAGAGACGTGAAGATTTTTATCTGAGACATGAAAATCTTGCTGTGAAGATTTTATTAGAGACATTGCAGAATCTTTCCCTATTTATTTGGGTTACATTTCTTTCTTTATAAATTGTTGAAGTTAACACATGGATATCAATACTTCAATCTCCTTTTCTAGAACATGACATTATATAGTCTTATGATGGTGGTCGTGATGAAAGAAACAACATTTATTAGGGTTTCTTGTGTTTGTATTGTTTTTATAAACGGTGGGTATCGTATAAATTCTTTTTCTTTAATAGCGAACAATACCTCATCATGTGTGGTGGTCATATTTGTGGTTCTGAGCTTAGAAAATGCTAGTCAATTGCTAATGGATCCCTTGGTATTTCTTTTTAGATGCTTTGTGGAGCTAGGAGATTGATGCATCGGTTTCTACTATTTTATTTCTTTAAAAAACTATGACACATCATTTATTGGATCTATTTTCAGTCACCATAGAGGTGGCTGAAAAGTTAGCTTAGGGTTTTTGGACTAAAAAAATCTATTTAGAAAAGCTCACTAAATCAATTGCGAACCCCAAAACAACTATAAATCAGTTAAAAAAAACACAAAATTAAACCGAATAAAAAAAATCATTTTAAACCCTAATATACTTTTCCAGTAAAATGGAAGCTTAAAAATACCCTAGTGACAATAAGATCAGTCTTTTTGGTGCAAAAAAATATGGTTGACCGACCACTTTCTCTTCCCCTCTTTAATTTTGCCAAGGCTTTCTCTCTCATCTCAATTTTTAGGGACTGGAGTGTAAAATAAATAAAGTTAAAAACTAAAACATAAAACACTCAAAACATATGGATTAGAAATAAAAAAAATAAAAAAAACTTTAGAAACCATAATATACTTTCTGAACCTTATAAACAATAAAAAAAAAGATGCATCTTTTTTGTGTTAAATTTGATCTATGTTGTTTTATTTTTCTTAATCCACAAATTGAAATACTATTTAGCAAAATTGAGCATAATGTAACGACAAGACTTCTTTCAACATGGAAAACATGATGTACTACATAAACCAAATGGGTTTATTAGGTTTTAAACCATTCAAATATAACATGAAAATGGAGAAATAAAACAAAACAGAGGACCAAAATGAACAACAATTACAAAAGGATAAACAAAAATATTAGAGTAATATAAATCACATCTTGAACCTAACAACTTAAGCTTATGAGCTGAGATGCTTTTTTGATATGGTATTAGTGCCTTGATGATCAAATAGTCATGAGTTCGAATCTCACCATTCTTATTCTAACTAATTAAATTAATAAAATTAAGCACAATATAATTGTGTGTCTATGAAAGTTTTAAAGCCTAAAGAGATTTCACCACAAGATAATGATGAGTTTGTGTACGTTTCAAATCCAAAAAACTTTCATTTGGAGAGACATATTATAGAATAGTTTAAATTATATCTTAAAACCTCATTTAACATTTTAACCATTTAGGTTGAGATGATTCTTTAACAAATAAAAAAAAACGATTCATATGGATTAGACATACTATAACACTCCAAAATAAAAAATCACAATAAGAAATATTGTTATAGTTTATAGTGTAAGCTTAGATTGAGATGATTATTTTATTTGATAAAAAGAATAAGATGATTTAGATGTATATTAGATGTACTATAACAATGTATGATATGAGTGGATCACAAGACAATTTTGTTATAATTAGCAATCCACAGTGTGCATGAATCACAAGGAAATTTTGTTATAATTAGCAATCCATAATACGCGTGTGAATCACATGCAAGAGTTAAAGAAACAACAATAAGCAATCTTGTTATAATTTATCATATAATTTTAAATTAAAATGATTATTTGATTTGATAAAAAAAATGATTTAGACGTATAAGATGCAAAATAACAATCCATTTTATACGTGAATTACAGGGAAGAGTAAAAGAAACAACAATAAACAATCTTGTTATAATTTATAATGTAATTTTAAATTGAGATAATTATCTGATTAGATAAAAAAAAGATAAGAATGATTTATACAAAAAATGATGTTTAAGTATTAAAATGAGGATAAAAAATAACATAAAAACCAGTTATGATAAATGTATAACAATGCTAATTAAGGCTAAGTCAACACGAGATATCCCGCTAAACTCTCGGTCCATATTATATGATCCTAATACTCTTGATCATAATGAATTAAAGTTTTTAGATCTAAGGGTATATGTGTAATTCTACTAAATATTAAAAATAAAAAAATACCTATATACTCCTACAGTCCTACTCAAAACTATTAATTTTTTTTACTTCTAAAAGTATTATTATTATTTTATTATTCATTAAAATATTAAAATAATAAAAATACTTTCAGACAAACAATTAATAATTAATGCACCTCGTAAAAATATCACAATACCTCTAAATAAAAACCAAAGATAAACTAGTTTTTTTTTCTTCTCCTCAAGGACATAAACGTTATTTCACTTGTAGCGAACAGTAATCCGTGAACTCCCTTAGTTTTTTTATTTTTATTTTATGTAACGTAATATTACATTTATATCCCATTGGACAACGCGGGAGAGAGTCCCACAGCATATAATTAATTACTCATCAATGCGAGTAGCTAATGTGAACTGGAGAATTTTCAAACTGAAAGGATTTGTGTGGTGGAAAATGAACAACAGAATTAGAGACACCGCTGCTTTAGAAAACTCGAAATCTGCAAATGGGGGGCGGGCCCTTCCCATCTTCAATGCCGCTGTTTGGGCATCAAAACAAACCCTAAAGTCTAGTCTTTTCTACATCTACAGTTTGTTACATGTACCTTTGTTTATTGCCTATCGAAGGGAGTTACACAAGTATCATCTTTGTCCCTTTAAATTTATCACTGCCACCCACTCTCTGGTTACTATCATTACTATTATAGTCATTGCAGAAAACAATCTGCAACTTGAAACATCTTCTAGACTTTGGTTTCTTTGAAAATACACAAGACAGCAGCTTTACTTTAGAACAACAGATATGAAAAGCAAAATGGTCGAGGATGAAGGAGCTGCTAGTGGTAGTGAAGTTAGTGGTCCAATTCGTCAAGTTATTCTTATTTCTGCCGGTGCTAGTCACTCTGTTGCTCTTCTTTGTAAGTTTATAATTGTGGGGTTTGTTTATATTGTTTTGGTTTTTTGTTAGTTTTGGTAAAGACTGAAGCTTTTGGTTTTGATCGCTGGTTGTGATTGTTTGGCCTTTGTTTGCTCTTGAAGTTGTTTATGGGGTGATTTAATTTTTGTATTTGGCTTAGGGTGTAACCATTTGGCGGTCTGTTTTGAGAGTTTTGGTAGATTTAGTTGAACTGTGTTTTGATTTTTCTGTTGTTAGAGCTATGATGGATATGCACAACTTTGGATAGGGTAAACATTAGCGGAGGATGTTAGTTTTGAGTTTCTTTTAAGCCAGCATTGATGTATCAGTTTCTTGTTTGTGTCTTGTGCCATTTCTTGTTAAGGGAAAGTCAAGGAAACAATGGCTTGTGAGTAGAAACAGAGAGGAAACTAGCATCTAAATGCATTACCCTGTGGCACCCAAATGGTTTTTGGGCCTTATTGACCAGTCATTCTTAGCCTCTGCTATTGCAAATTTCATTTTTTACATAAAATCATCCATGAAGGAGTGATAGCCAAAGAATTTTCATGAGATTCCTGGATTCATTCCCAAAATGTGGTACTCAAGTGGCTCTCAATTGTGTGTTTTTTGGTCAAGAAATGGTAAGAAGAAGATAATCAGCTACAAAAATCACCACGATTTATCAAATCTGTAAGCTATGGCCTTGATGGAATAATATACCTTTTCAAACAATGTTGAGATTTGTAGATTCAAATCCTTTTATTTATTTTATTTATTTATTTGCTTGCAACTACTTATCTAAAAGACTCGCAACTTTCAATTATGTATGCTTGTTGACTTATTTAATCTCTTCTTTGTGGAGTATAAACTTTATCACAAGAAACTCCTATTCATTTGTAACCTGTTCTTCAATTCTATTCTCACACTTTGATTGCTTAAACTTGCATCAATTAGAGTTACAATTGTTCATAATTTACAGCTGGAAACATCGTTTGCTCCTGGGGACGAGGAGAGGATGGGCAGTTAGGCCATGGGGATGCTGAGGATAGACCCACTCCTACTCAATTGAGTACATTGGATGGCCTTGATATAATATCAATTACTTGCGGTGCTGATCATACAACTTCATATTCTGAGTCACGAATGGAGGTCTATAGTTGGGGATGGTCTGTTCTTCATTGTTTACTTCCATCTTTGATTCCTAATTTTGGTTAATTTTGAGAAGTACGGTAATTTTATTGATTGCTGTGTGTTCTTTTGAAATCTGAGAACCAAGCAGTTTAATAGTTGGCCTAAGAAAAATATAATGATGTTACACATCTGAATAACTCGATTTAAATAAATTGGATGGTTGTCTGAGTATTTATAACCGAGTCCTTATCTTATAGGCTGTTTCTAAGCGTCAATAATTCATTCTTGCAAATTTTATTCAAATAATATTTCAATTGATGGTTGAAATTTATGAATCCCCTAACTCATTTGTTTTCTCCTGGAATCTTTTGTAAGATGAAGTTAGAGATGAAAGGAATGTAGTATACGTATTCATATGTGAATCATTACTAAGTTGTCTAACCAGCAAGTCAAATCTAAAGACAATTTTCTGATAGTTTATTTCATCTTCTGAAACATTCTAACAATTCTATCATAGGTGTATACTATGGCTTATTGATTAGTAAGTTCTTAATCTCTTGTCCGGATTTGATGTGTAGCCCTCAACCATTGTGTTCCTTTTCTATCAGGGGTGATTTTGGGAGGCTAGGACATGGAAATTCTAGTGATTTGTTCACTCCTCAGCCAATTAAGGCTTTGCACAGTTTAAAGATAAGGCAAATTGCTTGTGGGGATAGCCATTGTCTGGCAGTCACCATGGACGGTGAGGTGCAAAGGTTAGCAGTCTTTCTATCTCTATCTTTTCCCAATAATTAGATTTATGGCAAGAGTAATATATCATGTTAGTGCTTCAAGGAAATTGTTGTGCATCAAAATAGTTTTTCTGGCTTCTTTCTGGTGGGGTTTTCTAGCAATTGGACTGCAGTGCCCGTGTTGATTTTTTTCCCTCATGCATCTCTTGTTGGATACCTTATTCTCCTAGGTGTACTTTCACCTTGTTTGCGTGAATGAATTTTTTTACCACCAAAAAAACCCTTAATTAAGTGTAAGTACTGGCTAGCATACTACTTCATGTGTAAAGCTGCTTTGATTCCTCAGGACCTGTCTCATTAATGATATGTTTAGGTTGAGTAGTCCAATTCAGCAATAATAATAGTATATGCCAGAACCAGTCCAATTCAGCGTTACTAATATAATATGCTAGAACATAAACTTCTTGCTTTTCCTTCTGGAAGCATCTCCTAAATGAAGTGAACAAATATCCTCGAAACTAAGGAAAACTTTAGGATGAGAGATGAGAAAACAAGTTGTTTCATAAGATTGTGAGTATTTTTTTTGGAGGATTGGTTGAACATGTTTCTCTCATTGCATTTATACAATTGTTGGTTAAACTTGCGATTATAACTTTTATCTTCTGCAGTTTGGTGCCATTGAGTTTTCAGCTCTACAATGGCATATAGTGATCATTCACAACATAATAGTGAATCATCTGTGGTCATGTTCGGTTGGAACTGGATTCTGTACTGTTGGGTTATAGCTATTCCTAACTTTAATGTTTTTGCATGAAATGCTCAATAGTAAACGTTCATCTTCTGGCTCTAGTTTTAATAGCTCTTATGCAAATTTTCTGCGTGCCAAATATCATGTAAATGGCTTATTTGCCTTAGGCAACGAGTTTACTGTATGTTTTGGGTGAAGGTTCCTCCAAACTTACATCTATGCTTCTGAAAATTGATTCTATCACGTGGGAAAACATTTTATTTATAGTGGTTTTGCTTGTAACTGTGAAGTTGGGGGCGGAATCAAAATGGTCAACTTGGTCTTGGCACCACTGAGGACTCCCTTGTGCCTCAGAAAATTCAAGCTTTTCAGGTACTTTAGATTAACTAGTTCATTGAAGATATATCCACCTATTTGTTCATTCAATTGTATTTGTCTTATGCCATTTTTTGAGGTTCAACATTTGCCTCTTGTACCTGAATAAACCCCCTTTCCCTGTCAAGTACCTTAGCAGATTCTTTATCTCTTCCAATTGATTCAGAACTAAGGCTTAGTTCATTGAGTTTATAGCTGGGCATGTGCATTGTTAACCAAATATTGTCTATCATATTGAACACATCTGCCTTTTTTGTGGATATCTTCTATTGTTAAATTGTCAATAGAGACATTATTATTGAAAATAAATGTAAAAACAAAGATTAATTATTTGGTGGAAGCACGTGGGTTTTTTGGGGGGTATTATTTATTTATTTATTTTTTGAGAGGTGTGGTTAGAGGAAGGTAGTGATGTAGTCTGTTGGTGTCACATTGGAGGTGCAAATTCAACGACCATCAGCTGAGAGATTGTAAAATCCTTGGTCAAATTGTTAAATTTCCCATGTTGTAGAGTTGGATAGTATCATATTGATGCTTCCTCTGTGACATGCTGTAGTAAAAGAAATTTATTGTCACTATTGACATGTAATAAGTCTAGCACTGCCAGGCAGTGTATTGTGATGATTTGTGTACTGAAATCTCATCTCTGTTGTAGGGAGTCTCTATTAAAATGGTTGCTGCTGGTGCTGAACATACTGCAGCTGTCACAGAAGATGGAGAGCTCTATGGATGGGGTTGGGGCCGATATGGGAACTTGGGACTAGGTGACAGAAATGATCGCCTAGTTCCTGAAAAAGTTTCCCTTGTCAATGTATGTAACAGAAATGATTGCTTGAACTAATTGTTTCTTAAGTAGATTAAGCATAACCAGCATTGAAGATCAAGGAGTGCTGGCAAAAGTATGCAGTTACTATCATATACTTATTGAGCTTGTCTTTCTTGCTATCCTTTTCTTTCAACATATGCCAATAGTGAAAAATTTAAGGGTGAAGTTATGGACTTGAAAAAAGTCAGGTTTAGATTTTTGAATGTGGCTTTAAAGAGAGCAGGGGTTTTCTATGGCTCCAAAACTGCTGGACAGTATATAGGAGTAGCCCTGTGAATCCTACTAAAGAACTATTTTTCAGAACGAGTGTCTTCTCTTGGAATACTCACTGTTAATGTTAGAAAGCAAAATCTGAAACTGGTGATCTATTAAATGAACCAAATTTATGACCCTGCATTTTATTAACCTGGCGATTTCTCTAATAAGTTTTAATGAACCAGTCATTAAGTTTTTATCATGGGAGTTGCAGGGAGACAAGATGATAATGGTTGCATGTGGGTGGCGGCATACAATATCTGTTTCCTCTTCTGGTGGATTATACACTTATGGATGGAGCAAATATGGTCAACTGGGACATGGGGACTTTGAGGATCACCTGACTCCTCACAAGGTGGAAGCCTTGCGGGATAGTTACATTTCTATGGTGATTCTTTCTCCTTTCATTGCTGTTAAATAGTTTTTTTGTTTCATTTAATTGAAATTTTGGATCTTGCATCATTTTGAGAAGGATTCAAATGTATGGTTAAATAAGATAGGCATGTCAGGCACCTTCCACCAGTAGTTGATTTTATTTGTCTTTCAAGGACTAAATTTGTTTTATCAAGGTTGGTTGGGATGTCATTCTATTTTTTCATTGAAGTGCTTCTTGTGGGTTCACATTACAGTTTGTCTCACTGGTCACATCAATTCCTGGCCTCTGATTACTACCAGTTTCATGAGATTGTACCTACTTGATTGATGGCACCCATTTCTGAGAACAGATTTTTCTTCCACAAAGTTGTTCTCATGCAAATATTTTTCTGGAGTAACCAGGTCAGAAAAAATGCAAGTTTTCAGAATTTTATAAAATACCTCAAGAGGTTATAGGTTCTTTTTCTATGTAACTTCATTGGCCTTAGCCATTAAAGATTGTTTGTCATCACTGTTAAGTTAAATGTTGTTTTTTCCCATTTGCTAGGATCGTTCTTTCCACTTCAGCATTCAATTTGGTTTTTTGTTATCTTTTTGTAACTTGTTATGTTTTTTTCCCCTTGATCCCTCAGCTCTCAAGTAGTTTTAAAGGTAATTGAAACCCATGGCATGTTTTTGACCTCATTAGTTCTGCAAATATTTTGAAGCTTCTAATAATCAACATCAGATTTGCTCTGACTTAGCTAAGACATGCTTTAGTGTTTCTTCTAATCCAGAATCTCAAAAAAATTTCGGCTTGAATTGTTTTCCAGATATCAGGTGGCTGGAGACACACTATGGCATTGACTTCCGATGGAAACCTTTATGGCTGGGGATGGAATAAGGTTTACAATATTTAATTTCTTAATTATGATTTTACAAGTACGTATCATCTCATAGTGAGTGTAACTATTAGTTTACTTGGTGAAAGCAAGACATATTAGACAGGTAGTTTTTCCCTACTTGTGCTCAGTGGAAACAGGGTAGACAGGTAGTTTTCCCTAATTGTGCTCAGTGGAAACAGGGCCATACAAGTGTAAATTAGTTAGACATGTACAATCACAAAAATTTCTTACATGCCTATGCACGACATCTTGCATATTATTGGATTTCACTTCCCTTTGGTGTTGGAAGCTTGTAGACTGTTTCAAATTCCACTTCTTTTTTCTTTTTTTTGCCTGGCTTAATTAATTGTATCGTTACTTGTATATCCTGTTTTTGCTCTTAAAATAATGCTTATTGTTTGGTTTATCTCTTTTCTCTATGCAGTTTGGACAGGTTGGAGTTGGTGACAACATTGATCATTGCTCTCCTGTGCAAGTTAAATTTCCACATGAGCAGGCACATTCTTGTTACTGTTTCTCAGAATATTGGTTAAGATAGCCCATGACATTGATGTTTAGTTCTGTAGGGATTTTTTTCTTTTTGGTTCTTGTCTGAGAGGGTTGCCTTCTTTCTTAGTTGTTTCTGTTCTTAATCTGATTTTATGCTTTATCTGCATTTATTTGGCACTTGACAGAAAGTAGTCCAGATCTCATGTGGATGGAGGCACACACTTGCTATTACTGAACGACAAAATGTATTTTCTTGGGGAAGAGGCACAAATGGACAACTTGGTCATGGAGAGTCTATGGACCGGTAATAGCATAAACCTACATCTCTCTTTCATTAGTTGTTGCTATTTTGAGTTAATGCAGTTGATGTGAATGATATGGAGAAACCTCTCTATCCTAATGGTAGGCTAAGATTCAGAAATTTATAGTTTTAGGTGTAAAAATAAAAAGATAAAGTGAGATAATTTGCAACACAACATTGAATGAGAATATAATACATGAGGGTTAAGAAGAAAACTATTCTAGGAAAGTATTTCTACAACTGCCTTTTGACCATCAGAATACCTGCCAAACTACAAAAAGTTGCTCATAGGTCTCTACTAGTTAAAGCACTCGTAACTTTTCGTAAACGAAGTCCAAAAAAGAAGTGATTTTTTCCATATCCCAAATGACTCAACCTACTGTTAATTGCAATGGACCTGAATTGAAGTGAGTTTCAATTGCCAAATCTGAGAGTTGTGCCAAAGTAACTAGCAAGAACATGTGATTGCTGTGTCATATCTTCCCCTGGTTACTAGTTGGAAGAAACCCATCTCAAGTTTTGCACTACCAAATTATTAAGAATTCCCAAAATTTGGACATACAAATACGAAATTTTAAAACTTTTACGACTTCCTTTGAAAAAAATGGTGATACTGACAACCATTCTTCTTGCAGATAAAGATACACCGAGTCTGTTTAATTGAATCTGAATATGCAAATACATTCCACCTTAGCTTCCTTGATATAATGATACAAGCTATTATGGTGATGTGTTGAAAACCAAAATCTTTGAATTTTGCTTCCATCTCTTTATAATGAATTTAGAACATGATTCTAGGATTTCTGGCTTGCCTTTCTTTAGAAACTGATAATTGTCAGAAATGCATTTAACTTGTAGCAGATCAACACATTTAGGACCATTTTTCAATTTTTTTGACAAGTGGCGGACCATTTTCCATTATTTTGACAAGCGGAGGACCATTTTCCTTGAAAGGACAGTAAACAGGATGTATTTCTCAAAGTTATTTGAGGACGGACCAAATGGACAAGTTCTTTCTGCAATGATGGATGCACGTGCATTTGCAGATGCATTTCTCAGTTGACCTTGAGTAGTTACTTAACAGGATGGAGCAAATAATGTATGGAGTATTGAAAACGTAATTTGTCTGCAATGAAAGTTACCAATTGTATTTAATTTGGGGCCCTGCTGCCCTGGGCCTATTTAAATCATTTGGCTTACTAACCTGAGATT
>Ga0307512_10006669_pt1 | contig 11627 bp, 10 predicted proteins | sample 14_EM_MG_FD_200267 | JGI IMG/M metagenome (GOLD analysis project Ga0307512, IMG submission 200267) | Populus trichocarpa ectomycorrhiza microbial communities from riparian zone in the Pacific Northwest, United States - 14_EM | ecosystem: Host-associated > Plants > Roots > Unclassified | place... | reverse complement strand
GTTGAACGCTTCTGCATCCACTGCTTCTCCCAAAGTCACATTCCCAAAGATGTCTTCTCCTGCTCCATCCTATGCACTGCCTTCCACTCCGGCAATTGGCACATCTCCTACTGTGTCCACCAATATTCCCCACCTTGACTCAGAGGGCACCAACTGGGCAACCTTTGCCTTCCGCTTCCACAGAGCAATGATGCTAGCTGGTCATTGGGGCTACTTTGATGGCTCTGACACTAAGCCAAATCCCAAGGATCCAGCTAACCCCACAGACACTGAGATCTCAGTGCAAAAGCAATGGGACCGCGATGACACTATTGCACAGTGTCTCTTGAGCCAGCACCTCCCAGATGAATTGGCCATGGATATGGAGAAGTACCCCACCATCAAAGAGCAGTGGGATGTTGTCAGTGTCCTCTTCGCAGCGAAGAGCAAGTATGCAAAGACCGACTTGCATCAGGCCTTCCTGAATATGCACTGCCCGAAAGGGGGCGACGTCTGAGAGTTCCTCACCACTCTCAGGAAGAAGCGTCACAAGCTCAAAGTGGCAGGCGTGACTGTCACAGAACCCAAGTATGAGAGCACGATCCTCCAAGGGATCCCTGACTCTCTTGCCATCTATGCAGCACAGACGTTATCCACCCTTCGCCTTGCTACCAAATACACTGGCAAGCTGATCGACATGTCAGATGTCATCGACTCGATTTGCGAGGAAGCTGACTGCATGAAAATGTGTTGCGCGCTCAAGGAATTGACTACCAGCAAGGGCAAGAAGGCGGGGCAGACAGATGAGGCCCTCATCGCCAGCAGCTCTTCCGACTGCCACAATAACAATAACAATGGCACAAAGCGTCGCAAAGGCAAATGCCACCACTGCAATAAAGAGGGCCACTGGGCCCAGGAGTGCTGCACCAAAAAGAGGGAGGAGGCAGCAGCCGCAGCATCGAACCAGACCATGCAGGCAACATTGGGCAGCAGCAAACCTGAAAACAAGCCTGTGGGTTCCACGAATGCTGTCTTTGATGATGATTCCGACTCTGATGGTTTTTGTGCAGCCAAGGAGGAGGAGGTCACCATGCACAACATCTGCGCCAATCCCGATCCATATTTAGACGACTCGGATTCAGATGACGACTGGGACAACATCTAGGCCGAGATAGAGAGCACCGGGGAGCAATCCGACAAGCTAGAGAGCATCGGAGATGGCCCTGACAAGCTGGACAATGAGGGGGAGGAATCCGACATCAAGGAGACCGCTGTGGCCGTCATCATGCCCGCCGATGCAGATGGCACCACACACACCGAGGTCTACGACTTGGGGGCATCGTGCCACATCAGCCTGTACAAGGATGACTTCATGTCATACATGCCATTGTCCACCCTGCTTTATTTCAACGCTGCCAGCCAGCACAAGTTCCCTGCTATCAGCATGGGAACTCTCATCATCCAAATGCTGAACCATGGCCGCAAGTCCTTGCTTGCTCTCCTTCGCACCCTCTACGCGCCTTCCATCACCAACACCCTTGTGTCTCTTGGGACTCTGGACAAGGAAGGGTACCAGACCCATATCAGGAATGGATGCCTTTGCATCACCTCCCCGCGTGGTGACTCCATTGCAGAAATCCCATGCAGCGCACACTGCCTTTACAAAGTCATTCACATTCCGGAGTCCGCCCACGCTGCCAAACTCGTCACAGCCATGGAGCTGCACCGCCGCCTTGGGCACATTTCTGTTGCCAGCACCCACAAACTTGTTCAGAGCAGGGCCGTCAAGGGCATCAAATTGGATCCCAATGCACCTGAATCGGACTGCAAGGCGTGCATCTATGCATGCGCCACTTGCGTCCTGATGTCCAAGCCATGCATTAGCGTCCCATCCCAGAACTTTGGGGACGAGGTTCACACCAACGTCTGGGGGCCAGCGTCCACTTCCACTGTGAAGGGGCGATGCTACTTTGTCACTTTCATGGATGATGCGACCCATTACACTGTCATGTACTTGCTCAAGACCAAGGACCAAGTCCTCAAGTCTTACAAGTCCTTCGAGGCCTGGGCAATTGCCCAGCAGCACTGCACTGGCATTAAGGTGCTGCGCTCCGACTGTGGGGGTGAGAACTTGAGCAACAAATTTGACAAGCACCATGTGGCGGCAGGTACAGCATGGTGCCTCACCACACACGACACCCTGCAACTCAATAGCGTTGCTGAGCAGCTGAACCGGACACTCCTCAAGTGTGTCCACACCCTCCGGCACAAGGCAGGACTCCCCAAGATGCTATGGGGTGAGGCATTGTGCCATGCGACTTGGCTCAAGAACTGCATGGCCACATGCGCGCTGGATACCAAGATGCCCTTTGAGGCACTGTTCAGGACCCTGCCCAACCTCTCAGTGGTCCACTTGTGGGGCTGCAAGGTCTGGGTTCATGACGACACCAGGTCGAAACTTGATGCCCGCATGCACAAAGGCCGGTGGCTCAGCTTTGACATCGACTCTCAAGCCTACAGGGTCTACTGGCCCCAGTCCACCACCGTCAGTGTTGAGCGGAATGTCTACTTCGCATCGGCAAGTCCACTTGAGGGGGAGAAATTACTGATCAACCCCATCGGCAGCAAGCAGACTGCTGTGCCGGACACCCCCTCGATTTTGACTTTGCTATCACCGCCCTCATCATCCACCATTCCATCACCCTCACCCTTGCAGGCCCCTAAGCCTGATAGTCCATCAGTCCCGTTGCACAGGAGCACGCACATTCCCAAGCCCTTGCAAATCATCTGCAAGTTGCAGGCCAGCATTGGAGTCTCCAGCAACGATGACCCTGAGAAATCAGGGGGAGTGTGGACTGTGGAGGACGGTGTGCCAGCGCTGCTCAAAGATTTCGATGGCATGGAATTTGTATTCATGGTGGAAACAGCAGACACGGAGGCCCTTGAGCCTTGCACGCTCACAGAGGTGAAGCGTCGCCCTGACTGGCCACATTGGGAGAAAGCCATCAAGGAGGAGCTGGCCACACTCAAGGCTGCTGGCACTTGGAGATTGGAGGAGGCACTGACTGGAGCAAATGTCATTGGCTCCAAATGGGTCCTCAAGGTGAAGAAGGATGCAGCCAGCAACGTCGTTTGCTACAAGGCCCGCCTTGTTGCCCAGGGCTTTAGCCAGATCAGTGGCGTCAACTACGATGACGCATATGCGCCAGTGGCCAAGCTTGCATCCACATGTGCCATCATCACAATGGCCAACTGCCTTGGCTTCGAGATGCACCAGATAGACATCAAGGGTGCATACTTGAATGGCGAACTCCAGGACAACAAAGTCCTCTACATGCAGCATCCCCCAGGCTACAAGTCTCCCAATGCCGGCATGTGCATTCTGTGCCTTGTCAAGACCCCTTATAGGCTCAAGCAGTCTGGTCGCCATTGGTACCAGAAGCTCTCCAGCGTCTTCAAGTCCCTTGGGTTCATGCAGTGTGGTGTGGACCAAGCCATCTACTTCAAGGTGGTCATCACCAAGGGCAAGCTCACCATTGTGTTGGTACATGTGGATGATTGCATGATCATCATGAACACCATCCGCCTCATCGAGGAACTCAAGGCTGGCCTCAGCAAGCACTTTGAGGTCACCAACCTCAGAGAGCTGCACTGGATGCTCAGCATTGAGGTCAAACGCAATCGCCCTGGCCGCCTTGTCCACCTGTCCCAACATGTATACATTGATGCCATCCTTCGCTGCTACAATCTTGCTGACCTCAAGCCACTCTCCATGCCCATGGACCACCAGGTCTGCCTTTCCTCAGACCAAGCACCTGTGAGTGCAGCGGAGTGCGTGATGATGCGCGACATCCCCTACTGTAAGGCTGTTGGCACCCTTAACTGGACTGCATTGGCAACGTGCCCAGACATTGCATTTGCAGTTGTGATGGTCACTTGTTTCGCCACCAACCCTGGGCCTGCTCACTGGGAGGCCATCAAGTGGATCTTCCGCTATCTCTCTGGGACGTGCGACTTGTGGCTCACATATGGCAAGGCTAGCACCCCTCTTGAAGGTTACGCAGATGTGGATGGCAGCATGGCTGAGGACTGCCACGCCATCTCTGGCTACACCTTTCTTATTGATGGTGGCACCGTCTTGTGGTCCTTGAAGTGACAGGAGATTGTCTCCTTATCCACCACCAAGAGCGAGTATATCGCAGTGACGCATGGTGGCAAGGAGGCCTTGTGGCTTTGCAGCCTCATCTCTGAGGTGTTTGGCAACATCACATCCCCCACCACTCTGTTCTCTGACAATCAGGCGGCCATCACGCTTACATGTGACCACCAGTACCACCCATGCATGAAGCACATCAATGTGTGGTACCACTGGATTCGCTGGGTTGTCGAGAAGGGCTCCATCCAGCTTATTTATTGCCTGATGGACGACATGGTGGCCGATGCCCTCACCAAGGCGTTGCCCTCTGCCAAGGTGAAGCACTTTGCCGCATCCCTTGGACTGTGCACAAAGTGAGGGGGAGTGTCACAGAGGCATAGATCCAGGCTTGGTGCCCACATGGACATTCGCTTAGATAGACACAAAATACAATCATACCTTTAGTTTACCCTGCACATCGCACTAGGACTGACAGCTCCATACTACCCTCATTTTACTTCCGTCGAGTACCCTTTTTCTTTCGCTTGCTGGACTGCCCGCTTGCTCATTTATACCATAGTAGTTGCCTTGTGCACTCCCTCAGATTCATGCCCATCTGCGCATTTACTGAGTACCTTGTGTTTGCATCCTTTGCACAGTCTGCAATCCCAAACGCGCTTGCACACTCTCACAATTCCATAATCTTTTATCGCATCAAAGTGATCCGAGCTCGCTGGCGAGCACCTGACGGCGGTCCTCTTCGACGACCTTGTCAAGGACGAACATGACCAGTTGTCGCAGCGTCGCCGCCGCCGTGGACGACACGACGGCCGTCCTGGATTCGTGCAGCTTGAAACATAATAGCAGGGCCTGCAGCGCCACAGGGCGTATTCAACATCCATCATCCATCGGGACAAGGTACAAGAGAAGGAGGGGCGTAGCACGAAAATGAAATTGAAGTACGCACGTTTGCAAGCAGTCGACCGTGGACGGCGGGGAAATTAGTGATGACGGATAGGAGGACTTGGAGAATCTTGAGCTGGATGTCGACGCCTTGCGACATACAGTCATTCATCGTTCGGATGATAGCTGCGACGGCGGAGAGGGAGACGGCGCGGAGGAAGATGAGGCGTTGGAACGGGCCACGGGCGATCGTGATCACTTTGGCGTTTTTCGTCGCGAAGGTCATGAATACAGGACAAAGGAGGTGTTCCGTGTGGCGGCCATCTTGGCAAGGAAGAAAAACGTCAATCAGAGGCGCGACGATGATGCTCGTGTGCAAACGAAAGAACGTAATGTACCTCAAGCCAAATTGGCAGTGAATGAGATCACATTCAAAACTTCTGATAATATTCAAAGCGAATTTGGGCCGAAATGTGAGTCAGAAGCGCAGTGCTGATCCGATCATTGGCACGGTATCGTTGGGACGATCGTGGACACGCAGCATCTTCGGCCATGTGACGCCTTCTGTGCGCCCCAGCCCGACGCGTTCCGCCTTTCGCCATTATCTTAAGTTACACGCCTCGCCTCCAAATCTGCCCTCACTCACCCTCGTTGCCATACCGTTGACCCTTTTTCCCTCACGGCCAAGTCGCTTCCTCTCGTCGCGCCCCAATCCTCACGGCCGAAGACACGCAGATCGCCCAAGACCTCGGCCGACGTCACAAATGCGCGTCACCTCCAAAATCCCGTCGGTCCACGTCGCACACGTCGCACATGGCCCCTCGTAGGTCTGGACCCTGTCTCTGTTGGGGAGGTCCATCGCTGTTCATAGAATCCATTAAACTTTTTTCGTGCGTTCCATTGTTTCTTTTCGTTCTACTGATGCGATGCAGTGGACACCCGATTGTCCATCTGTATGGTGCATCCGTTCCGTCTCGAGGATACACTGGTGCGGTTCCACAAGTGTTTGCATTGCGCCTCCCCAACGCAGTGAAGCCAGCTGATACACACCCTGAGCGGCATCCTCTTCGTGCTCGATCACCGCATAAGCAGGGCTTCAAACAAGAGACCCTGTGGAAGCTTCCCACTGGCACACGAGATACGGGGAAGAGCCAAAGACCTACTTGGTACGGTCGGTCGAGACCCTTGGCAGTGGACGACTCGGAGTCTTCACAACGAGTGAGACGAGACAAGGACGGTAGTGTGGTTATGAAAAGCAGCTGCAGGGCTGAATGTTTTGTGGTAAATGCGGAGGGATACGAAGTCACGGCTCGGCAATAGAAGGTATACGAGTTGCACCTCATATCATTTCTAGTCGTGACAATGAAAGTCCAGGTGATATAGTCTACAAGCCCCAAAAAAGTAAGAGGTAACATACTAGATAAGAAGAAAAGGACTGGATTTAGGCTGCCCAAAAAATATTTTGAGAGTGAGAAAAGCGATGAAACGATAGGAACACCCAGAACTGGGCTAGGTGTTTCCGAGAAAAAAGTATCCGAGCCCACACACGACGGGCCTCTCACCGCTTCGGCATTCGTCACTGGCTCACTATGTTGATCGCCCGCTCCCACTTCGGCAAGCACGACCAGCCTCCGTGGTAATCTAAACATAGAAACATCAGCAAACTCATGTGAGCAAGCGACGACAAAGTCCTGCCACATACCGAAGTTTCGCTCCTGGCCACAAGAACATCGGCCACGCTCCCACATCTCACCTTGCGGGCAATGCGTGACGGATAATGTTCGTATCCGATCTCCCGAAAGAAGTGGACCCCGTCCTTGCCCCCGAATAGTGATGCCCCGATCATGTGGACGGGCGCGTCACCCCAGCGCTGTTCGTACATAAAGTCCAGTTGGATCTGCTTGTTCATACTGACGAGTAACGGTGAAGGACATACCTGGTAGTAGAAGCCGCCGTTATGATCGGGGTAGTTGAAGACGCCGTGTAGGCCTTCCCGCGCCATAAATCCACGTCAGCTTTCTCAAAGTTGTTGAAGACTGTTCGCACCATGACAAGGTCAGCAGCCGATCACCCCTTCATCTGAAGCGGGGCTAAGAGGGAAAAAGCACGCACATAGGCAATTGTTGTAGTCATCACCGCCGTTGTTAGACAAGAAATTCATCGCATTGTCCGGCACGATGTATTGGGGGTGCTGGGATAGGAGTTCTGTTCGGAGAGGTGAGGTGAACGCGCATGTCGACGAGCTACGAAGGGTGGATGCACCTTTCACGGTGGGCCAAAGCGAGTCGATCAATCTCGGCTCTTCTGGCTTAGGACGAACCCTGAATTGAACAGCGTTGGATTATTTGTCCTGCAAGCAAGGAGTAGGAGAAACGAACCGTATGTCTTGTTCTCACGCATCAAGGTAAATGGGTCGAAGTCAAGATCGCAATGGTAGTACGCTTCAGGCCTATCCCAAGTCAGATGGCAGTGGAGGAGGTTGAAAGGGAAGACGCACTCAACGCGCCAATAGTATCGGTAATGTTGTAGTAATGGGTGATGATAGAAAGTCTAGCCAGAATTGTCGGTACAAGACGGGCCATGGGGAAGAGAGAGATGGGTAGGTCCGACCCCAGAGTAGAATCGACACATATTGTGATACCTACAACAGACGGGCAGCAGTTGTTATGACTATTTGAGAGCTGAAGACGAAAGTCTCACCCCAGCCTGCCACTCTTCGCGATGCCGTCATTCTCCATTGTGTCATCCGTTCTACCGCCTTGGTCTCGTTGATCCACGGAGGAGGATTCCAAAGTTCATCGGGGATCTGCGAGAAATGCACAGGCCCGGATACAAGATTCGACATACGACTGGATGGATGTGCGGGGAATTGGACCACTCAGAATAAAAGAGACACGCGCACAACGTACGGCGCAAACTCGTCCGAGAATGGCTCGTCGTTCAGGAAGATCCAAGGGTAGTTGAACTTGCGATTGAACCTGTCCTCCACTTCGCCCACCACACGCAAGGCATCGTCAATCTCCCAGCTGTTTGGAAGCATGAGGAGCGTCGCATTTTCACGGTTGGGTAGCAACGGGACGTCCGGATGCGCCGGAGCGCTGGGTTCAACAGAGGGTTGCTATGTGAAGGGAGCTTTCGTAGGAAGGCATGAAGGATGGGTTGGAGCGAAGGGGATTGTAGGGGTATGGTGATAAAACGAAGAGGGAAAGGATGGAGAACTGCGTGATGTCAATGTTTCTTCAGTCAGTGGTCTTATGGTTTCCCAGTCGCGGTCATGCGTCAGCACGTACAGCTATGAGAACGGTGAGGAGAACAGGACGTGAGAGTCTTCTCGCCTGTGGCATCGTGATGGACGAGCGTAGGGGAACTCTGGACTAAGCGGCGATGGGGCCTTCGGGAAAGCGAGTAAGCACAGGCGCACACTTTGGGTCAGAGAAGCGGCCGCTCTGGAGACTTGGTTGATGGAAAGAGGACCCCCTGGTAAGCCCTATGGATTGATTGACAACGCCTTGCCGTTCATAGGGATAAGCTCGCACGGAATGTGGTCATCTTATTTGCTAAAAATAAAATGCAGGCCAGTAACAGGAGCGCTATGAGCGAAGATGTTGTTTCAAATGATTGATGATTGATGGTGTTTCAGGCGGTGGAAAGTCCCATGTCCGAGTTATTGCCTTGCCTAACCCAACCCTAACACCAAGTCCTGGTTGGCCGCGGATCTGATCGGTTGAAGCCAAACTTGATCAAACATAATCAAACATAGTTCCACATCGCTCGGTAACGTTACGGCCACCAGTGCGTCAGTGACTTGCCGTACTTCGGATTTTCTTGAGCATTGGTGCGTCCTGTTTGTGAATACGGAATACAGTAGACCCCTAGATTCATTTATTCTACGTCCTGATCAAAATAATATTTCCTCTCCCTTCAAGGTCTTGTCCGATCTCTCTAAGCAAGTCAAAATGCAACTGGCGAGTCGGAACATCACTCCACCGTGTTCTCCTTCCCGCCGCCTCTCACTACCACACTGGTACTTTGTCACTTTCTTGCCCTTGGGGCAACCGACGTCTCCACCTTTCCGGGCTCTACAATGTTCGATGATCTCCTCGAACTAGACTAAAACATTTCGGCGCTCCGAGTCGATCCCAACTTGCGCCCATCTATTTCAAGCTATCACCTGATCAATCACACTCAATCACCTCATGTCCGCGTGCGTACATGTAACACATCGACGGGTGATGGGAAAGTGCCCTGACCTTCGCTCTTAACCCCCAACCCTTGACCCACCACGCCCGCTGTCTCGCCATCGTTTTGTCTTCGAGAACCAATCCTCCTCCCATAGACCCCATTCATTTCCTACTCGTGATATGACTGACCAGCCAGGATCGGCTCGGCTCCAAGCGCTTCTAGAGTCTGCCTTACAGCATTATGAGAAAAAGCCCAGCGTCGCATTGGCCGACAGGGAAGATTCGCTTGCCATCCAACTACAGCGTTGCCACTCCATCGATGACATTACCACCTTGTTACAAGAAAAAACGAAGGCCTTCGATGATTTTCGACAGTGTGATAGAATCTTCAAGTCTATCAAAGCTACTGTATCAATTTTAACCCCGGTTTCTGCCCTCGCATCTGCCGCCGACGGCGCAGGCCTGGTACGTCAAGGGGGTCCTGAAGGCCTGTCCTGCATTTCTTACCGTTTTTACAGGAATTACTCCCACATGCGAAAGTGATCAATTTTACTCTCGGTATCCTACTGGTCGTATGTACCATTCCTAGGTTCATACATAGATATCCTTCTGACGTCCAGGTCACTGGCAATCAGGCGGCCAATGGCGTGATCACCAGTTGCGACGCACTCGCCGACATGCTCGAGTCGATTCAATATTTCATCACTCGTCTCGGAATATATGCCGAGACGTCTCACTCCATGCCTGTGGTGGACAAGATAGTAGTCAAGTTGATGGTGGAGCTAATCTCCACCCTCGCTCTGGTGACCCAAAAGCTCAAGAAGCGACGTGGGCGTGAGTCCTTCCTCGCTAATACGTTACTTTACTCAATGCGACGCAGTGAAAAAGGTGAAGAATTTTTTTGGGGTTAAGGATATCGGCAAAGCACGGCAGAGGCTTGACCGCCTCCTACAAGAAGAAGGTCGGGCTGTCGATGCCCAGACTCTCATGGCTGTCAAGGGTGAGTGAACGCCCTCGGCTTGTAATGCGCTGTGTATTGAATATGTTTCCATTCCAAGACAACAAAGCGTCCATCGGTACGTTTAACGTTTTGTTGACGATAGCGGGCGAGTTCCATGTCTGACTGGGTGCCAGACCGAATGGCAAGTGACATGAACAAGTCGAAACGTCAGCTATATCCTGACATTCCCATTACTTCATGAGATGTTGAGATACTCCGGCAGGTGACGATTTATTCGGTAATATTCAAAAGTGGCTCTCTCCCCCTGATCCTTGGAAAAACTTCAACGTCGCGCGCGAATCACGGCACAGCGAGACTGGGGCGTGGTTCGTTAAAGGTAACACACTCTCAGAATGGAAGGATTCAGGACCAAGTTCGCTGCTATGGATCAACGGGAAACGTCAGTTGTTGCCCAGCGCTTAGTTTGTCCCCAGAGACTGATGCCCTCCCTCATTCGTAGCGGGCGCTGGGAAGAGCGTCCTTTGGTACGTCAAACGTTCCCTATTTTTGACTTAAAGGACTTACAGTTTGGTTAGTTCCGCGGTGATTGAGGAGATCGAGTTTATACAGAAATCTGGGCTTGCATCACTTGCCATATTTTACTACGATTTCAGGGAGGATAGAAAGAAGCACCTCTCTGGGCTTCTCTCATCGGTGTTATTCCAGCTGTGCAACAAGTCCGACCCCTACTATGATCTCCTGTCCGCTTTCTATTCGGCCCACGACAGCGGTGCACAAAGTCCCAGCGATGACCAACTTGTCCAGTGTCTGATGGACATATTGAAATGCCCAGGTTCACGACCAGTTTATCTTGTCATTGATGCCTTGGATGAATGTCCGAGCACATCTTCTCTGTCGTCCCCCCGCGAAAAGCTCTTATCATTTTTGGATGACCTTGTCGAGGCACAACTCCCAAACCTGCGCATATGCGTCACGAGCCGACCTGAGGTCGACATCAAGGCTATCCTCGAGCCTCTAGCTTTCCGTTCCATTTCCTTACATGACGAAAGCGGACAAAAACAGGACATCATAAAGTATATCGAGTCGATCGTTAACACGAATAACAACATGAAAATTTGGAATTCGGAGCAGAAGGAGCTTGTGATTGATGTGCTGACAAAACAAGCGGATGGGATGTAAGGCATTTATATCTCATCTCTTTCGTCCATCTCACCCGCACAACCAATAGGTTTAGATGGGTAGATTGTCAGCTCGCATACCTCACCAACTGCTTCCCAAGGAATATCCGAGGTATCTTGAACGAATTGCCGGCGACGCTTGAGGAGACATATGAACGCACTCTGCGAGAGATTAAAGAGACAAACTGGGAATCCGCTCGACAACTCCTCGTCTGCGTCACAGTGGCTTCCCGGCCGCTCCGAGTGGAGGAACTGGCCGAAATTCTCGCATTTGATTTCAAGTCGGGGGC
>Ga0307512_10006668_pt1 | contig 11628 bp, 12 predicted proteins | sample 14_EM_MG_FD_200267 | JGI IMG/M metagenome (GOLD analysis project Ga0307512, IMG submission 200267) | Populus trichocarpa ectomycorrhiza microbial communities from riparian zone in the Pacific Northwest, United States - 14_EM | ecosystem: Host-associated > Plants > Roots > Unclassified | place... | reverse complement strand
AGCTCGCGCACGGCCGCCGCGGTGCCGGACGGCAGCGCGTCCAGCTGTGCCTCGCGGAAACGGGCGTCGTCGTCGGGATCCGGGAACAGCGCGGTCTTCTCCGCCCGCAGCGCCTCGTCGAGCAGCTGCCGCACCTGCTGCAGCGTGCCGTCGAGGTTGTGGCGGCGCTGGATCTGCGCCCGCCGCTCCCAGAGTTTCCTGCTCAGGTCGTCAAGGCCGGTCGCGTTCCTCGTGCCGCGCCGGAGCAGTTCCTCCAGCGCGGAACGAGGTGAGCGGCCGTCCATGACGTCCCGGCCGATCGCGTCCAGCGCGTCGCGCAGGTCGACGGGTGGCGCGAGCGGATCGGGACCGTCGTAGTACTGGCCATACGTGAAGCGACTCATGGGCCGTAGACCGTGGTTCCCTCGTCGGAGTCCTTCGCCAGCTTGCGGCGCAGGTACAACGCCTCCAGCGCCAGCTCGACCGCGGCGGCGATCCGGCCTGGGCTGTCGGTCGGCGACACGTTCAGCCGCGACGCGACCTCGTGCAGGATCGGCAGTTCTGGCAACGCCTCCAGCACCTCGGCGCCAGGCACCCGCTCGCCGGTGGCGACCAGGTGACCGTCGACGACCGTGTCCACGAGCGGGCGCAGGTCCAGCCCAGCGAACCGGTCCTTGGCGGTCTCGGCGACCGCGCGGCGCAGCAGGTGCACGAGGTGCTCGGTCTCCCGACCCTCCTCACCGGACTCGAACTCCAGCTTGCCGCGCAGCACGCTCGGCACCGACTCGAGGTCGATCGGGCGGGCCACGGCCGGGTGCTCGTCGATCAGCGCGGAGCGGCGCAGCGCGGCGGCTGCGATCGTCTCCGCGGCGGCGACCGCGAACCGGGCGGACACGCCGGACCGCTGGTCGATGGCGTTCGACTCACGCAGGTTGCGCACGAACCGGGCCAGTACTTCCAGCAGCTCGTCGCCGACCTCGGCGACCAGGTTGGCCTCCTGCCGGATCACCTCGACCTCGGCGGCCACCGTCAGCGGGTAGTGCGTGACGACCTCCGCGCCGAAGCGGTCCTTCAGCGGAGTGATGATCCGGCCGCGGTTGGTGTAGTCCTCCGGGTTGGAGGTGGCGACCAGCAGCACGTCGAGCGGCAGCCGCAGCGTGTAGCCGCGGACCTGGATGTCCCGCTCCTCCATGACGTTCAGCAGCGCCACCTGGATTCGCTCGGCCAGGTCGGGCAGCTCGTTGATGGCCACGATGCCGCGGTGCGAACGCGGCACGAGTCCGAAGTGGATGGTCTCGGGGTCGCCGAGCGTGCGGCCCTGCGCGACCTTGACCGGGTCGACGTCGCCGATGAGGTCGCCGACGGACGTGTCCGGGGTGGCGAGCTTCTCGGCGTACCGCTCGGAGCGGTGCCGCCACGCCACGGGCAGGTCGTCGCCCAGCTCGGCGGCACGGCGGCGGGACTCGGGGGTGATCGGGTCGAGCGGGTGCTCGCCAAGCTCGGAGCCCTCGATCACGGGGGTCCACTCGTCGAGCAGACCGACCATGGTGCGCAGCAGTCGTGTCTTGCCCTGGCCGCGTTCGCCGAGCAGCACCACGTCGTGGCCGGCCAGCAAGGCCCGCTCCAGCTGCGGCAGCACGGTCTTGTCGAACCCGACGATGCCCGGCCACGGATCGCGCCCCTCACGCAGCGCGGCCAGGAGGTTGTCACGGATCTCGGTCTTCACGCCGCGCGGGAGGTGTTCGGCCGCACGCAGCTCGCCCGCGGTGCGCGGGAGGTTCTTCGGTGGGGTAGGTACAGCGCCTGTCACGATTACAACGTTACGGATGTTCCGTCGATCAGTCGACGTGGAGCAACTCTAGCTAGTCGCTGGCTGCCATCTCCGGTTTGCGCAGGCCCAGCAACACCAGCCACACGGCGCCGCCGACCAACGCGATGTCCGCGACGTTCCCGACGAACCACCCGTTGTAGTCGATGAAGTCGACGACGTGCCCCTGCGCGAAGCCGGGCGCCCGGAACAGCCGGTCGGCGAGGTGCGTCGTGGCGCCGCCCAGCATCAGGGCCAGCCCGACCAGCCAGCCCTTGGTCTGCGGCCGCGTGACGTACCAGAGCAGGAACCCCACGGCGACCGCCGTGACGATCGTGAAGAACCACGTCGAGCCGGTGCCGATCGAGAACGCCGCGCCCGAGTTGTAGCGCAGCCGGAACTGCAGGAACTCGCCGAGCACGGGCACGGGGCCACGGCCGGTGAGCGCGTGCACGGCCCAGAACTTGGTGACCTGGTCGAGCACGAGCACGATCGCGGCGATGCCCAGTGCGAGCGGCAGTCTGCGCGCAGGAGTGATGTTGCCCATTGCTGGTCAGCTTAGCCATCACCGGCTAATGCTCTCCGTGGCGAACCTCGTCCCGGCGCTCGCGGAACCTGACCGACTCGACGACGTTCAAGGCGATCAGCAGGCCGGAGAGCACACCGAGCGACGCGAGCGCCGGCAGGTTCGCGACCAGCGGCACGAGCGCGACCAGCAGGGCGGCCACCACCAGCCGGTACCCCTTGAGCGCGCGGTAGCAGCGCCACGCGAAGCCGACGTGCGCCAGCAGGTACAGCGCGACGCCGCCGTACATGGCCCAGAGCGGCGCACCGTACAGCGGATCGGACAGCGTGTGGTGCTCGGTGTCACCCACGTAGGTGAGGACCTTCTTGAGGCCCAGCGCCAGCATCACGATGCCGAGCATCATCGGCAGGTGCAGGTAGGTGAACGCGGCCCGCGCCATCGACACCCGCTGCTGGCCCTCCGCGCTGGTCAGCGCGTGCTCACCGAGGAGGACCGTGGTGTCGAAGTAGGCCCACCACAGGCTGGCGGACACCGCGAGCCCGAGGATCGCCGCGATCACGATCGGCCACGAGATCGCCAGATGGGTGACCCCCACACCTATGGCCACGATCGACTCGCCAAGCGCCACGATCACGATCAGTCCGTGTCGCTCGGCGAAGTGCCGTGCGGAGTTCACCCGCCAGCCCCGGGCGCCGATGACGAGCGTGCCGCCGTAGTCGGCGACCACCGCGGCGAGCCACAGCAGCAGCTGTGCGGTGCCCGACGTGTTCGCGGCGAGCAGAAGCAGCACGGTGCCGCCGACCATCGTGGGCGCGAACAGGCCGATCTGGCGCCGCAGGCCGGCGTCGTCCCCGCTGATGAGCCAGAACACCGCGAGGTGCGCCGCCCGCAGGACGAGGTAGCTCAACGCGAACACCGTCGGACCGGGCAACCCGCCGGGAAGGTCCCTGAACGACTCGGGGATCGCGAGCGCCACCAGGAACATCGCCGCCATCGCGACGAGCATGGTGACGCGGGCCAGCCCCTCGTCGGCCTTGACCATGTTGGACACCCACGAGTACCCGACCCAGCACCACCACACGACCGCGATCAGCAGCGTGCCGCGCAGCAGGCCCGTGCCGGTCGGCTCCTCGGCCATCAGCGCCGTGATCTGGGTGAGCGCGAACACGAACACCAGGTCGAAGAACAGTTCCAGCGTGGTCGCGGAGCTGGCTTCCCGTAGCCTTTCGACCCGTACCCGGGCAGGTTGTGCCATGCGCACAGTTTCGCCCATCACCTCGGGGGAGGACGAACCGAGCATGGCGTTCGAGCTGCGATGGGACCCGGCGCCGTCGGACTGGAACGACGCGCTGCGTGCCGTGTACCCGACCTACCGCTGGGCGCCGTGGTTCGCGGCCGGGCTGGCCGTGTTGTCGGTCGTGCTGCTGGTGGCGGGCCAGCCGGTGCCGGGTGGGTTCGGTCTGGTGTGCGCGGCGATCATCGTGGCGCTGCCGGTGCTGGGGGTGCGCCAGCAGTTCGGCCGCAACCCGGCGGCGGCCGCGACGGTCACGGCGACCGTGGACGAGCAGTCGTTCCGCATGATGACGATCGACGGCACCGCGTACACCGACCTTCGCTGGCCGGAAGTGACCGGCTGGGTGGAGACGAAGCACAACTTCGTGCTGCGTACGGGCGGTACGGCGCTGTTTCCGGTGCCTGGCCGCGCGTTCGGCGAACAGGAGGATCTCGACGGGTTTCGCGACCTGCTGCGGCGCCAGCTCGGCGAGCCTTCGAAGCGCTAGATCACCTACCCGAAAGCCAGCCGGCCATCGTCGCGTAATCTCTGTTGCGTGTCATCCCCCAGCGCGACATTGGCGGTGTGGAGCTCGGCCTGGCTGAGTGGCGCGGCCGCCGCTGACGATGTGCTCGACGCCTTGCAGGACTGGGCCGAGCTTCATGAGGTGGTCGCCGCGGACGAGCGGCTGGCCGCCACCCTTGAGATCCCGGTGCGAGGCGAGGCAGGCGGGTCGCCCGCCACGTTGCTCGCGGCGCTGCGCCGGTCAGGCGCGGAGAACGCCGAGCTGGTCATGCCGGTGCCTGGCGACGTGCGTGGCCTCGGCGGCGCCAGCCAGTTCGCCTCGGAAGCCTTACGTGCCGGCGAGGCCGTGGTGCTGAACGGGCTCGGCATCGTGCCGGAACGTATCGGCAACAGCATCGAGACCGGCATCATCCGGTGGACGGTGTTCGAGATCGAGCGGACCACGCCCGCGCCGAACGTGCCGCTCGGCGAGGCCGAGCACGAGCTGACCGGCGCCATGCGCGTCGCGGCCGGCATGCTGATCGAACTGGGCGTCGCCAAGCAGCGCGCCGGCGTTCGCGAGGAGCTGCAGGCCCGCGTCGCCGAGCGCACCAAGTCCCGGTGGCCGGCCGGCATGCCGCAGCGCGCGCTGCGGGTGCTGCAGCGGGCGGCCGAGGTGGCGGCGATCCTGGAGCTGGCGATGGAGGACGAGCCTGGTGGCGCGTTGTCCGCGTCCTCAGCGCTCAAGCGTGCCGAGGCGCTGCGCCCGCTGTTCCACGCCGTCCGCACGGCTCGCTGTGCTGCGGTCGCCGAGGCGGTGCGGGCTCTCGATGTGACTGATGCTCATTGAGAAGCGGCTGCAGGCCGGGATTCGCGACGGTTCGATCACGGTGATGTTCCGCCGGTGGAAGCGCCGGCAGGTCACCGCTGGGAACACGTACCGAACCCCGGCTGGCCGCGTGGTCGTCGACGAGGTCACTGAGATCAAGCCGAGTCGGATCCGCCGCGCCGACGCGGTGGCGGCCGGCTACCGGTCGGTCGCCGAGGCGGTGGCGGATCTCCGTGGCACGCCAGGGGATCCGGTCTTCCTGCTGCGGTTGCACGCGGCCGAGGACGAGGATCCCCGGGCGGCACTGGCCGACTCCGGCAAATTGTCCACTTCGGACGTCGAGGAGATCACCCGTCGGCTGGACCGGCTCGACCAGGCCAGCAGTCACGGACCCTGGACCGGGCAAACGCTTGCCATCATTCAGAAACGGCCCGCCGTCCGGGCAGGAGATCTCGCGGCGGAGCTCGGCCGCGAGATGCTTCCCTGTTCACAGTGGCCGGACGCAAGGTCAAGAACCTGGGCCTGACGCTGAGCCTGGAGGTTGGCTACCGCCTGTCCCCCCGCGGCGAGGCCTACCTGCGGCTCCGCTGAGCCGGCTCGCAACACCCGACCGCGCACGGCGCGCCGTTCAGCGTGCAGCCGGCCACCGGGAAGTCCGACAGCTTGCGTGCCGGCGCGTCGGACAGGTGTTCCCGCACCAACTCCACGACCAGCTGGGCGAAACGCGGGTCACCGCTCGGCGCCGCGGCGCGGGCGAAGCCCATGCCCAGCTCGGACGCCTTCTCCGCGGCCTCCGTGTCCAGGTCCCACACGACCTCCAGGTGGTCGCTCACGAACCCGACCGGACACAGCACGACAGCCGGAACTCCCTTGGCGTGCAAGGCATCCAGGTGGTCGAGGATGTCCGGCTCCAGCCACGGCACCTGCGGCGGCCCCGACCGGGACTGCCACACCACGTCGTACTCGGTCACCCCGAGGTCCAGGGCCACCATCCGGGCGGCCTCCGCCACCTGCTTCGAGTACCGGTGGCCACCCTCGGCGGGCGGTCCCGCGGCGGCGTCGGCCGACATCGGCACCGAGTGCGCGGTGAACACCAACCGGTACTCCCCCAGCCCGTCGGCAGCCGCACGGACCGCGTCCGCGAAGGCCGAGACGAACAGCGGGTGGTCGAAGAACTGCCGCAGCTTCGTCAGGTCCGGCGCGCCGTCACCGACCGCCGCACGGGCACGCGTGATGTCCTCGTCGTACTGCCGGCACGCCGAGTACCCGCCGTACGCGCTGGTCGGGAAGACCAGCGCCGACGTCACCCCGTCGCGGACCATGTCGGCGAGCGTGTCCTCGACCATCGGGTACCAGTTGCGGTTGCCGAAGTACACCGGCAGATCGATGCCCTGCTCCGCCAACTCCGCCTCGACCGCCTCGATGGCCGACCGGTTCAGCGCGTTGATCGGCGACACGCCGCCGAACCCGAGGTAGTGCTGCTCGACCTCGTCGAGCCGCTCGGGCGGCACGCCCCGGCCACGGGTCACGTTCTCCAGGAACGGCCGGACGTCGGCGGGCTTCTCCGGGCCGCCGAACGACAGCCACAGCAACGCGTCCATCACTGGCCTGTCGCGTGCAGACCGCCGTCGACCATGATCATCGAGCCGGTGGTGGCGGGCAGCCAGTCGGACAGCACCGCGCAGATGGACTTCGCGACGGCCGTGGCGTCCTCGGCGTCCCACCCCAACGGGGCCCGGTCGCCCCAGCCGGCCTCCAGGTCACTGAAACCCGGGATGGACTTCGCGGCCATGGTCTTCAGCGGGCCCGCCGACACGAGGTTCACGCGGATGCCGTGCTCGCCCAGGTCGCGGGCGAGGTAGCGGTTCACCGACTCCAGAGCGGCCTTCGCCACGCCCATCCAGTTGTAGGCGGGCCAGGCGACCCGCGCGTCGAAGTCGAGACCGACGATCGACGAGCCACGCGACAGCAGCGGCAGCAATGCCACCGCCAGCGACTTGAACGAGTACGCCGAGACCTCGACCGCCGTGGCGACGTCGGCCTTGGGCGCGTCGAGGAACGGCGCGCCGAGGCAGGTCTGCGGGGCGAACGCGATCGCGTGCAGGATGCCGTCGATCCCGTCGACGTGCTCGCGGACCCGGTCGGCCAGCGAGTCGAGCTGCTCCTGGTTCTGCACGTCCAGCTCGATCACCGGCGCTGGCTGCGGCAGGCGCTTGGCGATCCGCTCGACCAGGCTCATCCGGCCGAACCCGGTCAGCACCACGGTCGCGCCCTGTTCCTGGGCGACCTTGGCCGCGTGGAAGGCGATCGAGGCGTCGGTGATGACGCCGGTGATGAGCAGGCGCTTTCCTTCGAGCAGACCGGACACGTTGTCATCCTCCTGATCAGGATTGTCCTAGGGGCGACAGTCTGTCAGTGGCCCATACCGAGGCCGCCATCGACCGGCAGCACCGCGCCGGAGATGTAGGCGGCCGCGTCGGAGGCGAGGAACGTGGCCGCGGCGGCGACCTCGTCCGGCTGCCCGTAGCGGCCCGACGGCACGCTCGCGAGGACCGACTGCTTGCGCTCCTCGGTCACCGCGGCGGTCATGTCCGTGGCGATGAAGCCCGGGGTGATCACGTTCGCGGTGATGTTGCGGCCGCCCAGCTCACGCGTGATCGAACGGGCCACACCGATCAGACCCGCCTTGCTGGCGGCGTAGTTCACCTGGCCGGGCCCGCCGGTCATGCCGACCACCGACGAGATGAAGATCATCCGGCCCCAGCGGGCCTTGAGCATCGCACGGGTGGCCCGCTTCGCGACGCGGAACGCGCCGGTCAGGTTCGCGTCGAGCACCTTGGTGAACTGCTCGTCGGACATCCGCATGAGCAGCGTGTCGTCGGTGATGCCGGCGTTGGAGATCAGCACCTCGACGTGCCCGTGCTTCTCCTCGACCTCCTTGAACGCCGAGTCGACCTGGTCGGTGTCGGTGACGTCGCAGCGCACCCCGAACAGGTCCTCGGGCGGCGGCTTGCCCCGGTAGGTCACCGCGACGTCGTCGCCCTGCGCCGCGAACGCCCTGGCGATCGCCAGACCGATCCCCCGGTTACCCCCTGTTACCAGTACCGAACGGCCCACGTTCAACTCCTTGCCCGAACAACCTGCCATGCCCAGGCCGCAAGGCTATCCGGCCGCACCGGCACGGCTCGCGCTGGCTCTACCGATGTGTCAGCAAGGACACGCCTACGGCAGGCGCTGCCCGATCAGCAGCGCGCTGCCGGCCGCGACCAGCGCCGCGAGAGTGCCCAGCATCAGCCACGGCTTGCTCGCGTCGGCGTCCTTGGTTTCGTACCCGATCTGCTCACCCAGCGTGTCGTACACGCGGTGCAGCTGATCCGCCGTGGCCGCCTTGTAGAACTCGCCACCGGACAGCTCCGCGATCTGCTTCATCGACTCGTCGTCGACCGGCACCGCCTGGCTCTCGCCGTTGATCGTGACCTCGCCGTCGCTGGTGCCGAAGGAGATCGTGGACACCGGGATCTTGGCGTCCTTGGCCGCTCGCGCCGCGGTGAACGCGCCACGCGGATCGTCGGCGTTGTCGGTCGGGACGGTCTGCTTCCCGTCGCTCATCAGCACGATCCGTGCCGGTGGGGCGCCCTGGGCGCCGCTGACGACCTGCGCGAAGCCCTCGATCGACTGCAGCGCGGCGAAGATCGCCTCACCGGTCGCGGTCGACTCGGCGAGCTTCAGGTTGTCGATGGCCTTGGCCACGCCGGCGCGGTCGGTGGTCGGCGAGACCATCACGCTCGCCGTGCCGGCGAACGTGATGAGCCCCAGGTTGATGCCGGGGGTGAGACCGTTGGCGAAGTCCTTCGCGGCGGCCTGCGCGGCCTCCAACCGGCTCGGCTTGACGTCGGTGGCCTCCATCGACAGGGACACGTCGATCACGAGCATCACGGTCGCGCGGTTGCGGGGCACGCGCTGCTCGTCGGTCGGGCCGGCCATGGCCGTGGTCAGCAGCATCAGCGCGATCACCAGGACCACCGCCGGCAGGTGCCGGATCCAGTTCTGCCGCTTCGGGATGACCTTCTCCAGCAGCTCGAGGTTGGTGAACCGCATGGTCCGCCGGAGCCGCATCCGCTGCGCCACGACGTAGCCCACGACGATCGCGGCCACCACGACCAGCAGCAGGAACCACCACGGCGCGGTGAAGTCACCGAAGCTGAGGCCGAACATCAGGCAACTCCTCCCCCTGACCACCGTCGCTTGCGCGCGACGACGAAACGTACGGTGTCCGCGATCCAGTCCGAGTCGGTGCGCAGGACTAGGTGCCCGCCGCCGGCCCCGCGGACGGCCGCCGCGACGTTCCCCCGGTGCTCCGCGGCCGCGGCGGCGAACTCCCGGCGCAGCAACGCGGAGGCGTGCACCTCGCGCTGGCGGCCGGACTCCGGGTCGGACAGCACCACGGTGCCGACCTCCGGCAGGTCGATGTCACGCGGGTCGAGCACCTCGATGGCGATCAGCTCGTGCCGGGTGGACAGGCCACGCAGCGGGCGCTGCCAGTCGATGTCGCCGAGGAAGTCGGAGATCACCACCGCGAGGCCGCGCCGGCGTGGCGGGCGGCGCAGCTGCTCCAGCGCGTCCCGCAGGTCACCTCGGGTGCCCTCGGGCGCGCGCGGTGTCTCGGCGACCTTGCGGACCAGACCGCGGGCGTGTGCTAGCCCGCCCCTCGGCGGGATGCGGATGGTCTTCGCGCCGGTCGAGATGATCGCGCCGATGCGGTTGCCGCCACCGCCGGTGAGGTGCGCGACCGCGGCGGTCGCGGCGACCACCAGGTCACGCTTCTCGCACGCGGCGGTGCCGAAGTCGAGGCTCGCGGACAGGTCGACCACGAGCCAGGTCTCCAGCTCGCGGTCGGCGACCGTCTCGCGGATGTGCGGCACGGTCGTGCGCGCGGTGACCGCCCAGTCCATCCGGCGCACGTCGTCGCCGGGCTGGTAGGTGCGGGCCTCCCCCGGCTCGGAGCCGGGACCAGGCACGAGACCGAGGTGGTTGCCCTGCAGGAGCCCGTCGAGCCGGCGGCGCACGTCCAGCTCGAGCAGCCGGAGCCCGTGCTCCATCCGATCCCCTTGCAAGATCGGAGGCGCCCAGCCCGGCCGCTCCTTCTCCCTGCTCAATTAGCGGCCCACCCCGACAGGCGGCGGCTGCACCCCACCCGACTGCGGCCGGGCGGAGACCTGCGGCAACGGCACGGTCTGCAGCACGCGGGAGATGATGTGGTCGATCGGCACGCCGTCGGCGAGCGCGTCGTAGGACAGCACGAGGCGGTGGCGCAGCACGTCCGGCACCACGTCCACGACGTCCTGCGGCAGCACGTAGTCACGGCCGCGGATCAGCGCCAGCGCGCGGGAGGCCGCGACGATGCCCAGGCTCGCACGCGGCGAGGCGCCGTAGGCCACCCAGCCCGCGACGTCCTGGAGGCCGTGCTCCGCGGGCGTGCGGGTCGCGAGGACGACGCGGACCGTGTAGTCGACGAGCGCGTGGTGCACGAAGACGCGCGAGGCGACGTCCTGCAGGCGGACCAGCTCGGCGGGGCTCAGCACCTGGCTCGGCTCCGGCGGGGTCACGCCCATCCGGTAGACGATCTCGCGCTCTTCCTCGGCCGTCGGATAGTCCACGATGATCTTGAAGAGGAAGCGGTCGCGCTGCGCCTCCGGCAGCGGGTAGACGCCCTCGTTCTCGATCGGGTTCTGGGTCGCCAGGACCAGGAACGGGTCGGGCATCGGGAACGTCTGGCCGCCGATGGACACGTGCCGCTCGGCCATCACCTCGAGCATCGCCGACTGCACCTTGGCCGGCGCGCGGTTGATCTCGTCGGCGAGCACGAAGTTCGCGACGACGGGACCCAGCTCCACATCGAACTTCTCGCTGCCCTGCCGGTAGATCCTCGTGCCGAGGATGTCCGCGGGCACCAGGTCGGGGGTGAACTGGACACGCGTGAACGTGCCACCGACAACCCTCGCGAAGGTCTCCACCGCCAGCGTCTTCGCGACGCCTGGCACGCCTTCGAGGAGCAGGTGACCCTTCGACAGCAGACCGACGAGCATGCGCTCCACCAGCCGGTCCTGCCCCACGATGACCCGCTTGACCTCGAACACGGTGCGTTCGAGCAGCTGGGCGTCCCGGGCCGGCGTGCTGGGCTCGCTCCCCGATCCGTTCACCGACTCCGCCGGCTCGGTCACTCGACCATCCTCCTCATGAAGCTGCATTTCTCCGACTACAAGGCAACCGGACGGGCGGTATGACGGCTGTGAACTGTATTTGATTGCCTCGCTCCGCTCGGCGCTTCGCGGGCCTCAGTCCGGCCCGCTCAGGTTGTCGAGACCAGCCAGGTCGGCAGGAGTGTCCACATCGTCGGACTCCCCCGATTCGGCAGGAACCTCGATCAGCGGGAGCGTGCCAAGGGTACGGCCGAGGGATCGGCCGGCAGGATCGGCCGGAATCGCCGCCTGCAGGGCGTCCCGGCGCCAGACCCCGAGGAGCCACTGCCGGTGCCCTTCCGCGTCGGTCAGGATCGCGCCGGCTCTGTCCCCTCGCGCGGCACGCAGGCGGCGGACCGTGTCCGGCGTGACGTTCGGCAGGTCGGCGGCCAGAACCGCCACCTCGTCCGCGGGTCCCAGCGCGGCGAGCCCGGCGGCCAGGGCGGCCAGCGGACCGGTGCCGGGCGGATC
>Ga0307512_10006667_pt1 | contig 11628 bp, 19 predicted proteins | sample 14_EM_MG_FD_200267 | JGI IMG/M metagenome (GOLD analysis project Ga0307512, IMG submission 200267) | Populus trichocarpa ectomycorrhiza microbial communities from riparian zone in the Pacific Northwest, United States - 14_EM | ecosystem: Host-associated > Plants > Roots > Unclassified | place... | reverse complement strand
AAATTAATCGATATTGCAAACTGCTCAACAAGCAAAAGCTCATTAATGGTTGCTGAAAACTTCATTTTGATAAGATACTATTAACACACTGCAAATACAAGAGCCTTATATGAATCTATAGATGGACGCGCTGTGCGACCCGCTGACAACCCGCCCAATTCAGACGGGTTGGGAGTTTACCATGGAACCGTACCCGAGTGGGCAGTTCGGGTGTATTGACGACCGGGACCGCCAATTTGGTAACGGTTCGGTTTGGACCCGGACCCAGACCCGATGGGACGGTCCGGAACCGTTGCTAACACTAGGTGTAAACGTCTAATCAAGTGGTAAACCAGCTTTCCAGTATCTGTGAGCTTTAAAAGACAGGATTCTACATCAACAAAATCCCCTCCAACTGCATTCAATGATGGGTGGAACTCCCAGACATAGCCCTTCTCTGCCATGCAGAAAAACTTATATCCTTGACTAATTGGCTTGTTTGGCATATTTGTAATGTGAATTGACCTGCCTGTGAATAGAATCATGGCTTCATCAATAGTAACATTGCTGCCAGGTACTTGGTACTGCTGCGAGGAAAACCACAGCTGCTCTAGCAGAATATCCACCATTGAATGCCAACAAGGTAGCCCTTCAGAAGTTTCAGTTGGGGAATAGTATGGTGAAACATGGAAAAAGCGGCGGATTTCCTGAAAGCGAGTCTTGCCAAGGTAGGCAGCTGGTGGTAATCCATTATTGGGAAGGTACACTCCATCCTTCATCCAGTACTTCTCAGGAGGAACTCCAATCAGACCCATATGAATTTGAATTGCCAGCCAGAGATAAAGCTCCTGAGCAGTAACTAGCTGCCAGGAATGCTGCTGCTTCTTCTCTGGCCCAAGAAGCTGCTGCTGGGCATAGGAATTGGTGTTGGCTACAAGCTGTCCCATAATGGAGTTGGTAGTAAGAAAGAGATTGAAGATTTGGGGAGTAATAGTATCCATATCAGAGAAGGAGATGGGCAATCTGTTCCATGCTTTGTGAGGAGGGACAATCGGTTGTAAAGGGTCGAATGTGGGAAGCTTAAGAAGATCTGGCAAATTTTGAATTGATTTTTTGAGTGTTTTCTGTTGCATTATGGACCGCCTCCCTGAGGTATGGCGTACGGCTTCAGCTGGGCTGATGCATAATCTCCCTAAGATGATGGTCGTTCCAGACTCAGCTGGAGATGCCAGCTGAGTGTGCATGCATGCGTACAGGGCATGCTCTGAATGCGGTATATAAGATCACGAATGTACCTGTACTTGAGAATATAAGGCTTCAAGCAATCAGTATTTCAACATTTTTTTGTGCCGCTTCATCAGCAAAATGTATTTTAGTCACTGGAAGACTCCAGGAGTGTCTGAGAGGATGTGGAGTGTAAACTTAGATGAGTCAATTTCAGGAGAGTATCAGACCTTAGGAGGGCATTCCGGCTGGCCTTCAGAGTAACTGGGATCTCTGATGACTGGTACAGGAGTACCATGGGAGTGATTGTGATAAGTTTGAGAACACCTCGGAGCGCCGGAGAGAACTTTGGGAGCACCTGGGAGCGCCGACGACACATCTGGGAGAGCCGACGACAAGCCTGGGAGCGCCGACGACAAGTCTGGGAGCGCCGGTGACAAGTCTGGTAGCTCCTCGAATCACAGTACAGCAGTCTGGGAAAAACAACATCTTCTTTGGGAACGCTGCTGGTGCGCGCCTGGAAATCATAGCAACTACTTATCGTTCAACAATTTTTAAAACTCATGTATTCAGTTTATATTCTCATCTATGTATCTATGTATCAATGTATCTATATAGCTACCCATCTACACACGGTATATCCGGACTGGCTGCAGGCGGTGCTTGAGAGCAATTCCAGGTGCGCCTGAAAATGACAACCGAGTGAACTGAGAGATGCACTTGGAGGCCGTGATCGAGCGAGTTTGGAGATATGCACTTGGTGGCCGTGATCGAGCAAGTTTGGAGATATGCACTTGGTGGCTGTGATCGAGCAAGTTTGGAGATATGCACTTGGTGGCTGTGATCGAGGGAGTTTGGAGATACACTTGGAGGCTGTGATCGAGTGAACTTTGAGATGCACTCCGAAATTGTGATTGAGTGAGTTTGGAAATACCTTTCGAGGCCGTAATCGAGGGAGTGTGGAGATACAGTTGGAGGCCGTAATCGAGGGAGTTTGGAGATGCACTTGGAAGCCGTGATGAAGCGAGTATGGAGATATGCACTTGGAGGCGGTAATCGAGCGATTTTGGAGATACACTTGGAGGCCGTGATCGAGCGTCATTGGACGAGTACTTGGATGCGGTTGATGGACGGCGCGCCGGGTGCTGAGATTCTATTCATCAGTTAGTTGACTCGCAACTGTGGGAATGTGACAATGTGACTTCACCTTTGAGCTCTCATGGAGAGCTGGCTGATGGCGGTTGATCATGTAGGGAGGCACGCTGGAAGCTGAAGCTACATTCAGGGGTGAACTCGTAATCATGAGAATTAAGGGAAGACAAACAATCTTGGGTGGATGTTGTAATTGGTGTATGCTGTACTCGGTGTATGCTGTACTCGGTGTATGTTGTACTCGGTGTATGCTGTACTCGGTGTATGCTGTACTCGGTGTATGCTGTACTCGGTGTATGCTGTACTCGGTTTATGCTGTACTCGGTGTATGCTGTACTCGGTGTATGCTGTACTCGGTGTATGCTGTACTCGGTGTATGCTGTACTCGGTGTATGCTGTACTCGGTGTTAACTCTTGATCATGGCATGGAGAGATAGAGAGGGATGACTTAACATTGTGTTCTTGTGATGATGGTAGAGTTGTGGACGAGAATGAGAGATGGAGGATGAAGATGGGAACGATACGGAGGATACGAGCGGATTTGAGACATCAGGGGTACGAAATGCCTGATTGGGTTTAGAAGACCTCGTATCGGTGTAATTACCCGCCGGATCGGGACTCGTACCTGCCATATCAGGAATGGTAAATTGACTTGCACACGAAATTCACTTATGTCCCAGTTTCTCAGGATGATTTCCCATCTGCTCTCATGTCTCTATTTCTCGTCCTCAACTCTACCATCACCTAAGCACACGAAGTTAAGTCATCCCTCACTATCTCTCCATACCATGATCAAGAGTTAACACCGAGTACAGCATTCACCGAGTACAGCATAAACCAAGTACAGCATACACCGAGTACAGCATACACTGAGTACAGCATACCCTGAGTACAGCATACACCGAGTACTGCATACACTCAGTACTGCATACACCGTGTACTGCATCATCCCAAGATCGACTGTCTCCCGCTCCCAGCCAGTCTCATCTCTCGGCAGACCATGTTGTACTCAATTCTCTACATTCCCACAATTATGAGTTAACCAATGAATAGAGTCTCAGCTCCCGTCGCGCCACCCTCCCAAACTACCGCCTCCAGATCGACCGCCTCCAAGTACTCCTCCAATTTCGCTTGATCACGGCCTCCAAGTGCATCTCCAAACTCGCTCGATCACGGCCTTCAAGTGCATCTCTGAGTTCACTCGATCCTCTGTCTCCAAGCGCATCTCCAAACTCGCTCAATCCTGGCCTCCAAGTGCATCTCTAAGTTGACTCGATCTCGGCCTCCAAGTGCATCTACAAACTCGCTCGATCACCGACTCCAAGTGCATCTCTGAGTTGACTCGATCCCGGTTTTCAAGTGCATCTCCACACTCGCTCGATCATGGCCTCCAAGTACATCTTGAAGGAGCGATGGCAGGTGTACGGAGATACAGCAGTAACGGAGGTAGACTGAGTGACGGGGAGTGTATATTCGGCAGACCCCGGAGTAGATAGACATCATCTCATTTTCATCTCATCTTATCATACAATGAAAATACACACTCTATCTTTCCCAACTTTTGGTCTCACTCGGTGTGTCCGAGATTTCGTGGATCCATGCAATTGCGTGGATCCTCAATGCGGGGTAGTATCATATCTTCTCACCCGATTCCTACGGGCTCGAGCCAAAACCGCTCTTTCTGATGAATTCCGTTTGGATGTCGTGAGAAGTGCGGCGGAGTGTTGATGGTGGGCTCTCTGCCTTCTAGCTCCAAGTGGTGCATCTCTAAGTTCTCTCAATGGGCGTGTCCAGGTGCTCCTCCGATTATGCTCGACTACCATCTGCGGCCAGATTGATCATATGTATCTATATATAGAGAGACTTAATTAATGCATGCCATATAATGATGCAGTGAATCTTGTGACTGTAACAAAGATGAATATGATAAGACGAAATGCCTGGTGGTTATGTTAGAACCACTGCTGTGAGAATACGGCACCAAGTCTCCCGCAGGGGTCTCGGCTGCTCTCAAAGTCTCCCGCAGATCTGCGCAGAGGTCTCAGGAGCTCCAAAATTTGACTATTCTATAAGTCAAATCTCGTAGCATCCTGAATGCTCCTCCATAACTCCAGGTGCTTTCAGGAGCACCTGAGACTGCTCATGGAGAGTCTGAGAGCACTTTGCTTAGCTCCAGGGGGGTCTGGGAGCATCTAGAAGTACTTAGAAGCACCGGTGAGGTCGCCCGGAGTCTCTGGGAGGATTGCGTGTGGCTTCCGGACCGATTTATATTCTGCTCATGTTGGCAGAGTGATCTGTCACGGCTCAGGGTGGCGAGTGATGCATTGAAGGGTACTTAGAAACAATATCGGATGGAGGAATGGAATCGGTGTTACAGAAAGGCGGAGATGTGGTCGGACGCGGAGGTGGTGTAGGAATGTTAGAAGATGGTGGCGGTATAACATATTATGATAGGGAAGTGGTCTGAGGTGTTGCGACGTCGGACGATGTGGCGTGGTTGTATTGATAACAGTTGAGGTGTGCAAGATCATGGTTGGATATTCGGATGGTACATCGGAGCATGAGGAATGGTCCGAGGGTGGTAGATGAAGTGTATATAAAGAGAGGTTGTTTGGTGTTGGAGGATTCCCTTTTCTTCTCCCGTTACTTGTTCTCGTGTATAGTGAAGCAAGTACAACTTTGAACCAGCTTCGATCCTTGCCTTGTCCTGATTGTCTCGATACGAACTTCGAGCCTTGCCCAGATTACGATATCACAGTCAAGCCACCAATATCACCTATGCTCGACCCGGCCCGTTACACTAGAACGAGTCCCTTACAGAATGTACATGATACTGAATGCACTGTCGACATTGTTCGACCCCTTGTTTTGATCTTGCTTGGAAATACTGTGAAATCACAAACAGTTATATCTCAATTTGCGACTTGTGTAGCTACGACCTTGCGAATTCAGATGTGCCTGCACCCTTCGAACGGTTGTAAGTACTGTAACCAATCTTGCTCTGTTACGTGTTTGGTATATTTCGGACCGAATCATTGGTGGATTCAAGTTTGCGACCAATCCGTTGATGAGCTTCCGCAACTTACCGGATTTGATATCCGTCATTACCCACATCGATCCCCATATTCGAAAGCGAGAGCACGATAGTAATTGTACTTTCTGAACGAATTGGTTTGACCTCGCTGGAACTCGTTGTTCCTTTTCTGAACCTGAACCTTTGGACGCCTTTGAGAGCATCGAAGGATTATTGAATACTGAGGTAGACGACCTCATCTTGCCTGCCTACATTTGGGAACAATCAGATGTTCCCACCCCTTGGAATATTTATTGGTCAAAAGCTGCCGCATACGGAGGAGGCTAGGAATTGGACAACACTGTGTTTGGAAGCAATTGGAAGAAGTCCTTTCGAGCCCAAGCTTGGTTTGATTGTGACCCAGAATTACCCTGTGAGTGTGAAGGACATAATTGTTTAGGAACACAGTCGACGGAAGGACACGCACCAGCAGCAGCAGCATCAGCCAAGCCTGCGCATGTACCTCTGATTGTGATCAAAACCCCGACCCCAGCCCCCTCCGAAAACGACACATACAAATGGCACAGGTGGATGAGCTTGATTCGTTGCGATGTCAGGATCAGAACAGCACGATTGGGTGGCTCTGGTTTCCGCGGACAATCATGATATCATAGGGGGAATCTTCAACAGGAACCTGCTGGAGATTGACTTTGGGGAGAGACTGACTCTGCTCGAAGAAGCACAGGAGGTGCTAAGGAGAGTAGCGCAGTACACCGAGCCCGGGGCCATGGTACAGAGGGTGTGCGATCACCTGGCACAGATAAACGCATTACTGAAGCAGATTACAGACCTACAGACATGACAGTTCCAACCGCCAGAGTGCAATCATTTCACGTTCGAACAACAGCTGGAGATGTTGAGACAGGAGCTGGAAGAAGCCAGGAGAATCCCGAGGACCGTAGGAATGGACAAAGACCTACAACAGGAACTGGACGATATGGCACGGGACGCCAGACAATCGGGGGAAGAAGTCCAAGCTTTGAGGACCCAGTTAGCCAATGCGCTATCCTTAGCGGGTCGGGTAGCCCCAACTCCCCCCCAGCAATCCGAAGATCGGGGACAGAAGTTTCCCAACTCCCCGGACTTTTCAGGGTCGGAGCAAGCTCAGTTGAGAGGCTGGATTGCACAACCTCGGAATGTCAAATGACACAAACCCGCCAGCTTGCCCAACGAACAGTCGAAGATGTGGCACACGTTCAACCGCCTGAGGGGAGTAGCCATAGGCCACATCTTGCCACACATCCGGGAGGATGGAGAGATAGGGCTGGAAGACCTGCCAGCTTTTATACAACTCCTGGAAGCAGCTTTTGAGGACCCCGACCGAGTAGCCACCGCCGAACGGAAAATGCGCCAGATTAAACAAAACAACCGCGATCTTTCTGAGTATTATGCTGAGTCCCAGGTTATCGCTGCGGATCTGAGTTGGAATCCATCGGCCTTACAGAATGCCTCAAGGATGGGACTGTCTGAAGAGAGCAAGGACTCCTTCACGTATAGCGATATGGCGAAAGAACTTCCTGCGTTTGTGACAGTGTGTTAAAAGAGAGATAAACAGATCTGACAATGACGTGCGGAAAAGGCGGCACAGAATAAGTGTCGAGGGACAGGTTGTGCCTCATCCCCCAGACAGCCGGCCCCTCCGGAGGATCCCGCAGGAGCCCCCGCTGGAACAGTGGCTGGATATACAGGACCTGCACCTCTGGATCTCAGCGCACGCAGGAGGAGGTTATCTGCGGAAGAAAGGGCGAAGAGGTTTACCGATGGGAGGTGTTTGTATTGTGGTGGGTTTGACCACAGGGCTGCCGAATGTGCGGCGAGGAAGATGGCTCAAAAGTCCATGGCGGCTGGAGTGGAAGTCAACGACGTAGGGACCAGGACACGTTCCGAGGAATCAGCAAAAGAATCGGTCAATTCAAGAAGGATGGCTCTTCAGTTGACGGTAAAAGTTTTGTTTGAAATGCTTTAAAATGTTTTGGATTCTCACGTCTTTCAGTCAGCAAGGTAGAGGTATTAGAAGGATCAATTGAAGGGAAACATTTAGTTATAACCTGCACATTGACCGTGAATAATTGCGAAATACCCACACATGCGCTGATCGACTGCGGAACTACAGGCATAGCATTTATGGATCAAGACTTTGCTCACCATCATTAAATATCACGTCAAGAGTTGAAGGAGAAATGACAGGTCGAGGTTATTGATGGAAGATCTATAGAATCAGGAGATATTACGCATATTGCTCAAGTTGGAATGGGTATTCAAGATCATAAGGAACAATTACCCATGTTTGTTACAAAGCTAGAGCATTATCCAATTGTTCTCGGAATGCCCTGGTTACGATTGCATGATGTTGCAGTACGATTTGCATCCAATACTGTCACTTTTGGATCGCAATATTGTACGACAAACTGCCATGATGCATCTGTTACAGTACAAGGGGTGACGGAGGAGCCTCCGGAACCAGAGTATTGACAGAAGGAGGGGATATTTGAACCACAAATACGCCCCCAACAACCATTCCGAGGAAGTATTGTTATGCTTACTGGATCGTTGTTCTTTCGAACAGTTAAGAAAGGGAAGCTCCAGGTGTTTAAGGCATCTCTCTACGATATTAATACAGCTATCGAAGCAATGGATCTTAAGGAATGACCCCTGGAGGAGATTGTTCCGAAACAGTATCATGAGTTTCTTCCTTTGTTCAATAAAGTTTTGGCGGATCAACTTCCACCACATCGACCAGCCATTGACCATGAAGTACGCTTGAAGGAGGGAGAAACACCATCATGGGGGCCCCATTATTCAATGTCAAGGGCCGAGTTGGTGGCTCTTAAAGAATGGTTGAAAGAGAATATGACAAATGGGTTCATCCGTCAGTCATCATCACCTTTTGCAGTACCAGTCCTCTTTTCAACGAAGCCGGATGGAGGGTTTCGGATTTGTATTCACTATCGGGATATCAATTGTTAAACTATTAAGAATCGCTATCCTCTTCCTCTAATACGGGAAACTCTGAACTTACTTCGAGGAGCTGAAATCTATACAACACGTGATGTCTGCGGGGGTTATAATTTGTTACGGGTTAAGGACGGAGATGAACACAAGTTGGCTTTCCGGACAAGATATGGATTATTTGAGCCAATGGTTATGCAATTCGGGACAACGAATGCTCCTGCCGATTTCCAGGGATACATCAACAATACTATATGGAGGCCATGGATGATTTCGCGTTGGCATATTTGGATGATATATTGATATATAGTAATTCAGAAGAGAAGCATGGGGAACATGTGAGGTGGGTTATAAGATGTCTTTTGGAGGCAGGATTGGATTGGAAGCCGGAAAAATGCGAGTTTCATAAGCAGACCGTACGATATTTGGGTTTGATTATATCAACACAGGGGATATCGCTGGATGAGGATAAGGTTGAGACAGTGAGTAATTGGAGTCGAGAGAAAGAGACAAAGAACGGCAGGCTGAATAACCTTTGCGAAGTCCAACAGTTCCTTGGGTTGTGCAATTATTACCGACGATTTATCCCTAAGTATTCTGAGAAAGCGGAGCCAATGACAAGGCTAACCAAGACAGATGAACCATTTGTATGGGAAGCGGAACAACGGTTGGCTTTCGAAATGATGGCAACTGCCTTTACAACAGCTCCAGTACTTCGACATTTTGATCATGATAGAGAGATGATTATTGAAACAGATGCCTCCAATAATATATCTGCAGGAGTTTTATCTCAGTACGATGATGTTGGAGTGCTACATCCGGTATCTCATTTTTCGATGAAACATTCACCGACCGAGTGCAATTATGATATATATGATAAGGAACTTATTCCCATTATCAAAGTGTTGGAGGAATGTAGACCGGAGTGTAAAGGGGCTACATATCCCCTTAAGTTAACAACTGATCATATAAATCTTGAGTATTTCATGACTAAGAAGCTCCTAAATCGACGACAGGCCCGGTGGTCAGAGTATCTAACCAGATTCGACTATAAGAAAGTATACAGGCTGGGCAAATTGAATGGGAAGGCGGATGCTTTGAGAAGGAGGCCGGGAGTCCTCCCTGAGGGGGGGATGAAAGATTGAAAAATATGGAACAGGTGGTTCTAAAGCCGCGGAACCTACCAGAACAAGTGTGTGTGTTGGAGGACAGTCCGCCCATTCAGGGCCGTCCCTCCATTTCCGAGTGTATGACAGAAGCATATGAGACTGACCCGCTACCAGGGAGAATACTGGAAGCAATTCGGATGAAGAGCGGGATGGAGGAGACCACCATTGCGGAATGCATAGAGGATAGGGGATGAATAAGATATAGAGGGAATTTGTACGTACCGGAGAACGATGAGTTGCGTCTATGCATTCTACAGGAACATCATGATACAGCGCTGGCAGGACATCCAGGATGAGCGAAGACGTTCAATTTGCTCGATGAAAGATATCACTCAAAGGAAATGCGCAAGGATGCTGATCTGTATGTTCGAAATTGTCATGACTGGCAGCGGTCCCGGAGTTCAAGACATTCAACCTTTGGGGTTCGTCGGCATCTACCGGTACCGAACAGGCCCTGGGAGGATATTTCGATGGATTTTGTTGTGGAGTTGCCAGAGTGCGAAGGGTTTGATGCAATATGGGTAGTAGTAGATCAGCTTTCAAAGATACGGCACTTTGTCCCTTGCCATCCGACTGTGGATGCAGTAGGTTTGGCGGAGCCGTTTCTTAGGGAAGTGGTATGCCTCCATGGACTTCCATTAACTATTGTCTCAGATCTAGGCCCACAGTTCGCGTCAGTTTTCTGGCAACATTTGTGCAGCTGGTTCGTGATTAATCAAAGAATGTCAACAGCTTTTCACCCACAGACAGATGGACAGATGGAAAGAATGAATGCTAGTATGGAACAGTATCTTAGAGTGTTTGTGAACCATCAGCAGGATGATTGGGTAAAGTGGCTCCCATTGGCTGAGTTTGCAGCAAAAAATGGGACGTCCGAGACCACCAAGTGTACCCCGTGTTATGCAGTAGAAGGAGTGGATCCCCGAATGTCATTTGCAGAAGGGCCAATAAAGGATCGGAATCAACGACGGGTTAGTGTGGATCAGGTTCAAGCCACGATGCAACAAATCCATGAGCACCTTCGAGTGGAAATGAGATGGAGCCAAGCTGCGGAGGAAGAAGGTGCAAATCGTGGACGAATTCCCGCTCGCAATATTCAGGAGAGTTCCCAAGTGTGGCTTGACGACTGACATGTACGAACAACAAGGCCTACACGGGAACTGGATTGGAAGCGGTTGGGACCGTGTACTGTGGTTTGCAGAGTATCTCCATATGCATATCAACTTGAGTTACCTGCATCGATATGAATTCATCGAGTACAACCTGTCTCTCTGCTTGATCCTCTAGTGAATGATCCCCTTGATGGACAAGGAAATATGCCACCACCCCTGGTGGAAGTAGATGGCAAGGAAGAGTATCAGGTTTCAAGTGTTGGGAATAGTTGGATGTATGGGAGCCAGCTGCAGCACCTTATAAGGTGGACCGGGTATGAATCTCTGATGTGGGAACCAGCGAAGTTCGTGGACGGGCTGCAAGCAGTAGAGGAGTTCCATCAACATTATCTCATATAGCCAGGGCCATTGGAAAATGTTCTCGGAGGACCTTGGACCGAGGAGGGGGATACTGTCACCTCTCAGGGTTGCGAGTGATGGATTAAAGGGTACTTAGGAATAGTATCGGATGGAGGAATGGAATCGGTCTTACGGAAAGGTGGAGACGTGGTTGGACGCAGAGGTGGTGTAGGAATGTTAGAAGATGGTGGCGGTATAACATATTCTGATAAGGAAGTGGCCTGAGGTGTTGCGACGTCGGACGATGTGGCATGGTTGTATTGATAAAAGTCGTGGTGTGTAAAATCATGGTTGGATATTCGGATGGTACATCGGAGCATGAGGAATGGTTCGAGGCCGATTGATGAAGTGTATATAAAGAGATGTTGTTTGGTGTTGGAGGATTTCCTTTTCTTCTCTCCTTACTCGTTCTCTTGGATAGCAAAGCAAGCACGACTTTGAAACGGCTTCGATCCTTGCTAGTGTTAGCAACGGTTCCAACCCGCTAGAACGGTTCCGGGTTAGGGTTGGGACCGGAACCGAACCGTGGCAACGGTTTTTACCACACGAAAACCCGGACCGTTGCCATTGG
>Ga0307512_10006666_pt1 | contig 11630 bp, 10 predicted proteins | sample 14_EM_MG_FD_200267 | JGI IMG/M metagenome (GOLD analysis project Ga0307512, IMG submission 200267) | Populus trichocarpa ectomycorrhiza microbial communities from riparian zone in the Pacific Northwest, United States - 14_EM | ecosystem: Host-associated > Plants > Roots > Unclassified | place... | reverse complement strand
CGATCCTGGTGCTGATGGCCGTCGAGTTGATGCTTAACGCGGTCAACCTGATCTTCGTGACCGCCGACGCCACGATCCGGTCGGCGCTGGTCGGCGTGCAGATCGAGGCCTGGGCCCAGCCGAACGGCGAGCCGCACGCCGGCTCGGTCTTCGCGCTCTTCGTGATCGTGCTGGCCGCCGCCGAGGTGGGCGTGGGCCTGGCGATCGTGCTCCAGTACTACCGGATGCGCCAGGCGGTGGCCGTCGACGAGGTGGCGCTGCACCACGAGCCGCACCCGGCCGATGAGCAGGTGGCCAGTTGAGCATCGCGGGGGTCTTCGGGACGCTGCTCGCGGGCGTACCGCTGGCATTGGGCCTGGTTGGGCTGCTGCTGCCGCCCGGCGACGGCGACCGCACCCGGCGGCGAGTGGCCGCCGCGCTGGGCATCGCCGGCGCCGCGATCTCGCTGGCCGTGACCGTGATCCTGCTCCTGGTCGCGGACGATCCGGTCGAGTTCAGCCACCGCTGGGTACGCCTCGGCGGCCTGGAGGTCACCTTCGGCTTCTCGGCCGGGCCCGCCGCTCTCTACGTCGCGCTCGCCGTCACGATCGTCGCGCTGGCCGTGCAGGTCTACTCGGTGGCCTACCTGCACGACGACCCGCGCTACGCCCCGTACGCCGCCCAGGTGAGCCTCTTCACCGGCGCGATGCTGCTGGTCGTCACGTCCAGCGACCTGATCCTGCTGCTGGTCGGCTGGGAGGTGATGGGCGCCTGTTCCTACCTCCTGATCGGCCACGACCGGCGGTTGCCCGAGGCGCCCCGGGCCGCGGTGAAGGCGTTCCTGGTCACCCGGGTGGGCGACGTCGGCTTCCTGCTCGGCATCGCGATCCTCGGCGTTGCCGCGGGAACGTTCCAGATCTCCGGGGTGCTCGCCCACGACTACCACCCGGCCACGCTGACCACCGCGCTGGTGCTGCTGCTGGCCGGGGTCGCCGGCAAGAGCGCCCAGTTCCCGCTGCACACCTGGCTGCCCGACGCGATGGCCGGGCCGACCCCGATCTCCGCGCTGATCCACGCCGCGACGATGGTGGCCGCGGGCGTGTACGTGGTCTTCCGGCTCTACCCGCTCTTCGACCGCTCACCCGCCGCGCTGGCCGTGCTCGGCGTGATGGCCGCGATCACGCTCCTGCTCGGCGCGTTGTCGGCCACCGCCCAGGACGACATCAAGCGGGTGCTGGCCTGGTCGACCGTGTCGCAGATCGGCTACATGACCGGGGCGCTGGCCGTCGGCTCGCCGGCCGCCGCGCTGTTCCACCTGCTCACCCACGCCGCGTTCAAGGCTCTGTTGTTCCTCGCGGCCGGCGCGGTCATCCACGCGGTCGGCACCAACCTGATGTCCCGGATGGGCGGCCTGCGTACGCACATGCCGGCCACCTTCTGGTCCACCGCGATCGGCCTGGGCGCGCTCGCCGGGCTGCCGCCGCTGGCCGGCTTCTGGTCCAAGGAGAACGTGCTGGTCGCCGCCGAGCACGCGACCCAGGGCGGCGGCAGCACCCCGGTCTGGGTCGCCTGGCTGGTCTGGATCGCCGCGCTGATCGGTGTCGCCGTCACCGCCTGGTACGCGACCCGCCTGCTGCTGCGCACCTTCTTCGGCGTGGCCCGGGCGGCGGCCGACGACTGGACGGTCGGCTTCGAGGACGCCCGCTACGACCGCGGCTCGGCCCGCCCGCACGATCCGCCCCGGGCGATGCGCTGGCCGGTGCTCCTGCTGGCGATCCCCGCCGCGCTGCTCGGCCTGGTCGCCTACCTGCCGGCCTTCCGGAACGCACTCGAACTCGAGAGTCCGCACCTCGGCGTGGCCGTGCTCCTGCCGCTGGCCCTGCTCGTGCTCGGCGCCGGCAGTTCGTGGTGGATGTGGCAGGCGGCGCCCGGCGCTGACCCGGCCGAAGCGCTCGGCCGCGCCCGCCCGGTGTTCGCCGCTGGCTTCTATCTCGACGCGGTGCAGGACAGGCTGGTGGTGCGGCCGGTCCGCGCCCTCGCCGGCCTGCTGAAGACGGTGGACGAACGGGTCGTCGACGCCGCCGTCGAGGGCACCGGAACGACGACGACCCGGCTCGGCACGCTGGTCGCCGCGGCGCACCGGGCGATGCTGCCCCGGGCGGCCGTCGCCGTCTTCACCGGCGCGCTGCTGCTGGGTGTCGTCGCGGCCTGGTGGGGAGCGGCCTCATGACCTGGCAACAGTTCCTGCTCATCTCGGTGGTTGCGTTTCCGGCCGTGGGTGCGCTGGTCGTCGCCCTGCTCCCGGCCCGCCTCGACCGCCCGGCCCGGATCGTCGCCGCGGTCTTCGCCGGGGTGACGCTGCTGCCCGCCGCGCTGCTCGGGTTCCAGCGCCCGCCGCTGCGGCACCCCTTCGCCGACGGCAGCACGCCGGTCCGGCCCTGGGTCGACTTCAGCGTCAGCTGGGTGCGGAGCCTGCACGTCGACTTCCACCTGGGCGTGGACGGCGTCTCCTACCCGCTGGTCCTGCTCACCGCGCTGCTGACGCTGCTCTGCTGCGGGTACACGATCTGCAAGGTCCCGGCGGGCGGCTCCGGCCGTACGCTCGCGGCTCTGCTCCTGGTCCTCGAGGTCGGGATCCTCGGCACCTTCCTCGCCCTCGACCTGGTCCTGTTCTTCGTCTTCTTCGAGGTCGTGCTGCTGCCGATGTACGCGGTGATCGCGGGCTGGGGTGGCGACCGGCGGCGCCAGGCGGCCCGCAAGTTCGTGCTGTACACGCTGTTCGGCTCGGTGTTGCTGCTGCTCGGCGTCTTCACGGTGGTCGTCGCGGCGGGCACCGGCGACCTGCTGGCCCTGGCCGGCGGCCTCGGCCTGTCGCGCAACGCCCAGTACGCCGCGTTCGTGCTGTTCGCGGTCGCGTTCGCGGTGAAGGCCCCGCTCTGGCCGCTGCACACCTGGCTGCCGGACGCGCACACCGAGGCACCGACCGTCGGCAGCGTGATCCTGGCCGGCGTGCTGCTCAAGATGGGCACCTACGGCCTGATCCGGGTCGGCGTCGGCGTCGCGCCGCTCGGGGCCGCGTGGGCCGCCCCGGTGCTCGGCGTGCTCGCGGTCGCGGCGATCGTGGTCGGCTCGCTGGTCTGCCTGCGCCAGGTCGAGTTGAAGCGGCTGATCGCGTATTCGAGCGTCGGCCACATGGGCTTCGTGCTGCTCGGCATCGCGACGCTGACGGTGACCGGGATCCAGGCGGCGCTGATCGGCAACGTGGCGCACGGCGTGATCACCGGCCTGCTGTTCTTCCTGGCCGGGGCGATCAAGGACCGGGCGCACACCGGCTCGCTCGCCGATCTCGGCGGGCTGCGCGAGTCGGCGCCGCGGCTGGCCGGGCTGCTCGGCTTCGCGGCCATCGCGTCGCTGGGGCTGCCGGGGCTGGCCGGCTTCTGGGGCGAAGCGTTCGCCGTGGTCGCGGCGGTCGAGCGGGGCGGCCCGCTGTGGCTCACGCTGGCCGCGGTGGCGGCCGTCGGCGGGGCGCTGACGGCGGCATACTTCCTGCGCCTGCTCCGCCGGGTGACGCACGGCTCGGCGACCCCGATCGTCAGTTCGCTGCCGCAGCCCGCTCTGGCCGGCGTCGAGTGGGCGGCGTGGAGCCCGCTGGCGCTGTTGGCCCTGGTGATCGGCCTGGTGCCGGCCCTGATCCTGGCGGCGACGGCCGACCCGGTCGCCGCCCTGACCGGAGTGCTTCGATGATCCAGCAGGTCAACCACGTCGCGCTGCTCCCGCTCTACGCGGCCGCCGGAACGGTCATTCTCGTACTGGTGATGGAGCTGGCCGTCGGCCGGCGCGAGGCGGTGCTCGGCGTGGCCGGGCTCGGCAGCCTCGCCACTGCGGTCTGCGCGCTCGCCATCGGCGGCCGGAGCACGTCGACCTTCTGCACCGGCGGGAACTGCTCGTGGGTGCTCTCCCCGGTCGCGACCGTCGCGGCGGTGCTCTTCGCGCTGCTCACTGTCGGCGTGCTCGCCCTCTCGGCGCCTGCCCTGCGCGCCGGGATCGCGCCGGCCGGCGAGTTCTGCTTCCTGCTGACCAGCTCGATGACCGGCGGCGTCGTGCTCGGCTACGCCGGCGACCTGATCACCCTGATCGTCGGCCTCGAGACCCTGACCCTTCCGCTGTACGTGCTGGTCGGCCTGCGCCGCTTCGCTCCGGGGGAGCGGGCGACGACGACCGGCGCCGCGGCGGCGGTGACGTTCTTCGTGATCAGCGTCGTGTCGACGGCGATCGCCCTGCTCGGCGCGGCCCTGCTGTACGCCGCCACGGGCGCGCTGCACCTGGCCGTCCTGGGCGGCGGCTCGGGAGTCCTCGCCCCGGTCGCCACGGTCGGCGGCTCGCTGATCGTGATCGGCTTCGCGTTCAAGGTGGCCGCCGTCCCGCTGCACGCCTGGGCCCCGGCCACGTACGACGGGGCGCCCGTGCCGATCGCGGCGTACCTGTCGACGGCCTCCAAGCTGGGCGGCGTGGTGGCCCTGGCCGCCGTGATCGCGCGCCTGGACACCGGGCCGCTGGTCGCGGTGCTGGCCGTGCTCACCATGACGGTCGGCAACCTGGTCGCGCTGCGGCAGACCCGGATGGTCCGGCTGCTGGCCTGGTCGTCGGTGGCGCAGGCGGGCTACATCATCGCCCCGCTCGCGGTCGGCGGCCGGGGCGTTTCGGCGGCAGCCGCCTACGCCGTGCTCTATGTGCTGCTGGAGTTCGTCGCGTTCGGCGCGATCGTGGCCCTGCGCCCGGTCGGCGCCGACGGCGGCGAGATCGCGGCGTACCGCGGCGTGGCCCGCCGCTCGCCCTGGCTGGGCGCCGCGCTGGTGCTGGCGTTCGCGGGCCTGGCCGGGCTCCCGCCGGGCCTGGCCGGGCTGTTCGCCAAGGTGACGATCGTGGACGCCCTGATCGACACGGGCTGGGCCTGGCTGGCCGGGGTGGTCGCCCTGAACGCAGTGATCGCCTTGGCGTATTACGTCCGGGCAACCGCGATCTTGTACGCCGGGCCGGTCGGCACCGCAGTGGCCGATCTGCGCGCGCCCAAGCTGCCGGTCGCCTGGCCGGTCGCGACGGCGCTGGTGGCCGCCTCGGCGTTCGCGGTGGCCCTGGGCTTCGCCCCGCAGCTGCTGTTCGACAGCTTGACCCGCTAGCGACCTTGCGTTCGCGGTCAGCGAACTCACAGTCACTGCCGGATGAATTCACTGTCTGGCGATGTTCCCTTGGATGCGGGCCTACCCGGTCCGCCTGCTGAAGGAGACATCGTGCACAGCCATCACAACGGCCTCAAGACGGCCGCTCTGCTGGGTCTGCTCACCGCAATGATCTTGGCCGTGGGCTATTGGCTCGGCGGTTCCGGCGGACTCGTGTTCGCCGTCGTTCTCTCGCTGGCGATGAACGCCGGCACCTACTTCTTCTCCGACAAGCTCGCCCTGCGCGCGATGCGGGCCCGGCCGGTCACCGAGGCCGAGTTCCCGGCGTTCTACCAGATCGTCCGGGAGCTCGCGACCGATGCGGGCCAGCCGATGCCCCGGCTCTACGTCTCGCCGTCGATGCAGCCGAACGCGTTCGCGACAGGCCGCAGCCCGCAGCACGCGGCGGTCGCCGTGACCGTCGGGATCACCCAGTTGCTGGACCGGCGCGAGCTGCGCGGCGTGATCGGGCACGAGCTGTCTCATGTGTACAACCGGGACATCCTGATCTCGAGCGTGGCCGGGGCGCTGGCGGGCATCATCACGATGTTCGCGCAGCTGGCGATCTTCCTGCCGCTCGGCGGATCGGATGACGACGACGGCCCGAACGCGGCGTCGCTGCTGCTCATGCTGATCCTCGGCCCGCTGGCGGCGACCGTGATCCAGCTGGCGATCAGCCGGAACCGGGAGTATCAGGCGGACGCGTCCGGCGCGACGCTGACCCGCGACCCGCTGGCCCTGGCGAGCGCGTTGCAGAAGATCCAGTACGGCGCGCAGCGGATGCCGCTGCCGGCCCAGGGCCAGCTGACCAGCGCGGCGCACCTGATGATCGCGAACCCGTTCCGGACCGGCGGCATCGCGTCGCTGTTCTCCACCCACCCGCCGATGGAAGAGCGGATCAAGCGCCTGCACCAGCAGGCCGCGATCACCGGCACCGGCCCGGTCCAGCACCTGCGCTGATCGGCGCATTCCCGTTCCGCATCCCGCTGATCGGCCATTTACCGCACGGAGCCCCGTCCCGCCAGACGGGGCTCCGTGCCGTTCCGCGGGTGGTGAGTTCCATGACACCGGGCGTATTTCGGGTGTGTAACGCGGCGGGCCGACGTTAGGGTCAGATGGCCTGTTCGCCCGTTACCGATGACGGGCCGCCAACCCCCGGAGGTGGACCTGTGACCGCGTTGCGTCAGTACCTTGGCGTGTGGCAGATGCCGGGCGGACGGGTCCTCCTGATCGTCGGCATCTTCGCCCGCCTCGGCATCGGCATGACCCCGCTGGCCCTGCTTCTGCTCGTCCAGCAGACCACCGGCCACTTTGCCTCGGCGGGCATCGCGGGCGGCGTCTACGCGCTCGCCGGCGCGGCGGTCAGCCCGGTGGCGGGCCGGATCGCCGACCGGATCGGCCCCTCGCCGGTGCTGCTCGGCACCGCGGTGCTGCACCCGCTCGCCCTGGTCGGGCTGCTCGTGGCGAGCCGCGGCGGCGAGGCGGCGCTGCCGTTCATCTTCGTGGCGTCGGCGCTGGCCGGCGCGACCTATCCGCCGCTCACCGCCGCGATCCGCCGGGCCTGGACCGACGCGACCGAGGTGGGCACCGGCCAGCATCACCTGCGGGCGGCCGCGATGGCCGCCGAGACGTCGCTCTTCGAGCTGGTCTTCGTGCTCGGCCCGATGCTCGTCGCGGCGCTCGTCGTGCTCACCCGCGACCCGGCCACCGCGCTGATCAGCGCGGCCGTGGCCACCTTCGTCGGCACCGGGTGGATCGCCTGGTTGCCGATCATGCGGCACTGGCGGCGGCACGAGACCGCCGAGACCGCCCGTGGCCTCGGCCCGCTGCGGGCCGCCGGCTTCCCCGTCCTGCTGGCCTGCGTCGCGGCGCTCGGCACGGCGTTCGGCGCGGCGGGCGTCATCGTCCCCGCATACGCCGGACAGCACGGCGGCAGCGAAAGCCTCGGCGGCGTGCTGCTCGGCGTCTGGGGCGTGGGCAGCGCGATCGGCGGCATCTGGTTCGGCACCCGGCGGCCGGCGATGGCCCTGCCCCGGCAGTTCGCCTGGCTGCTCGCGGCCGTCTCGGCCAGCTTCCTGGTGCTCGCGGCGATGCCCAACCCGTGGGCGCTCGGCGTGGCGCTGGTGATCGGCGGCGCGACGATCGCGCCGGCGCTGACCGTGGAAAACAACCTGGTCGGCCGGATCGCCCCCGCCGCGATGCTGAACGAGGCGTACACGTGGGTGGTCACCGTGTCGGTCGCCGGCAGCGCCGTCGGCGCCGCGGTCGCGGGGTCGATCGTGGATCAGCCCGGTGGCCTGCCCTGGGCGTTCGTCTTCGCGGCCGGCGTGCTGCTCGTCGCGGCGCTGGTCGCGGCGATCCCGGCCGGCTCGATGGCCCGCGCCGACCGCCGCGCCACCGAGCGCCTGCATCGCGCGCTGGCAACCGGATAGCGGCACGGCCGTCGATCTTTCGTAATAGGCTTGATTGATTCGACTCTTTCGATGAGCGGCGGCCGCCCGAACGGTTGATCTCAGCGGCGGCCCGCTCGCCCACACTTTGCCCGTGACGAGGCGCACACTTCGATTCGGACCTTTCGCGTACGCGATGGGTGCCGTGCTGGCGGTTCTGCTGCTGGCCGGCTGCCGTGACATCTCCGGTGCGCAGCCCCAATTCGTGGAGCAGGGCGGCCAGCCGCTGCCCAACATGGACCCGCAGCCGCAGCCGGCGAGTTCCGAGCGTACGCCCGCGGTCTTGCAGGTCAGCACCCGGACCGTGACCGAGGTGCTGCCGGTGCCCTACCCGACGCGGACCGTCGAGGACGACCGGTTGGAGCAGGGCGCGCGGCGGGTGCTGGCCAAGGGGATCCCGGGCAGCCGGACGGTCATCTACCGGGTGACGGTCAAAGGTGGCCGGCAGATCGCCAAGGATCTGCTGCGATCCACGGTGACGAAGCGGCCCGTCACGGAGGTGGTCGCCGTCGGCACTAGGAAGCCGCCGGAGCAGGAGCACGAGGACGGCTGCAACGCCAACTACAGCGGCTGCGTTCCGGCGACCGCCGATGTGGACTGTGCGGATGGCGGCAACGGGCCGGTCTACCAGCGCCGCCCGGTCAAGGTGGTCGGCATCGACATCTACCACCTCGATCTCGACGGCAACGGCGAGGCCTGCGACGGCCCCGCCGACATCCCCTGAGTGCCGCGCTAGGCCAGCGGTTTCGCGAGCGTCAGCGCCTGGAAGTGCCAGCCGCCCTCGTCGACGTCGACCGTGTGGAAGTCGACGATCTCGAAGGTTTCCCGGGCGTACGCGATGATCTGCTCGTCGGTCCGGAAGGAGAAGAACCGCGGCGGATCGTGGCGGTCCTCGGCCGCGACGCCCTCCTCGGCGACGCCCCCATAGACGCCGAGGAAGAACAAGCCACCGGGCGCGAGCACATCGCGGATCGCCCGCAGCGCGTCCGGAAAATCCGCATTCGGTACGTGCAGCAGGCAGTTGAGGGCATACGCGGCGTCGAAGCTCGCCGGCTCGAAGCCCAGATTCAACACATCCCGCGGGTACGCCCGCAGCCCCTTGGCCCGGCACAACGCCACCATCTCGGCCGACGGATCAACGGCCGTGACGGTGAGGCCGCCGTCGCGAAAGTGCACGGCATCCTGCCCGGGGCCGGCGCCGACCTCGAGCAGCGTGCTCGCCTCGATCGTCCGCAACCGGTCCAGGAACGCGTCCCGCTCCTTGACCTTCCAGTCCTGCTTCGCCCTCTCGTCGCGTTCGGCCGCACTCCCGTCATACGACTTGCGAAGCGAGTCGAGCACCTCGGCATAACGCTGCGTCATTTGGTATCTCCTGCTGCTGTTTTCGGTCGGACGCTTTCGATAGCCTGACCGGTATCGCGGGGGTTGTGAAGGAGCGTCCGATGCCGAAGGAAGTCAACCGGCGGCCCGATCAGGTCGAGGCGCTGCGGGCGGCGGATGCCGACCGGCACAAGATCGCCGATCAGCTGAAGGCGGCGCTCGACGAGGGCCGCCTCTCGTTGGGCGAGTACGACGAGCGGGTCCGCGACGCCTATGCCGCCCGGACCTATGCGGATCTGCTGGTCATCGTCGCCGACCTGCCGAAGCCGGGGATGAGCGCCGCCGAGGTCAACGCCCGCCGGGCGGCCGACCTCAAACGCGAGGCACGCCGGATGCCGATCGCCCTGTCGGTCCTCTGGACGATCTGGGGCTCGGTCATGGCGGTCAACCTGGTGGTCTGGGTGCTGGTCGCGGCCACCGTCAGCGGCGACGTCTATCCCTGGCCGATCTGGCTGCTGGTGCCGGGTGCGGCGCTGGGCGCGGTCACGGTCGGGGTCCAGGGAATCCGTCGCCAGCGCCGGCAGATCGGCCGCTAGGGCGCCGCGTTGCACCGCGTGCAACTTGCACTGGGTGCAACGTGAGGTAGTGTCGAAGCGTGGTGGTCCTGACCAGTCCCGTTCGTGAGCGCAAGAAGCGCGACACCTGGCGGCTCATCCACGCCACCGCCCTGCGGCTGATGACCGAGCGCGGCTTCGACGCCGTCTCGATTGACGACATCGTCACCACGGCCGGCATCTCCCGCCGCACCTTCTTCAACTACTTCGCCGGCAAGGAGTCGGTCGTCTTCGACCCCGACCCGGACGACCCGGTGCTCTGGACCGAGCTGATGGCTGCGCGCCCGGCCGGCGAGCCGCTCTGGGTCTCGCTGCGCGAGCTACTGCTGGCATACACGACTGCCACCGGCGAGCGGATGATCCTGCAGCGCCGGGTCCGGCAGGCCTCACCCGAGCTGGCCACCTGCTCCCGCGAGGTGGCCGACAAGTTCTGGCTCGCGATCCGCGACTGGGCGGCCACCCGGACGGAGCTGACCGGCATGCGCCTGGACCTGACCGTGAACGCCGCCCAGACGGTGCTGAACACGGCCTGCCCGTACTGGGCGGCCGAAACCGGCGTCGCCGGGCTGCACGCGCTGATCCGAACCGGATTCGAACTACTGCAATCTCCAGAATGGACGGAAAGATGACCGCCCCGAATCGCGTCCCGCTCTCCGTGCTCGACCTGGCCACGGTCCGCGAGGGGCACAGCAGCACCGATGCGCTGCACGGCACGACCGAGATCGCCAAGACCGCCGACGACCTCGGGTACGCCCGCTTCTGGGTCGCCGAGCACCACAACATGCCGGCCGTGGCGTCCACCTCGCCGCCCGTGCTGATCGGCCACCTTGCCGCGAAGACCAGCCGGATCAAGGTCGGCTCGGGCGGCGTGATGCTGCCAAACCACATGCCGTTCGTGGTCTCCGAGCAGTTCGCGCTGCTCGAGGCCCTGCACCCGGGCCGGATCGACCTCGGCATCGGCCGCGCGCCCGGCACCGACCAGGCGACCGCGGCGGCCCTGCGCGGGGTCTCGCCGCAGCTGACCGTCGAGCAGTTCCCCGACCACCTGGGCATGGTCCTCGCGCTGCTCGGCGACGAGCGGATCGCGCCCGAGCAGATCTCCCGGCTGCGGGCGACGCCGGCCCCGGAGTCGTACCCGGAGGTCTGGATGTTGGGGTCCTCGACCTACGGCGCCCAAGTGGCGGCCGCCCTGGGCCTGCCGTTCTGCTACGCCTATCACTTCGCGATGAGCTCCGATGTGGACACCGCCGTGCGCCTCTACCGGTCGGGCTTCCAGCCGTCCCCGCGGCTGGCCGAGCCGCACGTGATGGTCAGCGCCTCGGTGCTCGCCGCCGAGACGGCCGAGGAGGCCCAGTTCCAGGCCGGCCCGAGCCGGATCATGGCGCTGAGCCTGCGCACCGGCCGGCTCGGCCCGATGGTGTCGCCCGAGTCGGCCGCCACGGTCGAGCTGTCCGATCTGGACCGCGGCGTGCTCAACCAGCTCCCCGGCACCCAGTACGCGGGCACCGCCGAGGACGTGGTGGCGGGCCTGGACGCGCTGGTCGAGCGGACCGGAGCCGACGAGTTGATCCTGGCCGGCGCGGTCTACGACCCGGCCGTCCGGCAGGACACCCTGGCCCGCATCGCCAAGGCGTGGAACGCGTAAACGAGGTGATTTTGTCGTAGCCGCGGTCGAAGATGGGGCCATGGCCTGGCACCTGACCGACAGCGCCGACGAGTTCTGGTCGGTCGCGGGCGAGTTCCTCCGCGCCCGCCCGGTGGAGAATTCGCTGCTCCTCACGCTGACCGACACCCTGCGCACGCGTGACCTGCACTATTACGGTGCCGACGATCCGCTCTTCGGCTGGTTCGAGTCCGCGGGCGCGGTGCGGGGAGCATGCCTGCAGACCCCGCCGCACGCGCTGATCATCGCCGGGGCGCCGCCGGCCGAGGCCGTGGCCGAGTTGGCGACGCTGCTGGCCGACCGGCCGCTGCCGGGCGTCAACGCGCGGACCGCCGACAGCGAGGCCTTCGCCGCAGCCTGGCAGCGGTTGACCGGCGCGACCGCCGTG
>Ga0307512_10006664_pt1 | contig 11634 bp, 9 predicted proteins | sample 14_EM_MG_FD_200267 | JGI IMG/M metagenome (GOLD analysis project Ga0307512, IMG submission 200267) | Populus trichocarpa ectomycorrhiza microbial communities from riparian zone in the Pacific Northwest, United States - 14_EM | ecosystem: Host-associated > Plants > Roots > Unclassified | place... | reverse complement strand
CAGTACGGGGACTTCCGCCCGGCACGCCGAGAGCACGCACCAGACGCCGCCCGGCCCGCCCTTCGGGCGAACGACGCCACTTTCGACACAGGCCCTCGAACCCCACGCTCCCACGGTCCGGCCTGAACGCGTCGGTTTCCGACCCCTCAAATGAACCATCACTGGCCCCAAGGTGAACTCTGGGCGACACCACCTCTTCTCCCTGGTGGGAGGCCCCCGCGTCCCGCTCGTACGAAGTGAACCGGCATGGTCTCCAGGGTGAACTCTGGGCGACGAGTGTTCGAGTGCACCCTCGGACGGCTGTGACCGGGGCGTACAGCGTGCCTAACCTGGAGCCATGGACGTGAACGCGGCGGTCGCCGCAGCGGCAGCGATCGCCGGTGTACTCACCGGTGTCATCGCCATGCTGGCGTTCCGCTGGAGCGAGCGGGAACAGAAACGCCCCACCCGCACCTCCCTGCACACGGACCCGGTGCTTCCGCCGGGCGTGGACACGGTCCTGTCCGTGCTCCGCTCCTCCGCGGTCGTCCTCGACGAGGCCGACGCCGTGGTCAAGGCCAGCTCGGCAGCGTACGCCCTCGGCCTTGTCCGGGGCGGGAAACTGGGCGTCGAGCCGATGCTCCAGATGGCCCGGGACACCCGCAGGGACGGCGAGATACGGCAGGTCGAGCTGGACCTGCCCCGGCGGGGCACCGGCCGCGGCGAGGCACTCGCCGTGTCCGCCCGGGTGGCGCCGCTCGGCTCCCGGCTCGTACTGCTCCTCGTCGAGGACCTCACCGAGGCCCGCCGCATCGAGGCCGTACGACGCGACTTCGTCGCCAACGTCAGCCATGAGCTCAAGACCCCCGTCGGCGCGCTCTCGCTGCTCTCCGAGGCGGTCATGGGTGCCTCGGAGGAGCCGGAGGCCGTGGAGCGCTTCGCCGGGAGGATGCAGATAGAGGCGACCCGCCTCACCAACCTCGTCCAGGAGCTCATCGACCTCTCCCGGGTCCAGAACGACGACCCGCTGGAGGACGCCGAGCCCGTCCGTATCGACGAGCTGGTCGCCGAGGCGATCGACCGCTGCCGCCACCAGGCCGGCGCGAAGCAGATCACCATGGCCGCCGGCGGTACCGCCGACCTGAGTATCTGGGGCAACCGGGGTCAGCTGGCCGCCGCGCTGGGCAACCTCGTGGAGAACGCCGTCAACTACTCGCCCGCCCGCACCCGGGTGGGCATAGCCGCGCGCAGGGTGACCGCGCCCGGCGGAGACCTCATCGAGATCGCCGTGACCGATCAGGGCATCGGCATCTCCGACAAGGACAAGGAGCGCATCTTCGAGCGCTTCTACCGCGTCGACCCGGCCCGCTCCCGCGCAACCGGCGGTACGGGACTGGGGCTCGCGATCGTCAAGCACGTGGCGGCCTCGCACAGCGGGGAGGTCACGGTGTGGAGTTCCGAGGGTCAGGGCTCCACCTTCACCCTGAGGCTGCCGGAGGCGGGCGCGGCCCGCGACCGCGCGACCGACGACCAGACACCCGGACTCGACGAAGACGACGAGACCGGTCAGACCGACGGGACGACCACCGTCTCATCCCCGTACGAACCGTTTTCTGCCCCGGAGGTCCTTCCGTGACCCGAGTGCTCGTCGTCGAGGACGAGGAGTCCTTCAGCGACGCTCTGTCCTACATGCTCCGCAAGGAGGGCTTCGAGGTCGCCATCGCGACCACCGGGCCCGACGGACTCGACGAGTTCGAGCGCAACGGCGCCGACCTCGTCCTCCTCGACCTGATGCTGCCCGGACTGCCCGGCACCGAGGTGTGCCGCCAGCTGCGCAGCCGATCGAACGTCCCGGTGATCATGGTCACCGCCAAGGACAGCGAGATCGACAAGGTCGTGGGGCTCGAAATAGGAGCCGATGACTATGTCACCAAGCCCTTCTCGTCCCGCGAGCTGGTGGCCCGTATCCGGGCCGTCCTGCGCCGCCGCGGCGAGCCCGAGGAGGTCACCCCGGCGGCCCTGGAGGCCGGTCCGGTCCGTATGGACGTGGACCGCCACGTGGTCACGGTCTCCGGCTCCAAGGTCGACCTCCCCCTCAAGGAGTTCGACCTCCTTGAGATGCTCCTGCGCAACGCGGGCCGCGTACTGACCCGTATGCAGCTCATCGACCGGGTCTGGGGCGCCGACTACGTAGGCGACACCAAGACCCTCGACGTCCACGTCAAGCGCCTCCGCGCCAAGATCGAGCCGGACCCGGGCGCGCCGCGCTACCTGGTGACGGTCCGCGGGCTGGGGTACAAGTTCGAGCCGTAAACCGCGTAGGAGAGTTCGAGAGACCGCGTACGGAGCGGTCGAGAGACCGCGTACGGAGCGTTCGCGTACGACGAAGGGCGGGCCCCCTCCACAGGGGGCCCGCCCTTCGTCGTACGGGTGTCAGTGGCCCGCGGCCGACTCCGAAGCCGACGCGCTCGACGAGGCCGCGGTGTCGGAGGGCTCGGAGCCCGCCTCGCCGGTCGCGCCCGACGCGGACCCGGACGGGGAGCCCGAGGGCGACCCGCTCGCCGAGCCGGACGGCGAGCCCGAGGTGGAGGGCTTCGAGGACGGCGTCGTCGGGATCTCGGTCGGGCCCCACTTGGAGAAGTAGCTCTCGGCGGGCACGACGAACGCCTTCAGCGTCACGTCACCGGTCTTGCTGAAGGTGAAGGTGACCGGCTGCGCGTCGCCGTCGTCGAAGGCCTCACGGCTGCTCTCCAGTACGGCGGAGGCGTTGCCCTTGCCGCCGAGGATCACCGAACCGCCGGCCGGGATGGTCAGCGCCCCCGAGCCCTTGGCAGGCTTGATCGTGGCGGGCTTGGAGATGCCCTCCACGGCGATGGAGTCGAGCGTCTGGGCGGTGGGGCCCTCGTTGAAGAGGGTCGCGGAGACGACGGCGGGGCCGGTCGACTCCAGCTCGGGCTGGGTGACGACGACGGCACTCTGGATCTTGATGTCACCGACGCTGGTGGCGGCGTTGTCCGGCTTGATCTCCAGCGTCTGGGCCTTGTTGCCGGCACCGCACGCGGCGAGCGAGGCGACCGAGAACGCGATGGCGGCGGCGGCGAGTCCGCCGCGTCGAAGGCTGCTGCTCACGGCGGCGGCAACTCCTTGAACGTGGGCGAAGCAGAGCGGCTCCTGCATAAAGCCGCCCTAAGGATCTGTCAGCGGCCTTAGGTTACCGAGCCGTTCCCGTGCCACCGCACCCGACCCGCCTCTAGCGGCCGGTGGGTGCTGTCCGCCCGGGTCGAGCCGCCGCCCCCGTCCGCCCCGGTCCTCCCTCGTACCGCCCTGTCGCTCTCGCCTAGCGAGGCACCCGGCGGTTGCATTGGGCGCACGCCGGTCCGCCATTCACATAAGAAGCATCGGTAGGTCGCCCGTCCGGCTCTTGCGGATATCGCGTAAGGAATGCATGGCGATCCCGGAAATCGATCTTCGGTCGATGTTCCGTTGATCTTTCACGGATCTTCCACCGATCTTCGGTCGATCTTCGGTCTCCTCTCGGGCCGACTCTCCGGTTGATCTCCTACGTGCCTTCGGCCCCCGTGATCAATTCCGGATTCTCCTCGCACTCGACCCCGCTCACCGAACGGAGTAGCGGAACCTGGGCTCTCGGAACCCGACAAATCTGGACGTTCAGGCACGTGAGCGGGGTCTCGGGGTGTTGTAACGTGCGCGTTTCCCTTCGCGTGGAGAGCCGCTCCGACCTGCGAATACCGTCCTCCGCTACCCCTCCGCAGCACGTTCATGTCGCGATTGTCAAGCCCCGAGATATGCCCTGACCTGCGAAAACGCCATTCAGAACCCGCCGTTTCCGTGTTACCCTGGATAGCCACGGAAGGGGTACCTGTCACATGACGTTCAAGGTTGGCGACACCGTGGTCTATCCCCATCACGGGGCCGCGCTGATCGAGGCTATCGAAACTCGCCAGATCAAAGGCGTGGACAAGACCTACTTGGTGCTGAAGGTCGCCCAGGGTGACCTGACAGTGCGTGTGCCAGCGGACAATGCGGAGTTCGTCGGCGTACGTGATGTGGTCGGTCAGGAAGGACTGGACCGGGTCTTCGAGGTACTGCGCGCGCCGTACGCCGAGGAGCCCACGAACTGGTCCCGTCGTTACAAGGCAAATCTTGAGAAGCTCGCCTCCGGCGATGTCATCAAGGTCGCGGAAGTCGTCCGTGACCTGTGGCGTCGTGAGCGCGAGCGTGGACTCTCCGCCGGTGAGAAGCGCATGCTCGCCAAGGCCCGCCAGATCCTGGTGAGCGAGCTCGCCCTCGCGGAGAACACGAACGAGGACAAGGCCGAGGCACTGCTCGACGAGGTCCTCGCGTCCTGACGCCCGTCCGCGCTCTGATCGCTTTCTGACCAGAGGCGAAACGAGCGGTTCGGCGCAATGAAATGCCGCGGTGCCCGATGACGTATCCATTGTCGCCGGGCGCTGCGGCATGTTCATACCCGGATACCTTGCTCTCGGTGCCCCCGAACATTCATGGCCGATCATTTCTCGGCGAACATTCACGGGTCCGATACTTGGCGATACTTGGCGTGCCGGGCCCGGGCAGCGGCTCGACCGAATGTCACGGAAGGGTCCGGTCAAGGCGTCGCGCCCGGCACTCCCCCAACCTTCGGTCGGGGGTACCACGCCCAGGCCATACCCACGTCGGCCGAGCATACAAACCTGACAGGAACCGATGTCTGACGATTCGCGCCCTTCGCCGTCCGGGGCCCGTACGGCGGCCGTGATTCCGGCCGCCGGCCGGGGCGTACGCCTTGGTCCGGGCGCTCCCAAAGCACTTCGCACGCTGAACGGCACCCCCATGCTCATCCACGCGGTACGCGCCATGGCCGCGTCCCGTGCCGTCTCCCTCGTCGTCGTCGTGGCTCCGCCCGACGGGGCCGCCGAGGTGAAGACACTTCTCGACGCGCACGCCCTGCCCGAGCGGACCGACTTCCTCGTCGTGCCCGGGGGAGACAGCCGGCAGGAGTCCGTGCGGATAGGGCTCGACGCGCTGCCGCCCGGGATCGACATCGTGCTTGTGCACGACGCGGCGCGTCCGCTGGTGCCCGTCGACACGGTCGATGCCGTGATCGAGGCCGTACGGGACGGGGCTCCCGCCGTCGTGCCGGCGCTGCCGCTCGCGGACACCGTCAAGCAGGTCGAGCCCGCGGGGACGCCCGGGGAGCCCGAGCCGGTTGTCGCCACGCCGGAGCGGGCGCGGCTGCGGGCCGTGCAGACTCCGCAGGGGTTCGACCGCGACACGCTCGTGCGTGCGCACGAGACCGTGACCGAGAACGTCACCGATGACGCGAGCATGGTCGAGCAGCTCGGGCTTCGGGTGGTTGTCGTGCCCGGGCACGAGGAGGCGTTCAAGGTGACGCGTCCCCTGGATCTGGTGCTGGCGGAGGCCGTTCTGGCGCGGCGGAGGTTGAACGATGGCTTCTGAGACTTCTGAGGGTTCCGAGACGTCTGAGGGTGCCCGGGGTTTTCAGGGGCCTGTAGTACTGCCGCTCGTCGGTATCGGTACCGACATTCACGCCTTCGAGGAGGGGCGTGAGCTGTGGTGCGCGGGGTTGAAGTGGGACGGGGAGGGGCCGGGGCTTGCCGGGCACTCCGACGCGGATGTCGTCGCGCATGCCGCCTGCAACGCGCTCTTCTCCGCGGCCGGGATGGGGGATCTTGGGCAGCACTTCGGGACCGGGCGGGCCGAGTGGGCCGGGGCGTCGGGGGTTGTGCTGTTGACGGAGGCGGCGCGGATCGTTCGCGCCGGGGGGTTCACCATCGGGAACGTGGCCGTGCAGGTCGTGGGGCCTCGCCCCAAGATCGGCAAGCGGCGTGACGAGGCGCAGAGGATTCTTTCGGAGGCGGTGGGGGCGCCGGTCTCGGTGTCCGGCGCCACGACGGACGGCCTCGGCTTCCCCGGGCGGGACGAGGGGTTGATGGCGGTAGCCACGGCGTTGGTGGCTCGGGTGGGGTGAGGGCTTTTTTCTCGCCCCCGCCGCCCCTACCCGTCCCGTCCCTGGGGGCTGCGCCCCCAGACCCCCGCATCGGCCTGAACGGCCTCGTCCTCAAACGCCGGACGGGCTGCATGTGTCGGCCCGGGCTGCGAAATCTTCAGCCTCTCCGGCGTTTGAGGAGCGGGGGTTCGGGGGCGGAGCCCCTGAGTAAGGGACGGTGGGGGTCCCCCCGCTCGAGCGAAGCCGAGAGTGGGGGAGGGTAGGGGCGGCGGGGGCGAAAAACGAATGGGCGGGATGCCCGGGACGCGGATGTCACGAATCGTGAGCCATGTGTCGGAAGGGTCTCGGGGCACTGGGTGTCGCCCACTACCCTGGAGGGGTGACTATTCGCCTGTACGACACCAGCGCCCGGCAGATCCGTGACTTCACCCCGATCACGCCGGGTTGTGTCTCGATCTACCTCTGTGGCGCCACCGTGCAGGCGGCCCCGCACATCGGCCACATCAGGTCGGGCCTCAACTTCGACATCATGCGCCGCTGGTTCGAGCACCGCGGCTATGACGTGACGTTCATCCGGAATGTCACGGACATCGACGACAAGATCATCAAGAAGGCCGCCGAGCAGAACAGGCCGTGGTGGTCGATCGGTTACGAGAACGAGCGGGCGTTCAACGACGGCTACACGGCCCTGGGCTGCCTCCCGCCGACGTACGAGCCGCGCGCCACCGGCCACATCACCGAGATGGTCGAGATGATGCGCACGCTCATCGAGCGCGGGCACGCGTACGAGGCCGAGGGGAACGTGTACTTCGACGTGCGCTCCCTGCCCGGGTATCTGTCGCTGTCGAACCAGGACCTCGACGATCTGCGGCAGCCGGCCGAGGACGGCGAGACCGGGAAGCGTGACCCCCGGGACTTCGCCATGTGGAAGGCCGTCAAGCCCGGCGAGCCGAGCTGGGAGACGCCCTGGGGCCGGGGGCGGCCCGGCTGGCACCTGGAGTGCAGTGCCATGGCCCACAAGTACCTGGGCCCCGCCTTCGACATCCACGGCGGCGGGATCGACCTGATCTTCCCGCACCACGAGAACGAGATCGCCCAGGCCAGGGGCTTCGGCGACGAGTTCGCGCACTACTGGGTGCACAACTCGTGGGTCACCATGAGCGGCGAGAAGATGTCCAAGTCGCTCGGCAACTCCGTACTCGTGAGCGAGATGGTCAAGGCCTGGCGGCCCATCGTGCTGCGCTACTACCTCGGCACCCCGCACTACCGCTCCACCATCGAGTACAGCGAAGAGGCACTGCGCGAGGCCGAGTCCGCGTTCGCGCGGATCGAGGGCTTCGTGCAGCGGGTGGTGGAGAAGGCCGGGGGAGTCGTCGAGCCCGCTGCCGAGGTCCCGCCGACGTTCGCCGAGGCGATGGACGACGACCTGGGCGTCCCGGGGGCCCTCGCCGTCGTGCACACCACGGTCCGCCAGGGCAACAGCGCACTGGCCGCCGACGACAAGGAAGCCGCGGTCGCACGGCTGGCCGAGGTCCGCGCCATGCTCGGCGTCCTCGGTCTCGACCCGCTCGACCCGCACTGGGCGGGCGAGAGCGACCGCGGCGACGATCTGCACGGAGTCGTCGACACGCTCGTACGGCTGGTGCTGCAGCAGCGCGAGTCCGCCCGCACCCGCAAGGACTGGGCCACCGCGGACGCCATCCGTGACCAGCTCAACCAGTCCGGGCTCGTGATCGAGGACGGCCCCCAGGGACCGCGCTGGACACTCGGCCCGCGCTGACCGTTTCCTTGATCGATTGTGCCGCTCGGGTGTCCGGGCGGCACACTCGTAGACGCACGGCATTTCACAGACACGTACACCACGGACGTACGCATGTACGCCTTCACACAGACAGGTAGGTCATGGCCGCTAACAACCGCCGCATGTCCGGCAAGAAGGGCGCGCAGGTCGGCAGTGGCGGCCAGCGACGCCGGGGGCTGGAAGGCAAGGGTCCGACCCCGCCCGCCGAAGCGCGCAAGGGTCACAAGAAGAACCGCATCGCCGGCGCCACCGCCAGGGCCAACGCGAAGCAGACCGTGCGCCGGCCGTCGCCGCGCGGCGGCCGGGGCGGCAAGGGCACGTCCGAGATGGTCGTCGGGCGCAACTCCGTCGTCGAGGCGCTGCGCGAGGGCGTCCCGGCGTCGATGCTCTACGTCCAGCAGTTCATCGACAACGACGAGCGGGTGCGCGAGGCGCTCCAGCTCGCCGCGGACCGCGGCGGCATCCACCTCATGGAGGCCCCCCGCCCCGAGCTCGACCGCATGACCAACGGCCTCAACCACCAGGGGCTCGTCCTCCAGGTCCCGCCGTACGAGTACGCGCACCCGGAGGACCTCGCGGCCGCCGCGTACGACGAGGGTGTGGACCCGCTGATCGTCGCGCTCGACGGGGTGACCGACCCGCGCAACCTCGGTGCCGTCGTCCGGTCCGTCTCCGCGTTCGGCGGTCACGGTGTCGTCGTGCCCGAGCGGCGTGCGGCGGGCATGACCGCCGGTGCGTGGAAGACGTCCGCGGGTGCCGCCGCCCGTACGCCCGTCGCCCGCGCGTCCAACCTGACCCGGGCGCTTGAGGCCTACAAGAAGGCCGGCCTCATCGTGGTCGGGCTCGCCGCGGACGGGGAGGCGGAGGTCGGCGAACTGGAGGCCCTCGGCGGTCCCGTCGTCATCGTCGTCGGCAGCGAGGGCAAGGGGCTCTCCCGACTCGTGGGCGAGACCTGTGACTTCAGGGTGCGGATTCCGATGCCGGGCGGCACGGAGTCGCTGAACGCGGGAGTGGCCGCGGGAGTTGTGCTGTACGAGGCCGCGCGGAAGCGGGCCTAGTACGGGCCCGGCCGACGCCGGGGCGTGGTGATCCGCGGGTGCGTGGGGGCTGGTCACGCAGCTCCCCGCGCCCCTGCGGGGCGCTCCCTGGCGGCTGCTGTTTGATCTTGACGGGGTCCGGACAGATCGGGCCGGTCAAAGCAGTGTCCTAAACACACGTCACTCGGTTAGATGAGTGTGGACACCAGAACACCCCGCACACCCACGGGGGACCGCTCGTTGGGATTCGACGACGCTCCCGCGCTGAGCATGGTGAAGGTGCCGAGCGATCCGGCGCAGGTCATCGTCAATCATGCGAGCTTCCGCGTGCAGCTGAACGCCGCCCCGCGGGGCCAGTCCCCGCGCGCCGCACGGCACTTGAGCTCGGGCGAGGACACCGCGCGCATCCCCGTCGTCGGAACCACCGCAGGCACCCGCCGCCGCGCGCCCGTCGTCTGGAGCGGGAAGTCCGCCCCCGACGACACCGGCGCCACCCGGCTGTTGCAGGCGGTGCGGAGCACAAGTCTGCGGCACGGCGCCGTGGCGCCCGCGGGCGACGGCGGCGCGACCCAGGTCATCCCGCGCGTCGGCGAGGGCGGACCCCCCGGGTTCGACGTCGACGCCACCGTCGAGACACCGACCGTCCCCGGCCCCGAGACCCGCCTCCTGCCGCAGATGCGCAGCGCGGGCAGCGCATACGAGGAGACCGACGAACGCCCGTACGCGGAGGGCGAGTTCGAAGACGACTCGTACGACGCCGACGAGTACGGGGACGAGGACGACGGCGCGCTCAAGCGGCACGGCGCCGCCCCCGTGCGCCACGGGTACTACCCCGGCCGCCGGATGAACCTCGGCGTCGTCCTGCTCCCGCTGCGCGTCTTCCTCGGCTTCATCTCCATCTACGCAGGCATGGGCAAGCTCTGCGACCCCGTCTACTTCGACGGCGGCAAGCGCGGCTCCATGGTCAAGTGGCTCAACTCCCTGCATCCCTGGGAACTCGCCGAGCCACTGCGCCAGTTCGCCCTCGAACACCCCGTCGGCGCCGGACTCCTCATCGCCTTCTTCCAGGTCATCGTCGGCGTCCTCACCGTGCTCGGCCTGTGGCAGCGGGTCGCCGCGGTCGTCGGCGCGCTGCTGTCGGCGGCACTGCTCCTCACCGTCAGCTGGAAGTCCGTCCCCGCCTACGACGCGCCGGACATCATCTACCTCGCCGCCTGGTCCCCGCTGATCATCGCGGGCGCCCCCGTCTACTCCATCGACGGCCGCCTCGCCGGCGAGGCCTGGCGCACACTCGGGCCGCGCACCGACATCTGGGAGCTGCGCAGCCGCGTCCTGCGCCGCGGCGCGCTCGTCACGACCATCGTCGTCGGACTCACCCTGCTCATCGGCTCGTTGCTCGGCGGCGCCGTCCGTGACGCCGACCGCGTGGTCGTCCCCGGACCCGGCGAGGCCCCGCGCAACGAACTGCCCGGCTCCCCGCTTCCTGAGGAGCCCGGCCAGCGCCGCCACAAGGAGAGCCCGTCGGCGGCCAACTCGCCCACCCAGGGCGCCACTTCCGCCAGTCCCTCGGGCGCCGCGACCACCCCGGGCGCGGCCCGCGAGACCGCGGGTGCCGGTGCCGGGCAGCCCAGCCAGACGCAGGGCTCCGGTCAGGCCCCGCCCCAGCAGTCGGCCCCGCCGCAGGCTCCCAGCACCAGCGCCGGTCCGTCCTCCTCGGGCGGCACGACCGGCGGTACGGGCTCGGGCGGCGGCTCGGGCAGTGGCGGCGGCTCCGGCTCCGGCGGGAGTACGGGCGGCGGCAGCGGTGGCGGCTCCGGCTCCGGCGGTGGCTCCGGACTCGTGGGCGGCCTGCTGGGCTGACACCGCCCGCCGACAGGGCGACACGGCCAAGCCGGTACGGCGGCGCAGGACCGTACGGCCGGTACGGCGGCGCAGGACCGTACGGCCGGTACGGCGGCGCAGGACCGTACGACGATGGGGCCCGCACCACTCAGGTGCCGGGCCCCATCGTCGTACACACGACTTCTGCGGGTCGGGACAGGTGCCTCAACGCCCCAGCGCCGCCAGCTCCTTGGCGGCCTCGGTGAGGTCCTTCGCGGTGTCGATGGCGCGCCAGTAGGCGCCCTGCGGGATCGGATAGCCGGCCAGGCGGCGCTCACGGGCCAGGCGGGGGAACGTGGACCGCTCGTGGTCACCGAGGTCGGGCAGCAGGGCGGCGAACTCGGGGGAGAAGACGTACACACCCGCGTTGATGCCGTACGCGGTCGGCGGGGACTCGATGAAGTCCGTGATGTGGCCGAAGTCGTCGGTCTCGACGGCACCCCACGGGATGCGGGGGCGGGCCAGCGCGAGGGTGGCCACCGCGTCGCGCTCGGTGTGGAAGTCCGCCATCTCACGGAGCGAGAAACGGGTCCAGATGTCGCCGTTCGTCGCGTACCAGGGGCGGTCCGGGTGGGGCAGGTGCTTGGCGGCGAACTTGAGGCCGCCGCCGCGGCCCAGGGGCTCCGTCTCGACCACGGTGGTCACGGAGACGGGCAGTTCGGCCGAGTCCAGCCACTGCTGGAGCACCTCGGCGAGATGGCCGCACGAGACGACGACGTCGGTGACGCCCTCCTCGGCGAGCCAGGCCAGCTGGTGGCCGATGATCGGGGTCCCGGTGCCGGGAATCTCGACCATCGGCTTGGGACGGTCGTCGGTGTAGGGACGCAGCCGGGAGCCCTGGCCGCCGGCCAGGACGACGGCTTGAACGGGGCGCGACGCGGCGTTCGGATCGGTCATGACCCGAACTGTACGTGGCGCCCCGCGGGTTTTGCGGGTGGGCGGCTGTG
>Ga0307512_10006663_pt1 | contig 11636 bp, 9 predicted proteins | sample 14_EM_MG_FD_200267 | JGI IMG/M metagenome (GOLD analysis project Ga0307512, IMG submission 200267) | Populus trichocarpa ectomycorrhiza microbial communities from riparian zone in the Pacific Northwest, United States - 14_EM | ecosystem: Host-associated > Plants > Roots > Unclassified | place... | reverse complement strand
ACAGCGCCTTTGCGTCTTTCTGAACGCCATACTGCTGCTGCAATGACCGCTCCATCGCGAGGAGAATGGTCGACCGTGCGATTCCATGCTGCTTCTTCCATGCTTTAAACTCTGTCCCGTCCTTCGCGTCCGGGGCTTCCTCTGTACCGTCAACAATGCCGAGAACCTGCTTCTGTTCCAAGAGTATTTCTATTTCCAAACTCCAGCTCTTGTAGTCCGTACCATCAAACTTCTTAATCGTGATCGCTGTCGATTCGGCCATCTTGTCGTCCGTACACGTGTCGAGTCTGTCTGTACTCCTCCGAGACCGTGTCGATTATGCCGCAATTCGAAATCTAAATCCGAGTCGAGTTTGTCAAATCAGCGAAGTGCCCGGGCTCATAACCTGTTGTACGGTGTCCGGTGTCCTGAATCTCTCTATTGACCTAAACTCACTGACTCTCTCGCTAAGTCTAATTGACACATACACAAGAACTAAAGTGCATGCAGCTCCGCCACGCTCAACCCTAAACCAACCCACGTGATGACCGCACTCAAACCCGTACCTACAAGACTGAACCGCTACCAGGGACAATACTGGAAGTGATTCGGACGAAGAATGGGTTACAGGAGATTACCATTGCGCAGTGCATAGAGGATGAGGTACGAATAAGATATAAAGGGAACTAATATGTGCCAGATAGTGATGAGTTACGCCTACACATTGTACAGGGACAACATGATACAGCGTTAGAAGGATGTCTGGGACGGGCAAAGACGTTTGACCTGCTTGATCCAGGATTGTATTGGAAGGAAATGTGTAAGGATGTTGATCGGCACGTTCGTAATTGCCATAATTGTCAGCGGTCCCAAATCTCGAGACATTCAACCATTTGGGTCCTTCGGCCTTTGCCCGTACCGGATAAACCATCGGAAGATATTTCAATGGATTATATCATGGGATTACTGGAGTGGGAAGGGTTTGATACAATATGGGAAGTGGTGGATCAGCTTTTGAAGATGTGACATTATATCCCTTGTCATACGACTAGAGATGCTCCTGGTTTAGCGGAGTTGTTCCTGCGGGAAGTGGTATGCCTTCAAGGACTTCCCCTGGCCATTATTTCAGACCGAGGCCCGCAGTTTGCGTTAACGTTCTGGCAACAGGTGTCCAGTCGGTTGGGGATTGATCGAAGGATGTCGACAGCTTTTCCTCCACAGACAGCAGGGCAGACTGAACGAATCAATGCTTGTATGGAACAGTACCTCCATGTGTTCGTTAATCATCAGCGGGATTGTTGTGTTAAGTGGCTCCCGTTGGCTGAGTTTGCTGCGAACAATGGAGTATCTGAGACGACCAAATGTATTCCATTTTATGCGATTCAGGGTACGGATCCCCAGATATCATTTGTAGGAGACCCAACACAGGAGCAGGACGAACAACGTGTGAATGCCGATGAGGTTCAGGCAACGATGCAACAAATTCATGAGCACCTCCGAGTAGAGATGAGATGGAGTCAAGCAGTGCAGGAAGAGGGAGCAAATCGTGGTCGAATTTAAGCCCTAAATATGCAGTAGGGCTCCCAAGTATGGCTGGACGCCCGACTTGTGCGACCTATACGGCCTACACAGAAACTTGGCGGAAAGCGGTTGGGGCCCTTTAAGGTTGTTCGTCAAGTATCCTCATCTGCATATGACCTTGAGTTGCCTGCCTCGATCTGGATTCATAGAGTAGAACCTTTTCCCCTGCTGGATCCCATGGTGAATGATCCCCTGAGGGGACAATGGGTTTGTCCGACACCATCGGTGGAGGTTGATGGTGATGAAGAGTATCTGGTTTCGAGTGTTGAAGATAGTTGAATGTATCGGAACCAGTTGCAGTGTATTATATGTTGGACTGGGTATGATTCTTTGACCTGGGAACCTGGGAAGTTTGTGGATTGCCTACAAGCAGTAGGGGTGTTTCATCAATGATATCCAGGGAAGCCAGGACCGTTAGAAGATGTTATCGGAGGACCTCGAACTTAGGATAGGGGTTACTGTCACGGCATGGGTGGTGAGTAATGGATTGAAGGGTACATAGGAATTGTATCGGGCGGATGGAAGGAATTAATGTTATGGAAAGGCAGAGACGATGAGAGACCCGGGAATGGCATGAGGATGTTGTGAGAGGGTGGCAGTATAATTTGTTATGATAAGGAAGTGGTTTGAGGTGTTGCGACGTCCGATGATATGGTGTGGTTGTATCGATAAGAGTTGTGGTGGTGGTGTGTAAGATCATGGTTGGATATTCGGATGGTACATTGGAGCATGAGGAATGAATCGAGGGTGGCAGATGAATTGTATATAAAGAGAGGTTGTTTGGTGTTGGAGGATGTCCTTTTCTTTTCTCTTTACTCGTTCTCTTGTATAGCAATGCAAGCACGGCTCTGAACCAGCTCTGACCTTTGTCTTATCTTGATTCTCTCGATACGAACTTCGAAAGCACCTTGCCCCGATTACCATAGGACATTATTGTTACCAATATCACCTACGCCCGATTCCGCCCGTTACACCTATGGTGATTCAAACTACTCCCCAACTTGCCACCTTTATCCTCAGCCACACCCTATGTTATTACCAGACCTCTTAGGTGATCACTAATGTATCGCACAGGGTCTCAGAAGCACCTAAATGCCATGGCATTGGTTCGATCAACTCTGCAATCTATCCACCATGGGATTCTGGTCCAACCACTCTCAAATGATCCCAGTGACTCCCAGTGACACATCCATTCTGCTGAGGCCAAAGCAGAGCAGAGTAACCAAATATAGAAACTGTATTAGATAAAAGCAAACTTTCAATTAAATATCAATGATACACAGATACATTCCTGTTAAGACTTTACTTATGCTACAATCTGATGTGCCAAGACAGTGTGCAATGCAAATACTGGTTGACTAAAACTTACATTTAAGTTGGAAGTGTTTTGACCACTTTTAAAAACTAACATTTCTTTAGTATCTTCCATTTCACTAAACACACATTTATTTATCATTAAATCATTGTCTTCATAGTTTCTTGCACCATGAATATTTAGGTGAACTTAATACCTAACTAGGAAGGAGGGATAAAATAATTTAAGAGAAGTTATTTTACAATTACTATCTTCCTAAAATTAATACAGTTTACAGAAAACTAACCATATACTGCTCTTGTAATATAAGTTAAAGTTACAGCATATACTAACAAGTATATCCACAGCATATTTCAAATAACTAGAAACTGGCCTTTCAAATAATATCAAATTTTTGTCTACCAGTAATATAATATCACTTATACTGAGATATCTTCTCTCTCTCACTTAGATCTTCCTACTACTACCCCTACATAATTCAGATCTGTTTGCAGACTAGCATGTAGTGCCTGCCTTGATGGTACCTGATGGTAGTCTTCTTCCCTGAAATTGAATAGCTTAATTATTTGGTTGAATAGGCATATATAAAGTAGACTGATATATAGGAAATAGAAGGTGCAGATAACATGAAACATGTACTCCAAAGTTAAAAGCATTTCTGTGATTACAGCAAATGATTGACAGCATCTTACAAAAGTGAAATTGATTATTGCTGAGGATAAATAATGCCTGCAAGAGGAGCAAAATGCAATTACGCTTAGAAATATGGTAAAATAAAAAATTAAGATTAAAGCAGCAGCAGTAAACATACCAGATCCAGAGGTGACAATGGTGTAAGAAATATGGCTATAAGCATCAGGTGGGTAACTGTAATTGTATCTAGCAATAGAGAGTAAAAGTCAGAAACAAAGTAGAAATTTAATCATAAGTTTTGCAAAAATAGAGAGTAGATAACATATAATATTGTAGATATAGATGGGGAGCAGAATTTAGCAAGTACTGAAAGTAGTAAAAACAAGGGTAAGAAGGTTGCAAAGCAACCCCTACCAATTACAAGGTCCGGAAGCATGCTTAAAGTTAATTATTAGAAAGAATAGATTCTTGTCCACTTGTAGTTGGTCTTTCAGTTATAGTTAATCACCTAGTAAATTACATTACTCCAGTCTTCTCGTGTTCGCTACTCACTCTGTACTCTAACTCTCATTTGAGCCCTCTACCACCCTTTCTTTCCCACCAATACATAGGTACTTTATTATTACCAGTCAATGGTCACTCCAGTTCCCTGCTCTCAGTCTCAGGTGTACAAGCTCTAGCACTCTAAACCTTAGCGTGATGCTTGGCGGTGCTTTGTAATACATTTTGTGTTGCTAAATATGAAAATCTTCGTATTATAGGCCGTGCTAGATATAGAAAATTCCATATCACTCCAGAGCGCCCTCTTTCATGCTCGCTACTCTTTAGATCTGCTGTCTTTACTTCAAGTAGTGGTGGGGTAATAATAGATAGCTCCGCCATTTGTACATCTGAATGGAGCCGGTGTCCAGTTTCACTCATCACAGATACTACTAGCTGTATATTTTGGGTAATACACTACTCGCAAGGTTCAATACTAAACGGGGGCATCTTATTCCTTCTGTACATATTTTGTCAGCATGACTTCAGGTGCTGAACTAAGTACTATGAAGTAAATAAAGTTTACAATATATCGATGATCAAAGCTTGTAGTCATATATCTAGAATTGTCAACCATTCTTCGTTTCAGTTACATTTCAGTACAAGTTCATTCGTTTGAAGAACCGGCTCAAGGAATATTATTGGAAGTTGTATGTTGGGAACAAGAGTAATAACTCCAAATTCCCTTGAATCCCATTGAGCCCACCACTCAACCCACCGTCCAGCGTTATATAACATTATGGTATCATTCGATTGCAAATATTAAAAGAGAGGAACTGCAGCGAAACAAACTGGTGACGCTGCAGCACCGCAAAGACCTAAAGTGATTTATTACCTGCCTAGGAAAGATGTCTATCCTGGGCCGAGTAGGCAAAAGAAAAACACAAAGTATACAGAGCTATGAAATACAACTCAACAGAATCGTAGACTGAGACACCAATCATACGCCAATTAAGTTTTTTTTGATCCTGATTTAAGAGATAAACCTCTCATCGCTGCGTCGGTATTCACGACCACCATAACTGTCGCCAGGATCAGATACAGTACCGTTTGAGGCCTTACTAACGTATCCAAGAATCCCAAAGTCTAAGATGGCTGGAATGATGATCCCCTCCGAACGGGTTTCCGAGATTGTATCGTCATCTTCGTGGACTGTTTCCAATTTGGACGATAAATTACCAGAAACAGGATTTCTCCAACCGGACTTCTTATTCTCATCTCCATTCTTCTTCCAATCTTGGGATCGGCCCCAGTTTTTTCTCGCTGAACCATCAGACCACTGAGTATATCGAGAAGGTACGGTTACCGTATCACTAAGCCTGATAGAGGTTAGCGAAACCGATCTTAAGTGGTAATATCACCGACATACACATTTGAAGCCACCGAACTGTTACGCAGCCAGACTCGATTCTTAAACTCCGAGGTGGCTCCATATAGTGTATGTGATTGGTTGTAGTATCCAGAGTGCATAACATTATTGTACTCATTCGAACGAAACTGCCGCTTTTTCGTTGTTGTTGCCTTAAGGCGCTTTTGTGCACTAGTGTCTGCGTATCGGACCTGTAGTGCAAGGGCTTCCTCTCCTACTGGCATTCCATGGAAACTCTTGATAATCTCATCACAAATCTCTCTAGACTGGAATCTGCTATGGTCAGATGATCGGACGCAGGATAATGACTGGGATTGGATACCAACCTTGCAAAACCAACTCCACGGCTAACTCCATCTGCGTCTCTAAGGACTCTGTTCGACACAACAATATAACCAGTAAAAACACCTTGCATGTCCTAAGAAAAACATCAGTACTGCGTGTAAGGTGACCCCCTAATAGCGATAGACTTCACCTTCTCGGTCATACTCCTGGGAAGGTTCGATACATAAATGTTTGTCGAATTCGGGTCTGCTAATGTCTTGAGACGGGCATTGAATGATTCCTAAGACAAAGCGGAAGCCAATCATTAGACAGCCGAAAGAAACAAGTGGTATCAAGGGCTGGTATACTCGGGCAAACCCCGCTTCGTATTTCAAACTCATTAGCCCACAGATGCAGTCTTGAGCCTCCTGCTTTGTCTCATAACGTGCAAATCCATATCTTCTAACCCTTAGTAACGTAAAAATTAACCAAACTGGAATCAACACACCCTTTGCAGGTGCCATGCTCTGTATCAATGATAGCCTTATGAGAAACGACCGTTCCAAATCTACAAGTCATTTCGTACAGCTTGTCATCATTTGTGTCGGGGGGAAGACCACGGATGTACACATTGGTTGTATTAGTAGGGTTATCGAGAGTCTGAGCGAGGCTTGCAACACCGGGAGCAAATATAGGTGAAATTGGTTGGGGCAGTGGAGGCCCAGAGAGAAGTAGTGATTCAACGTGATTGCAAATAGCCCTGTTCTTATGATCCTCAATGATTCCCTGCTGTTCACCCACAATCGTTGGAACAGGATCCACGTTTGTGGAAAACGGTGTACTTGGAGTATCGGTTGCTCCAGAAGAACAGGAACCCCTTCGGTGATCCAAGCTGGGAACTTGAGGCTGATGACCATGGTTGTGATACGAAGTGCCCGGAGATGGCTGATGGAACTGATACCCGGTTGCAACCATAGGATAACCGTAAGGAACCTGAGGCTGAGGGGGGGTGGATGGGGGCGAGGTGGTATATCCATGAGGGGCGTACAAATGCAACGAGGTTTGGATAGCAGCCCAATTTCCATTGAGCCACTGGTAGTAATAGTACGGATGATGTTCTGTAAGAGCTGCGCCGCTATAAGCGGGTATGAAGCCTGCATTTGGAGCTGAAATGGATGGAGAGTATTGTCCACCAGAAACGGTTATGTGAGACGGACAGTGTGCCCCACCGCCTTTAGTCACCACTATAGAACCATACGGCTCAGTATTGCTAATGGCCTGTGCATGTCCCGGGATGTGGTGATAGGTATGATGGGAAGAGATAGGATCTACAGCCGTTACATTTTGGTAATGATCAATCTCCGGAGATCCTCCAGACGAGACGGACGGTGTTGGGGTGATAGTAGTCATCTTGCGCTCGATTAGTTTACGTATGCTTAATAGGAGGGATCGGAATCACCATCACAGCTATTAGATATTCAAATGCAGACTTCCAATTGACAGTTATGCAGAAAGGAAGTCCCCGCACGCCCTCAGATGTCGAAGCAATGAGCAAATTCCACTGCGGGTATTGAATGATAGGTAAAAGAGTACGAATAGTATCAAGAATTGCAAAGATTGATGGGGAACCTTGGTTACGAATTTAGCGAGAAAGGAATGGAATGAGAACTGAGGTGGAGATTTAGTAGATGGCAACGGGTAGACAGAAAAGAAGAGGAGAGGTTGGAGAGGGAAGATAGACAAGGACGGAGCCTTAAAGTACTTGTAGTACACAAGCCATCCTGGTTTGGTTTCAAAAAAGTAAAGCATGTGTTATGTTTGTTTGAGTGTAGAACACAGTAATGAAAAAGCATATCACTGGAGGCTTCAAATATCAACGCAGATCTAAGGTACTTACTTGATTAAGTAGGTACTTACCTTAAGTATTATCTCCGGTTGAGCTCTAATAGTTCGACCTTTCTTTTACGACAGGTTACTAGGGTCAGGCTGTTGCAGATCGAACAACACATATCTAGCAATGGAATTTGCTGCATTGAGTCACTGTTAACTAGGGGTGAAGCTATGAACAATGTCAAAGCACACAGGCTCTGCCCTTTCTGGTAAAATTCAGATCATGTTATACCCATTGCCATATTATATCTAGTCAGTTTGTTGTAGTAAGCTGCCCAAAAAGGAGAAACCGAGCTTCTACAGCCTGACCTAAGTACATAATTTCATGGCAGTGGCGAGAGTTGGGGGCGGATGCGGGAACGGGAACCCCAGTGCGTAGGTGATTCTGGGATTGATTTCTTCGGTACTAGGTACTTTGAGTAAAACCTGAGGCACGCACCTACCAGCAATAAAGATAGGGAAGCTCCTATTCTGGCAGATCTAGTAATAATCAAGAGCGCCACAATAGTTGTGGGTAAACCGTGTTTGGATTTCGCCAGAAACAAAGTCAATGCACAATGGCATGACTCTTTCTGTTAAGATTGTGTTATACCCAATACTATCCCATATCTAGCTCGGAGAGCAATGTGTTGAGGCTGATTCTGAGGTCAGTGCACAACTGCTAGATTGTTCTTACCTTCTCACACTGGTCAACCCTATGGAGTGTCTGATCTACCCGAGTACTATCCAAAAAAAAAAGGAGTATTTTCGAATCAGTTAGTTCGCTGCTGTCTTAAAAGTGTGGCCGAATTGTACAACGGAATTGCACCTGTTTTGAAAAACCCCCACCATTCAGTAAAGTACCTAGCGGAACTTACAGGGACTAATAGTCTCACCAATGTGCTGCAGCGGTTCGAGCCCACTGCTACGAGTTGGGTGGGGTTTTGCCGTTGAACATTTTCACAGGTTTGCACGGACCCAGGTGCTACAGCCTCTCCAACCACGAAAATAATAGGGACAAGGAATCAGCCAAACAAACAGAATATATGTAAACACAACTCGAATAACAGGCATTAGCGAAAAGGAAGTGTGATGCGGCGCAACCCTAACCGCCAGCGCTCAACACCCCCTGACCAAAAGCGATCAATGACCTCGTGCTCCGTTCAGGCAGTAAAAGATCAGACACCTGTGTACGGTAATTAATTCAGGGTGCTAGCAAGGTGGTGAAGTTGAGAGTGTAGGCAAAGCGTATTGTTCCCCCTTTCCGTTGATATTCCGAGGATATTTTTACCCAACACAGCATGTGAAGATCTTGGTTCAGACCATTTTTAGAAAAGAAGGGTATAATTTTCTACATGCGTGTTACTCCGATAAGGAGTAGGGCAGCATAAGAGGGGAAATATTTCTAACGGAGAATACTTTATCGCATAGAGTGGTGAGACTTGGAAAATCTCGCTTATACATTAGTTCTGTCTCCTCAATAAGCAATGTGAGTGATATCAAAGGTATGATCATTAAGTCTGTTGTCTATCTACAGCTTGAGAAGTATATACTGCTTCTGAACTTTCAAAGATCTATAGAACAGTTGCATATAGAACAGTCAAAGTGTGTTAGTCTAGGTTATTACCTTCTATCCTGTCTGCCTACTTTAAATTCAAATCTGCAAATGATGGATGTATATTATCGGTTGATATTGGTATACGAATACAATTCGTCCTTTCAACTACTTTTAGAGATATCTGTACAGGTAAGATAGCTGCAGCTGTACTTAGAAAATAATATAACAGTAACTTTTATTTTGTAGTTGGTATTAATTAGCAACAATATGCTGGTAATGTACTTGCCACTGAGGTTCAAACACTATCTGTTGCTAACAGGTAATTTTGTTTTGGACAGCCAGTGCTGACACCTCCAGAAGAGAGGGACAGGGTTATGATAACAGTAAAATATAATCAATTCAAGGTGTATCAAAGAAGTACAGAAAGAACAGACAGGGTACAGAGTGGACCCAGGGGAAAATTCAGTCAATATTGACCTGAATTGAATGTACAGTAGAGTACGGAATTAAACTTATCGGAGCTAACAACTTTTACTGCTCAGACACTGGCTTGCTGACACTGGCAGCGACGTACAAACTTCTGGACAGATTCTCTGGACTAACTGCTAACATCTGAACCCCGGTGGCCCATAAAGTAGTGTATATCCTGCTATTTTCAATAAACTATTTTACTTACACAGATATCCACAATAGTATATGAGTATACAACGTGATACTAGTATTCCGACATTGGTTATCGATTGGAGAAGCTATTGTCAATGGAGAAGATAATTTAGAATTCGAATAACTATTTAAAGGTTGACTCAAAGTGTCAGTGTATAGTAGAGACTGTAAATTGGTGAGCACTATACTTGTAATGATGAATATACTGATTAACACTTAGTGTTAGCAACGGGTCCGGTAACCCGCCAGCTGTCCAGGTTCGGACTGCGATTATGGTTCGATTCGGTCCCAGCACTGTCGAAAAACCCGACCCGCTGTTTCTTTGCAGGCCAAACCCAGACCCATACCAGTCAACCCGTGGGTTGTGCCAGGTTTGGCTAGATGCCTCGCTTTGAATCTCCAGTTCTGGCTTTCGGGTTGTTCTATTTATGGTCGCATTCAGATATCCTACTGCTAATCGCAAAATATTGACTTTGGTACGTCATTGTGCTTTTTTGATGCATTGGCCACCTTTATAATCTAAACAAGACAGACACCGCTCCTTGCCCCATTCTGAAAATGAGAGTTAACAGAGCATCAATGATTTTTGGTCTTGTAAGTCACGTAATTGATCAAAGCCGTGGTGGTTTCAATGCATACTGAAAGTATTGGCAGCCTTAAAGGACAAAAACACTAGCTACGACATTGCTACTATCTCCTACAAATGAGCGTCAATGGAGAGTCAACAATTTTTGGTCTTGGAAGTCAGGTAATAAAGGGGTGATTTGGTTGTTGTTATACATAATCGCAGTATTGTCCGCTTTTATAGGCCAAAGTGAACATGACATGCTCCCTGCCCATTTTTGAAAATGAGCGTCCATGGAGCGTCTACGATTTTTGGGCTTGCACCAAGGTTCATCTCACAGTGATGTGGCCGTGACTGTCTATATACAAAGTTTCGACCGGTTTTATAAGCTAAAATGCTCAGGAACTCTGAATTGCAGCTTTGAAAATGAATTAAGTTGTGAATGTCTGGGAGGCTGTCGCAGGAACATCTCTTACTTATCTGCCTATCAAGGCTGCCAACTCCTGGTTAACAGATGTCTGTGATCAAGCACCGAATAGATTCCGCAAGATGCAAGACCAAAAATCGTTGACACTCGGTTGACGCTCATTATTGGGTGATAGTAGCAATGTCATAGCTAACATTATTGTCCATTAAGGCGGCCGATGCTTTCAGTACGCATTGAAATGACCATGTCTCTGATCAGTTACCTGACTTACAAGATCAAAAGTCGTCGACGCTCAGGTGACATTCATTGTCAAGATGGGGCAGGGAGCATGTAGCTTTCTCTTTTGGCTATAAAGGCAGGCAATACAATGATTATTTATAACAATGACTAAGTGACTTTTTAATTATCTGACTTAATAGACCAAAAATGGTTGACGCTCCATTCACACTCATTTTGCAATGGGTGTATCCGCAATATGCAAGAATTCAATTTGGCATTGAATATCAGTAATGGTGTCTTGGCATCCATTCTATCGTCTTCATGTACTTCCTCCTTTATCACTACATTGTTCTTTAATAATCGATATACATATATCATTTAAAATATTCTTTAAACTGTCCACTAATTGTAGATAATAATAATACTCAAAAATCCTTCTCCTTTCTTCCACTGCTCGTCATCACTGTCAGGTTCACTCAATTGGCTGCTCTCCTCTGCACAATGGATGTCAGCTGCATTTCCACGCAGCGGATACATCATCAAAAAATGAAATGGCATTCTCAGTATTCTGAGCATTTTGAAATTCAAGTTCACCTTTTCTCAATTATGCAGTGTACTCTGGCTGGAAATATACTCAGTAAAATTGTTTTCATA
>Ga0307512_10006660_pt1 | contig 11642 bp, 8 predicted proteins | sample 14_EM_MG_FD_200267 | JGI IMG/M metagenome (GOLD analysis project Ga0307512, IMG submission 200267) | Populus trichocarpa ectomycorrhiza microbial communities from riparian zone in the Pacific Northwest, United States - 14_EM | ecosystem: Host-associated > Plants > Roots > Unclassified | place... | reverse complement strand
AGGTTGGGGGGGGTGTGGTGTGCAGGGTTGCAGGGTTGCTTTGTACAGTTGCCTTACTTTGCAAATAAATAATTAATTGCATCGAGCTGTGTGGTGCGGTGTGGTGGGCGGGATAAGGGCACGGGCGGGTGGTCGAAAAAGAACTCTGCTCGTTGCTCAAAAAGAAACGGAAGGGACCCAACCTACCCAGATCAGTGTGGTGCGCTGATATCGTTTGCTGCGAAAATGGCTAGAGAGTGTGCAAGAGGAAGGGAAAGGCGGGCAGATCGACATTAATACCTATACAGCAATAGCTTGTACTCCAGCGAACAATTCTCGCGTTTAACGTTTGGATCTTGACCCTACAAAGTGCTGGGTGGGCTCTAGAGCCCCGAGCTCTGATTCCCCAAGAAGTCGTTCGACTGCTCAAGTGCTAAGTATCGTTGCAACCCGCTAAGTTCTGTAGCGTGAGGAATACTGCCAATTCTTACCTAAAGCAGGTAGTGTTCTCGGCAGTTTCGATGGTTGCCAAGCTTTCAAGCGCAATCTTCGTTCTCTAACCTATCGGGGGAATTTGCGTGAGCCAATCGCAATGAGGATGCCCATCACCCAGGTGCTAATGCTGAACTGACTCCCATCACGGAACGCGTAGGCACTTTGATATTCTCTCGTCGAGAGCTATCGCACCTTTGCCGCAAAGCCTACAATTATACTGATACAAGTACTCTACCAACGGGTAGTGCGCCAAGCTACCGCAAAAAGGGCCTCGATAACACGACGAGTCTGAAGCAGAGCGCATCGAATATTCGATTATTGACGGTTTATAAAAATAGCGCTCCGCTGGTAAAGGAAATAGGACCTCAGGAACTCAGAAACTCAGAGGTTATTAAAGCTTCTAATTAGTTGTTACTACCTCTCAAAGACACGATCCCGAAGCCTACTTTTTAAGTATTTACCGCCTCATCCATCCTAGTTCTCCTATGGCGTAAATCTTCTGAGGCTACAGTTAACCCTGACTTTAACGAACACATAAAATCAGCTATATTTCGCCCACTATAATAAGGGTTTGGTATATATAGAATTATTAAGCGGCACAACAATGTGCAGATACTAAATTAAGCTTAGGCCTCTGATATCCAGACCAAATAAGGATGATCATATATTGAAACTAATGTATATATAGTTCCATAGCTGCCGGATTAAGCATAAAACCCCTATTGATCACCTTGGCATCCGGTATGGCCAAATTATTAGAACGTGGACAGGAGTCAAAAACCAGAGATACACCATCCGGTCTCTTGTATATCTAGGTCTGGTATAGCGAGGTCCGATATAGCCAAGGTTAACTGTAATAACATCACCCCCATCTCTTCAAGAACAGAGCCATCAAGCTCCTCATACCAAGTGTTCCTAACCAGCCCGTTTTTAGGCGGCTACAATTCAGGCCGGCTAGGCCGTGTTCTTGCTAACCTGGAGAGGAAATAGCGTTTGCGTTCGGCAACGACAGTTGTAGAGAAGGAATATAACTGTATCCTGTCATTTATACATAGTTATGCTTGGGAACAAGCTATGTGATGATGCTGGAGGATGGAACGTCCTTAGTTGGGACATTTGCAGCAAGGCAAGCTTCCAACTTGTCAGACGGGTATACCGTCCGTGCCCTAGAGTATGTTGGGAGCAAAAATGCATTACGACGGTGTCTCCATGTCGAATACTTAGCAGAGTGTATTTGCTACGTACTAGTACAGTTCACCTTTTCCATGCGTCAGGCCAAGCTATAGAACAATGCTGTGATGTTCTTTCATCCATATTGCTGTACCTCATGCGTCACGTCTGATACAGTAGCCACAATTCCGGTTCTTCTGTCCATCCTGTGACCGCTTTCGCTCACCATGTCCTTTTCTACTTTAAATTTACGGTCTCTAGCGTCTCCCATCACTTCTACGCTCGCAATAGAACCTCTTAATGGTGTTGTATTGCGGAGTAAAAGGCAGCGACAGTGGGATATTTTGGATCTTCCGCCACAGAAGACGACACTACAGTGAAGCCGGTTTTGTCCACTCTTAGCGGTAGCGGCCTACAGCAATGGCCTTCAGTTGCCACCAGGGTTCTTTGTATGTGGTGTTGGATATAGCATATCTACCGCTTCTCTTCGGATTGTAGCCCAATTGAATTGTCGCCATCACGTCTACCATTGTATACCCTAAGCGTCCTATAGGAGATTTTAGCCTTACGCCTACCATCAATATTTCAACAAAACAAGATATCCATACCAAGGCCTTAATCATTATGTGTTCTTACTAACCAGTCTGTACTATCGCGGTCTTAGAAGAATAGGAGAATTATTTTCATGGTCCGGGTTGTCTCGCACCAGACGTTACCCGGTCAACGGAATTTTTTTGATATGGGAAATATTTTAGATACCGAGGTAGAAGACATAGTATCACGTGACATAACAAGCTTATGATCAAATTCTTATGTAGCATAAGTACTGTAGTAAAAACCATGGTTGAAAATCTGTAATCAGTATGTACAGATGTACCACTAGAGCTAAAATTGAATAGAATTTGATGTAAATTAGATACTGATCTTTTGAACAGTTAGCCTTGACATACCTCAATTATAGCAGTGATTTCAAATCTTAATTTTATACTATTGCAGGTACTGAGTATGGTATCTTCAAAGGCCAATTTATTGATATACAGTTAATGCTTTTAATATTGAATTCTGTATAAATTTATATATTTGCTGAACTCGTAAGGTATTTTAGAACTGGCAACAATATCAATTGTTTTGAATGTGGACTTAATTTTCAATAATACTGTACAGAAGATTATATTAAATGGTATATTGATGCCATATTAATCCTGAATGGCTGTCATATTCAAAATGATTTACATGGAGTTAAGCAGTACAGCTATACTATATTAAGTCAATATGTATATATTTCACACATGTTTGTACACATCTATACAGACTGCCTCTTGCCTGTATATGACTGTACATATCCAATAGCTTGTCTCATTGCTCTTCAATGCTAGCTCTCTGACACAGTAAAACAGCATCTTTTATAAGATTTAAATCTGTTTTAGTACACATTGTATACATTCACTAGCCACTATGTTATGTATACTGTTTGCTGAACAGAATATTGGATTAGGGCTATTGGTACATAAACTGATTTGTTACTATCATTTCATTGTGATTGCAATATAGATTATCTGCCATGTGCATGTACATTCTCAATGCGGTTCAATTGACCAATATTATCCTATCCAACTAAATACTCAATTATTTACAATATCTTTTTTTCAGGTATCTGGAAGTGCTTTGGTATTTTAAGCTATTGTCCAGTGCTTAAAATTTTACATTTCATATTATAATATATGTACTCAACTTTGGAAGTCAAGCTATACTAGAGTAAAAGTAACACTGTAGTTATACCAATTAGTGGCAGTTTTTCAGTATACTAGTTGAAACTACTTACTTTAAGTAGAATCATACTGGTTAGGAATGTGTCACTATATTTGGTCTTGCATTCACTTTAGCAAGACTGTTGTGTGCTATGTTGCCTCTGAACAATACAATTCTTTAAACAGATAAATCTCTACTTATACCTATAAAAGAATAGTATCTAGAGGTATAAAGATATCATATACCTTCATCAGTAGGATCTATTTTTGTCAGTGTGACCCTGGGAAGTATAAATGAATTGTTGGACCACAATTTGAGGATGGTTAAATTTCTGCATTATCTGTACCAAGGCAGTGGCAATAAGATATAACTGAAAGCGCCAGAAACAAATGAGTAAGGTAAGAGAAGAACTAGGGACAATCTTGGGAAAACCTGCAAATGCAGACCAAAAGATTGGATCCAAATTGAATCACTGTGGAGCAAACTAGATACAATGATACATTTTTTGACATTATAGCTTTTATTTTTGGAAATTATGGTTTATACTCATTGTTACATTGTTTTAACATTGGAATTCAGCATATATTCTTCTTTATATATCTGTCTAACAGTGTATCTATTGATCTACCTATGGTTGTCTATACTTGCGATAGATGGTACTTCAGTATAATCAAAGGTATATTTTGAGATGCTAAACAGGTTAATAGAGTTATTCATCTGGAGGTTAAAATGGCATAAATATAGTGAAGCACTTGGAGATGTTTGTGTAAATGTAGGGATATACATGGAGAGTGTAATTAAGCAAAATTGGACATACATTTAGATGGGGTAATACAGAAACGTAGGAAATGCACTTTAAGACTATGATTAAGTCAGTCTGGAAATAACCTTTAGGCTGTAATTAAGTAAAATTAAAGCTACAGATTGAGGCCATATATGAATTAGTGTGGTGTTGCTTCAGGAGGCTACAGGTGTGGGAATTTGGAGACTGTAATTGTGTAAACTTGGAGATATACTAGGAGGCTATGATTCAGCAAGTTTGGAGGTGATTATACAGGGCATAATCTGATATGTTTGGAGGTTCATGCTAGATATAGAGATGCAGTACAATGTAACATTTACCTGGAGATTGTTGATCTGGAGGAAGTTAATTGGCAGGGAGGCACAATGGGTACTTGTGTATTCATTAGTTAACCCACCACTGTGGGAATGTGATAAGGTAACTCAATCCTAAAGCTCCTTGAGATTTATCTGGTGGTGGTTAATCAGTATGGAGGTATGGTGCCAACTAATGGAATGTTCAGAGGATAACTTTGAACTTCAAAATTAAGGGGAGCCAGGCTTAAAGAGATGCAATCATGGACGAATATTATAGTAAGTATTACCATATGATTGTAGCATAAATCAATACTGAGACATTAATGCATATTCTATTTCACATTAATGGTAATGTTATAAAGGGGAAAGTGACAAGTATGTATGAAGATGGAAATGACATGAAGGGCTCTGAGAAATATTGAATGCAACTGGCCTTATTGGGTTTGGAATATGTTGTATTAAAAATCTTACCTGCCAGATTGGGTAGAGTATCTGTCATATTGACTGCAGTAAATTAACCCTCATATGAAATTCTCTCAAGTTTCGGTTTCTCAAAATAATATCCCCAATCTGTTCTCATTTCTATTACCCTTCCCTTTGATACTCATTCACCACTGTACTATTATCCGAGAATATAACATTCAGTTATTCCTTGCTATCCTTCCAGTTTGAGATTATGAGGAAATATCAAGTTCAGAATCAACCCAGGATTGACTGTCACTTGTAGTCAGTGGCAGATCTCTTGAACATCCATCTGGAATACATATTGTTTGCACTGGGAGTTTATGGGAGTTCGGGAGTAGTTGGATGAAAATCCAAAAGTGGTTGAATCCCATACTCGATTTCACTGATATAGTGGCCTGCAGATGCCCCTGGGATCACTAGAAATAACTCTTTAAAAATAAAGGATGCTCGGCGACTACCAAAGATGCAGCTGGGAAAGTACACACCATGTGTCGCAGTACCTTAAATCCCTGTAGAGTTATTGGAGAGAAAGTACATATTCTGTGCATATGCCAATGGTGTACATGGAAATTATAGTTAATACCTATCATTAATTGATATTTATCACTCCAGCATTCAGTTGGTATTTTTATCTATATATCTATGTCTCTATACATGAATATTGCTATTCATCTACAAATAGTATATCTGAACCGGCTGCAGATGGCACTGGAGAGCAATTGGAGAGTCACCTGAAGATTGTAATCAAATGTAATTTGAGATGCACCGATGGGCCATGATTAAGTAAGTTTGACCTTCCACTTATAGCCTGAGATCACCTACGCTGAGAGATTCACTTGGAGCATTGTCATGTAACCTGAAAAATTCACACCGAGGCCGTTATTGAGTTTGTGTGGATATGTACTTTGAGGCCAAGATTTAGTAAACTCTGAGATGGACTTGGAGAAAGTGATTACATGAACAAATATATGTACTTGAAGGCAATGGCGAAGTAAGTTTGGAGATACAGTTGGAGGCTGAAATTAAGTGAACTCAAAGTTAAATGAGGAGGCTGCAATTCTGTGGACTACAGATACACTTTGTCAAGGGGTGTTTCATATTTAACTAAGAATACTATAACATGACCCTGAACCCTTATTTGGCAATAGTTGATTTCAATCCTGATAGGTCTCTGTCATATCAGATGTAATCGGAGATACCATGTTAGTAAACCCAATCCTGATAGGTTCTGGGTTCTTGTTGTTATGAGGGTTGTTAATCCCAATGATCAATACAACATTTATCGAATTAAGTATCACCGCCTATTCACAATGTTCTACTCTTTCGCTCCTCATATGATTCCCACACTGAACTTCTTGAAATCAATTTCAAGAACAAACTAATAATAATAGATATCACCAGATATATTGTATGGGTTAACTTCGTTGTCAAACTCCTCGCCTGGGGCAGGACCTGTGGTGATGTATCTCAAGATGTTGCACCGGAAGCTGGCGAGTTCTGCAAGGAAAAGAGAATACATTGCTAACAAATGTTCGCCTCATTCTTTGTGATAAATGTCGAAATTTCCAAAAATGTTAACGATATGACTCGATGCTGTTTTCGGCACTGCTCATTGGTAGGGAGGCACACAATGCTTTGGAAATTGAGCAACGCTGATGAGTTCTCTTCGAGTGGTTTGTAGATGGATACTTTTGTTATGGTGGTGAGAGGTATAAAAGTAATAATAAATAGAATTCTTAATGATAGGTTAAAGTGTTCTTCCCTGCTAATTTCTGCCGTTGGATGGCTACTAGGGCTTGGTTCTTCTTATTGCCAGAGCAATGTGAGCTTCGTATAGTCAAGTCCTCAGGATGAAACTCCGTCAGAATTCTTGCTATGACACCATGATTGCTTGATAGCTTATCTTTGCAGCATGTGTTTAAATGCGTCATTGACGTAGCCACAACTTCCTGATAGATTATCATGTTTATATATGGGTAGCTTTATAGTACTATGCTCCCAACTAGAGTCATCCTCAAACAAGATATCGAATGCCCATATGTAACAGCTCATAACCTCAACTTGGAGATCTTGCTTTCGTTTGTACAGTAGTTGGAACATCTGATGATATGTAGTCATTCAGTACTTGTTGCAATTATATTAATGCCTCACAATGATCTGGCTATTTGGCGATTGCATCAGAGATTCAATCGGCGACCAACTGATACTCCGCCAACGCAGATCATGACAGCCTCTTGGGGTTGTGATGCGTACTAACTCAAACCAATCAGAAGGGATACTTCAGGCCTCATATCTTCAGCCAACACCAATAAGTCCCCAGACAGTTCAGGCTAGGGTCTTGACGATTTGATGACCGGGAAGTACGGTGAGGTGGTCCCACTCCTAACGAGATTGGCTCGAAGGTTCCACTCCCTTGCATATTGAATATCATCTGCTGCACACATAATCCTGTGCAATTGCAACTTTACTGTGTGTTGTCCTTCCAGATATGATATGGTAGGTGTCGTTGATAAATATGTGCATGGTGTATGTTCTTTATAAACGTTGGGATTATAGTGACATAATGGCAGCGTCATTACTGAATCGGATAGGACCTGGAAGCAATGTACTGATCAATTTTGATGCAGTTTGAGTGAAATCCTGCGAACGATAACTCAACTGCCAAACATGATGTCTCCCCTAAATTTGTGTTATGCATCCTTTGGTTCAATGTATGATAAGAATTTATTGTGACTAATCATGTACCATTACCACTGTTAACATGAGCAAAAAGCGAAACTGAATTCCAAAAATGGACCCCATGGACCGATCCTTCTGCACACTCTCCATTAGCAATCGGAACAACATATTTGCAATGTTCCACCATGCTTCGAAGCATTCAATGATGTGATCGCATCGTCAAGACATTTCAAAAACATGTTTAGTCATGTAAGATAATTTAATGCACTCGTTTCTGGTGCATTTGACCTCTAGATGTTAATCATTTCGACGGTTTTTGGAACTGTTCCATCAATTTCAACAATAATCTTAACTATTTAATCCTATGAGACATCAATTATACACAAGCTTGCTCAACTCCCATTACAAAGATTAAGACACCCAAATCAACAAAATGTAAATCGGTCCAGAAGCAACACACAATCCTCCCAGACACTCCGGGCGACCTCACCAGTGCTCCTAAGTACCTCTAGATGCTCCCAGACCTCCCTAGAGCTAAGCAAAGTGCTCTCAGACTCTGCAACAGCATTCCAAGGATGCTATGAGTGTGGACTGATGGGAAAGTGAAATTTTGGAGCTCCTGAGACCTTTACGCAGATCTGCTGGAGACATCGACAGAAGCTGAGACCGCTACGTAGCTCTGGTCCGGGGGAGACTTCGAGAGCAGACGCGACCACTGCGTAGCACACCAGGAGACTTGGTGCCGTATTCTCACAGCAGTGGTTCTTACATTGCCAAAGGGCATTTGGTCTTGGTTACAGTCACAAGATTCGCTACATCATAATATGGCATGCATTATTTAAGTCTTGCTATATATATACATACGGTGAATCTGGCCTCAAATGGTAGTCGAGCATATTCAGAGGAGCACCGGGACACGCCAATGAGAGAACTTAGAGATGCACCAACTGGAGGCCGTTGTGGTGAAACAATAGAGCTAGAAGGCGGAGAGCCTACCATCAACGCTCCGGCGCACCTCTTGCGACATCCAAACGGAATTCATGAGAAAGTGCAGTTCTGGGAAGAGGGGCGAAGGAATCAGGTGAGAAGATATGATACTACCTGGCGTTGAGGATCCACGCAATTGTGTATATCCACGAAATCTAAGGACAGAGCGAGTGAGACCAAAAGTTGGGAACGATTGAGTGTGTATTTTCATTGTATGATAAGATCAGATGGAAACGATGTCTATCTAATCCAGGGTATGCCGAACATATACTTGCCATCACTGTGTCCACCTCAATTACCCCAGTATCACCGTACACACACCGTCGCTCCTTGAAGACGAACTTGGAGGCGGGGATTGAGCGTGTTTGGAGATGCATTTGGAGGCCATGATCGTGTGAACTTGGGGTCCGTAATCGTGTGAGTTTGGAGATACACTTGCAGGCTGTAATCGAGCGTATTTGGAGATACACTTGGAGACCGAGATCGAGTGAACTCAGAGATGCACTTGGAGGCCAAGATTGAGCGAGTATGGAGATGCACTTGAAGGCCGAGGTTGAGTGGACTCAGAGATGCACTTGGAGGCCGGGATCGAGCGAGTTTGGAGATGCACTTGGAGGCCATGATCAGTCAAGATTGGAGGTGATTGATCTCAAGGTGGTCAATCTGGAGGCAGTGAATCTGGAGGCATGTGCGATGGAAGCTTAGACTCCATTCATCAGTCAACTCGTAATAGTGGGAATGTAGAGAATTGAGTACAACACGGTCCGCTGAGAGCTGAGAGACTGGCTGGGAGCGGGGGACAGTCAATCTTGGGATGATGCAGTAAGCGGTGTATGCAGTACCCAGTGTAGACAGTACTCGGTGTATGCAGTACTCAGTGTATGCTGTACTCGGTGAATGCTGTACTCGGTGTATGCTGTACTCGTTGTATGCTGTACTTGGTGTATGCTGTACTTGGTGTATGCTGTACTTGGTGTATGCTGTACTCGGTGTTAACTCTTGATCATGGCATGGAGGGAGAGAGAAGTATGGCTTAACTTCGTGTTCTTAGGTGACGGTAGAGGTGAGGACAAGCAGGAGAGAGATGAGAAGAGATGGGGCAAATCATCATGAAAAACTGGGACTTACAAAATTTTGTGTGCGAGTCAATTTACCATCCCCGATACGGCAGGTACGAGTCCCTATCCAGTGTGTAATTACACGGATATGAGGTCTTCCCAACCGAATCAGGCAACTCGTAACCCTGATTTCTCATATTCGCTTGTATCCTCCACATCATTCTCATCTTCATCCCCCCATCTCTCTCTTTCTCGTCCACTACAATCGTTGCAGAACACAAAGTTAAGTCATCCCTCTCTATCTCTTCGTGCCATGATCATGAGTTGACACTGAGTACAGCATACACCGAGTACAGCATACACCGAGTACAGCATACACCGAGTACAGCATACACCAAGTACTGCATACACTGAGGACAGCATACACCGAGTACAGCATACACCGAGTACAGCTTACACCGAGTACAGCATACACCGAGTACAGCATACCCAAGATTGTTTGTCTTCCCTTCATTCTCATGATTCCAAGTCAGCCCCTGAATGTAGCGTCAGGCTCCGGCGTGCCTCCCTAAACTATCGACTGCCATCAACCAGCTCACGATGAGAGCTCAAAGGTGAATTCAGCTTGTCACATTCCCACATTTGCGAGTCAACCAACTGATGGATGGACTCTTAGCACCCGGCGCGCCGTCCATCGACTGCCTCCAAGTACTCATCCAATCTCGCTCGATCACAGCCTCCGAAGTCTATCTCCAAACTCGGATGATTATGGCCTCCAAGATCGCATGATTATGGCCTCCAGGTCCATCTCCAAACTCGCTCGATCACGATCTCGGAGTGCATCTCTAAGTTCACTCGATATCGGCCTCCAAGTGTATCGCCAAATACGCTCGATCACCGCCTGCAAGTGCATCTCCAAACTCACACAATTATGGACTCCAAGGTCGCACGATCATAGCCTCCAAGTGCATCTCCAAACTCGCTTGATCACGATCTCAGAGTGCATCCTAAGTTCACTCAATCACGGTCTCCCAGTGTATGTCCAAATACGCTCGATTTCCGCCTCTAAGTGCATCTCTAAACTCGCTTCAACATGGCCTCCGAGTGTATTCTCAAATACACTCGATTACCGCCTCCAAGCCCATCTCTAATCTCGCTCGATCACGGCCTCGGAGTGTATCCCTGAGCCCACTAGATCGTCATTTTCAGGCGCACCTCGAATTGCTCTCAACCACCGCCTGCAGCCAGTCCAGATATACTGTGTGTAGATGGGTAGCTATATAGATACATAGATGAGAATACAAACAGAATACATGAGTTTTAAAAATCGTTGAATGATGAGCAGTAGCTATGATATCCAGGGGCATCTGCAATGTTCCCAAAGATGTCGTTTTTCCCAGACTGCTTTACAGTGATTCGAGGTGCTCCCAGGCTTGTCGCTGGCGCTCCCAGGGGTTCTCAATCATATCACAATCACTCCCATGGTACTCCTGTACCAGTCATTAGATATCCCAGTTACTCTGAAGGCCGGCTGGAAATGCCCTCCTATGGTCTGACACTCTCCTGAAATTAACGCATCTAAGTTTACACTCCACATCCTCTCAGACACTCCTGGAGGCACCCAGTGACTAAATTGCGTTTTGCTGATGAATGCTGTACTCAGTGTCAACTCATGATCATGGCATCGAGAGATAGAGAGGGATGACTGAACTTTTTGTTCTGCGATCATGGTAGAGTGGTGGACGAGAAAGAGGGTGATGGGGATTGAAGATGAGAACAATAAGGAGGATACGAGCGGATACGCGAAATCAGGAGTACACCTTGCCAGATTGGGTTCGGATGACCTCATATCGGTGTTATTACCCCGCCAATTGGGACTCGTACCTGCTGTATCGGGGATCGTAAATTGACTCCAACATGAAATTCACTTTAGTCCCAGTTTCTCATAATGATTTGCCCCCT
>Ga0307512_10006659_pt1 | contig 11645 bp, 7 predicted proteins | sample 14_EM_MG_FD_200267 | JGI IMG/M metagenome (GOLD analysis project Ga0307512, IMG submission 200267) | Populus trichocarpa ectomycorrhiza microbial communities from riparian zone in the Pacific Northwest, United States - 14_EM | ecosystem: Host-associated > Plants > Roots > Unclassified | place... | reverse complement strand
CATCCGATTATGGATTGCTAACCTAAAACATAATCAAGAAGACTGTGGTCTCCATGTGCCAAAGGTGAGATAAGCATATTCTCACAGTTAAAACCTACGAGGAAACGGGGAAGATGATAACCGAGATACATGACCACTTTCTTTCTCTGTTCAGCAGATTTCTATGAGGATCCCATCACGTGGGACTAACGTGGTTACATTGGGGTCTATGATGCTGCATTCTGAAGGAAAATGTGAAGCACTACTAGAATACAGATGATTTAGCTGGTTGTAGACATAAAAGTGTTACTACATCTAGATAGTTTCCAAGCTGTTTTTTAGTACCCAAATCCTTCTGCTTTAGCTTATCGACAATACATGAAACAAACTGTCAAAACCTTTCTTTACCTCTGTCGATATCTTAGATATTATCCACAGCAAAGATAGCGTCTTTTTGGAAGTGACTGCCCATGCAATGGCCAACAAAGAAGCAGCTGATGCAGCGACCACATCTATAGCCGTTTTACCCTTTCATTTGTGCAGAAGAAGTTTTCGCAACATCACCTGCAAGCAGTATCGATTTATCTTTGACTAATTAGTGGCGGATTACCGAAAGGAACCAGTATAATTTTGGCTACCCGCAGTGGAAAGGAAACTGCAAACAGTTTAATCCATCGTCTCACTGTTTGAATCTAAGAAGATAATCTTGTCGATTAGCTTTGCAATGAGCTAGAGAATAGATTGTGCTTTAGAATTAGAAGTGTTAATTGAAACGTATATACTTACAACAGAAGAACAGGTAAAAACATCTGTACTTTCTTACGTTTATGACTCTTCATTTGCTTGATCACATACTGAATGATTTCTTTCATGGTGGCTCTCCTTCCTTCCCTTCAAGTTCCAGACTTCAGGGACTGCATACCTCCCACTTGGATTGTACGTACTCGTTCAATCCCAGTAATGCATTTGTTACAGCTCCGTATACAACTTCTCCATATTCATTTCTCCACCCTTTCAACTTTTCGTCATTATCGTCTAATATTTCCTGCATTTCTCGGCAATCAATATCCAAATAGAGTTATGCAAAAAGTAATAAGTACAATTTCTACATTCTGATTGGTTCAAGTAGTGTAAAGAGGCAGTAGAGCACAAATTAATAGCGTTTGGTATTTTGATAGAGTTTAGTTTTTAAAATTATGTTTTTTTATTTTTAAAAAATTATTTTTAATATTAACACATCTAAACAATCTAAAAATAATTTAAACAAAAAAACTTCATTCTGGACCTTGCATTCCTCCAGCACTTTGGTAAGCTGCTCAAGCTCTCTTTTGACATTCCATTTTATACCGACACTCCTCCAGTTCTATGGTTAGATGCCCAATCTCTCTCTTTTGGCATTCCATTTTATTCCTCTCTATCAAGAAAACTAATCTTGTAGTAAAATATTAACAAACACCAAGCCAAGCCATGTGTCCAAAACTGTACTATTTTTACGTTTCATCCTCTTATTTAAATCTTTTTGAGCTTAAATTAACACTCATTTACATATTTTATTTTAATAAAAGGTTGAATTAAAAGATAAAGAACTAAAATTGCAAAAGATGGGCAAAATAGATATAAATCAATTTGAAAAATGAGATGATTTCAACGGCATCCATCAAAAACCCCTTCAAATCTTGGAGGAAAGCATATGCACCACCACATCATGGGTGACCTTCCCCACACCATTCACTTTTCCTTTTTAGTCCCTAATCTGGCTAAAATTAAGTCGAAGTTTTATTTAAGTTTTAGTTTGGTTCCAAGCTTATATTGTTTTAAATTATTATATTTGAATTTTATTTTACCAAATCAAGTATAGAATAAATGTCAGATTTATTTCCTTACACTACAAAAACTCTATATCAAGTCAACCAAAATAAAATATAAACTTAATGCGAAAGATATCAGTTCAAAAAAAAAAGTGAAAAAAAGAAGAAGGAGAAACTCACAACGCAATATTAAAATCCACAATACACTGTGAGTAAGGTTATAGTTATTTCACAAGCTATTTTAGATTTATTTTGTAATTAATTTTCTATTTAACAGGAGAATAATTTTTTGAGGTGTAAAGCGTGTTTCGCGTGTCAATTCAATCCATATTTGTCATATCATTTTAATTGTATTAAAAAATATTAAGAAAACTTAACTATCTCATATTTATTGATAAATTAAATGTGCATTTGTAATTTCCTTTGAGAGTATACAGAAATAAGCAAATTTTGTTCTTGTAAAATTTGTCATGCCGAAGTTGACTTGCCTGTAAACCCGAGAGCTGTCCGCATGTTTGTCTGGTAGAGTGCATAAAAAATATATTTTTTATTTTTTTAAATTTATTTTCAACACTCAATCTAAAATCATAAAAAATAATTAATTAAAATTAAAAATTTTAAAATGCCAAACTATCGTACTGCGCTCGTGCTGTCTAGAGGCCGGCCAACCCTGTTTCACACCTCTGGTCTTATTGCAAATTTATGCAAGCAGCGAGATCGATCATGGAAATTTTTTAACTATAGAAGCCGTAGACGAGCATTTTGAACTCTAATATTCTAGAGGTAATATACAGCAGTTTGGACTTGTTCACGTTTACTGTAAACAAAAGTAATTCAAAACCCCAGGCCCAACCAACTACAGCTGCCCATATAATTTTTTTAGTACAAGAAATCTTTAAGCATTTGACAGAGAATGAGAAATTGCATGTAATTTATCCAGATCTACCTTTGTAGAGATTTCTGGGTTCAAGCATACATCTACACGTGTTCTTGTCTCGTGACCAAGTTTGATCTCATGTATAAAATGATAAGTAAAACTCAATTTGAATAATCTCAGCTAAATCATGATTCAAACATTCTAAAATTGGCACAAATTGATGAGAAGACAATTTGCAAAGATGACTGCTCGTGGTCATTATGCTAAGAAATTATTGCCCATTAAAGAGTTCTTAAAATACAATTTCAGCAATCAAAGGATGTCTGCTGTTTTGCTGCATCTGCAGGAACAAAACTCACAAGCACATACAAGGTTAGAAGAATGTGACCACTACTATCCTACCTTCAGAAAACTGTAAGGTGTAGTATGCCTTACAGCAAACACTGAGGGAATGGACACCTGAAAATGCACATTCTACTTTTTGAAGACCAGGAGGGTCAAACTTAAGTCCACATCTTTATGAAAATTGTCCGACACCAATTCCGCATGTTAGCACATGACAGTTTATTCTGAGCAAGACATCCAATGAGAGCGGAAAACCAAGTTCAATATGTTACACAGAATAGGTATCTCGTACCTTAAACCAGCCAATCACTTGGCAGATTGATTTATTTCCTGGTTGCCGGATAACAGGTCTTCCAGTTTTGGGCTCGTCGCTCCATCTCGGCAGTTGATTAGTTCTTTCCTGTACATTCCAACAATGTTTCTAGAATAAAACTAATGCCAAAATAGGAAGCTAAGAAAAAAGTATCATGACCATTGCGTTCAAACCCTATTAATGACCTTTAGGGGTGCCTAATCATTAAAGCTAGATAACTGAGACAAATGCAGGCATGCGCAACTGGTTTGAATTCCTTTTAAATGGTTACCCACATCTTTGCTTGTAGTTTTTTTTAAAACAAAAAGATAGATGATTTTCAATCAGTGAGCATTCCTGCAGGATGAGCTCTGAAAAACATCTCATTCTCTAAATGCCAAATTCCAGTGCTTCCTCTTTTCCTCAGATGCATTACAATCAACATGAGAGTTGAGACAACAAGGACATTATTCAGTTGAGACAGAAGTGAAACATGAAACAGAATGTACCAACCTTCAACCTTCCCTCTTGCGCTTAAGTGCTTTCCATCTGCTCAATAAAAATGAGACCCCCTCTCCCAGGGTAGCCTTTTTCCCTTCTTTGTAGTTCCACAACTCTGAGATTATATATCTGCCACTGGGGTTGTATTCATTTACCTGAATTAAGGATGTCGTCACAGACATGCAAGCTTCATCACCCATCTCATCCCTCAGGCGGCTTAATTTTTCATCTTCTTCATCAATTATTTCCTGAACCAACAATTAAAATTTAGCCATTCATTGTGAAAGGAAGCAACGATCAAGGTGCAGCATACTTGGCGAAGGGATGGGAAAAACCACAATGAGAAAGAAAAAAGAAAATATCAGAATAAAATTATTAGTACATAAATTCAATTCTTCAAATGTAAATACTACAAGGAAACTTTTTAGCATCTCTTGGATTTCTTGATATTTAAAATAGTTTGACAAATCAAATTGACCCGATTAACACATTGACATGGCCGCTTACTTTTAAGACAGAAAGCAGACATTCATACACCATTCAAGAAAAGTGCAAGCTCGTCATAGATGGTGAAGGAAAAATTCAGAAGAAAATTCTGAAACGAGACCACATTGAGAGAAAATCTGTTCAACAAAGAGGAAACTCAATTGCTGAAATTAGATTAGTCCTAGCTCACTATATAGAAGTATACAAAAGGGAAATGGTGCCAAGTTGTAGAGAATGTAAACTGTAGGCCCACAAGAAATATATCCTACCATGCTTGCCAAGCTTGTTTCTTGCATTGGAAACATAAAATGCATCGAAATATGCAACATTGCTCAATATGTAGCACAAATAAATGCCAATTAGGAAGACACACCTGATGTTTCCCATCAACCATAACAACTTTGAAAGGATGCCAATCTGGATCTTTAAGATATTCCTCCCACAATGAGCAAATTTCTGAAGCTCTATCCTCTGCTTCTTCATTGTTATATTTTCTCTTCATTGCTTCAAGGAATGGTTTACTGTCAAGTTCTCCCATTCTCTTTACACCAATATGAGCTCGATTTGATATTTCTTTCAAGCCCTGCCAAAAAGGGGGTTGGTGATATCTAACAACCAAGAGATAGGAACAAGTACAATGAATGAGAGCTTCAAAAAATATCCGCTAGGCATTTAAATAATGAGTAGAATTGTGTACTCAACATGCTGGAAAATAGAAATTGCTCATAATGAGTAACATTTTGCATTGTCAGATGATGAAGTTCGATATTAACTGAAACAAATCAAATTAGAAAGAAAGGAACCAATGCCAGCAACCAAAGGGTTCCAATCCTTAATTGATAATTAAACAACTCATCATCATCATGGATTTTTAGCACTACCAACCACATGATGGAAGACAAGAATATTCTTGACCACTCCATTCCATCCCAGGATATTTCATCATCTACAATCCCCTAAACAACTATATGGGTTGAGTAGCGTCATCATAATGAAATGGAATAGGGACCACACCAAATTATGTTGTCACAGCTGAGAACAAAATATTCCTAGATGTATGATTGTGAAAATAGCTTGTCTTCTCAGTTAAGAATGAAAAGTCATGGACTTAAGTAAACTTGGAAGAGTAGAAACTACTAACATTAATTAGTTCTTTGCGGGCATCCTGAAGCTCGTCATTGCTCTTGCGTTCCCTTACAATAAGAGTTTGGTTAAGAGCTTCTAAATCATTGAGTTCTCCTTCCTTTTCTCTCAAATTCTTTATTATCGCATCCATCTTTCTCAGAACTTCTACATCACCATCATCCTCCATGTGCTTCATCACATTTAATGCCCCTCTGAGCCGCTCTATTTCCAACTCCAGTGCTTGTTTTGCATCCAGTTGCTTTTCCAATCTAATGATTCTATTGTGAAGTTCCTCTTTTTGTCTCTGAATGGCATCAAAAATCAAAGACATAACTTCAACATGTCGTGTTATCAACATTGATAAAGATATGCTCTGCTATTTATTAAAGTACGCAAAAGAATAAGAGCGTGTTTGGCAGTGTGGTTGCGGGTGCTTTTTAAATAATTTTTCGTGCCAAAATGCATGCCAATGATTTTTTTTATTTTTTAAAAATTATTTTTGACATCAGCACATCAAAACGATCCAAAACATACAAACCATATTAAATTTTAGTAAAAAAAAAAATTCAAATTTTTTGGGAACGCAGCCGCGTTCCCAAACGAGCTCTAAACCAACCTTCTGATCTTCAGCTAGTTTTAAGACATCCTCATCAGCCTTTTGTTGCTCCAAAGCAGCTAACTCAAGTGAGCTGTTTCTAACTGCATTCTGAAATAACAAAAAAAAAAGGCAGACATGGCAAACTTGTCGAATATTTGAGCAGATAATATCATAAGAAACACTTCAACTGATGCTAAAATAACAAATATAGTTATTGTGTGAAACAGCCTATTGTAATAAATTACACCGGAGAATGCATAATACGTTTGGACTATTAAGCTAGGGATCCAAGTACATTAACATAATCAGAAATGCCCCTCGAACAAACAAGAGATAGGGAAACACTATGCACAGAGTCCATCTAGTAGAGTTGCAGAAAACAATCGTTTGAAAATCATACCTTGTGAGTGAAAAGGAAAAGATTTATTTTTCTCTAAAGCATTTATTGAACAGAGACAATGGATAGAACCATGGAATCCCAAAAATATGACCCCTTGAGGAAAAAGGATATAATCACCTCCAACTCCAAAGCACACAAAATCATTTAGAAAACAGCGAGGATGCTTCAATCAATCAGCACTAAAGAAAACTGTATGTGAAGTAACAGGTTGAAGTGAACTCTAGTATAAAAAGAGATTAGTTTTCAAATTCTTTGGTGGGGCCAGGACTTTAGTTGTCTGTGACAACATGTTTTTCCATTCAAGCTCTGATAATATCATTAACAGAATGCAGTGTAAGCAAGATTGATCATTTTATATGCTCTTCCTCTTCAACAAAACCATGAAATCAGGTCCGCAATAATAAATAGTTGACACCATTTACCTTCTATTTTCTCCTATTTATGATTTTAAGTTATTGGTTTCACCTCTTCAATGTTCATGCCAGAACATGAGAATATGCATACAAGAGTCATTCCACTCAAGCACCAAGGAGCGCACCTTTTCAATCTCTTCAGAAAGACTTCGTCTGTCACTTTCATTTTTGGCTTCACGCTTCTCCAATTCTGATCCACGCATCTCAAGCTCTTTTTTGTGAGATTCTAGTTGCAACTTAATCTTTTCATGGTCATTCAATATCTTCTGAAAGTGATCCCTTGCACCCGTTTGAATTTTTCTTATCTCTGCAAATGATCATATGCATGCAGCATGAATCAATTTGTATACAGCAGCATGGTACCAGAAAGAAATAAGCAACTATTTCCTGCGGATTGTGCACATGAACGAGTATAACAGCTTAAAACCTAAATTATTACTCAAGAAAAAGTTGTATTACTTTTTACAAAGTAGAGAAAATATTGCCTTAAGTGGTATAACAGAACACACCTTCATTATAAGCATGAAGAAGCTTCTCTTTTTCTTGAACCAACTTGTTGAGGGAGGCTGAAGTCTCTGAACATCTCAACTCCATCTCTTTCAAGTACCTATTCTTGGTCTCAATAACATTGGTGAGATTGAATACAAGCTTGTCCTGTTTTCGGGCTTCTTCCTCTATGAGATCAGAAATTGTTCTAACGTCACCAATTTTTCTTAGGTGTTCTCCAATAATATTGTTCGAATTATAATCATCAGCACGTGCAACCCAACAATAGATACCAGATTTTTCCCCACTACTAGCAAACCATTCCTTTTTCCCTTGTTGATCTGCCTCATAAGCCTTTTCAAATGAAATGGCATTGTGCAAACCAGGCCAGTCTTTGTTGAATTCCACAACGGCAGTTCCTGAATGACCACGAAAATTCCACAGAGGATGAACTCTTGTCGGGTTAAACCCTCTACTTTTCAACTCATCCCTGAATTTAGACCCACTTTCTCCAACAAATCGCCCATCCTCAGCCCTCCTAGTAGGTAGGTTAACCGCAATACCTGTCCAGGGCCACACAAACTTGTCGTTCTGACTGCAACTACTAAGATTTTCAGTCTTGCCTGCTGCTTTTGATGAACTGCCTGCAGCTGCTAGATCCTTTTCCAAGTACTTAACTAATGCGAGGTGATCAGCCTTCTCCTTGGCAGTCCTTTTCTCTGACAAACTCTTTCCCACCCCAGTAGCATGCTGGAGGAGGTCCTGGTATGCGTAATCACGCTTTCTCTTCTTGGTGGGGCAGTACGGACAAGTAAAAGTCTCATCTGAAATTTTCACTTGATGATTTCCATTCTTCAGTTCTTCATAAGATTTATCTTCACAGTTATCCATTTCAGATTGGCTTACATCCATTTTCTCCACATGGCTACAATCACTATGAGGATCAGTCTCACCCACAGGTTTTGATGTTCTGCCTGCAGCTGTTAAATCCTTTTCCAAATACTTCACCAGTGCCAGGTGATTAGCCTTCTCCTTGGTACTTCTTTTCTGTGACCTACTCTTGCCTACCCCCGAAGCATGCTGCAAGAGGTCCTTGTAAAGGTAAGCTTGCCTTTTCTTCTGGGGGCAGAAGGGGCAAGCAAAAGTCTCATCAGAAATTTTCACTCGGAGCTTCCCGTCCTTCAGTTCTTCATATGCTTCATTTTCATACTCATCCATTTCAGAATCAGATCCGCTTGCATCAATCTCCTCGTCTGAACTGTGATCCATTGAGCTTCGCACTTGGATGTATCAAAGGAGTACCTGGGGTGTAAGGAAATGTTAAGAAATACCCATGATGTGAATAGAATCTTTTTCTTACTCTTAACAGCAGAAAGCTGGACAAAGATACATAACGATATCATAAATATCATCAACATATGCCCAAGCAGAAATTCAAAAGCCCAAATGTAAAATGAGTGAAAAAAAAAATTATACATGCAAGACATCATATGGCTAGATGTCAATTTGTCAAGTAACTTTTAATAAAAAATTGTAGAAGTCAAATAATCACAGAAATTACTAGTAATTAAACTCCGTTTGCTTAACAGGGAAAAAAATGTGAAAAAAAAACAACATAAATTAAAGCACTAAAAATTAGATACAGACAGGAAAAAAATGGCAAAGTGCATTTTATTTCCTTAAATTCCCAACAATTTTCTCTTATACATAAACTTTCCCAGGAACCAAACAGAGCTCGGGATAAAACAACGCAGGCTAAAACAGTTTTTTAAGGACACGGAATCTATAACAACTGTATCTCAATCACCGTGAATAAAACATAAAACATGGATAATCAGTAGATCAGTGAAAAGAAACTCTGGGATTAATATTTAAAAAAAAAAAACACTAGTAAACACTAAAACCAAATCAAACACCAAAATGATAACACATTTATGGTGCATGTGAAAAAAATTGTAAAGAATTAAGTCAGAGTGAACGCTAAGAAAATAACGTAATGGAAGCTGGGGAACCATTACCTATGCAAGATCAGAGCTCGAAATGGTGAGATTTTGTGAGTTTTTAGTTAAATTCCACGAACAATAAATTCCACGAACAATGAGTGTTTTAAAGGAGATGGATTTGGGTTTTTGAGTGGAGCTTTTTAGGAAGAAATGACAAGTGTGTGTTTCGGTTAGGACTTGAGTTTCGTCCTAGCGCGAGTGGAGTTTGTCTGTTAAGGCGCGTGATGAGGGCAGATATGGGAAAGCGAGTTTTTTTCTCTTTTTTTTCTTTTAACAGTGTTAGTTAGTGAGTTGGGTTAATTAGTGGACCATTCCATTTTATTTTTTTATTTTTCTCGGAATTATACAGTGAATTGGATTAGGAAGTGACACGGTTATTGGAACTAGCTTCGGTCTTAGGTTTGTCAGTAAATTTTAAAATAATATTGTTTTGAATAAAAAAAATTATTCATATATTTAATTGAGTCAATTAAATTTTATCAATTCAGTCCAGATTTATCTGTGTCAGTCACCAATCTAATTTAAAATAAAATTCAATTCAAATTACATTTTAAATCGATCTTAACCATGCAAATAACAGGATTTAATAGATGATGAATGGACACTTTCGTTTTATGATCATAGCAGTCTTTGTTATGTTATTGTTTACTTTCGAGGTTGGGTGAGAAAAATATAGTGTGAATGTTTTGTTAGTTTTTAGCATCATAGCAGGAGAATTCCCAGTTTGGTGGTTTGGTTGCTACTGAGATGCTGACATGCACTAAAATAACGTTGAGAGAATATTTAAGTGTTGTTAATTTTTTAAAAAATAAAAAATATTTGAATGTAACTTAGATAGATTAATAAGTTTAAAGGCAAGTTGAATAATCGGCAAAAATATAATTTGACTTTAAAAAAAGTTAAAGGCGGTATTTCTTTTCAAAAATATTATGATGCCAACATATGAGATTGATTTGGGTCAATTTGAGTTAACATATCAATTTCACAACTTGAATTATAAAATCATGATAGCCCTGTATAAAGTAAGTCAAGATAAATTATGAAATTCAGTTCTCAGTCGACTTAATACTAAATAATGAAATTAAAAAAAAAATATGGGTTAATCTACTACGTTCATAGCCTGGTTCCTGAGACTATAATAATCTCACAAAAAGTAAATTAAAAAAATTATAAAATTTAATTCTCAATCAATTGTTGAAATATGAAACTTAAAAACAAATTAATAAAAAACACCCCAGATCAACTTAAATTAACCTGTCAGACTCGTGATCTAAATCATAAAACTATGATAACTTCGTATAAACCAAACCAACAAAATGACTTAGGTCAACCCAATTATCTCACCAAACCCGCGACTTGGGTTATGAAACTGGGATACCTCCTATAAAGCAAATCAAGATAAATTATGAAGCATAATTCTCAATTAAAAGTCTAAAAAAAACAGACATAGCAAAATGACCAGTCAACCAATATTAACCTGCAAAACTCATGATTCGAGTTATGAGACCATAATAACCTAATAAAATGTAAATAAAAAAGAATCAAAAAACTTGGTTCACAATTAACATAATGTTGACGGATGAAATCGAGAAAAAATACTACTTTTTTTAAATAAAAAAATTGAGCCGATCAAGTTAACTTGCTAAACTCGCAACACGGATCATAAAACCGAGATAACTACAAAGAAAACAAACCACAACAAATAATAAAGCTTGATCTATGATAAACTAAATTTTGAATGATAAAATAAATAAATAAAAACATATTTTTTTTTAAAAAAAAGAACTCTTTTATGACAAGTATTGTTTTGTAAAGTGGTGAATAATAAAATCACCGACTCTTGTCTAAATTCTAACCGTGGTTGATGCATCTGGGTTGTGTTTAAAACTTTAAATGAATGATGGATTTCAGGCAGTACTAGAAGAGATGGATATGCAATCTAGATATGCTAATCATGAACTCGGTGAATTATCCATTGATTTTATGTGATTTTTACCACTAGCTTTTTCTCGTTAAAATACTGAATTAATTTTAATCTATTTACCCTTTAACTTAACCTAACTCTGTAGAAATATAGAACTTGTCAAAGTGGTTCATGTTTTTAAATTTCAATACATTAACTTACCAATGTACTGGTTTAAATCTGGTCTAGCTATATCGCTACAAATGTTGTACTTGACAGCTTTATATGCTCTTTTTTGTCATTGATTTAAAACTTTTGGTGACTTGAAAAAGTAAGTGTCAAGATTGACTGAGTTACTTGAATGCATGAGATCTGCAACATCTGCTAACAACTTGCATACTATATTTTTTTTTAATTAGCATGGTAAAT
>Ga0307512_10006658_pt1 | contig 11648 bp, 10 predicted proteins | sample 14_EM_MG_FD_200267 | JGI IMG/M metagenome (GOLD analysis project Ga0307512, IMG submission 200267) | Populus trichocarpa ectomycorrhiza microbial communities from riparian zone in the Pacific Northwest, United States - 14_EM | ecosystem: Host-associated > Plants > Roots > Unclassified | place... | reverse complement strand
TAATAAACGTCGCCGCGGCGGTCGGCACCCATCCTCGGTCAATGCTGGCGGCATACTCGATCGGGATCACAGGGCTCCGCATCCCATAGTGGGTCCCTCCACAGGCTTCAGTGAGTATCCCAATCGGAAGCTTTCTGCGACTGCCGACCACCCAGAGCACCGGGGAACCGCTCAAGAGATGGCACAATATTGGTACCAGAAGTCCGAAACGCAAAACGACGAGATCGAGAAGCTGAAAGCGGAGGTCTCGAAGTGGCAGCTTGCCCACGATGAACTGAAGGATCGAGCAGAGGACGAGTACAATCGCGGGAAGGAGAAGCTGGAGGGGCTCCTGGAATCGCACATCAAAGCCGTCAACAGTGTCGGTTCGGGATTGGAACCTGTGACAGATCAGACATTTACGGAGACGTTTAAGAGGTTGCGCTGCGAAGTAAGACCTAATAGTCTGCAACGGGTGACGGCCATTCTGATATTAATCCGTAGGTGGCTGGGTGGTGTCGCGGTGCATCTATGAATGGCAGGAACCTGCCCCAGCCAGACGCTTACCTGATACCCTCGGCGCGAGACCTCTGCCAGGCGCGGGTCGGCGATCTCAACAAGATCAATCTCGCTGAACTGTTCGACTGCCTAGTGTGGTCGTTCGCGGAGAGGTCCATATTCTCCTGCTGGATGCCAAAATTGGGTGACAACACCCTCAGCGTCATCCACATACTGGAAAGCGTCATCCAACGTGGTGGTAACCTTTCCCTTCCATTCCGATAGCTTCCGCTAAAACAATTAGATGCCGCAGACGGTGAGAGAGCATCCATCTGGCGCTCCCAAACCGCCTCTTTCATCTTCCAAGACCCCGAATACAAGCAATCTTTGAAAGACGTTTCTCGAATCTCCTCAGAACTTCTTGCCGTGCTGCACCCCGCCAAGAGTCGGCCATACAAACAGAAGCAGGTACCTTGGTACATCGAAGAATCGTTACGCTCGATGAACACTCTCACCGCACAGATGAGGTGTCAGCGCGGGGAATTCCGTCTAGACGAGAGTGTGAAGTTGGGTGATCCGTACGATGAGACTACCATGGAGAATGCTGGACCCACCGAGGTGGAGGACGGGATGCAGGCGTTTGTTGTCGCAGTTCTTTCAAAGGGGTGGATTAGGGTTCCACCGAAGGAGATTAGCACTGAGGAATTTCATATCTGTAAAGCTAGGGTTTTGGTTGAGCTGTTCCAGCAAGGACAACAGTCCGTCGACTAGGTTGGATGTAATTCAATATGCTTTCAAGTTTTGTTGACTTGTAGTAAGCCATACAAGAACGGCAATTTTCGAGTGTTCGTTCTTCTTGTGCTACCAGAATAGCTATTCGTATCTTGCACATTGAGCGAAGACCACCGCGGACGCGATAAAATAGACTACGGCTCATGTAACTGCAAAGTCCGTCCGTTTCAGACCGAGATGGTGACCTTCTCCAGACGCCTTTCGACGCAAAATGACTATCCAGTTCAAGCGATAGCCATTGGGGTGGCTTGGGCACGGCGCCGTCGGGCCCGCATCAGTCCTCCACCTCCCTCCCCTTCGTTCCGGCGTTTAGTTCCTACTCCTCTTCTCTTTCTCTTGGCTAAGCAGCTGCAGACGTAGAGAGTACAGCAACACTGTGGGCAACCTTACTTCCTTCCTTCCTTTCTTCGTTGTATCTTTCTTTTTCCTCTTTCATCCTCTCTTCCAGCTCTTTTTCCTTGGGCAGCTACCAATGGAACTCTCCTCGCCCAGTGGGACTTTCGGTAGTGCAGTGCGATTCCGGACGCATGAAGGCCTTAGCTATTGGCCCTGTTGCACTCCTGTCTCCAGGATGTAAATTGTGACAAATAGGGCAATTGGCCGTACGCAGAGCATATTTTCGGTCGCAATGGAAGGATGTGCCTTTGACTACTGCGCCTGAAACGTCAAGACATTCCTGCCAAGCCAGCCATGTTGACATGTGATGCTTTGCCCCGACCGGCGTCACCGCTGAGGAAAGCCGGTCAGGCATCTCGTACGTCACGCTGCGCACACACCGGACGTTGCATTTTCCTCTCCACCACGGGTGCGGGAAGGCTGGTCTCGGCTGAGGAAGATACGGGAAGCGAGTCGTCGGAGTGGAAGCGCAAGGAACGCAGCGAGCGGGCAGACGAGATGGGTATCTGGAGGGGAACTAGTTACCACTGTTTCTCCCCACGCTCTCCTTCATGGCAGACGAGGAGGAGGGGACGGACACGGATTCTTTGGCTATCTCCTTTCTGTCCCTTCCTTTGCTTCCCCCTTTGTGATTTCTTTGGTGCGCATCTCCTCTTCTCGGGACAGGCATGGGCGGAGAGCAAATGGGAGCTTGCGACTTGCCGCCCTTGCGCGTGCAGCAGACGGGAAACTTGGACAGTGTGTACCTCGTCATGATAACCCTAGGTCACATATGTACAAGTAGTGAATAAAAATAAATAGGACGTTCCACCCTGTGCCGCTAGCGCACACTAGACCTGCCCGCCAGCAGGAGCCGGCCAGACGCCGTGGACAAGGGCGCGAAAGGGAGCTGGTGCCGCAAATCCCGCTGTAGGGGTATCAGAAATCAACACACTGCCAGGCCTTGGGAGCGATTGAGGTGCAGGGAGATGTCACAAGCCATTGAGTACATAGGCCTTCACTGCCCCGTAGGCGCCGCTTTTGTGCAGGAGCGACGATTCAAACCCGCGTTCCCTGTCGGTGAGAGATAAGAGGATAGGAAGAAACCAATAGTATGTGGGATACTCCGCACCATCAGCTCGGAACTGCGAGCTGACCGGTGTCATTCGTGGTAGGTGCTATGAATGGCATCAACCTCCGCGAGCTCATGACTGAGGCAATTTCATCGGCGTTGTTCTCCCGTTTTGAACTCACATTTGAGCATTTATTCCTCAATACATTTCCACTCCTACCCACATCTCGCAGAGTTCTCCAAAAATCTTACGCTGCTTAAGCCCCGTCAATCCAGCAGAGGTTCGAGCGGAAGAAGCTCTCAACCATACTTCTCGATCTCCGACACCTTGCACCGAACCGACTGCCGAACGCAACACCAAATGGGGCGAAACAAGAGATCCGGCGCTCGCAGGAGGGCAGCCGCCGCCAACCAGACAGTACCTGCTGCCAGCCTGACTGCACCAAGTGCCAGCCAAACCGCACCCGGCGATCAAGCCAAAAAAAAGGTGTCGAGATTCATCGTCGGCCTCGACTTCGGAACCACGTAATTAACCCCTCTCTATGTCGCACTGCACTACTGACGGCCACCAGTTATACTTCCGCCGCATTCGCTCACTCCGGAGCACCAACGGAAATAAAGATGGTCAACATCTGGCCAAAGGGGGGCACCAGCAATAGCAGCGCCGACCAAGTTCCGACCAAACTCATGTACACGAAGGAAGAAATAAAATGGGGCTACGAGGTCGCAGATGGCGCGAATGACTCCGGTTTGAAGCCGCTAGAGTGGTTCAAGCTCCTTCTGCAGGAGCGAGACGCGGCACCGTCGGTGTCCAAGAACCGCGTGGACCCCACGACGTGCCAGCCAGAGCCGGAGGGAAGACAACCGTTATCGGAGGTGGAGCTGACGATGGAGCAGGAGACGAGGAAGGTCATGGGCAAGCTAGGTAAGTCGCGGGTTGAGCTTGTTGCCGACTTCTTGAACAAGGTCAAGGAGACCACACTCGTTTCCATCAAAAGGACATATTGGATGCAATCCGAGGTTGGTGCGAAGGTTGAGTGGGTTCTGACGGTGCCTGCGATATGGAAGGATGCGGCAAAGAATTTGATGAGTCAGGCAGCGAAAGAGGCAGGGTTTGGACAGAAGGGGGTCGATTTCAAGCTTATTAGCGAACCCGAATGTGGAGCTACGTGGGCGCTGCATGCGATACAGCCAAGCCAACTCTCGGTACCCCAGTTGCCCCCTTGAGCACTCATATTTTGGGACTAACTATTGAGCAGACTGGCGACGTTTTTCTGCTTTGCGATGCTGGGGGTGGGACTGTGTACATCCCCTAATGCCGCCCCTCGATGTTGCATAACTAATAAACGACACTGACCTGATCTCCTACAAGATTACTGGTAGGAACCCTTTACGTGTCGATATGGTTGTTGAGGGCTCCGGTTCGTGCTATATTCTTCCCGTGTGCGTACATTCATCACGCTTATCCGTCACCCAGGTGATCTTTGTGGAAGTGTCTTCCTCGACCTAAGATTCAAAGACCACATGCGGCGAACTCTTGGCGAAAAAATATTTACTGGCATGAAGGTATATAACGCACTCTCCTCTTAAATCTTTGCTAATTATACCCCAGCATAGGTCGACAGAAGCGATGATGCGAGACTGGGAGGAATTGGTTAAGTTCAAGGTGGACATCATTCCTTCAGCCTTCGAGTAATAGCACGTCGCTTATCTTCTACGTGTAGTTCGGCAATGGAACCCCCCCCTTCGGAACTTACTACATCACTGTTCCCGGTGTAGAGAACAACAAGGAGTTGAATGTGGAGGGTGGATTCTACGCTATGAAATGGTACCAATCTCTCACCCGTAGAGCTAGGATGCAAGCTAACAGTTTGCAGTGACGATGTCCAGAAGATTTTTGATCCAGTGGTAGATCGGGTCATCTCCTTGGTGTCGCAGCAAGTGTCGAAAGTCAAGGAGCAGGGTGAAAACGTGAAAGCAATCCTCCTCGTTGGCGGCTTCGGTTCCTCTGAGTACCTCCGCAAACGTCTCGCAGAACACACTTACGGTGGCCGCATGATTGACGTCCTGCAGCCTGTTAGCGCGTAGGTCTCCCCACTTTCTTGCCCTCCCTGCCAGTATGTATTAACGACGCCAAGGCGCATCGCCATTGCTCTCGGCGCACTCCTTCGTGGCCTCGAAGGCTCCATTGTCGAGACTCGGCGTTCTCCGTACTACTATGGTAGCGATTTCTCGAGTTTCTATACACCCGGGGACATCGTTCCAGCGGGGGCGGAGGCTCACACGTACATCTGCCCCCGTCTGAGGGCGTTGATGATCTCGGACAAGATGAGGTGGTTCATAAAAAAGGGCATGGTAATCGAACCCTCTTGTTCCAGTTTCCAATGGATCGTTCACCTTATCCCGGGCGAACAACCGACATTCGCATTTATGTCCACCCTCTACAAATGCGAACTTGACGAGGCACCTGAGTATATGTGGCAGGAGCCCACCAGTAAGCCCTCCGCTTCCCCTTTCTGTCTCCTCACTAAATTTGCAATAGAGGTAGAGCAAGTCTGCACATTGCTTGCCGACCTCTCACCGATTCCCCGACATAAATTTCGTACCTTCACCAACTGTAGTGGACAGAAGTTCCTGACGCTTCAGTTCGAACACAGAATGACGTTGGTGGATGAGGTTAGTACTGCCATTCCCGGGACCGGGGCAACACGTTAAGGGGCTAACTGGGAAATAGGAGTGGGTCTTCGAGCTGATGTTTGAGGGGAAGAGATACGGGGTTGTCAAGACGGAATATAAGGAGACAGGAAGAGGAACGGGGGTGGTCAGTGCTTATTGATATGTCACATGGCTGAGAGAATCGAGAATTTATTTTGATGTGATTCCTGCAAAACCCAACGACATTGGAAATAAACTCTTCCTGTTCGGCCATCCTGCATAAAACTGACGTCAGTTCACCATCCTGAGCTGGGAAGTAGCTGGCGCCCTATTAGCATGCAAACCCTCAGACCACAGTGATACCAAAGCGAGAATTCAGTTGTAAGCGCAACAGGATCCCATTCAAGTGCGAGAATAAGCTAATTTTGGGTTCTGAAGAGAATGTACGGCCGCATACTGTATCCGGTTGATGAGTCACGCTGGTTTTGACCCCGCCTACCCAAGTTTCCCAACCAGGCACCCCGTTCCAATGCACATGTTCCAGCCGCTCGCAAAAAATCCCAATGGGCGGATAAACCATTCGCTTATGTAGCAGAAGCAATTGTAGTTACCGGTGGAGATGTTTTCTAATGCGACTTCTTTTGTGCAATATGGAAAACAAACGGACACACGACCGAAAGCATCAGTACTGATGAAGTGGTGGGGTAAATTGAGAAAGGAAGGAAGGGAGGAGGAAGTGGACATTTCACGTTAATTGAAGATCACCGAAGGGCCAATCGGAACGTTTGAGTATTTTTTGCATGTGACCATGAATTCTCACTCTTGGGCTGAACGCGGTCTATCAGACAAAACAGCACGGCCAGAGAGGGCAGAGATGAAGCCACGGAATGTCTTTAAATAGCCTTAAGGGTACATATATGAGGATGAAAAACTGTGCCGGGCCGGTTTCAAGGTTCTGTCTTTGTCCAGAAGCAGATGTTCACCTACCCATCTACGGAAGGTGCATCGATTGATGAATATATAGGTAACAAAAGACGGCAGGGACGAGGTGGACTCTTGATTGGATTTTCCTTTTGCCCCTCCCTCGTTATTTCCCATTGGCAGGCTCCATAATTCTCAGGGCAGCCCAGGGTGGAGGGCATTGCGAGAGTTACAGTCAGCCGAAATGACAGTGGACGGAACGGACTGTGTCTATCGCCACAATCCAGAAAGCCGCACGCGACCGTCACATCAAAAAAGGGCTCAGTGTAATTGCCGGTGGGGGTGTTAGGCATAGAGAGTGAAGAGAGAAAGAATTGATGTACGGCTATCTCGAGAGTTCATACTGTACCGTACAGTACAAACATCTGTACGGTCATCGTAAACATACCTACCAGAGCTCGATCATCCTCATGCGGCAATGTCGCTGACGTAGCTCCATGACTACGGAACTTCATTTCTAGACCCATAAAGACAGGGGGAGGAGAGGGGGAAGAGAGGGCAGCAGATATGGCCTGATCCGGACACCCGAACCCACCGTGGTCGAAAGGCACACCTCTCCCGCCAGCAACACGCGCCAATGGACGGTTCCCACGAGAAACGGAATGGGAGAGGCTGAGCGGAAAGCACAGAAGAGGGGAATACGTGCGGCAAAGGCCGGCTGCTCGCACACTTTCCCGCACCACCATCATCATCCGAGCAGTTAACAAGAGGGTGAGGCGCTCTCGTGAGCAAAGCACATGGCGATCAGGGGAAATGTGTGCAGGCTAGGGAGGATGATAGAGGAGATGGGACTCGGACATATCTTCCGCAGCCGGCACGCGATTGTCACTTACGAGCCCAGTCCGCAATGACCAGCCAACACCTTCAACTATGCAAGAACCACGGGAGAGCATATTTTGACAGTGAGAACGTCCGGACGCAGTACAAACGTGAGAAAAGTGCCAGACGAGTGAAATAAGTAAAGACGCGCTCAGGTCTTGGTGCGCCACAACTCGACGCGCGAAAGAAAGGACACAGGGAAAGTGTGGCTCCTGGAATTTTGATAATCGCTAAACATGGCCGAGACAAGCCAACCCGTCATGCAAAGAACAGGAGTTCATGCAAACAACAGGAGTTCGAAGTTTGGCGTAACTACCTCGAAACGCCGGGCGAGCATCACGACCCAAGTGAGCCATTACTTATTTCGCTCTTGTACTCGGCGCGGACCGACCGACAGGCGCTACGGGCTAAAGATGAAGGGTGCAAAGGACGGCTTCCGCATGGCGGAAATTCTCGTAAATGGACGATGCTGGGTGGTTCCCAGCGCAGCTAGGCAAGCTCAAGTATCTAGCGAGAAGCAGTCGCTTAGCGTGTCACGAGGCTGCGATGCGGCTCGGGCCGTGCCGTGCGATTGCAGTCCATTCCTAGTACATATCTGCCGAATGACATCATGATCGAGATGGGCGGAAAAGTCATGCATCGATATGACGCTCAAGTACTGGCAGAATCAACGTCACCACGCCGAGTTTCCTATTTCATACGAGAGGATCTTGCGAGGATGCGACATCGGTGCTGAGATAGTGGAAGCGATAGTTACGTGATAGCAGAGGCATTGTGTCATATGCTGGTTATCTTAAGTATTGGGTAGGTAGGTAGTTATGCGCTCCATGTATTGCTATTGCGCATGAATGGTCACCGCTCAACAGACACATAGGATTTCCGCTCTACACACACATGGTAACGACACCGCTCACATTCAAAGAACGAATCAAGCTTGCCGTGGCATGTGAGGCCAGGCTACCAAGCAACAGGTACATGCTCTTGTTGAAATTAGCGCTATCACATCTATCTCCTATTTTTTTTCCTACTTCTTTTCTTATGGTTAGTGGGATAGATTAGATATGTGGTGGCGGCGGCGGCGCGGCGCCAGTAGGTTTTTGTTGACATGTTCTGGACTCTGTTAAATTGGGTTTCGTTGACGTGTTCTGGATTCCGGCGGGAAAGGATGTTTATGTTGCGGAGGTCGAGACATTATGCCGACATCGCCATCTAGGCCAGGTGGCCGCTGTATATAATGTCTCTCTTTTCCTTCCGCTCTCATAGATAGATAAGTCTTAGTCTTCAACACAATCACTATCGCTCTCCCTCTCGCGTTCTCCTACAATTCCCCGCTTCGAATCTTCTAGTCTTCACACGACTCCACTTCCGCAGTCGCTCAAAACTTCAGCTCTCATAGCTGGGTTTTATCAAGACTGAAAGGCAAGGGAGTGTGTTGGTCATGGGCTTGAGATGCGTGCCGCTCGAATTAAGTGGCCATAGATAGGATGAAGTATATCATCTGAGGAGGGAAATTTGGTCCAGTTTAGGTTTATTTCATGCAATGCAGCAAATCCACGCCATTGGTCATGTATAGGATACCGCGGTCCCTCGACGCCATCCCTACGATCCAAACTGTCAGAACGAATGACGTCCGGAGGCGGTGGTCCAGTGGTGCCGGCTGCCCGAGTCTCCGAGCACCGGCTCGGGGGACGGCCTTCCTCCTTCCCCTGACGAGCCCCTGAGGCCCGTTGTAGTCAGTTATAGAGAGAATGTCCTGTAGCTACGACCCTGCACCTTTAATCAAATCAACCATTCTTTATCTCCAACGATTCCTTAACAGGTTATGAGCTCGTGTTAGACGCTCTTCCAATCTGCAATCCATCGATAACCGAACCCGCCGTATCTGCCATTTTCGTCACGCTTCTGCACCTCTTGCCTGCACCCTTGTTTTTGAGCCTCAACCCTTTGAGCCGCACCGTGTCGCGACGGCATCGAGCTCGCCTCGCTCTTATAGCACGAAGCTTCCACTCGTAGAAAACGACATGAGACCAGCCCTGACCGCTGAGACCACTTTCAAGATTGCTTCCCACAAAGATATTTCCCTCGAGTTCTGACGCTACGGTGCAGGGCCATGACTGCAATCGTTGCGACGACCGCGCTGCTTTGACAATCCACCTATCGGTTGAACCCACGATTCGAACCGTCATCCGCAGTCCTGCCGCGAGCGAAATTTATCCCGCAGCCCGCACCTGGGAACCCTTCCGCCAGGAATACGACTCTACTTTCTCACTATCCGGTCGAATCGATACTCAGAGCTGGTGCGCGCTCGATGATGCAGGAGCTGCTGCGGCGCCCCGTACCGGGTAGCTGCACAGGAGACAGGGAGGTCGAAGGACCGGTGGAGGGTCCGGGACCTCTTGGCGGATGAGAGGTGCGGACGTGCAGTGCTGGACTTCCTCTCCACCACGGATGTGGGAAGGTGGGTGCCGGCTGAGGAGGATGCCGTGAGTGCGGTGTCGGAGCTGGAGGTACACGAGTGGCTGGGAGAGCAGGGAGCGGAGGCCGAGGAGCTGGGCGGGGAGGAACCACCACTGTTCCTTCCCACGCCTGACTTCACGGCGTCCGTAGGAGAGGGCTAGGTCGTGCGCGGTTGTCTCCTTCCTCTGTTCTCTCCTTTGTAACTCCCCCAGTGCGCTACACATCTTCTTGGGATAGGCCAGGGCGGAGGGCACAGGGGCGGCAAGCGGACAGCGGACAGGAAACGGACTGTACATAATCTCTCCATGATCTAGATAGGTCGCATGCAAGTAATGAATAAACCAAAAAAAAACCCGGCAGCTGCACGCGATAGATGGTTACTCAGAGCTGCGTATGCGCTTTGCGGTGTTCGAGTTGTCGCGGTAACGCACACCGGAGCTGCCGCGCACGTTCGAGGGCGGGGAGCTGTGTGCGCGCTTGGTGATGATGGAGCTGCTGCGCCGCCCCCCCATACCGGAGCTGTCGTGCGCGCCCGATGATGGAGCTACTATGTACACTCAATGCCGAAAATGGACAATTTTCCTTCGGATCGGACTGGGAATTGGCCTGGTGTAACCAGGGGAGCCTTCTGGTGGAGCGCGTGGCGGGTGGTTGAGAGGTTTCCATTCACTCTCCTTTCTCTCTTTGTCTATCTCCGTAAGGCGGCCAATCACCGGGGGTTGGCTTTTTTACACGGTTATGAGATTTAGCGCGGCATCCGAGGATACTGGATCCCACTGTTTCTCTCCTCTGCAGATGTTTGTTGCTATACTGGCCGTTCCCTCTTCTCGTTCTCTCCTGCCGTCCATTGCCTCTTCCGTACGAGGATATATGCCAGAATGATGGACATCCGGAGATGAAGGTTCGGAGATGGTAGTTGCCCGAGTCTCCGAGCACCGGGTCGGGGGACAGTCTTCCATCCTTTACTCCGATGAGTCCCTGGGGCCCGCTGTATATAGAGAATGCCCTGACCTACATCTCTGGCATTTCCATCGAGGTTCCCAACGTCGACTGTGTACTCTTCTCCGTTTTCGGCTCGCCACACCCAATTCGTCTGTTTTCGCGTGAATCCAGTGGACACATCAGTAGATGAAATGAAACAGCCGATGTAACATCTGTCAATGTGCTGCCGCCGATCGGAGGGGGGAGCAGCTCGGGGACGAAAGGGAGTTATTGCTGGGAAGCCGAATCCCAATGTCATCGACTGTTTCATCTTCGGCATAGGCATTGGTACTGAGATCGCTGTTAGGCATTCTGAGTGATGGGTTGGGTGGTGACGGCGGGGTGCCTGACATGCCGGATGGAGACGGCGGTGGGGATAGTCTACGTCGTGGCTGGCGAGTGCAAGTGATCTTGCATACAGCGGGGGCGGAACAAATTTCACCGAATTTTTTTTATGCTAGTGGGTTGCCCGGCCACTGTTATAGGTACTAGCGCCCACACACGCGCAATAGTGCGCTTAAGGACTAGCGCAGTATCAAATCGCGCTTGTGAAAAGGTATTGAATTTTCGTGAGCACAGTGCTCCGTCCACAGAACCCATATACCAATACACACGCAGTAACAAACCACCTAAAAATCCAACTACGCCCCGTCTGCGTGCCAACGAAAGTCGCACCCCTACTATGGGTGGACACGTCGCGTATCCTGGATTTACTTCGAGTTGCATCAGGTGCTGATGGCAGACCCTGATCATCTAGTTCGTCGTCCGGTGATGAGCCTTCTAAGGTGTCGCCGCTGGTGCTCATGTACCTTCGCCTGCAGTAGGTGCTCCTCGAGTCTTCCAGTCCTTCGGAGCAGGCATCAGGTGGGGGGTCGGTAGCCCTTTGTTGGATATTTCGCTGTCAGATGACCCATCGATAGTTAGTGACGCGTCAAGTTCGAATGATAACCTCCCTCTTGTCCCGACAGAACCTCCTCCAAGCAGCACCGACACATCTAATCACAAACCTAATTCCTCCCACTGCGCTACTTCCCGTGAT
>Ga0307512_10006656_pt1 | contig 11649 bp, 10 predicted proteins | sample 14_EM_MG_FD_200267 | JGI IMG/M metagenome (GOLD analysis project Ga0307512, IMG submission 200267) | Populus trichocarpa ectomycorrhiza microbial communities from riparian zone in the Pacific Northwest, United States - 14_EM | ecosystem: Host-associated > Plants > Roots > Unclassified | place... | reverse complement strand
CGATGCAGCAGCTCCAGGGCGGCCAGCGTCGCCGCGTTCGCCGCCACCATGTCGCCCAGCCCGAACGTCAGCCCCTGCGGCGGCCGGTCGGCGCCGCCGGTCTCGAAGGTGAGCCCGGACATCGCGGCCAGGGTGTCGGCGAACGTCACCGCCTGCCGCCACGGCCCGGTCTGGCCCACCCCGGCCATCGAGACCAGGACCACCTCCGGGTTGATCTCCCGCATCCGCTCGTAGTCCAGCCCCCAGCGCCGCAGGACGCCCGGGCTGAAGTTCTCCACCACGACGTCGACCGTCGCGACCAGCCGGCGCAGCAGGTCCTGACCGCCGGGCGTGCGGAGGTTGAGCGCGAGGCTGCGCTTGTTGCGGTTGAAGTTGAGGAAGTACCCGCTCTCATCGGACGAAGCGCCGGGCCGCAGCCGCATGGAGGGCGCGAACCGGGTCGGATCCTGCCGGTGCGCCGACTCCACCTTGACGATGTCGGCGCCGTGCTCACCCAGGATCTTCGTCACGTAGGGACCGGCCAGCACCCAGGTGAGATCGAGGACGCGCACGCCGTCGAGGGCACCACCGCGCGCCGGCGCCCCGCGCCGGGCTCGGCGGAACGCGCCGCCCTTGACGGCGTCCGCCGGGTCAGCGGCTTGTGGTTTGGGCGGGCGGGCTGGCTTGGTGGTTTCGGGTGGGCTGTCGGTCCGGGTGATCGGCGGGTTGACGGCTTGTGGTTCTAGCGGGCGGGCCTGCCCGGCGGCTTCGGGTATTCCGTGCATGGCAGAAGGGGCTGCTGGGTGGACCAACCGGGCGGGTCCGGTGGCCACGTCGGCCCAGTTGATCGCCGGGTCGGCGGTTTGTGGTTCCGGTAGCCGGACCGGGCGGGGCAGTCCGGGCGAGGCATACGGGAAACCGATGTCGGTCACCGGACCCGCCGCGGTGTCGATCTCGACGAAGAACTCCCGGTGCCGCAACTGCGGGTTGTCCGTCAGGTCCGCCGGGGCGCTCACCGCCGCCCACGGCAGGGCCCGCGCCCGGCCCTGCTCCGCGACCTCCGCCACCGTGCGCCGCCCGACGAAACCGGCCACCACCTCGTCGACATACGGCCGGTGCTGCCATCGGTAGGTCGCGTCCTGCCAGCGTTGCTCGGTCAGATCGGCCGCCTCGCCGTTCTCCGCCATCCACGCGAGCAGGTCGTCCCACATCCGGTTCGGTCCCGAGTAGCCGCCGGCCAGATGGCCGTCCTTGGCCGCGAACACGCGGTGCGCGACGTGGCCGTAGACGCCGGAGGTCCGGCCCGGAACGGTGCCGGCGTGGATCCAGGAGATCGCGCCGGTCTCCAGCGTCGCGGCCACGGCCTCCTGCACCGATATTTCCACCAGCTGACCGCGGCCGGTGCGCCGCTTGGCCAGCAGCGACAGCAGCGCGGCGATCGCGGCCTGGGCACCGGCCAGCTGACCGGCCTGCGCCCGCGGCGGCGGCTCGGGCGGGCCGCCGGGGTCGCCACCGAGCCAGGCCATGCCGCCCGCCGCCGCCGCCACCAGATCGTCGGCGAGCCAGTCCCGGCGCGGTCCCCAGCTGCCGAACGGCGTCACGACCACGTGCGCGACCTGCGCCCAGTCCGCCGGCGAGGCTTCGCGGTGGGCGAGCGTACGCAACCGGCGCCGCGGCCCCGACTCGAGAACCACGTCGGCGCCGGGCAGCAGCCGCGCCAGCACGGCCTCCAGCTCGCGGTCGTCCGCGACGGGGACCACCCGCTTGCCCGCGTGCCAGTGCAGCCGGGCCGCCCGGTCGGCGGGGCGGTTCCCGGCGTCCTCGAGGCGCACGACGTCGGCTCCGAGCCCTACGAACAGCCGGCCCGCCAGCGGCGCGAGATCGTCGGTCAGGTCGAGGACACGCAGGTTCATCTGGCCTCCGGTGCGATGGGGTCGGATTCTGCGTCCCAGGCGTCGGCCGGGAGCCCGCGGCGGCGTAACGCCTCGCGGGAGACCTTGAGGCTCGCGGTGCGCGGCAGCGACGACTGGATGCTGACGTACCGGGGGAGGGCGTACGCCGGGATCCGCCCGATGCAGTGCCGGCGCACCCGCGCCGGGTCGATCGCGCCGGCGGTGGCCGGCACCACCACGGCCAGCACGTCGTCCTCGGTCAGCTCGGAGGGCACCCCGACGACGGCGACCTCGGCGACGCCGGGCATCGAGGCGATCGCCTCCTCGACCATGTCCGGCGAGATGTTGATCCCGCGCCGCCGGACCACGTCGGCGCTGCGGCCCTCGAAGTACAGCCAGCCCGCGTCCAGCCGGACCCGGTCGCCGGTCCGGAACCAGCCGTCCCGCCAGGCCCTCGCGCCGGCCTCCGGATCGCCGGCGTACCCGGTGAAGGTGAGATGTGGCCGCTCCGGCCGGACCAGCAGCTCGCCGGTCTGGCCGGCGGGAACGTCGGCCCCGGCCGGGTCGACCACGCGGAGCCGGTATTCCGGCACCGGCCGTCCCGCCGCGCCGGGCCGCAGGTCCCCGACCGCGGTGGTGGCGACGTCGCCCAGCTCGGTGCAGGCGTAGGCCTGCAGCAGGGTGACGCCGAAGCGTTCCCGCATGGCGTGCACCAGCGCCGCCGGTGCCGGACCGCCGTAGGCCCGCCGGACCCGGTGGTCGCGGTCACCCGCCGCCGGCGGGCGGCTGAGCAGCATCGCGCAGACGGCACCCATGAAGTTGAACGCGGTGACACCCTCGGCCCGGACGATGTCGACGAACCGCGACGCGGAGAACCGCTCGCCGATCACCAGCCGGGCCCCGCCGAGGACCGCCGGCAGGAACCCCGCGTGCCGGGCGTTGATGTGCTGCCAGGGAAAGAAGTTGTAGAGGACGTCGCCGGCGTCGTACCGCATCGCCCGCTGCACCCGGGTGGCCTGGCCCGGCCCGGCGGCCACCGGCAGCAGTGCGCCCTTCACCCGGCCGGTGGTGCCCGAGGTGGTCATCACCAGCGCCGGGTCGCCGGGACCGCACCGGCGCGGCGCAACCGGCCGGCCGGCGGCGATCAGCTCGTCCAGTGGCACCGCCCCCGGGCCTGGACCGTCCACAGTGATCAGTGGCGCGGTGCGGTGGCGGCCGAGCCGGCCCAGGAACGACGAATCCCGCACCGCCCCGGTGGTGGTCACGGTCGTCACGCAGCCGGTGGCCGCCGCGAGCGTCCGCGCCCAGGGCTCGCCGACGTCCGCGCCGAGCGGCATCTCGACCGCGCCGAGCGCCGAGATCGCGGTGGTGACGGCGATCGCCTCCGGACCGGGCGGCAGGCTGGTGGCCACGGTGCCGCCGGTGTCGACGAGGCCGGCCAGCCCACCCGCGATCGCCAGCGACCGCTGCCATAACGCCGCCGCCGACCAGCCGGGCGACCCGACGAGCCGCACCACCTCATCGCCGGGACGCCGCTCGGCCCGGCGCGCGACGACCCCGGCGAACGACAGTGCCTCCTCGATCGGCATGCCCCGATTGTGATCGTGGTCCCGCCCGGACGACAGCGGACCGTCCCGGTGAGCGGACCCGGCCGGCGAACCCTGGGCGCATGATCTTGTCTGCGGCTCCCACGGCCGCCCGGCCGATGGCCGCCCGGGTATCGATCCGCTCGTCACGCGGTCGCCGCGGCCTTGCTGAGCCTCAGGCCACGGCTTGGTGGTCCTCGCGGGTCCGGCGGGCGGCGATCGCGGCGACGGCGATCAGGCCGAAGCCCCAGATCGGCAGCTGCTGGAAGTCGCTCGGGGTGAGCAGCCAGCCCTCGCCGATGTCCATCGCCCGTAGCAGGTCGATGGTGGGTCCGAAGGCGAAACCGTGGGCGTGCACCAGTCCGCCGGTGCCCAGCGGATCGGCGACGGTCAGGTAGCGCGCCAGCGAGGCGACGAAGCCGGCGGCCGACGGGATCACCAGGATGAACCCGACCGCGGTGAGCAGCGTGCTGATGACCGGCCGGTTCGCCGCCTGGATCCGGTGGGCCAGGGCGACACCGGTCAGCCAGCCGGCGACCAGGCCGAGCAGGGCACCGACGATCGTCAGTGGCAGATAGGGGCCGGGACGCTGCGGCCAGCCGGCGATGTCGAGGTACGGCTGGCCGTCCGCGTCGGGGTAGGCGTAGACGTCGAGACGGGCGTCGGCGGTCTCGGCGGCGAAGTGGACGTTGGCCAGGACGCCGTCCGTACCGTCGCCGGTCTCGATCGGGCCGGTCCGCCAGCCCTCGGCGGCCAGCTTCTGGCGAGCCGACTCGGCCGCCGCCCGGATGCCGGTCCCGGCGGCGAGCGCTGCTGCGGCGTTCAAGTAGTAGCCGGAGGTGGAGCCGCTGGCCGTGCTCGACAGCACCCGTTTGGCGAGCGCGTCGCCGTCCGGCAGGGTGCCGTAGCCGAAGGTGCCCAGCCAGGACCCGGCCGCGGCACCCAGGGCGCCGCCGACGAGCAACGCGAGAATCGCGGCGACCAGGGCGAGCGGGCGCCGGACCGGTGGCCGGAACCGCTCCCGGAGACCATCGAGCACGAGCAGGCTTTTCTCCGCGCGGGTGGGACGGCGACTCGGGCCGGCCATCTCCATCAGCGTGTCGATCAGTTCGGCGCCGTGCTTGCGGCGGATCCGAGCCGGATAGGCGGCCACCACGGCCCGGTGACCATCGCGCGTGCTCATGCGGCACCCCCGGCGGCACTCGGCCGCAGAGCAAGCCGCCGGACGGCGGCATCGGCGCGCCGGCGCAGGCGCTCGGCCTGCCCGGCCAGGGCGGCGGCGCCGCTGTCGCTGAGCCGGTAGTAGCGGCGCAGCCGGCCGTCGACGGCCTCTTCCCGGTCGACGGCGATCAGCCCCTGTTGGCCGAGCCGGTCGAGCGCGCCGTAGAGGGTGCCGGGTCGAAGGTTCACCTCCCCGCCGGAGAGCTGGGTGACGGACTGGGCGATCCCGTATCCGTGCAGCGGCTCGGCCGCGAGCACGGTAAGGATGAGATATGTGGGCTCTTGCACGGCGACGACAGTACGGTCGCCGATGTATAACGTCAACCGGTACCTAGCGACTCAGGCGAGCGTGTCCGGGTGGGCCAGGGCGAGACTAGCGGCGCCGTGGGCGTGCTGACTGTCGTGCCAGGGCCGGACGATGGTGGTGACCCGGTGGCCGGCGGTGACCGGGCTGGCCCGGATGGCCGCCGAGAATCCGGGCTCGAGGCCCGGCCACAGCGCGTCGACGCCGCCAACGCCTCGGCGACGCCGTTGCGCACCACAAACAACTGGGATCAGGTGACCAAGCTGCTCGCGCAGTACGGCGTGCAGGCCTTCAACGGCCAGGCCACCGCCGCGGACGTCCTGAAACAGGTACAGCAGCAGTCCTGAAGCGAAGCAGCCAGCTAGGAAGTGACCGTGTACAACGCCACCATGGCCCGGCCGGCGGCGGTGACCGCACGCCCGGGTCGCCGCCGCGGTGACGGCCGCAACGCCGCCCTGTTCGCCACGCCCAGCATGCTCGGACTCGCGCTGTTCACGATCTTCCCGATCGTGATGTCGCTGGTGATCGCGTTCTTCCACTGGCCGGCGGTGGGCACCCGCGAGTTCGCCGGCCTGGGCAACTTCACGACCCTGTTCCACGACCCGGTCTTCCGCCGGACGCTGCTCAACACGCTGCTGTTCGTCGTGCTGTACCTGCCGGTCAACCTGGTCGTGTCGGTCGGCCTCGCGGTGTGGATCTCGCCGCGGATGAAAGGCCGCCGGCTGCTGCGCGTCGTGTTCTTCCTGCCGGTGGTCACCCCGATGGTGGCCAACGCGATCGTCTGGCGCCTGATCTACCAGCCCGGCGGCCTGATCGACGGCACGCTGAAGTCGGTCACCGGCACGCACGCGCCGAACTTCCTCGGCGAGCACGGCTGGGCGATGCTCGCCGTCGTCGCGATGAGCGTCTGGCAGGGCTTCGGCTACAACATGCTGGTCTTCGCCGCGGCGCTGGACGCGATCCCCGAACAGATCGTGGACGCCGCCCAACTCGACGGCGCCGGTCCGTGGCACCTGTTCTTCCGGGTGACGCTGCCGATGATCTCGCCGTCGATGTTCTTCGCCACCACGATGACGCTGATCACCTCGTTCCAGGTCTTCACCCAGCCGTTCCTGCTGACCGGCGGCGGGCCGGGCGTGGACACCGAGACACTGATGATGTTCGTCTACAACCAGGGCTTCTCGATCTATCAGTTCGGGCTCGCCTCGGCCGCCGCCTGGATCCTGTTCGTGCTGATCCTCGGGGTCACCGCGGTGCAGTTCGCCGGCCAGCGCAGATGGGTCAACTACGATGTCTGAGCTCAGCCGGCGCCGGCCGGGGCGGACCCGGCTGGTCGTCTCGCACGTGCTGCTCTATCTGGTCGCCGCGGCGTTCCTCTCGCCGCTGGTGTACATGGTGGCCACCTCGCTCAAGCCGGCCGCCGAGGTGTTCGGCTCGCCGCCGCACCTGCTCGGATCCGAGGTCCGCTGGTCGAACTACCGCGAGGCGTTCACCTTCCTGCCGTTCGGCCGCTTCGTGCTCAACGGGCTCGTCGTCGCTGTGCTCGGCACCCTCGTGGTCCTGGTGGCCTCGAGCATGTCCGCGTACGCCTTCGCGAAGCTGCGCTGGCGCGGCCGGGACAGCTTCTTCCTGGTGTTCCTGGCGACCCTGATGGTCCCGCAGGAGATCCTCGTCGTGCCGATGTTCATGGTGATGCGCTGGTTCGGCTGGGTGGACAGCTACCAGGCGCTGATCTTCCCGTGGGCGTTCAGCGCCTTCGGCACGTTCCTGCTGCGCCAGTTCTTCCTGACGATTCCGCAGGAACTCGAGGAGAGCGCCCGCATCGACGGCGCCGGAGCGGTGCGCGTCTTCACCCGGATCATGCTGCCGCTGGCCAAGCCGGCCCTGGCCGTGCTGGCCGTCTTCACGTTCATCAACTACTGGAACAGCTTCCTGTGGCCGTTGATCATCATCAACTCGGTGGACCGGAAGGCCACCGTGCCACTGGGCCTGCAGCTGTTCTTCGGACAGCAGGGCACCCAGTGGAACCTGGTGATGGCCGCCTCGGTGATCTCCATGGCGCCCACCACGGCGCTGCTCATCGTCCTGCAGAAACACCTCGTGCGCGGCATCGCCACGAGCGGCCTCGGCGGCCGCTGAAACCCGTCGGCAAGAAGGGAACACCCGTGCAGCACGCCTGGTTCACCGAGTCCCGCTTCGGCATGTTCGTCCACTGGGGACTGTATTCGCTCGCGGCCCGGCACGAGTGGGTGAAGAGCCGCGAACACTTGACCGACGATGACTACCAGCCCTACTTCGATCATTTCGACCCCGATCTGTACGACCCGCGCGAGTGGGCGCGGCTGGCCAAGGCCGCCGGCATGCGCTACGTCGTGCTCACCACCAAGCACCACGACGGGTTCTGCCTCTGGGACTCCGCGCAGACCGACTACAAGTCCACGCGTACGCCGTACGGTAAAGACCTGGTCGGGCCGTTCGTGGCCGCCGTACGCGAGCAGGGGTTGCGGGTTGGCTTTTATCACTCCCTGCTCGACTGGCACCATCCGGAGTTCCCCGTCGACTGCCATCACCCGCAGCGCGACGACGAGGAGTTCAAGGCGGCCAACGCCGGCCGCGACATGAGCAAGTACACCGACTATCTGCACGCGCAGGTCCGGGAACTGCTCACCGGCTACGGCCCGATCGACTATTTGTTCTTCGACTTCTCCTACGCGGGGCGGCAGGGCCGGTGGGGCGGAAAGGGCGCCGCGGACTGGCGTTCCACCGAACTGCTCGCCATGGTCCGGGAATTGCAGCCCGAGATCATCGTCAACGACCGTCTCGACATCGCCGGCGATTTCCTCACCCCGGAGCAGTACCAGCCGGCCGCGCCGTTGCGCTCGGGCGGCGCCGGGGTGCTCTGGGAGGCGTGCCAGACGCTCAACGGCAGCTGGGGCTACGACCGGGACAACTTCAACGACAAATCCCCGGACCTTCTCGTACGCATGCTCGTCGACAGCGTGGCCAAGAACGGCAACCTGCTGCTCAACGTCGGCCCGACCGGGCGAGGCCTGCTCGATCCGCGGGCGCGGGAGACCCTCGCGGTGATCGGCGAGTGGATGCGGCTGCACTCCCGCTCGATCCACGGCTGCGGCGCCAGCGACCTCGTCGCGCCGCCCGACTGCCGCTACACCCAGCGCGGCGACCGGCTCTACCTGCACCTCTTCGCGTGGCCGATGGGCCACGTGCACCTGGACGGTCTCGCCGGACGGGTCGCCTACGCCCAGTTCCTGCACGACGCGTCCGAGGTGCCCACCCAGGTCGTCGACCACGAGCAGGCCGCCGACACGACCACGATGGCCGGCCTGGCGCCCGGCACATTGACGCTGGACCTGCCGATCCGCCGCCCCGAGGTGAGCGTGCCCGTCGTCGAACTGTTCCTGGTTTAGTCGTCGTCCTCGGCTTTAATCGTCGTCCTCGGCGGGGAGCTTTCCGGCGATGCCGGTGCGCCAGTAGCCGCGGACGACGACGTGCTCGGCGTCGGCTCCCCGGTCGGTGCGCAGGTGGCGGCGCAAGGCCCGCATGACGCCGGCCTCGCCCGCGCCGAAGGTGAAGGTGCCCGCGCCGACCGGCAGGCCGGCCACCGCGTCGACGACGGCGTCCGCGTCGGACTCCGGGTCGCCCGGCGTCAGCCAGCGGATCTCGGCCGCCCGGCCGCCGCCGAGCTCGCGCGGGACGGCGCCGAGCGCGACGACCCGCACGGGAACCTCCGCGGGCAGTTCCTCGAGGAAGCGCTCGGTCGCCGGCAGGGCGGTCTCGTCGGCCACCAGCAGATAGTCCGGGCACGAGGCGGGATAGACCTGGGAGCCGCGCGGGCCGAGCACGCCGATCTCGGCACCCGCGGCGGCCGTCGCCGCCCACTGCCCGGCCGGCCCGTGCAGGTGCACCACGAAGTCGAGGGTCAGCTCGCGGGCGGCGGGGTCGAAGCGCCGGATCGTGTAGTCGCGCATGATCGGGGCGGGCGCACCGGCCGGGCCGGCGCCCTGCTCGGGCCGCCGCGGGAAGACGATCGTGCCGGTGGCCGGGTCGGGCAGGCACAGCTTCACGTGGTCGGTCGCCGCGAGCGCCGGGAACGGGAAGTCGGCCTCCAGCTCGGCGCCGGTGAACACGATGCGCCGCATCGTCGGCGTGAGCTCCTCGATCCGGACGACCTGCAGCGTGCGGCGTCGCGGGGTGTGCGGAAGGCGCCGCACGAGCGAGGAGCCCCGGCGACCCGTGCTCGATGGCCCCATGCTTGATGGTTTTGTCACAAAACTATATTCTCACGGTCGCGGTCCCCGGGCAACGGGGCCGGGAAGGGCGATCGAGATGACGCAAGCCCCCGGCGCGGGCGCCGGCCCGCAGGACGAGCTGGCCTGGCTGCTGCCGGCGATGTGGCGCGCGGTGGTCCGGGCGACCCGGTCGGCCGAGCACTTGCCGGCCCTGCCGGAGTCCCAGGTCGCGACGCTGCGCAAGCTGGTCGCGCGGGGCCCGCTCACCCCCGCCCAGCTCGCCGACGAGCTGGAGCTGGCCCGCCCGACGATCAGCAACCTGGTCCGCGAGCTGATCGTCGAGGGCCTGATCGAACGGCGCCCGTCCGCCACCGACGGGCGCTCGGTCCTGCTGGTCCCGACCGAGCACGCCCGCAACGTCCTGCAAGCGTTCCGCCGGGGCCGCGGCGAAGTGATGGCCCAAGCCCTGGCCGGTCTCACCCCCGACGACCGCGAGCGGCTGACGGCGGCCCTGCCACCGTTGCGCGGGCTGCTGAAGCGCTTGCAGGAGATGCCCACCGAGCCCTGACCGCGCCGCGGAATCTCCGTTTCGCCGCGGGCCGGCGGTGGCTAGTGTCGGGTGGCGAGTGACCTCACGAGGAGCTGAGAGATGCCCGGTCGTCCGAGCGCGCGTTGACGTATCAGGCCGTTTGATCGGCCGGTCATCGCGTGCTGCCCTTGATTGCGCGGCACAGCGAGCACTCCCCGCCTGAATCTGTGGCGGGCCTTGTCCTCGGCAACCCAAGGGGTCTCTGTGCCGTCCGCTTCCGCTCGATCTGTTTCGCCTGGCCTTTGGCGCGACGCCGACTTCCGCAGGCTCTGGCTGGGCCAGACGGCCTCGCAACTGGGCGAGCACGCGGGCCAGGTGATCCTGCCGCTGATCGCCGTCCTGACGCTCAACGCCGATGCGGGCCAACTGGGCGTGCTCCGGGCGGTGGGGCAGGCGCCGCTCCTGCTGCTGTCGCTGTTCGTCGGCGCGTGGGTGGACAGGTGGCGCAGCCGCACCGTGATGGTGCTGGCGGACCTCGGCCGGGCCCTGGCGCTGGGGGCGGCCGTCCTGGCCATCCTGCTCGGCGGGCTCGGCCTGCCGGCGTTGCTCGTGGTCGCCCTCGTGGTCGGGAGCTTGTCGGTGTTCTTCGACGTGGCCTACCACGCCTCGCTCGTCCGGCTGCTGAGACGCGATCAGCTGCTGCGCGGCAACAGCGCGATCGAGGGCAGCCGGTCCGCGGCGCAGATCGGCGGCCCCGCCCTGGGCGGGGCGCTGGTGTCCCTGCTGTCGGCGCCGATCGCCGCCGCGTCCAGCGCGCTGTTCTTCGCGCTGTCGGCGCTGTCGCTCGCCCGGATCCGCCGTCGCGAGGCGGTCCCCGAACGTTCGGGCCCGGCTCCCCGGGTCTGGCGGCAGATCCAGGCGGGTCTCCACTTCGTCGTCAGCGACACCTCGCTGCGGACCGTGTGCTTCGCCTCGGCCGCGTACCAGTTCGCCTTCGCCGCCACGATGACCGCCTATCTGGTCTTCCTGCCGCGGGAACTGCATCTGTCCGGCACCGCCGTCGGGCTGGCGCTCGCGGCGGCGGGGCCGGGCGCGCTCGTGGGCTCGCTGCTCGCCGCCCGGCTCCCGAGCCGGTTCGGCTACGGCGCGGTGGTCGTGGTCGCGGCGGCAGTCGGCGACGGTGTGATGCTGTTCGTGCCCGCCCTGCATGGCCCGCCCGCGGTGACGGTCCCGTTGCTCGTCGCGATCAACTTCGTGTTCGGCACCTTCGGCCAGCTGGTCAACGTCACGCTGATGGTGGTCCGGCAGGCCGTCACCCCGGACGGCCTGCAGGGACGTGTCACCGCGACGATCACGTTCGCCGGCATGGGTCTGACCCCGCTCGGCTCGCTGCTCGGCGGCCTCCTCGCGGAGCAATGGGGATTGCGCACCGCCATCCTGGTGACGGCCGCCGGCATGCTGCTCTCCCCGGCCCTGATGGCCCTGTCCCCGCTCGCCCGCCTGGGCCGCGAACTTCCGTCACCGTCTGTCAGGCGGGCGCAGGGCTGAGCCGGTTACCCGAACGGCCAGGCGGATTGCCGTGTCTGCACCCACCGCTCGGCGCCCTTGCCCGCGGGCCGGTAAGTGTTCGGCCGTACGTTGACCGGCCGGCCCGCGAGCACCGTCCCGGTGTCGGGGGCCGGCGGCGCCGGGCGCGGTCCCGCGGCGCCCGGCGGCCGGTCCCGCGCCGGCGCAGCCATGGGTGCCGCGGCGGGTCGGCGGTGCCGGCCGGCGCCGATCGCCACGCCCAGCAGCACCGTGCCGAGCACCAGGGCGGTCCCGGTACGCAGGGGAGCGGCCGGGTCGGCGACCCGGCCCGCCACGATCAGGCTGGGCGGGAACAGGCCCA
>Ga0307512_10006655_pt1 | contig 11649 bp, 10 predicted proteins | sample 14_EM_MG_FD_200267 | JGI IMG/M metagenome (GOLD analysis project Ga0307512, IMG submission 200267) | Populus trichocarpa ectomycorrhiza microbial communities from riparian zone in the Pacific Northwest, United States - 14_EM | ecosystem: Host-associated > Plants > Roots > Unclassified | place... | reverse complement strand
TTTGTCTTGTTAGAAGAATTCCAATGTTTTAAAGGGAAGGAATCGAATTGGAATAAAAATAAAAGTCCGTAATTAGTTTGGATCAATTTTAACTTTGTTTAATTATATATATTCTTAGTTTTTTTTTGTTTGATTTCTCAATTTTTTTTTTATTTCTAAAATCTAAAACTAAATTGAATCGAATTAATTTTTTTAAGATTTTTTACTTGAGATTATCTCAAAAAATCATTTTTTTTCCAGTTTTTCATATTGATTTTTATGAATATTCTTGATAATTCAGTTATTTTATCCTTTTAATCCACTGCTGTTTCTAATTTGGGGCAGCGAGCATGGCACTGTGACATTCTTTTGGCTTAAAATGGTGTTGGCTTTTATTAATTAATTACAATTCATGTTAGGCCACCTATTTTCTTTCACATCATATTTGATTGATGTCTCTGTTTCAACTCTTCAAAATTGAGGTTTTGTTTTTTACACACGGGCTAGTGGCCGTGGTTTTGGACTTTACAGATTTCAGATACTACAAGAAACATGGGTTGCCCACAAGAATTTCTCCACTACAAGAGTGCATGTTCAAGTCTCAAAATCAGTCACCACAAGAGTCATATTCTGTTGAAAATTTCATCGGTGTTTTTAAATTCCAATGGAATAGAAAACCCCACGAGATATTTTTCAATGACGATTTTTCAGCGGAGATTTTGTCTGTATTTTTCGAAGCCAACAGAATTTTCACTGTCGTAGACGACGTTTTTCAATTTTCTGGTATTGCCTTATTGTTGAAACTTGTTAGTGGTTGCGGTTTCCTGCAGCTTTTGTTGAGCACTTAATCCAGCTTCACAAGTGTCAACAAATTAATGCGATGGAATGCTTAAAACATTAGTATACATCTCAAATACCCTTAATAGCAAGTAGCTGATATACAGGTCTAGGCAATATATGGAATCTCCAGTCCTCTGTACTTGCTGATTTGGTGAACTAGAATGTAATTTGCAACCTGTCTTTTATGTTCTGCTATCGTTTCTATCAATGTGAGACGATTAGTTGCATTTTGTAGCTTCAAGAAGCTCCAGAATTGTTAGTGCATTACAGAGGGCTAAGCTTCAAGATGGGTATGTGGCTTATCCGTGGGAAAAGAAGATGCAGGAGTACTTGTTAATTCCCACCTCTAGCAGCTTTCTTTCTTTACTCCTCCTTCCAAAAGCTTCAGACCGAGTTGCTTCTCGATACAATGACTTGGAGGACACTCTTGCCAGGGCAAATGCGTGGCTGTATGCATCTCAGGCTTCTGGAGTTCCAATTGTTTTCATGAATATTCAGACCGAATCCTTGCTTACCAAGGTAACCACCCTAGCCTCAACAAAGTTGGGTTATTAGTTAAGACAGAAAGCATGAGTACTTTTTTATAATTCTGGCAATCTCCAACTGGCTTGCAACGATGAAAAGTATGTTTCTTTTATGTTTTTGGACAGATATCAGGAGAGACTGCTTCCTCGACTGTGAATGCTGGTTCATTTTCCGATTTGTCTAGGCTTGCACATGTAAGCTTGTATGGTTTTGAGGATTACCATGGGGTTGATCTCGGTGTAGTCAGAGCAGTTCGTCTTTGGTATGCACCTTTATGTGGAGAATTTGCAATTGAGGTCAAAATAAAAGAAGATGATACTAAGCTTGGATTTGCCATCAGCCGCACAGAAGAGGTATTCTATATAACTCTCCAGGTCACAAGTCACAACTGTAATCTTTTTCGTAACTTGTTATTTTGAAGCATAGTCGTCAGACCCGGTTTAGGGCCTGAGTCACTAGTTGTTGGGTCAACCTCCAAGTCACTGGGTTAACTCGAGTTAATTCCTCAAATGGTTCGTAACCAGGTCAATGTCTAAAATGGTTCGTAAAAAACTGGCTCTGAACAGGTTTGGGTTAGCGAGTCAACTGTCAAGACTCAACCAATGTTTTGAAGATGATAATTTGCTCAGCTTTCGTTTCGTGTCGACAGGGCTTTATCTACGTCTCATCAGTTATGGACGATGATGACAATGCACCATCGACAAGGTCAGGGCTTAGCAATCTATACAAAGAAGCAACAAGCTCATCGAGACTGCTGGTTGTTTCAAGATTATCAAACCAGAAGGTCCTTCCTTGGATGGTTTCGTCGACAGGAGCAGTCAGATGTTTTGACACGGTATCACTAAGCCAGAAACTTTCCTTACATCGCCATGCCAAGGTGCCTATTCTCATTCATGTTCTCTTGTGGGACGGAACATTGCCTTCACCGCCAAGTGCAGGCAGTACTGGTAGGTTTAGGTCCGTGTCCCCTCCTGTTATGGCATTGCCACCTGAAATTCAATTGGCACGCCAACCTAGTCAGAATCAAATACAGCCCCTGCCAGCAGCTGATATTCCGAATGATGCAGTCGTGGGGAGCGAGGCAGATATTAGGCTTGATCGAGACACTGCCGGAGAAACATCTTTCCGGTTCGATTATTTTTCACTTCCAAACAACTGGGTATAATTTTTTATTCTTCACTGTAACTTCCTTGGTGATTGCTGTGTGTATATAAAGAAAATCTACAGGTCAAGAGCTTCCTTCGATTGATTTCCATTCACATATATAGGTTTTACTTCAGAAATTTGTCCTAGAACTACATGTACAGTTGAGTGGGAGGTTACTTGGACAACAAAATGTAGGTTTTTTGTAATACGTGTAACAAACGTTTTGACATTGATTTTGAAAGTTTTTATTGTCAAAGGAGGAGATTTATTGTTTTTTTTTTCCTCATAGTTGTGGGTTTGCATCATTAAGTTATTAGATTAGCTCATAGAATTTTAAATTATCAGTTTTGATTGGATTTTATCATGTTATTAAAAATTTAGTTTTATTAACTAAATCTTATAAGATTAATATTTTTTTAAAATCAATATAAATCTCGGTTTAAGTCAAATTATAAATTATAAATTTCTCATGGATGAATTTCAACAATTATGTGTGTTTTTTATGAAATTAATCAAAAGTATCAAATCACTACTTACTAGTCTAGGAAGTATGAACAATATTGACTCTTTTGTTTTTTCAATTCATTTCTTTGTTTCAAAATCTGGGATAAATGAATTGGATCATGGGAAACAAAATATATGTAATTTGAGAACTCAATTGAGTCCTTAAAGTTTTTTTTTCTCCAATGAAATTCCCAAGTTTTCAGAATTTTAAGTTAAGGTTTCAAAAAATTTCCACAAAACTTCTATGAAAAAGTCAAGTAGTATGATCCTTCCTTCCCTTTTTTTTCTGCATAAATGTCTTATCAGAATTTTAAAGCTTTTCTATTGGGTACTCAAAAGAGCACGCGGATAGTGATCCTCGTCAGACTTCTCCAAACATTACCCACCGTCGACTCCTTTAAAATCCACCGTCCAAACCCTCTCCCCAAAGAGGGAAGGAGCTCAAAGTTTCAAAAGAGCCCGCCTACTAGAATCAATCTTATTGGTCACTTTACAGCGCACCCGGATCTCCATTTCCACCGTTCATAACATTACAGATCAACGATGTAGAATACATTTCATTCTCCGCTTCTCCCTCTCATTTTCGCCTATAAAAATCGTCAGAGCCTCCATTCACTACCCACCAAAACAATCAAAACCCTAGTTTCCCCCTCTTTTTCTCGAGAAACAAACAGGTTCCCGAACACCCAATGGCCCGCACAAAGCAGACAGCAAGAAAATCGACCGGAGGGAAGGCCCCAAGGAAGCAACTAGCGACCAAGGCTGCCAGGAAGTCAGCTCCAGCCACCGGAGGAGTGAAGAAGCCCCACCGATTCAGGCCAGGAACGGTGGCCTTGAGAGAAATAAGGAAGTACCAGAAGAGCACAGAGCTGTTGATAAGAAAGCTACCATTTCAGAGGCTGGTGAGAGAAATAGCCCAAGATTTCAAGACAGACTTGAGGTTCCAAAGCAGCGCAGTAGCAGCACTTCAAGAGGCAGCAGAGGCATACCTTGTTGGGTTGTTTGAGGACACCAACTTGTGTGCTATTCATGCTAAGAGGGTCACTATCATGCCTAAGGATATTCAGCTGGCCCGTAGAATTAGAGGGGAGAGAGCTTAATCAGCTTAGCTACTGATATTAGGTTTCAGAGTGCCATGTCTGTCTCTGTTTGGATTTCATGTTATGGTAGATTTGGGATTCGTTTTCGTTGTAAATCTTTTCTGGATTGAAATGAGAGATTGAGATGTTTATTTTGAATCCCATGTGTTCGATGATTTGTCTTAGATTCAGGCAACGTTAGTATTTAGGAACTCGTGAGACTTGCAAGGGCAACAATAGTTTGAAGCAAGAGATATGGCAGCACAAGTGTAATTTGAAGACCTTTTAGAGTCTTAATTGAAAGAGATTTATCATTTTATTATTTATTTTTCAGCATGCAAGTAAAGTCATTTTGTGAATGAACCAAAATAAAGGGATGGAATTTTATCTTTCCTTAAAATTTTAAGCTCGAGAGAAAAATGGAAGCGTTGAAAGACTGTAGGGATGAAATTATAAGATTTGGGAGTGTATAGAGGCTAAAATATAGTTTACCCCAAACAACATAATACCCTTTCCTTTAATGCTTATCCACCCGAAGCACCCTACCTGGGGTTTAATTTGGTCTGAGACTCGGGTTTGTGTTTGTTATGTTAATTTGAGATTTAAACCCGAGTTTTAATTTTTAAATTTACAAAAAAAATAAAATTATATTATTTTAAATAAAAAACTTCATTGCAATTCAACCAATCGAATCCCACCTAGGTCGTCGATTGATCAAGTTAGCATTCAAAATAGTTTGAAAAAAAAACTGGCTCGAGCTCGGTTCTGGATCAGCGGTTAACTGGGCGGACCGGTCAGGTTTTAAAGTTAGCATCAATTCCAATGGCGGGAAATGGAAAAGGCTTCTAAGTACTCTTTTTAGTAATTTTAACAAATAATCTCCAAACTTTGATTCTTTTGTTTTGCTTGTAATGGAGAAGTATTTGGTTCCAGCAGAAGAAAACCCTAGAAGACCTACTCGATTGTATCAATGGAAGAGAAGTTTAATCGAATTGAATGGCAGATTAGAGTCAAAGTACCGCCATGACCTCTCTGCTCTGCTCTTGCAATCCTACTCTCAGGTCTCAATTTCCCCTCTCTTTTTTACCAAATTTTAAGCTCTTATTTTTGTATTTTTAGGGTTTTTTCTTTTTTGTTCTGTAAAGATTGGAGCTTTTCCGCACTTGTATCATACAATTGGAGGTGGAGATGCAGCAATTCCTTGTCAAACTAATGTATGCTATTATTCTCAATCTCCATTTTTTTTTTATTGTTGTGATTATAATTATTTGACCTAATTTTATTTCAGCAGTTGAATTCGAGGGGTTTGGCCTCTGACTCGACTCGCCAATTCGCTATAAACAAGTCAGTTAGTGTATCTATCTTATCATTTTATTATTTATTTTTCAGAATATTAGTAACTCATTTTGTGATTTTTTTTTTCTTTTTTACAGGCAAGGCGTATCTGCCCTGGAGTTTGACAATAAGGTGAATGCTTTAATCACCATGCATATTTTGAATTGTTAAATATTATTTCTTGTTTCTTGGTTTTTAACTTGTTTACGACTCAGAAGTTGTCTGATTTTTGAAACATTATGCACAGTTTCATTTGTTGTTATTTTTTTCCTTTTATTCCTAAGCTTCGTTTGTAATTTTTGTGAATATGTATTCCAGGGAATTTATTTAGTATCAGTGACGAAATCAGGGTGCTTGACAGTGCATGACTTTGAATCACTTTATTGTCAGGCTAATGATTCATTTCCATGTAAGATCCACTTCGAGCTTGCTATGTATTTTTTCTTTTAAATATTCTTTTAAATATTCTTTTGGGATATGTAGTTCTGGAAGTCTGTGATACCTGACAGTTATATGTGTTTGTGGTGAATCATACCCTGTTAGCTCTCCTAATAGGGACTAGTTTGGAGTCTTTTATAGCCGCGTGTGTATGGTGAGGTGTCATGTTCTTTCCATACTGACTGTTTTTTTATTTAATTTTTCTATCAGGCTTTGGCAAAGATGAAAGAAAGTGTGAAGATGAAAGTAAACATGTCTTGCACAATTCTTTGGGCCGACAACTAGACTCGGTTCGCTGGAATCTTGCCAACCAAGATGAGGTTTGTTGGAATTGTTTATTCATTTCAACAATCATAGCAGGGAATTGTTGCCAGATACTGACCTCTAGAATGTAGTTTGACTTGCGTTCAGAACTTAAAGATTAGTGTCTGCAACTTACATTCTTTTTTTGTGATAGTTATGTAGGGGGATGAGCTGGAAAATGGCATAGGAATCATTTTGGAAAACATTCAATATTAGTTGGAATTATATTTGGGCATATGAGATATTAAAAGAAGCAGGAAATAACACTCACAAAACAAACGAACCTGTGTGATTATTTGGATTTTGCAGGTTTACAATTTCTAATCATTTTCTCAAGGGTGGGTGTGGAAAATGTCATATATTTGCAGTGCACTTTGTATTAAAATATACTTGACAGGATGATCAATTAAATTAGCGTTCACAAAAAGTATCAACACATCTGTTTAATGATTCTAGCATGGGAACCATTAATCACTTTGTTGATTGCATCTGCTGTTTATGCAGTTATAACCTTAATTTCGTCATGATTTTTTTGCTGATAAATTTTTCCTTGTTTTTGTAGGTCGCTTGCACATCTATGAAAACTAATGAAGTACAAATTTTTGATATTGGTTACATTTCTTCTGAACCAGTTGAAGTAAGATCTTTTCCTTTATCATCTCATCTTTTCCTTTTCCATATTTCCACCACTATATTTTTGTGTAGTAGATAGATGGTTCTCAGGTTTCATTTTTTAACTGTAATAATGAAATTGGAAACACAACAGAGGAAACTTGGTTCCAGGACTGGCAGTTTGGTGTGGCTAGAATTATTTGTCGGAGAATCAGGATTGGTAAGAGAAGCTTTGGAAAGTTGAAACTAAAAGAATGAGGTCTTCATTTCTGGCAGTAGATGCTTAGAAGTGTTAAAGCATTATTGGTGCTCTTTTGATTAAATTCTTTTGATCAACGTAGGCACCATTGGATGACGTGATTAGCTAAATTAGGTTCCTGGTACCAAATGGGCTACCTAATTTGTTTAGCTGAACCAGGTTCCTGGTTCCAAATGGGCCTACCTAGTTTCTTTTCTAACTTTTCTGGGTTGAGGCAGGTTTTTGATTCCTGTCATTATTTTTCTTTTTGAATTTTCATTCACGTTTTTATTGTTCTGTTAACATCCTATATTTTCAATGCCATGATGATAATTTCATTTACTCTTAATCCAGGTTTTAAAAACAAGGCGTGCTGTCACTGTTCATGGGTCTGACATTCATAAAGGTCTAACAGATATTGCTTTCACTTCAGAATCAAGGTAGGTGCAGAAAAGGGGGGTAACTTTCGGTCAGTAAAACCAATTTTCATGCCAGACTTCAATGCTGGATTTCTGAAAGATAGCATATAATCTACAAAGTATCAATGGGAGACTGCATTAGTCATCCAAGTCTATAAGTAACTCAGAAAATGGCTTATTTCTACCTTAAAGTTTGAACCAACTTAGAATTCTTTGATAAAAATGGAGTAAGAATTGTATGTTCTCTGCTCTGGATTCTTTACAGCCAAATAATCTCAATCTCCTGTTTGCCTTCAGTATTGTTTTTCCTTGCTCGGCAAGGAATGATGATTTAAATGTGTTGTGCTTTAAATGTAGGTTAATTGCTTCTGATACAAATGGTGGAGTCAATGTATGGGATAGAAGAATGAGTGCACTTCCATGTCTTGAGCTTACATCTAATTCCCGTAGTACCCTTAACAGTATCAAGTTAAATGTGGAAAATCAGGTTAGCACCTACTTCAATTGTTTCCTTGGGAAGTGATATATGCACTTTTTTCGTCCTTGAAATGAAGTTTTACATCACTGCTTAACTTACATAAAAACTAAAATTTTTCCTAGGGCCCTCTGTACATCTAAGTGCTTTTCATAGCAGCATATTTTCAGGACCTCAGTTTGCCTCAAGAGTGGATGAGAAAGACTACCAATTGAGATATTAATTACAATGCTAGCTTATTGTGTGATACCTGCAGTTAAATTTGCATTAGTTCATCAAATATAAGATGTCAAGGAAATCTTTTAATGACTATCCTCTTTATGGGATTCAATGGTTTTCCTAGTTTTGTTGTGGTATTCTGCTTCTTGGAGGACACCTTACATTAGAGTTCCCTTTTCAAATGATTTTTGCTTGCTGGGGGTCACCTTATTATTCATCCTTACTATTCCTCTATGATAATAAATTCTTGTTTTCATTGAAAAAAATGCAAATTACTCGTTGCATGAAACATTTGTTGTACATGCAAATTTCACCTATCTTTTGGTGGAGCATGATAGAAGCAAATTCTTCACTGCAGATGGTTTTCGGGGCTGGTCGGCATGGAATAGTTTATATGTGGGATCTCCGTGGAGGAAGAGCTCCTTCTGCTTTTCAAATTCATAAAGAGGTTAGTAGCTGGGCTTGTATCTTGACATGCTAACTCGAAACTCAGTTTTGTGATGTTGGAACTGGAATGGCTAGTGGACAAATTGCAAATCATGGTTGTTATTTTAGATAATACGAGTATATAACCATGAATCTATACTGTTTTGTCCTGCTAAACAATGTTCAATAGTATTTCTGGCCCCAACACTGGTTTGTCATTGCAGTTTGTTTGAGCTAGGCATTTGACACGATTCGATGTGGGCATCAAGAAATTATTTAGAACAATAACATGAAAAAATTGAATTATCTTTGGTTTTTGATGTCCATACAACATTGACTTTTGTCCAATCAGATGTGCCATCCACCTGTAACGTCTTGGAAGTTATCATCAATGCTTGAGAGAATAGGATCTTTGAAGGTATGTGTGACTGCTCTGGTGTCACTTTTCATCATGTGAATTCACTATTTATGGATTTCAGACCAAAGTGATAATGAATAAAAGTTTGACATAAATGGCGTTAACTGTTGAAGAATAGGTTATAAAATAATAATATATTGAACAGGGTTCATGCTCAATCGTGTTTTGCTTGTTTATATTGCATTCCTAACCGCTGGTCCCATTCATTTTGCAGGCACAATCAGATATTGTCTCCAAAGAAGTGCACTCCATTGATTTTGATCCATCTTGCCCGTATCAGTTGGCATTCCATCTTGATGATGGTTGGTAGGTCAGAAACACAAGTGCTTTTCTTTTCCTCACTCTTCCTATGTATCTATTTCTCTCCACTCTGTGAATTTTCAATTCAATCATAGTTTCTCAGTAGTTTGTCCTAAAAATTCTGTTGGTAGTCTGCATTTTCATGTGCATATATGCAAATCATCTTAAATCAAATTATGCATTACGTATTTTCTCATCCTAATAGTTAAGGTCATTTAAACTGTCGTTGTTGTTTTGGAAGTTTGAACCTTAAAATTTCTATTGATGACCTATGGGTGACAAGCAGTCTGCATAACCAATGTGGAGAAAGTGTTCTAATTTAATTTTGACCTTCCAGTTATTCACATGATGCAGGTCGGGCATTTTAGATATTTACAATTTCCAAGTTACGCATGTTCATTGCCCTCCCCCAGCTTGGTTGTAAGTAATTTTGGCACATGCAAAATTGCAGTATATGTTGATAATTAGAATTGCTAATTGCGTTCCCTAATTGAAAATGTACTTCTTGTTGACTTGGAGTGATTAGGAATGGGTCCTTCACTGATCTGTTGTCCTTGAGAAAACCATCATGGCTAGCGACACATTCAGTAAGATGCCTCAACCCTCTGTTTACCTGGTTGCGCTTGGTTTATTTATGTCATTGTGTAATACGTGTGATGTCAGCTTGATGTGTGAATTTGCTGTCTTTAGACCAAAAAGTGCTGTTATACTCTAGAATATTGTGCTAGCTGTTTATGATTGGCCTGTAAATTTCTTTGCTTCTTTAAATTTAATCCCTTGCTCTATGAAAATGGTAATATTTTTTAATAGGACGGCCAAAAGAGTGCAATCTTTGATTTTGGTTAGAAAATTAAAAAAAAAATGCTGAAAATCTGAGACTTGGAACGATAGTAAGAAATAATAAGGCAATATTTATGTGATTTGCACATCAATGCTTGGAGTAGACTGGTTCATGTTAAAGATACGCATGAAACAGTTATCTCAAATTTCCCCGGTCAGTTCAAATGCAGTAACATTTGCAAAAGGAACAAAAAGGAAGAACCTTTTTGTGATTTCGTTCATTGTGAAATATGTTTGCAGTGCACATCATTGATTAGGTGTTAATTTATTAAGCTTGTGGCCTGCGCCATTATAGCAGCATATTCAGTAAAATATATTCATGTACATTTCATGAAACAGACTTGAATTCCAGTAATGAAGAAACATCCGTTTGAGAACTAAAATTGGGAAGGTTATCAGTCTGCACCTTTTGGTGACCATTCCTGTAGGCCACTTAAGCAAGCTGTGTCGAGCTAAGCTTTGATCTTAAAGGATCTGTTTCATCATTCTCACTCCAGGCTTCATTTGTATAGTTTTCCTGATTCGGTTTTTTGAAGTCACAAGAGTTCTTAAATTGAGTTTTCTGCTCATTAATTATTTTGACAACTCGATGCTTGTTTCATCTAGTCATAACCCAAATTTATTCCGCTCAAATCTGGTTTTCAAACTCTTCCAAGCTTGAACTGTGGAATTCAAGTTGTATCTCTTAATGCAGATCTATGTGGTTGGATCATCAACTGACAATGGCATCCATCTTTTAGATTTCTATCCTGATCCCAGCTCTCCTTGCCACGTGGACTACAGGTAAGGGATCCTTTCAAAAGCAAAGTTTTGTGCTTTTCCGAAAAAAAAATTTAGGGTAACATCTAATCCCTGATCTTTCCTGTCGTGGTGGACTAACATATGTCCAAATATCATCGATGCAATTAAGAATATATAAATGTAGTCAATACATGTTTGATGTTTCCCTTACATTTATTTGTGCTTGCAAAAACAACGGTCTAGCCATTTTCATTTCCCACCCCAAACGTATCTCTCTCGCATTTGTCATCCGCTCTCTTTGTATTTGTTGGTTTGCTATATTTCAAATTCTGTTGCCCTAATTATACGCACTGCAGTCCCATTGAGGACGCAGAGAGGCCATCCAGGGTGAACAGAAGAAACAAGCAAAATAGGTTTATTCCATTGTCTGAAGGTGTTACTGCGTGCGCCGCCCATCCCCTCAACGGCACCATCATAGCTGGAACCCAGGTTTGTAGTTTTGGATCATCTCCCTTGACAGTCTTATTCTATGCATTTTAGAAAATTACTGTAGGGCTGTTTTACATAGCTTTTATTGGCAACTTTTCCCATCACCATTATATTTCCTACATACTAAATTTTGAAAATAATTGGTTTCAGCTTTCATCTTTGCTGGTTGTATCCCAACAGAAGCATTCTGAAGTCGATTAGAAGAGATAAAAGGAGTGAGATGGAGAACATCTTCACTCTTTTAGGGGAACTCAAGAATTTATCATCCTTGTATTGCTCTTTTTTTTTTTCCTGGTGTAATTGTAACATTTTTATCTTGAATT
>Ga0307512_10006654_pt1 | contig 11651 bp, 6 predicted proteins | sample 14_EM_MG_FD_200267 | JGI IMG/M metagenome (GOLD analysis project Ga0307512, IMG submission 200267) | Populus trichocarpa ectomycorrhiza microbial communities from riparian zone in the Pacific Northwest, United States - 14_EM | ecosystem: Host-associated > Plants > Roots > Unclassified | place... | reverse complement strand
TCCAAGTGCATCTCTGAGTTCACTCGCTCTCGGCCTCTAAGTGCATCTCTGAGTTCACTCCATCTCGGTCTCCAATTGCATCTCCATACTCGCTCGATCACGGCCTCCAAGTGCATCTCTGAGTTCACTCGATCTCGGCCTCCAAGTGCATCTCCAAACTCGCTCGATCACGGCCTCAAAGTGCATCTCTCAACTCGCTCGATCACGGCCTCCAAGTGTATCTCTGAGTTCACTCGATCATCATCTTCAGGCGCACCTCGAATTGCTGACAATCACCGCGTGCTGCCAGTCCAGATATACCGTGTGTAGATAGGTAGCTATATAGATACATAGATACAGAGATGAGAATACATACTGAATGCATAAGTTTTGAAAATCGTTGAACGATAAGTAGTAGCTATGATTTAACATTGCCAGGCGTTGTGTAAACGGCTTGAGCATAACTGCAGTCCCTCCGAAGAGTGTAACACACGTGTCCTTCTGATGGTGCGTAAACATCACCACAAAGTAAAGGAGTACGTATGCAATGCGACCCGTCGCCTGGGCGACGGGTAGCGTGTAATTCTCCGTCAGAGCGTACGAGGTTCCGTCAGAGCCGTCAGAGCCGTCCGGAACACCCGGGTGTTTCTGACGGAAACTAGAGTAGTTGCTGATGTTCCGAATAGTCAATACAATATTTATTGCATCCACGTATAGCTGCCTATCAAAAAATCTTTTTCTCTCCTTGTCTTATCCTAAGACTCAACCTCTTGCCCGTGTTGCAGCTGCAAGAGCTTCCAAGTCGAACCTGTGCCAACGGCCATCCCATATATACATGAACACTATAGTTATTCCTCAAACAACCACTCTTCGGAAAATCCCTCCAAGAGTAACGGGCTGGTGTTGGGATAGCTTAGCACCGGCAAGTCGATATTCTCAAGTTGACAAAAACAAAACACCACAGCGTAAGTGTGGGTTACATGGTGCGTGCTCAATTCAAAAAGCAAATTGCCGACACTATCAGCAATCTTCTGCAACACGTAATCGGCTGGGGTATACTGATCAACACACATACAGCGCCCAGTCACGAGTAGGGATAAGGACAGAAATGAGAGTGGTAGATAGAATTCTCAATAATATGTAAGATCATCTTCGGTGCTTCTGAGTGTGTTGACTGAATCCCTTCCTGCACTGCTCGTAGCTGCGCCATCTGCTTAGAGTGACCTCCTAGGCCCCCACGCCTAGTCGCTACGATCATGCCACTCATGATTGCCTTATCTGGTACACCCTGTATACTGTCCGTCGATAACATGCCACGCTTCCCAATTGGTTGTTGTGTTCATGCAATGTGGTTTGAAAGCGTGACACTCCTGATAAGAATCAGGCCATCCATTGCACGATATCATATCAGTCAACATATCAGACAGACTTAAACTTAGACATCTTACAATTGCATCAGCCGGTAGTTGGAACATCCACCAATCAGTATCGGTAATGGTTATCGTCTCTCAAATCCCTCAACCAACTGAGGGATTAATTACGTCATAGATTTAATCGGTGACCGACCGATACTATGCCAACTTAGAACGTGTACCTGTATGATTGTATCCGATACGAGGTTACATTGCGATCCAGATCAGTAAAGCCAAAGAGTGATACTCACTATTGGGCAGATGCCAACGTCATGATTCCCTCAGTCACGTCATGCTAAGGTCAAGACTAATACTCCAGACCGGAATGTGCCCCACTGAATCCTACCCCGTTACAGGTAGGAGTGGAGAGTCGTCTTAATCGCATTGTGACTGTCAACTGCCATGCATGACAACAATGCATGTCCCGCTCAGTATTCAAGAATGAACATAGACCAAAACTACCAGCACTGCTAATGTCTCAGACATTCCTGATAGGCTTATTAATGAAGGAGTTATCCATTAAAAACCAAGTTCGTCCGTACTCTTTGCATGACCAATATAAACTCCTGCTACAGAGCATATTGCTGGCCACCTTGATAATACATGCATAGGTGTTAGGCACATCTTGCGATATGTATGCATCTGGTATCGTAATCAAGTATCATTATTGCTATGCCGAGGTAACCCTTAACAATTGTTGCATATGCTGTTAGAACAGATTTTTCGAATTGCCGAATTCATTCCGGCGGTGCCAACGATACATTATTCTGCCAAAATGTATAGTATCTACTGATCATAGATTGCTCAATAACATTCCGTAATTGAATCATTACTATTGATAAAGCCATAATAATCAACATGTATTATCGCTGTTCCATTGAAGGACAAGTAAGATGTACCACTGGCTGCATTTTGCTGATGATTTATTGTCTTCGCACTAACACCACTCAGTCTTATCTTCTTCTTTGCAGATGCAATCCCACTTGTCTGCCACCAAGTGATAGTGTTTCCAGTGATCTTTAAACACATTATCATTAATTGTAAGTGATTTGCCCTTAATAGTTGATTGTCTGTAATATTCAACCCAAGGTTCCGGTGACTCCGATTCCACGTTGACAATAGGATTGTTCAAATTCTTTTCGGGTTTCCCCCTGCGAATGAAATCCATTCGGCCGAATATATTCTGTGGTTCGTATTCGAATATATAAGGTGTATAACCAGCTAACTCACATATATTGATTGGCATATAGTTGATTCTCTCTGAATATAAAGACCTCAAGTGGCTGGTCAGAGATTTTATATGGTGAATACATTTCGTTTTGGGGGTTCCGGATATCAGGTCCTTTCTAATATTCGGGAATTCATTGCTTTGCTTTTATAATTTCTTTATTTGTAATCGGGATTCTAAATGGTAGTGTAACAGTAAAATTCGGTAGTTTAGTTGAGACTACTACCTATCCGAATTTTGGTGATCTTCGCAAGAATGCTCTTTGGTTCTCAAGTTCTTTATCAGCTTCAAGCTCTTATTCTTGAAAATGTCGTATATCAAAATGCTTCCAATGGCTAGGAGCGTATAGAGCCAATATATTATACTGTTATGGGGGTGCTTTACCCTAAGTAACTCTACTTCCCACTATTGGAAGTAAGTACTAGGTTCACGGCCGTAGATCCTAGTCCTGTTTCTTAATCTTCTCATCTTGAAGGAGGTGTCCCTTTAACAATCGCACAGGGTTAACACAACAGGTCGTCCGATCAGCTCCTGGTCTATCCAAAGGCCAAGCGCAGCATTGACACTCTCGGTTCATGGCCCTGTGATGGATCTCCTTCTTAGGAATTCTCTTAATTGGAGCTCTGCAATCCTTCCGATTCTTCTCCTTTGTATTAGGCATCTTACAGCAACCCATTTGGTGACAGCTTGTCACTTTGCACTTTGACATCGATTCTTGTAGGAACTCCTCACAATTCCTATGTATGATATCCTGGGGTGCAGACCCTGAAGTCACGGACTGCTCGTCCTGTATGTCCTGAGGGTTGCTTTTCGCACCTAGTTCTACTTGCTCTTGTAGATTGTCGACATGGTTTAACAGACCGTGAGGTTAACCGGTAATAGCTTCTGGCCACTGAATGCAGTGAGCTGCAAATAATAATTGATGTTCTCGACAAGACAATAGGATCTTTTCAAAAGTGTATACAATAATGTCGTTGTTGTTTTCAAAGGTTATCGTCATCAGCAGCGATTTCGTTCGTTTTTCGAAAATACGAATATTACGGTGCGGGGCGGCCCCTTCACAAAGCTAGTAATATTGATAATTGGTATAGGTATCATATAAACGCAATAATATATCGCATCGTTCTTCACTGGTAGGTATCAGTCATCTCCCTTTGCTCATTTCCTTCATTGTCAGAACAATGTGATATCTTTATAGTCAGGTTTCCACTCTTTCATTTCCCCACTTCATAGCTTCCTATCTGTGCCTTACATTCTGGCGAATGCACTCTTTTCCGACGATGAGTATTTCACTCATAACCTTCAATGTGTTTGTGCCTTACATTCCACATCAATGCGCCTGCCATGCAACATGATATACAATTAATCAAATCATTACTTCAACTTGGACATCTCGCAACACTTGAGTGGTAGTTGGAAACAATAACTCCCTGAGCTATTAATCTGTCTTTCCAAGGATTTTATTGGTGACCCACCTATACCATGCAACCATAGAACATGAACGTGTCAACTTGTATCGATATACGAGATCGCATTGTGATCCACATCAACCAAACCAATCATTGATGATTGTTTGTTTGTTCGTAATCGTTTTGCATTCACCCCGACGGGGTGCCCAGCTAAGTTACCATAAGCCGGCCGGCCACTGTTGGTCATGGCATTTAATTAACATAGTTTTATACCCCTGTCCATCAGATACTTCCGGTCCATCCATTGGCTAAACTACGGCCAAACTCGCTCACGTAGCACCTGCTTCTGACTCAGCCAATGTTGTTTCCTGCCACTTCCCGCTATCCGGTGGAAGGCACAAGGCCATTGAAACACCACCTAGCCCGCCCTCATTACTGAATCTCTTCGTATGCTGGACCTATGGTGAGTTTGACACAGGGAGCTTGGTTTCGTGTGACATCGACCGGCACATTACAGGCAGTCCGCTTTCGATCGGCTGCATCGGTGCACTGGGGGGAGTGGCGGGATTTGAATCCGTAAAATGCAGCATAGTGATGGCAAGACCGTACCACTACACTACGGGTCCACTCCCACCAATCAGTGATGTTCGCATTAGGCTAATGCGAAGGTTATAGTTCCCTCAGAACGTCATGCTAATGTCGAGAGTATTCTCCAGAGCGGAATGTACCTTACCGAATTCCTACGCTGTTACAAGTCAGGGTCAAGAGCCCTTGTATTGGCATATTGACTAAAACTGCCTGCATGATAACCCTGCGTCCCGCTAGTATCCAAGAAATGAAAGATGATAGAAACCACTTGCACTGCTGATGATCTTGTCTATCATGTCAGTAAGGCTTGGTGGCTGCAAGAACTCTTGCCAGTCACAACTGTCTGCAATCTTCTCCTGACTAGTATAAACCCCCGCTAAAGAGTATACTACTGGCTACGTGAATATCCTGTTGTATAGGTGTTATGCATGTGAACTTTATAATATGTATGCATCCGGTCTCATCAAGTACCATTGTTACTGCTAAGGGAGAACCCCTAACAATGACAATGAATCATAGTCATGCAGTCTACTTGTCGTGTCATGCAAAAACTGATGAATTGATGTTAAAAGCTCACTTGCTTGAATAATCGACAAGAATAAGCCTTGTAATATAGATAAATTTTATTTTTATTTGTTCAACAATTTCTACCATCAGATGTCACAGATTACTTTGATGAATCAGTTTGAACTGATCTGTCAATATATGCAGCCAGAATTCTGATAGCAATAATTGATTATATCAAGTCCCTCATGGGCAAGATGTTGTGTAATCGAAACTTGTAGATCCTACATTGACGCAGGTATAGTTTTGCAGTCTACATCACATGTTGTGTGGAAACAGCAGATTACATATTAATAAATGGCTTTCTAGCATATTCAATATGATTAAACCTCAGGATATGAATACTTAGTGATTTGTTTGATCCAATAAAACCTGGGATCAGATATTATAGATTGCTTGGCTGAATCACTCAGAACTGATTTGTCAATAAAAGCAGCTAACACAGTAAAAAAAGTAATGCAATATAGCTATTTCCTCATGCGCAAGATGTTGTGTGACGAAAAATCATTGACATTCTCTGGATGCTCAATTTCTGTCCTTTAGTCTATATGTCTTATAGCACAAAATAGGAGATTTCATTGTACCAGCTGGTTTTGATGCCTGCTCAACAAGAATATGACGAGCGATACAGATGAATTGTGATTTAATCTCTCAAGTAATGGTTAACCTGAAATTTCCAAGGTTACACAGATGAATCAGTTAGGACTGAATGGTTAGTAAAAACATTCATATCTCTTCTTTGCTAATGTAATTCACCTTGTCCCATTCTTAAACAGATATTGTGAAAGTAAAAAACATTGATGTTCGGTTTCCACCCAGATTTAATTTTGAAGTTTCCATGGCCTCTGCTGCGAAAGAGCAGATTTCATTGTTATGGCTGACTTTCATGGTTATTCAATAGGAATATACCTTGCAACACAGATACATTGTGATTTTATTCCTTCAATATAGTCTGACATCAAATTTCACAGGATACTAAGATAAATTGGGTAAGTCTGATTTGTTAATTACTGTAGTCATAACTCTAATAATACTAATACTATATACCAGGTCCCTTGAGTGCAAGATATTGTGTAATCAACAATTGTTGATGCTCTATTGATGCTCAGTTTTTGTCCTCCAGTCCACATTTCTTGCTGTGTGAAAACAGAAGATTTCAAAATAATGGTTGGTTTTTATACTTATTTGAAAGAAATATTTATTTATTAGCTTTTGTACTACATATTTCAGTATCACTATATTCTATACATAATGGCAGCAACATGTGTAATTTGATTGACAGTTCATCTTGCAGTTGAAACATAACTGTTTATTTTTATTGTGTTTTTGACTGGCTTTGCAATGTATAAGGATAATGAAGTAACTGTATATTATATATATCTCCCTTTTATATCTACCTGATTATGCCAAATATTAGTGGTATTCAATATGGACTTTCTGAGATCGCCATCATGTGTACCAGGCCTGAGCTGTCTAGCTGTCCACGCTTAGAGTTCCACGGGTTATAAAAACACCTGAACAAAGTGATTTTCAGGACTACAATGATGGATCAAATCAAGCTATATAATTGCATAGACTACAAGCTGGAATTGCAGAAGCAAACTTGACAAGAGACTAGATCCAGAATCACAGGAGTGAACCGAGGTTGCTCCCGAAACTATTGCATTTGTTTGAAAATGAGAGAACAAAGGAAGAGAAAACTAATTCTCCACTAAAACCAGGTGGGGAGGAGTGTCCATGTTACTGAAACCGGGATTTAGTATTCCCTTCAGGCCGGATGTACAGCACTTGATGGGCATTACCAGTGTACTATGACACATTACCGTGAGTGACAGTATCTTACTGTACACTCCCTTGGATTTTTACAGCGTGCGAAAATGTATATATGGAATCATGAAAATAGAGTTTGCTATCGAGACGAGCCTCCAGAGCACTCCATCAGCAAAATGTAATTTACTCACTTGAAGCCTCCAAGAGGGTCTGAGAGGATGTGGAGTGTAAACTGAGATGCGTCAATTGCAGGGGAGTATGAGACCCTCGGAGGGCATTCCTGCCAGCCGTAAGAGTGAATGGGAGCGCTGGCGACAAGCTTGGGAGCCCCAACGACAAACCTGGTAGCACCTGCGAGCGCCGGCGACAAACCTGGGAGCGCCTCGAATCACAGTAGAGCAGTCTGGCACAAATATCTTCTTTGGCAACGCTGCTGGTGCGACTGGATTTTATAGTTACTAGTTATCATTCAACGGTTTTTAAAACTCATGTATCCCGTTTGTATTCTCATCTATTTATCTCTGTATCTATATAGCTACCCATCTACACACGGTATATCTGGAGTGGCTGCAGGCGGTGGTTCAGAGCATTTCCAGGTGTACCCGAAAATGAGGATCGAGTGCACACAGAGATACACTCCGAGGCCATGATAGGGTGAGTTTGGAGTTACACTTGGATGTCGCGATTGAGTAAACTGAGAGATGAACTCCGAGATCGTGATCGGGCGAGTATGAAAATGCACTTGGAGGCCATGATCGTGCGAACGTGGAGGGCGTGATCGAGCGAGATTGGAGAGCGTTATCGAGCCAGTCTGGAGATGCAGTTAGAGGCTGTAATCGAGCGAGTTTGGAGATACATTTGGAGTCCATGATAGACTGAACGTAGAGATGCACTCCGAGATTGTGATAGAGCGAGAGTGTAGATGGACTTGGAGGACATGATTGTGAGAACTTGAAGGCCGTAATGAGGGGAGTTTGGACGAGTACTGAGAGGCAGTCGATGGACGGCACCCAGGGTGCTGAGGCGCTTTGCATCAGTTAGTCAACTCGCACCCGTGGGAATGTGACCAGGCGACTGTACCTTTGAGTTCTCATGGAGAGCTTGCTGATGGCAGTCGATCATGTGGGGAGGCACGCTGGAAGTTGACGCTACATTCGGTGGTCAACTCATGATCATGCGAATGAACGCAAGATAAACAATCTTAGGTGAGTGCGGTACTCGGTGTATGTTGTACTCGGTGTCCACTCATCATCATGCCATGGAGAGACAGAGAGTAATGACTTAACTTTGTGTTCTACGATGATGGTAGAATTGTGGATGAGAAATAAAGAAACGGGGGATGAATATGCTATGGTGGTATTTCAAGTCACAATAATCAATACAATATTTATTGCACTTAAGTGCAGCCGCCTATCTTAGATCTGATTCTTTCCTCGTCCTATCCTAAGACTCAACCTCTGGCCCGTGCCGCAGCTGCAAGTGCCTCCAAATCCAAACGATGCCAGCGTTTGTCTGCCATATAGACGTATATCAAGTGTCACAGTCCAACAACCACTCCTCGGAATATTCCTTGTATGGTAGAGTGCCGGCGTTGAGATATCGCAGCACCAAGTAGTCGATATTCCCTGGTTGACAGAAACGAAGTACGACACGGTTGGTGTGGGTCAAATGGTGGACTTCCAAGCCGAAAAGCAAATTGCCAAAATTCTGGACAATCTTCTGCAACCCATACTTGAATCGTGTATATCGAAGTCCAGGCACACAAGGCCCAGTCTCTTTTGTGTATAAGGGAAGTAATGGTTTATAAATATAGAATATTTAATAATATTTTAAGATCGTCTTTGGTGCTTCTGTGTTGACTGTTGGCCTCCTTCTGTCATCGCCGCAGCAATGCTGTTCCTTTGTAGCCATCATCATAGGTCTTGTGTCTCCAGACCTCGATGCTACAATTGAGGTGATTATGATATTGTTACCTCGGTTGCGCCACTGATACGCTCTGTGAATGAGCGCCACGCCTCCCAAAGGTTATCGTGTTCGGGCAATGCGGTTTCACAGTGTTCAACTCCTGAACACATCAGGCCATACATCGCGAGATATCATCTTTAGCCAATTCGCCCAATGGTGTTCAACTTAGACATCATGCTAACTAGTGTTAGCAACGGGGCCGGGTGACCCGCCATCGGTCCGGGTTCGGACCGGAAAAATGGTTTGGTTCAGTTCCAGCACCATCCAAAAACCCGACCCTTTGCGTCCTGGTGGGCCAAACCCAGACCCGTACCCGTCAACCCACGGGTTTTGCCAGGTTCGGCTAGACCTATCGGTTCCAATCTCCGGTTCTGTGTTTTGGGTTTTTCTATTTATGGTCGCATTTAGATACCCTACTGGTAATCGCAAAATATTGACTTTTGCACATCATTGACCTTACCGGATGAATCGGCAGCCTTTATAACTAAAAACAAGAGAGACACGCTCTTTGCCCCATCCTGAACATGATAGTCAACGGCGCGGCAATGATTTTTGGTCTTGCATCATGAGTAATCTAGATGGTGATTGGATGCAAACGATCATAAACGATGTATTGGTGGTATTCCAACCCAAAAGAGAAAGAAATACGCTCGCTGCCCGATGCTGAAAATCAGCGTCAACGGAGCGTCAACGATTTTTGACTCTGCAGGATGGTTAATCAAAGCGCGAGATAGCCACTAATGTCTATATATGGAGTTTTGACTGGTTGTATTCGCTAAGACATTTAGGATCACTGAGTTGCAGCATTGAAAATGAGTAAAGTTGTGATTGTCCAGGAGGCTGTCGCGGGACGACCTCTTGCTTATTAGCCTAGAAAGGCAGCCAAAACCTTGTTTATAGATCTCCATGATCATTTACCACCAAGATTACGCAAGATTCAACACCAAAAATCATAGTCGCTCTGTTGACGCTCATTGTCAAGATGGGGCAGGGAGAGTGTAGCATTCTCTTTTGCCTAAAAAGGCGGCCAATACAATGATTATAGATAACAATGGTTAATTCACATTTTAATAACCTGACTTACAGGACGAAAAATTGTTGACGCTCCGTTGACGCTCATTTTGCCACAGGTGTATCCGCAGTATGCAACCAGTTACTTTGGCATAGATTATCAAGTACAGAGTTTTGACAGTCGTTCTATCCGTTTCATGTATGTTATCATTATCACTACATTGTTCTTTAATTGTGCATATAAATATATCCTTTAAAATATACAGTAAAGTGTCCCTCCCGTTACCTTCAATCAATTCTCGTCCCCACCCTCAGATTCGCCCAAACGGGTGTTGTCGTCTACGAAATCAATGTCAGCGGTATTCCCACGCAGCAGATAGTGTACTTAGCAAATCTGGATTATAATCTTTCTCGCGCTTGCTTTCCTTGGCAAATGCATTATCATTGAAAAATTGAGTGTTTGCAAGTGGAGAATGCATATACACACACCTGGATGGCATACCTTCTATTTCATAATGTTCGTTTCCCTCAGCGTCACCTGTTGGCGCAGGTGGTGTTCCGGGCGGAGATGCCGCCGGTTCTGGAGGAGGTGCGGCGGTTCCTTTGCACCTCCAGCGGGTCTGCGTGTTCTTTGCTGTACCATTTTGCCATGGGAGGCAGCCGGCCGTGTGATTTTCGTAAACCATCGCCGGGTGTCTTTCCATCGCAGCCTTCACCTTCTGATGCCCAGGAAACTCAACTCCTGGATTCTTCTCTTCTTGGACTTCGGCGCGAGGTTTCTTAATTAGTTGTTGCCTTTCCTCTATTGCAGCGTGCGAAAACCTGCCTTTGGCCATTTTCGCAATATTCAAGGCAAGGCGCATGTCGGACTGTTCCAGCTGTACCCGACCTCCTCGCCTCGCCATAGTCGCAGCATCAGCAAAAAATATTTCCGTCCGGGCGGAATGGCTCTGTCAGAGTGGACGCGCTCCTTCAGAGGCGTCGGAGACACCCTGGTGGCGGATTACTCCGCGCCTGGCCTCAATACCACGCGTCACGTTGCATATCGCCCTCCGATCGCCGTTTCACCGTTTCTTCTTGCTCTGTCGGTCTCCTATTTTTAAACGAACGCTCTGGCGTTGTGGCCAACTGTGACCATACATCGGAATGGGTTCATTGGGTACCCGCTTGCATCGGGATTGCAATGCGATGGGTGACGCTGCGAAAATCTCTCCTCGCGTTCCTTCTACCTGCGCGCAAAATGCAATTCTCTCGTTACTAATTATATGGGATTGCAAGGCGATGGGTGACGCTGCAAAAATCTCTCCTCGCGTTCCTTCTACCTGCGCGCAAAATGCTATTCTCTCTTTACTAATTATACACATCATTCCAAGTCGCCAGATCTATGTGGCTATTGACAATCCATCGCTCGTTCAGTCCGTCTCATGTCTTAGTACTAGTAGCTATCTCTGGAATTACGTGCGCGCAGCCGACGGTGTTTCCCACGCTGAAAACTTGCAAAGCAACGGCTGCCGGTGCTTTTCTCACTTGTACAAGTTTCGAGACGGGATCCAAGTTACCCGAGTTTTCCGGTATTGTGGTGAGCGCCATGGCTAACCAGTACTCAACGAAAGCTCCATCCTCGTTTTGGAGTTTGATTTTGAATAGTCGTTGCAGTTGCCACGGGAGACGCCCATTCAGCGTGCCATAACACCTCCCCGGGCGTTGCATTACCCACACCCAGTC
>Ga0307512_10006653_pt1 | contig 11652 bp, 16 predicted proteins | sample 14_EM_MG_FD_200267 | JGI IMG/M metagenome (GOLD analysis project Ga0307512, IMG submission 200267) | Populus trichocarpa ectomycorrhiza microbial communities from riparian zone in the Pacific Northwest, United States - 14_EM | ecosystem: Host-associated > Plants > Roots > Unclassified | place... | reverse complement strand
CCCCATTTTCAAGCTTACACTACACCCTTTATGTACAAAAGCATTTGAAACGGTTCCTCGCTTTCGAATGCATTTCCATTCTCAGAACCCAACGCCTCCCAATTATAGAAAAGGCTTCTCTCCTCTCTCTCTCCATCTCTCTCTTTCTCGCTCTCGCTCGCATCGGAACCGCGACCACGTGGTGGCCGGGCGCACGCGACGATCGAGGCCGAACAGAAGGAAGGGACAAAAGAGTCAGAAAGAACGGAGTTCTATGGGCGTAACATGCGGTGTGTGCGACTGCGGCGGCGGCATATGGGGAAGCGATAGGAATAAGGTATAGGCTGCGACATGTATATCCCACATACATACATACATACACCGCATAATCGCACCGCAACTGTATATGAAGTATATTTCGGAACAGCCGTTTCAGGTTGCCCCCGTGTGTCAAGTTAGAAAGGGAGGAAGAGCGACCATCCATCTCCGCCCATATTCACACCGACTACATCCGGATTCAGCGAGGTCAAACACACAAGAGCTTTTTGAACAGTATTTTGAAAGTGACTATAAGTGCTACCGACTAACTCGTTTACTGTAAATGTTACATCGAGGATGAGGAAAAACAGAGTGCACAGCATAGATAGATAAACGATATACTTATCCCTGAACCAACTCTCTAAGCCAACTATAGATAAAAGCAACAAAAGGTATACCAGGGAATACACGAGCGGAGAAAGTACAACGTTCTGACGAGCAGGGAAAAGAGGAAAGCAGCATGCAGCAAGTGGGTCATACCCCCTCTCCAACCGACCCAAAGAAGATAGGCTGTTTTAGACAAAGAGTACCGACCAAGGGGAGGGGGGGGAGGCCGAGGGAAGACCGAAGGATTCATACAGGGTGTGTGTGTTCGACCTGATATTGTTGCCTTTTCACGTAGATAAATAAGTCAGATACAGAGAGCTAAACGTTTTGACACGAAACGAGCGGACGCGGCAACGAAAGCAGCAGACGGGACAACCGAAAGCACAAGGGATATATATGTCCTCGACTGCACTGTGAGGAGAGAGATGGGGAGAGAGTGTGAGGCAGGCGCGAAGGGAAAATCGCGAGGTTAGCTTATGCTGCTACCGCCTTGCGAACCGTCGGGATCGAATTTTTTCGCATCAGCTTGCCGGCCGGACCAAGGTCGGTCATTGGGACCGATTGCCATCCGGTGACCTCTGGAATGTCAGGGCGCCTCAACGATTGTTGAGATTGGAGATCTCCAGGAGAAGTCCTTCGGTACATCTCCTGAGGGGAGCCAGTGGCTGGGAGACCAGTCGACTGAAAGTATGGAGACTCCTTACGTGATGGAGGAGTGTTCATGCTTGCGATATCATTAAGGGGAGCGTTGGGGAGGCGAATTCCAGGTGACTCCATGGGCGGTGACTGAGAGTTCGGGTCCCGTGGAATCGGATAAGGCGCCACAGCTGGCGAGTTGTAGCCAGATTGAGGCGCTGAGCCTGAAGAATAGAGCGAAACTATCCTGAATGTCACTATATGCACTAAAGAGTGCGAGCACGGAGCCAAACTTACCAGAGTCGTCCCAGTCACTGGAACCACCGTTAGCAGAACTGGTGGAGGAAACAGAAAGACGACGAGAGATTGGTTCCATTTCTTCCTTCTTGATCGGCATCGACCCTGGAGGGAGAACCTTGGGACCCTTGGGGCTCGCGACCTTGCTCTGCTTTCGTGATTTGTTACCAGCGCGAAGTTCGTCGAAACGAAGAGGTCGGGGACGCAAGTGTGTCCTCTCGTACAGACCACACTTGTTGCAAACGATCTTCCCGGGTGTCAGAGTCGAGCGGCGCCATGAAGGAGGCTCGGTTGTGTGGCAGTTGTAACACCGCCTCCGCAGGTACTGAGTCTCCTTGGAAGCAGCGTCGTCGGTGTGCTGGATGGGAATTCCGTGGGGAATGGGATATCCAGCGACGAGAGGGAGCTGAGGGTTCTGTTGCGGGTGCATGTACGATTGTGAGAGAATAACGGGTGGGTGATCTTCGAGCTTGACGCCAGAACCTTCTGAATGGTCAAAGTCACGGTAGGTAGGGGCGGGTGAGGAGGAGATATGATATTGGTCTGGACGACCCATTTTGGGGTCTTGACAGAGGGAAAGGTGGGAACCGTCGATCGGCAAAGGCTCGGAGTAGAGGGAATCATTGCGGGGAGGGAATGAAGGATCGTGTTCGGGCCCTATGTAGATTTCCTCCCTGTCCTGTCGGACGTAGGGGAAGGTGTTGCGACGCATCATGGACGGGTCGTGTCGTTGGTGGGGATGGGGAGGGAGGGTAGCCTGAAGGTTGTGAGTAGCCCTGGGGACGTTAGCCCAGGAAGGGTACTGGCGACCATCCTGGTGATGGTCAATGTGAGGCATGTCTGGACGAACGGGGTTGGGGTCGTAGAGCTCCTGCATGAGGGAACCTCTCGAGTTGGGATAGGGAACCTGGTGTGGCTGCTGCCAGGGATGGTGAACAATTGAATCATCATGGGGGGCGTCGAAGATGTTTCTGATCGGTTCGAGGTCAAGAGAAGGTTTGAAGTGAGGAGGAGAGCTGTTGTAAGACATGTCGTTGGGAGAAGGAGTTCTGGGGGTGGAAGCGTTGGAGTATGAAGTGTAACGGTCGAACTGTAATGAATCCATCTAAGTTGAGGATGAGCACGGGTGGAAGTGTGTGCGGTCGAGGGACTTACAGAGGACTCGGGGGTTGGACGCGGTAGACGAGATAATAATTCCCTTCTTAATAGGTTTGTAACCTAGTCAGACGTTATGGCCGTGACCGTGACAGAGTAACAGCCGCTGACATTACGATAATGCTCAGGCTGTGCTTCCTCTTTTAGCCTAGCGCAGCCTTCTCCGAGACCCCAGAGACCCTGAACCATCTGCTTGGGTTCGTTTGTTTCGGACCTGACTTGTGAGATCTCGTCGCAGATCTTCAACTTGCCGTTAACCCCGTTCTTCCCTCTTATCCACCCACAATTATTTCCTCTCTCTCGCAAAAATTCACCGTATATACGCGTACATACACATACACATGGCAATCTGGGACTGCTCGCTCGATATCCCATCGCAACCATACGTACCGACGATGGAATACTTCCTGCTCTCTCTCTCAGCCGTGATACCAGCCAAGTCCGGTTCCGATCCCCTTTTGGTAATGTAGGCCCATCCAGCGAATGGACCCTCGTCATGCACGTTAATGAACAAACCTCACTATCACGTTTCGCATCTTCTTCCAATCCGGCCCTTGAATTTATTCCATCACCATTCTCCCCCTCGGATGAAGTTGTGACCCAACTTTGGTGCATTGCCTCCACCTTGCCCCGCTCAGCTTCATTGTCCCTCTCTCGCCCCACTCGATCCGATCGCTCTGCACGACGTGCTGGCATACCGGAAGTATCCCCCACAAGCACAGCGCTTGATTTGCTCCCAGAACATCTACGTACATTTCTTGATCACCGGAGTTACCTCGTTGTAACCTCCGGTCTATCGGCCACAGCTCTCTTCGCCGTCGAATGGGCAGTCCTGTATCGCTTTCGTAAACGAGTTCCACGGTCCCGGTTTATCTCAAACAATTCGTTCCATTCTTCGTTTCCACCATACCAGACGATACCCGCGAACGTGCTACCGAATGGCCAGGGGTCGAATCATAATCCCATAGCCACGAGTATCTATTACTCACCCTGCCCGCCCCAAACGGCCCACACACGGCCTCGCCTCGCCTCGCCTCGCCTCGCCTCCCTCCGCTCTCCTTTCAGAACGCAACCTGGAGTCCTATCGGATCGGAACCCGATCCAGCCTCGATCTTCGCCTGCAAAATCCCACCATTGCGCCATCTGAGGGCGCCACTCTCTCTCTCTCGAACGCGTTGTTGCCGTGTTTTAAAAAACTCTCCCGCCCCGGAATCCAGCATCCCTCAGGCCTCGGGATCGGTCATTAGTGCTTATATTCTGACATCTTTAGGAAAAATACAGTCTTTGAATGCACTCCTACCCGACGGCTTTGGCTCGCCGTGATGTCTTAATATATGAAGGGGCCGACTGGCGCATCACCTTCTCGACAAGACATTTGGTTGGGTGCAACTCCGAAGCTCAACGGCTACAGTTCATATTGCACGAGCGCTTTCGTAGCCGGAGTCAAACCTCGGCTAGAGAAACCACCCCGTGGGCGCTTTCATGCTCAGTACGCGCGGATTACTTGCTTTGTTCCCTTTTGCAGAGGTATGCATCTATTGTGGTACGTCTCAAGCGTAACTCTGCTTTAATTTCGTTCTCTATCTGCGGCCCCATGACCCGGAAAGTACACATCCCCAGACGAACGGACAACCGGCCTCTTGTGTCATGGAGACCACCTCATTAATCGAATACCTTCTTCTCTTTCTTTCTCACCCTACATCCGTGGTTTGCTGCTAGGCTATTGATTACGTTCGCTCACGTACCGACCTCGTTTCCGCATCGTTATCCGACGATACCCTGAAACACCTCCAGCGTAAAAATGCAAATTCGCCTACGGATATAGTGCGTTCTGTTGCACCTCCTCGAGCGCCTTATTCTAAGCTTCGGGGATCGTCCGTTCGTGCTGATCCCGCTATACCGCACGTAGCCGAGACATAGAGACCGACCTTGAGTTGCGGTCGAAACACAAGCGGCAAACACCATACTTCCCCTCCAGTCGGTGAAGGAAGTGGTCAAACTTCAAGGATGGATCAGACCCTTCAACTAAACGGTGCGGTACCATTGTGATTGTCCATATTCAACCCTGTGGCCAGAAAATTAAAACGCATCTTTTGCATCGCCTCTCATCATGATCAAATTCCGTAGGGCTGATTGCCCAGACTTCTCTCTCCCATACTCTCTTCTCCTATGGTGGCGCCTCTCCTCTCCCCTGTAATTGTATACCGCATTTGGTTGTGTATTCCCATGATGCTTCATTTTCGCAGTCGGTGGGGAGAGTATATCTGGGATGTTTGAAACATGATGACAAAAGGTTCTTTTGATTATGCCCTTCCCTCCCTGCGCCTCGTACTGCTTTAGATGGAACTTGCTTGGGGCTGAGTGAAACCTACAATGTAGACACTGTATCTGGAAAGACAATCTCTCTGGTTGAAGACCTGATGCGCCGGTATTAGGGTATCAAGTTGATCTTGAAACGCCAGCGGTGTTGTCTCATCTCCTTTATGATCTTCGATTTGCAGACGTCAGTAGACTTGCTTCCACCGACACGATTCTACTAGTTTTCACCCCAATCAGGAGGTAGTACCGACCCTACACATGGGCAGTTATTTCTGGTGGATAAGACTGATATGATTTCTTGAGGCCCGCGGTGCAGTTTACTAAATAGGCTAAGCCCCGACTTCTAAGTAGGTTCAATCAACGTTCGTTGTACCAATCTCCGAAGTGCCTCCTGTGGCGCCCCACTTTTACAAAGGGCAGCGAACTGAACATTGCGGCCGGAACACCTGGTCAACGGGGTTGACCACAAACGCATAGGCATGAACACTTTTATTTGTTTTGAGAAAACAAGGTGCTTCGCTTGTACGAGAGGATTGGAGTTCTCACCTAGAGATCCTAAGGGTGGGTGTAATGGCACTCAAGATCAGACGGCCGAGAGCAGTCTAGCGGGGTAGGAACGTTGATCCTTGCGTGCAATCCGTTGAATAATGGGGTGGTTGTTGGGAAATCCACGAGTTTGAATCGCACCATGTGAGCTCGCCTTTGAGACGTTTAACCACAGGGTTTCGGTGTCCTGATCCAACGTTATCGATGCAACACAATAAGTCATGAAAGGGACACGCAAAGCGGCCAATTCGCTTAGAGCCTCGTTCCTGGTTGTGCTGACGGCCACGGATAATCGAGCCCGGCAAGAAGGTTTCAGTGAATGGAGAGAAGGTTTCGCTGACATACCACATTGTCACGCCAATAGTCGGGCTGGAATACAGGGTCGGGTCCCGACCCGCTAGAAGAAATCCGGCAAAGTCTGTGCGTAACGTCACCTACGGCCAGATACCGGCACGCATGTGAAGGGACAACAGGATCCTCTAAGGTACGCAGCCCATGTGGGCAGTGGCAGATACATTCTTCGCCCCAGATGAAGATGACGAAAGTGCGTGCTGCCACGCTGCGTTACGGCACCCACGGGTATCGCCATTGACCCTGACCTCATCCTGCGCAATGGCATAAGAGTGTGACTCTGGCGAGGAGGGTAGGTCATGGGGCTGAGCCGCTCCTGTCCCTTCTGACGTTCCGAAGGCGCGCCAATCAGCATTGCATGGAGTACGCCGAGGATTGTCTGTTTTTCTGAGACTTTAAATGTCCTCTTTTACAAATGCGTTTCGGCAGTTCGAGTTTCAAGTCGGACGACTGAATGGGGTTCGCTGGCTTTTGAGTTTTGATCCCCCTTTACGATTACGAACGAGATTAGAGTCTGTGAGTGGACGGTGCGATGTATGAGCTCACCACTCTATTCTTTTGGTCTTAGAGACAAGAGCTCGATTGAGAGAATGGGTTAATGGCGATTTACCCGATGCGGGTGTGTTTTGGGGCCGTCAGAGGTGGGGGGCTGGGAAGTCACATCTACGATGCACCCAAGGAGCGAGAGGAGAGGAGTGGTGGTGGTGTTGGCAGTGGTCCACCCACGTGCGTACGCCTCTGCCCCTCGAATTAAGCACCCCAGTGGAGGAAATGTCAATTCAAAGAAGCTGTGGAACCCCATTCACACAGAAGTCACCTCGGGGTATTCTAGGGTGCCAACCGCAATATGACAGTGGCCGGCGTGCGGGATCCCTCATACCCTCGCTGTACTGGGGTGCCGTCGACTGGGAGACGGATTCCCACGCCGATTATGCAAGAGTGCTCCGCCATTCAGACACATAGGCAGGAGGTGGGTTGACGAGCGGAGATAGAAAACGGAGCAGTGTGTGCAGTCTACGGAGACCTGGTGCTGGAGTTGGTTATCTCTGAATCGAGGGTGTTGTTGGAGCATCTGAACAAGCACGTTGGGCTGTCAACCGGATGGCGGTAAAGCTTTACGTTCACAGTCACCAGTCGACAGAGTTCCTGAAAAACATTTCGGAAGAGAAGAAGTACGTCAGTGAGATACGAAAATATTGGGTTGTCTCGTCAAGCACGTTTAAAGCTAGGACCTCAGGTGACTTGTGGACGCGTGAGGCAGTATGCACAGGGACGAGTTATCAGGTAACCTTCCGTGAAGTGGCTGCCGCAGTCAAGGCGACGTCATGATCGCGGAATCCTGCTATAGCACGTGGCTGGTAACCGTACTGCTCTACTCTAACTTGCAACCAACAGCATGGGGTTGAAGTGCCTACTGGCCACCGTAGGCATCACCTTCATCCTCACCTTCTCCCTTGTCGCTGCCGAACCCGCCACTCTGCCCTTCACCGACTGCTTCAGTGGAGACGCCTCCCGTAAATTACAGGTTTCGACCGTATATGGCCAAACGCTCAGCGACCGATACCTCAATTTCACAATTATTGGAAGCACACCCATAGAGATAGTCTCTGCGAGCAACAACACCAATGAGCCCGTAGCGAGTGCGTGCCACTTTGATTCATTCATTTTCTTTTAATATGGAATGTCTGGGCCCGGTTTACTGATCTTGTGGTGCCTCCATAGCTACGCTCTTCACGACCACCGACCAACTCACATTCAACGTGTGGAACAACGGATCCTACTTCTGCGCTACACTCCGTCCACAGTCTCCCCTTCCCTCCCTCGACACGGATTCCGACGGCAGCTACTGCCCTCTAACGCCCGGTCCCTTTGCGTTCTCCACTGTTTCGAGGTTTCCACAGGCTTACGAACTCGCCACATTCAACACCCGTCTGCGGGTTTTAGACCCTGATCAAAATGAGATGCTATGTATGGACGTCCCGGTAACACCCCTCAAACCGAATCAAGAGTCCGTGTATGGCACTGCACGCGGGATACTATATGGTTCTGCTGCCATTGCTGCTGCCTATTGGCTCTTAGTGGGAGTCGCCAGGGTTGTTTCTGCGTGGGACAGAGGTCTGGCGAGTCCTGGTATCTGGAGAAGAGTCGAAAGCGCTGGGTTTATCTTCGCCAGTGCGTTGAGTGGAGAACGACTCGCGACGTCTCCAGCGTTGTTAAGGTTCTGCACCCCTTCTCTGAGGGATATCGTCTTTCATTCCCAGTGGTGCGCTTCCCTGGGAATGGTGGCAGTGCGTTGGCCCCAGTTCGTTTGTACGTAACTTGAGCGTCGCGATCCTGAGCTAGAGCTGACATAAGAAGCAGATCCGCTGCTGTCACAAACCGCTTGGTCAATGCTTTCCTACAGTGAGTACATGACACCCGACCGCGAGACTGAGAAAAATTCTCGTGCTCACACGCCTATAGACGTCACCATTACGGGTAACGACCCTGATGGCCATTACGACCCGCTGACGGTACAACCTTACGATCCCCCCAGCAACTTCGCGGACCAATTGAACGATAGTTCCTCACCCCTATTCATTGATGCCAATGCTCCCAACACGTTTTTCATGCTCCCTTCAGGCGTAACGACCGGAATCCCTGCGTTTGCGGCAACAGTTGGTATACCGACCACGAGGTTATTCAGTATCACTATGACCCTATTCTTGGGACTCTGTGCTGCAGCAGTCGTTCTTAGCGTCATCGTTTGGATAATTGATCAGCTCGCAACGTTTATCGGCGGAGCAGTGGGGTATGTGAGGACGACACCCTCTAGTTTCGGGACACGCAGCCCTCATTTTGGGTCTTCCGCCAAGGACCCCGCTGACAAAATCCAAAGTCCGGTACCTCAGGCCGATGAGAACCGGTCGCTCAATGGCCACACCATGTTGAAGAGGAGTCGATTCAAGAGCGCATCTAGATGGAGGAATATTTCGGCTGGATTTGGATCCTTCCACGGGAGCATTCTGCAAGGCAACCTCGTCCGATTATTGGTTCTCTTCCACTTTCCGGTCACCGTGGTGTCATGCTACCAAATGACGTTGACGAATGAGAGCCCTGCGGTGACCATCGCGTTGGCCGCTCTATCCTTCGTCTTCTTATCTGTCGCCCTCCCCGTCTTCCTCGTCTTCCGTCTCTACGTCACCAACACGAGCAAGCTCTACGACGAGACCTGGACTCTCCTTGCATTGGGTCCGTTGTATAATCACTACCGTCATGGATCACAACTTTTTGCGTGCCTGCTATTCGCGACAAACATCGCGTTTGCGCTCACGATAGGTTGTGGGCAGAAGAGCGGGACCGCACAGGCCATCATCATTCTTGTGATCGAAGTGATCTCCGCCCTTGGGACGAGCTTTTGGTTGCCATGGGGTCATGGGGCAAGCATGGGGTTGATAAGCTTCCTATTTTGCGTGGCCAGGATTGTTATCGCGGTTTTGATGGTGATACTTGCCCCTGTTGTAAGTCTACCTCTATTATACTCTTCGAGCTGAATCCCTGGCTTTCCCCCTTCTGGATTCCGCAGTTTGCTGACGCTCTTATGTTTTCATTTGTTAGGTTTCAATTGGTGCTGGGGCCGGACAATGGGTGGCATATGCGATCCTTATCATTTTGGGCCTCGTATACCTCGCTTTCGTTTTGATGCTCTTCGTCAAACTGATCGAGGCCGTTGTTCGTATCTTCGGCGGTGTCGGCTTTCATCGGACCAGGCACGTTGTTGATAGTGGGTTGTATGGGGCTTGTGGGCTGGCCGGTTGGTGTGGCTCTAGACCTCGGAGACGTCCCAGACGCCAGGGTCGGCACCGTCCAAGTGGTTCGGGGGGCTCGGGTCCTACATTGCGGCTTGGGTCCTCGCAAATGTCCCTCGGGAAACAAGGTCCTCAATCACTCCCCACCCCTTCGAGCTCCGCCCCACCTTCTGTCCTCAGGCCGGAGCATGCTCTGCAACCTTACCGTGAGGAGAGCGACGACGAAGATGGATACATTATGGGGGCATGGCACTCGTTTACGAAGCCTAGTTATTCAGCCGTCGACGATCAGGTACATGCAGGTCCGGCACCGCCCCCTCAGAAGTCCTCGGGCTTTATGAGGGTTGGTGGTGGCAGGGCCCATTTCGACACTCCGTACGCAATTCAATCGGATTCGAGGGCATCCCTTGATAGACAAAGTCCGGCATTGAATCCCCCGGTCACGCCTCCGCAGCCCGATTACAATCGTCCCCCGAGCTCATTCAGATCTGGCACAGCCTCGCCGAACATGAACACGCCTTCGGTGGGGATTTTACAGAATGGCGGGAACAACAACAGCCGTCCGGGGTCTAGTAGTAGTGGAGGCGGAGGGGGTAATCCGCTCCCTCCCGCAATTGGTCGAGCCGCGGGCCGGCAGAATCTCCCTCATGGTGCTATGCCACCTGCGCACTTCCGTATCCAATCACAATCTGCTATTGTTGTTAATCCGGGACTGACGGACCCCCCTCCCGGTCCATCCGGTTCCAACGGTTCAGGGAATGAAACCGGTATAAGCAACGCCCCTGGGAAAAGACCGTCTCCTATGAAGGCCCCTCCGATTCGGTATGGGTCCGACGATGATGGGTCGCTCGACTCGGGCTCTGTTTCACCGAAGAAAAAGCCATGGTATCGAACATTACGAAGCAAGGGATACAGTGACAGTAGCCCTCCGGCTGACGAGGAGGCTGGTCCGTCGACTGGTCCCAGTAGCGGCAAGTCGTTCGTTGTTGTGCGGAAGACCCAGGGCCAGGGGCAAGGTCATAGAAGTCGACCATCGACAGCCGGTGACGACGACGCCGTTCAGAAAAGGGGGTCGTTTGTCGTCTTACGTGGTCGGGATGATGATGGTCATGGTGGGGGTCCATCGTAGTAGGGGGAGGTACGCGACAGTTTTCTCTCTCCCCTTTTCTCTTTCTGCCTCTCTCAAGCTCTATCTTGCTCTCGATTTCTCCTCTCTTGCTTTTTTTCCATCATATCACCTAACCTACTTGGACGCTTGCTTACCATTGCTTCTTCATGACACTTGACTCTCTCACATCTTCCGTTTGTATATCTTGCTTTTCCCGCTGCATGTTCTTTTCCTTTCCACCTTCATTTACGCTTTCATGGACACACAGCCTCCTCATTCTCTCATGCACATCGGACGGTACAAACGCTGTATAATCGCTGAATGGCAATAAACTATGCCGGGTAATAAATATAAATCCGATATCGTACACTTGTAAGTAACCTATAAGGCAAACAACTTAAAGCACTGATCAGAGAGGTGTGATTACACACACTGCTACAAAGAGTCTGCTTCCATTTCCTCCCTGCCAGTTCCACCCAGCCAAAATACCCTCCAATCCGAGTGTCCTTTCCTCACCCACCCGTAGATCCCGCGTTCTGACATGAATTTAGCGGCCAGTTCCTCCGTGTCGTTGCTGTCGCAGGATGAAGCAGACATGTAACTCATCACGGAGTCTGTTCGGTGCAGATCTGTCTGATCTGGATGTACCGGTCTGTGCCAATGGCCGCCGAGGCATAGCGGCGCGGTTTCTCCACCCAGGATGTCCGAGACGGCGTGTGTGGGGATGGAGGCTACGACTTTTCCTTTACCCCTTCGAACCGTCAGTTGGTTAAGGTTAACCTCTTGAACTTCGATCCCATCTTCTCCGAAGGCGACGAGCTGCAAGAA
>Ga0307512_10006652_pt1 | contig 11653 bp, 7 predicted proteins | sample 14_EM_MG_FD_200267 | JGI IMG/M metagenome (GOLD analysis project Ga0307512, IMG submission 200267) | Populus trichocarpa ectomycorrhiza microbial communities from riparian zone in the Pacific Northwest, United States - 14_EM | ecosystem: Host-associated > Plants > Roots > Unclassified | place... | reverse complement strand
TATACAGGAAGGCCGTCGGGACAAAGGACGGAAGACTGCCCCGAGCCGGTGCTCGGGGACTCAGTCATGTCCGGACGCCACCTCCGGTCCGTCATCTCCGGACGCCCATTATTCTGACAGGGTTGTGCCGTCCGTCAAGCTGCTCATCGAACTTGGCACCTCAGCCTACTCCGCATGGTTCTGGTTCGCCGGCTCGACGTGCTCATGCACACGCCGTGCGGCTACGCCTTCTTCTTCATCCACGTGAGCTTGTACGGCTGGCTGCGCGTGCTGATGAAGATCGCCGTCGTGCTGTTGACGGTCACAGTCCTCTGTTCACTGCTGCGCACGGTCGTCGCAGCGAAATTGCCCAGCATGTGCCACGTGAGCGCTGCCTCGTGGCGCTCGACCGCCGGCCGGTGGTACGTGACTACCGCCGAGGACGCCGCGGCGAAGCCGGCGGAGGAGGAGGGCAAGGCTGCGGCGGAGCCGCAGGTGTCGCAGCCGCGGTGCGAGGCCCTGCGAGCCAGAGGTATCGCCGTTGCGGCCGGCAGCACGGTCGTCGGCGTCGGTTTCTGGGCCATGGTCGTTGAGCTGATGATCCACTGGAACCACATCAGCGGTATCTACATTATCAACACCGTTGGCCAGCTGATCCCGTTCCTGATCGGCGTCGGCAGTTTCCTGAGCTTCTTCTTGAACTGGGAGAAGCCCAGGCGGAAAGAGGAGTGAGCGTGGCGGTCCGTTTTCTCTTTTTTATGCGTTTGTATGATGGCGGTGGTGACGGACTGTGATGTGGTCCGACTCCGTGTTGCTCATCCGCCTTGTGTATGTATTTGCATGTGCCTGCCGTCCGCACGACAACTCATTCAGGGCGTGCTCGCTCGTACCCGTCTGCCTCTCTATGCGAAAGTCTCTAGTCGAGTCGTCCGTTTTTATTATTTTATCATCAATCGCGTGCGACCTAACTAAACCACGGCGATGTACACACTGACCGGTTCTTGTCCACTGTCCAAGCCTGACCCGACCTTGATCAATCCACAGGTGGCCCGTTGTAGCTCTCCGTTGCCCTCGGCCCAGTCCCAAAAGTGGTTGAGCGCACCAATGAAATTACAAAGGAAAGACAAAAGAAGTCGCCCCAGGCTCCCTACTCCTCTTGCGCAGGGGCCATGAAGGAGGGTGCGGGAGGAACAGCGGCTGTCCCTCAACCTCGGCGCCGAGCTCCTCGGCCTCCTGCCTCCACTCTTCTTCCTCCCTTTCGCTCCGCTCCCGGAGTTCCCTCTCTAACGTCTCACACTGCGCCCTCTTCTGATGGGCCTTCCAGTGGAGGTAGTTTCTGACGACATGCTCCCGCGTCTGAGCCCTGTACGGGCACCACCGGCGCTTGGCGGTGGGCTGGTTCCCCGTCCACCCTAGGCCAGTCGTCCCCGTTGCGGGCTGGGGCTGATCATGAGATCCAACTCGGCAGTGACCACCGTCGCATCGCGTCCGTTTCGGAAACACTTGGCTGTTCAAGCGGGATATCTCAGAAAAGTTGTGGGCTGAATCCCGGCAGTAAGTATAAGCCGCCGAGCTAGTAGTGGTCGGATGGGGACGGTAGCCGGTAGCTCCAAGAGGCTCGACTCTAGGTTCTACCAACTGAAAATGGGTCACTGTCTCACTGGTCAGTGCCAAAAAATCGACCGACCGCCAAGTGCTCGTGGTGCCCATCAGACCCTCCGACAGTTGTCTAGTTATAGCTCAGTTGGGGGTGGGCTAGTTTGCAGTCAGTTGGGAACGAGCGCAGCTGATTTGCAGTTGGTCTAGGTAAGATGAGGCGTTGTCCCCACTTCAACTGGGTGAACTGCCATGCCAATTCAGCACGGTGAACTGTTAGTCCGGCATAGAGGGGGAGTGAGTGGAGAAGAGTGGCAAGAAAGCGGCACTGTAACTATTATATATGAGTCAGCGAAAGTATGATAGCGAGCACACGAGCTTGCATGCAATGAGCTCTAATGCTAGTTCTGGGAGTGCGGCGATTGAGCCTCTTGATGCTCTCGAGCGCTTCGACACTGTCAATGCTCAGCGAATGGCGGCGATCTGTAATTATCGTGAAAAGAGTAGCTCTACCTCAGCGGGCATGGCGCTATTAGGCTCAAGTTTGGAAATTGTTGTTGCTGACGTGGTTCCATCCACCATCCGATCGCGGCCAGGCCATTATCTACGAATATCTCTCTCTACAGGCAATGAACCGTCGTCCTGGGGCTCGTCGATCTGTACAGGGTGCTGCATGTCATCCCCAAGCCAGAGGTCAGATCGACAAGCTTCAGATTCCGCCTCAGAAGCTCTTTCTGTGGGCTCGCTACCTATAAGTGCTGGCTCTTTTACTGCGCAACCCGTAGTTGCTGCATGGACTTTTGAGCAGTTGGATCCACTACTGCTTCGTTGATATACCTTCCTCAGCCTCGTGTTTAGCCCTAAGGTGAACAGCTGCAGCTCGAGAGTCAGATGAGACTAATACCGCTATGGATTCTCTTTGTTGGGACATATCACATGTGATTTCGCTCTCGAGAATCAGTTATCGTAGCTCCAAACCCATGAGGTTTTAGGCCTTTTTTTTGGTTGATAAATAGTCGTGGAAAGCCCATCACCAGCTGGATTAGACTCTCCAGATAGTATTACGTCCCTTGGGGTCTCCGTGATGGAGATAGTGTAATGTTGGTGGTCTCACGAGGGAAACTGTAGGTGTAGTTAACACGGGTGGGTTGGTGGTAGTGAGCGGCCAAGCCTGAAGCACTGGCAGTTCGCTCTGTTTCCCGAGTCGAGTTCACTACATAGTTGGTCCGGTTCTGCAGCGGTCTGGTTCGTTGCCCCCAACAGTTGGTTGATAGTACCACACCCGATCTGTTTCCAGTTCAAGCTTTTCTTTTTTTGTTTATCATTAATCGCATGCGACCTCTCTAGATATACACACCCGTCTACTGTCCAACCCCGACCTCATTGGTCCGCGGGCGGCTCGCTGTCACTCCTAACCATGTTTCTCTTCTACAGAAAACAATCCCTACTCCACCACCTCCTCTCTCCACTCCAATCAGACGCCTCACTCTGGACATCGTTCTCAGCTGCAACCGCGCCCACATCCGTGGGGTCTAGGAATTTCAGGATCGTCTGGCTGCGCCTCTCGATCTTCGGCGAAGAGGTCCCGGATTTCGAAGTGATTCCCGTTCCACCTCCGCCCACAGCATTTCTTGTTCCCATCCCGAGCTCTTGGAGGTCTGCACATACATAGCTCGGTCAGTGATTGGAGGAGCTGCGGAGGCATGCATGCATGTGTGCGACATGACGTAGTTCTGCTCTGCTGGTAGGGAAGGCGGCTGAGTGCGTATATGGCTCGACTCCTCATCACCCCGAAAGGTGGGGGGGGTTGTATCGACAATTCTCGGTGCCACTACGACAGAAGATTCAGTAGCCAGTCTTCACCGCGACAGAGTATCAGGTAGGAAAGCTCGTGTTCGGCGACGTTTCTCCAGACTGACATCGGCGGCAGCCCGACAAAACGAAAACGAAACGGAACGGAACGAACATACGGACGCAGCGATGAGTCGGCGGCATGGTGTGCTGGTGCGGTTCCTGCTGCTGTCGCTGGCCCTGTCGGTCGTGCGCACCAGCGGCCAGACCACGGAGGCGGTGGCGGAGGAGGACGCGGAGTGCGTCGGCATCGAGGGCAACAGCGACATGTACGGGCTCGGGATCCGGGTGGGCGTGTACCTGCAGTCGCTCACGCTGGCGCTGGCCACGATCCTCGAGCAGCCGTCGTACCGCGGGATCGTGTTCGCGACGGTGTCGTTTCAGGTGTCGATGCTGGTCGGGGTGGTGTACATTACGATGACAGACGACGCGCTGGAGGCGGCCGAGGCGGCGATCATCGCCGTGTTCACGATGTGCTCGTCGGCGAACACATCGCCGAAGCTGCTCGATGGCGACCGCCCGCCGGCGCTGCACCGCAGCCGCGACCTGCTGAGGCTGCTCGGCGACAGCGGCCCGCCGCGGTGGAGCCAGGCGTGGGTTGTGCCGTTCGTCAAGTCGTTCGTCGACCTCGGCACCTACGGCTACTCCGTCTGGTTTTGGTTCGCCGGCCTCGACGTGCTCGCGCACACGCCGTGCACCGGCTACACCTTCTTCTTCGCCCGCGTGAGCTTGTACGGCTGGCTGCGCGTGTTGATGAAGATCGCCGTCGTGCTGCTGATGACCTTGAAGCTCTGTCTGCTGCTGGGCATGTTCGACGTGGTGAAATTGCCCGACTCGTGGCACGCAACCACCGCCAAGGACGACGCGACCGGGCTGGACCTGCCGGTGCCGCAGTTGCGGCGCTCGCTCTGGCTCGCCGGTAGAGTCGTCAGCGCGATCCTCGGCGTCGGCTTCTGGGTCCTGGTCGTCGAGCTGATGATCCACTGGAACCACATCAGCGGCATCTACACTATCAACACCGTTGGCCAGTTGATCCCATTCCTGACCGGCGTCGGCAGTTTCCTGAGCTTCCTCCTGGACTGGGAGCCGCCCGAGCCGGAAACGGGGTGGCCAAGCCCGGGCATTTTCATATTACCTATGTTACGTCGGGCGAATAGTAACGTTTGCACGACAACCCATACATAGCGTATTATTCTCCCAGATCCGCCTGCCCCAATACGAGAGCCTTCAGTCGAGCTGCCCGTTAGGGTGTGGGACATGACTTTTCTTGTCTTTCCTTTGTTGTTTTTTGGTTTGTTTCCTTTGCTGTTTCCTTATTCTGCGATTGTTTGAGACAGGCCAGGGCGGATGGCAGGAGAAGCAGCAACGACAGTGGGACGTGTGCACATCGCCATGATATGTACATCTTTATACCCGGGCGCATACGATTAATGAATGAGCAAAAGAAATGAGGTTGGTCATAGGAATCAACTCGGCAGCGAGCACCGCCACGTTGCGGCCGTTTCTGACACAGCCGCAGTTCCGACCAGCCGCAGCCGTCTCCACAGCCGCGGGCAGACTATATAGCAGATAGTGCTTTCCACTCTATGTATCATGGACTCGCCTGAGCAACAGCCTTCATACTCGCGCGAGCGCCACCCCCGGCGAACCCCCGTCGCAGCGGTCGCGGCCGGTGCATACATTCTACATGGGTGAATGTCCATCCGTTCCCGCCGAGGAGCGCTCGCTGCCAGCGGGGATCTGCAACGAGAGCGAATGACGTCCTCTTCCCATCCTGTGACCTCTGCTGGGCGGCGAGACAGCTATAAAAGTGCGAGGATATCAGCTACCTACTCTAGCTAGTTTCGCGGTCGATAGCACGCACACATATAGCTGCGCCCGCCAATCCAGACGCGGCGCGATGATGCTGCGCTCGGAGTGTCTGCTGCTCTGGATCCGCTGTTTCTTTCGGTTCAGCCACTGCTGGGGATCCGTCGATCGGGGGACGAGACGAACGACGACGGGGCTGTTCGGGTTCACCCTCTACTCCCTCAAGATATTCTTCAATCTCTCCCGATGCCGCGACGAACAGACGGAATCGAATGGAACAGGAAAAAGAAAAGTTGCATGCGGTGCGGAGCTGGAAGAACGGGCCAAGCGGCCGCGACAATCTCTGGCGGGCTTCGAAGGGTGGCCGACGAGACGACAGCGACATCTCCGATGTGTCACGCCCTCTCCTCTCCCCTGCACATTTCTCTCTTTCTGCTTGCATCATGCTAAGTAGGCAGGGACTCCAACCAGTTACGCCGCTATGTAGCACGCAGCACCTAGTTGCATAGCACCATGTGCGTATCCGCGTGGACCGTCAACGAGGGCAGTTGCAGTTGCAGTTGCAGTTGCGGTTGCGGGCTGTTTCTTTCGCCTGCCCTGGAGGAGTGGAGGAGTGGAGTGCGCCCTACCGTTCCGTATCTCTCTATCTCGCTATCTATCTATCTACGTGAATCTAACTAACCATTGCGAACTACGTCAGTGCCCGACGACGCTCTCCTCTCCTCTCCGCAAAACCTTGGCATCGACCGTATGGTAGAGCCTGGTCCGTATTTAGGCACAGCCTGCTTTTGGACGGCGACATCTCGACATCGGACTTCTTATCGCGCCTGGACAGCGGCGGGGCTGCGCTGCACGGATCGGTATCGTGGAAGCGGCTGCCTCTCAGAGATCTGCGCGGCCTGGATCCGCTCGCAGACACTGTGCGTATCGTCACGCCGCCCTGCGCGGATCGTCACGCCTCCTGCGCGGCACATGGATGCGTGCACTCTGCTCCTGCCTCCGGCCGCCTAGCGTACAAAGGCAGCCCTCCCAGCCACTCGCCGCCGCTGCCCGCCGCCCGCCGTCGGCTTGTGACAGCTGCAGCAGCCGCTGCGGAACACCCACCGTGGCGATATGTATCTCAGCCGCCTGCCCTCCCTCCGTCCGAAGTGGCTGATGTGCTGCTCTTCCGGCTCCATCTCGACGCGCAGAACCGCGGTGGAGAGCCAGACACGACCCGTCGATCAGTGGCCGAGCTTCTCGCACGCCCCGATCGGTAGGGTCAGTGCGGGCACAGAGGGCGGGCGCTCATTGGCAAACTCTGGCGGAGTGCGATCGATGTTGTGTTTGAGGGCCACGCCTCCATTCGTTCGTTGTCGATCACGAGCCTGGCACTTGCTCCCCGAGTTTGTTTTTGCTTTCTTTTCTTCCACCGCTTTCGTCGAGGATCTTCTTTACTTTCTTTACTTTCTTTCTTTCTTTCTTTCTTTCTTTCTTTCTTTCTTTCTTTCTTTCTTTCTTTTTTTCCTTCTTTCTTTCTTTCTTTCTTTCTGTCTTTCTTTCTTCTCCGCCGCGTTGGCGCAACTGACGGGACTGCCTGCCCGACTGGCCTGGCCGACTGCTCCCACACCGTGTTGAAACCTGAAACCCGACAGACTCGCGATTTCCCTCGTGTGCGAGTGCAGATATGCAGGGAGAGCGTGCGATTGGGCGGGAACAGCACACCAGGTAGGGGAGCCAGGGTGGAGAAGGCGAGCGTGCATTCTGTGTTTTTTCTTCTTCCTCGTCCTCTCCCGCTTCCTGCTCGTTTTCTTTTGCACTGCGCAGCGGACGCGCTGACCGGAAAGCGTACAAAGTTGAGAGCGGGGGAGAAACGGCGAGAAGCTGCATACGGCAAGTGTGAATCACGGTCCGAATGCTGTCGGACAGCATCACGAATCGCAGCTCGAATCGCAGCCAGAGCAGATCCCGTTCGTCGCTGACGTGGTCGCGTCCAGGCCCCGTGCGATGTGACCACCCTTCTCCGCCTCCGAATAGGAATGTCCACACCGCCCGGCCATTCGCAGAGGCTGCCCCTCCGCCATCCGCCAACGCCCATCACATCCGCCCATCCTCCATCCGCATCGATCCCCCGCTGCTGCTCGCCCTAGTCCGCGACGGAAAGCGGTACTTTTACTCTCGCCAGTTACATATCTACGCAGCTCCATACCGTCGACTGCTGCCCCCCCTCCTCGGTTTTTTCTTTTCCGGTCCCCCTCCCCTGCAGCACACATGTAGACGAACCTGCGGAGTCCAATTGCAGCGCCGCATGTCGGGAGAAAGCGGTACTGCACATGTCTGGCACGTATGTAGACACCGCGGGTGGGCCAGCAGCGCAGGCGGACGGAGCAGCGAGCGAACGTTTGAACGGGCGCGAGTGGAGACACACGCACAAGGGCGGTACAGCTGTCCGTCCGTCCGTCGTCCGGTGAGTGAGCGGAGCTTATATCTATGCCCGGGGGACCCGGTTCGAGGGCGCAAATCGCACGGCGGCGCGGAAACCACGTCGACTGGCTGGCCATCAGCAGCCAGAGGGCCTGCAGCTCCGCCCGATGTGTTTAAACGGCGCCGTGGCCGCCCACCCTCCGTTGTCGATGGCTGCTGCGGAGGGGGTGCCATTTTGTATTTTTATATTCCGCCGGAAGGCTCCTTTTCGTCGTTTCTCTTCGTTCCTTCTTTCGCGCCGTTGCTGCTGTCGTCGAGACGGCGCCGGAGAGAGTGCGTGTTCGGGACGGCCAGAGACGGCGCCGGACGGGGCAGAGCGTGAGCACCGCCGCGGATCGGTCGGACGGTCGTCGGTGGCTCCCCAGAACAACGGGCGAGATCGAACGCGGCAGTGAGGAAAGTGCGGTTTGTGGCGCCCCGTTATTCACATACCGTCGGGGAAAAAGAAACAAGAAAAGAAAAGAAAAAAGAGAGAGACAGAGAGAGAGCGCGCGCGCGAGCTCGTGGACTGTTTGTTCCCCTCCGCTTTCGGACTGGCCGTCCGCCCAACGTCTGCCCTATCTTCCCCGTTGATATCGCCTATAATATATCACCCTCCCACCGCCAGCTCCCCACTCCACCACGCCTCCGCTCCAGCTGCTTTCTGCCCGCAACGACACCAGCACCCGTGCCACGCTAGAGTCCCATGCTGCGCTGCGAGCTGCGCTGTTAGTCCTGGTAGCGCTGCTGCAGTGTGCAACGCTCCACCGTCCACCCCCAGCAGAGAAAGAGACCGAGAGCGCGAAAAGAAAAAAAAAGGCCGGTGCCCCGGGCTGCCGTATGCCCGTTTTATACTGCCTGACTCCCCTCCCGACGCTCGTCCTCCACTACTACGACACTGCCCCCATCACCGGCAGCGTGCGAAACAACTGTCCCCCAAACACCTCGGACAACATGCTGGACGCCTTCTTCGCCGGCCGTCGGAGGCCGGCCTGCGCGCCGCCGCCCTCCGTCGCGGGCGCGCCTACCGTCTCGCCCTACACGTCCGAAGAGCTGATCGGCATGTACACCGCGCGCTCGCCCGTGGCGCCCCCGCCCGACGGCGTCTACGTCCCCAGCAACCGGTCGTCGTACTCGCCCGGCGAGGCCAGGAAGAGTCTGCTCGCGTACATGGACGCCGACAGCTACGCGTACAGCGACGCCGGCGCCAGGAGCAGGCCGGTCTCCGTCGTGGTCGCGAAGGGCGCTGCTCCGCCCTCCAGAGACGCGCTAGCCGCGCCCGCCGCCGCCTCGGACTCCGCCGCGTCCACCACCACCGCCACCAATGGAGCCTCGGACCGCCTCCCGGATGCCAGGACCCCGCGCTCGGCCGCCGCGCAGCAGCACCAGCACCAGCACCAGGGCTTCCTGGCCTCGGTCTGGGCGTTAGGTAGATATCTATCCGTGGCCACCGCGTCGTCCGCTCGGGAGGTTGTTAACGATGTCGTCACGATGGCTGCAGGATTCAAAAGGGAAAAACGGAGCTATGCTGCGTCCGTCGGGTCGTCCGCAAACATGGACGATTTCGTCGGGAGCGAAGAGGGGGAATCGGTGACGGAGGAGGAGGGGGACTCCGAAGAGGAAGATGAGGATTCGCCGTACCGCCCCGATACCATCGACAAGGGCAAGAGCAGGGAGATCCTCGCCGGATACCAGCCTGGCGGGCCGTCGGGCCGGGAGCTGGCGCGCGGTCCGACGCCATCGCCTCCGTCCACCGCAACCGAGACCGTCGTCGCGGACCACCGACCAGAGTCGGAGACCGAGACCGAGACCGTGGTGCCGGCCGTCGCATCGGAGGTCGAGGCGATGCCGAGCGCGGACAGGCGTCCCATGCTGGAGCGCCATCAGTCCAGGTCCCAAACCGAGCTGCGGCCCAGCCACGAGGAAGCCACCGTCGCTCCTCGGAGATCCCCCAGTCTGGCGGACCTCAAGGACGTCCGACAGGATGACATCAGGGAAATGCTCCGCGAATCCGTTACCGCCGCCGAAGCCGCCGCCGCGGCACCAGGACCCGTGCTCGTGACGGAACTGCCCGCGCCGGAGCCGGTCGACGCCGAGGAGCCAACCCCCGAGCCCGCCCCCTTCGAGATCCTCGCGAGGGAGGAGGATGCCGTCCCGGAAACGCCGCCCAAGTCGCCCCTCCGGAACCGCAGCGCCTCGGGCTCGCCGAGCAGCTCTCACCACGAATTCGCGCCGCCCGAGGTCGCCCAGGCGGTGGAGCCCGTCGAAGAGGAGGAGGAAGGTAAGGTCGAGGCGGAGAAGAAAACGGCAGACGAGGAGAAGGAGGAGATGCCTGCGGCTGCTGCCGAGGCGGCCGAAGAGGCACACAAGGAGAGGACCGTGTCAAACCTGAAGGAATATTCCCAGGCGCTGTCGAGCATGCTACTCAATCCTGCAGCTCACAGCACCGTCGTTGAGGCTCCCGAGACCGCCACCGCCGAAATCGGTTCCAGCTCAGCTCCCGCGATCTCCGCCGAGGCGCTCGTCGAAGCCCCCAAGCCTGCTTCCATCGACGTCACCGACACCGCCGCTCCCACCGACGCCACCGACACCGCCGCTCCCACCGACGCCACCGACGCCGCCGCTCCCATCGACGCCACCGACACCGCCGCTCCCGAAGGCCGCCAGTTCCCCGCCGCCGAGTTCGCCGACACCCTCGTCTCGAGTCCGCTGCTCCCGATCGCCGAGGCGAAGGAGGAGAAGCGCGAGCCAGTCAAGGTCGAGGAGTCCCCCCGCAAGATCTCCGCCGACAGCAAGGTCTCCGCTTTTACGGAGGCTGGCGCCGTGCGCACCGCAACTCCCGAGACGAAGACGGAGGAGAAGCCTGTGGAAAAGGCCGAGGAGAAGCCCGTGGAAAAGGCCGAGGAGAAAGCCGAGAAGGCGGCCTCCATCACCAACGCTCCCGGCGGACTCGAGCGCCGCAAGTCGAACGCATTCCGGCGAGACACGCTCCAGCGCTCGCTGAGCATGTTCCGAAAGAAGGACAAGAACAAGTCGAAAGACTCGAACGAACTCCCGGCTGCAACCTCCTCGGCTACAACCTCAGCGGTGGAATTGACTCCTCCGCCGACGCCCCCCCACACCGACGAACAGGGCGATAAGGGCAGCACGCCGACGCCTGCGGAGCGGGTAAAGCCCGCGTCGAGGATGTCCATGTTCTCGACCGTCAAGGCGCTCAAGGAAAAGGCTGCCAAAGAGTCATCTGCGGCCAAAAATGCCGACGGCGATTCCGCCGCCGCGGCGCCCTCCGGCACCCCTGCAAGCCCAGAAAAGCCGGAACTCAAGAAGCGGTCGTCCTTTATCAGCATCGCGGAGTCCTTCCGCTCGCAACGCCCTTCCACCTCGGCTGGCATGCTCACGACGACGAAGGAGGGAGAGGACGAGCCCAAGACGCCGCAGCGCCGTTCCACGTTCCGCCCCTTCAGCTCGTCGGGGGACAAGCCGAAATTGCGAGCCAAGACCTGGTTCGGCGGCGAGAAGAAGCCCAAGGTCAATGACAAGGGCGAGCTCGTGGACCCCAACGCGACCAAGGACGACGGCGACGCGCCGGCCTCGCCGGAAAATGCCTCCTCGATCGCGCTCTCGTTCACAGCGTCAACCAGGGAGGCTTCCACTCCCGCGACCCCCGTCCCCGAAACGCCGACCAAGGAGTCCAAGCCAAAGTTCTTCAGAAGCCCCAGCATCAAGCGAGCGTCGACCTTCGGCCTGGCGAACCGCAGCCTCAGTTCGAGCGCAGTGTCAATGGGCACCACGGACACCGCCGCCACGGACGCGACGGGAGCCACGGCCACGGATTCGCCGACGAAGAGCAAGGGCGCGGCGCGGATGAAGGGACTGGTCCGGTCTGGCACGCTCATGGGCATGAGCAAGAGGAAGGACAAGGGCAAAGGCAAGGATTCTGCTGCGGAGTAATCCGTCGGGGCGGCCCAGCAGGAGT
>Ga0307512_10006651_pt1 | contig 11653 bp, 11 predicted proteins | sample 14_EM_MG_FD_200267 | JGI IMG/M metagenome (GOLD analysis project Ga0307512, IMG submission 200267) | Populus trichocarpa ectomycorrhiza microbial communities from riparian zone in the Pacific Northwest, United States - 14_EM | ecosystem: Host-associated > Plants > Roots > Unclassified | place... | reverse complement strand
GGCTTTCTTCATGCATCGGTTATGGTGCTCCTTAAACGTTAGATGCGCGTCCATCCAGACGCCCAGCCAACGTGTCGCCTGTGCGTTGAATCGTATGGACCCGCTCCCGACTCTTATCTTTGCTGTCTTGCTTTCAAGTTTGTTGTATGCAGCATGTTGTATAGTATCCAGCGCACAAAATCGCATGTGTATCATAGTACTCTAGTCAACACGTACGTCCATAGGATCTCATAGTGCCACGCGTCAAATATGCTATGAATTACCGTCCCAAAAACAGCTTCTCTATGAGTTACGCGTCGCGTTTGGTCATTTTTCCCGGTGTGGCCCTGAAAGGCAGCGAGCTATGGTGGGATCTGAAGGAAGTGGAACAGCGACATGACCTCCAACTCCTCTGGAACAATCCAGTAAGGTCCGTCGTGGATGCACTACAAACTACTCCAACAGGTGCACTCATATGAGCGTCAGGGCTCATGCCGGCACTGGTAGCCCTTGACACATGACACCAGTGCTTTGCAGCAAGGCTAGCCAGTACCTGTAAAGGATTCACATTGAAAGAACTCTACGACTACCCTACCTCCGGTGCTCCGGAATACAGAGTCATCAAAAGGGGGCAGTTGACAGATATTATATACGGGCCTGAGGCCGAAGAGCAGCCTGCAGTGAAAACGGTTATATTGGGCGACGACATTGCAGCTAAGAGAGAAGCAACATGGTGGGTGAGGGAAAAAGAGGCAAAAGTAGGTGCAGGGGTATGGATGTGGTGGACGGACGGATTTCGAACCCATGATGGGAAAGTGGCAGCCGCAGTTGTATGCAAACATAGAGATGGCTGGAAGTCTCTCTGCAGCCACCTAGGCACTGGACGAATGGAGGTCTACAATGCAGAGCTGTGGGCGATTGAACTCTCACTGAGGGAGTTGGTCAAGAAAATAAATGGACTGCGGGTAGATAGAGTGACGAATGTGGCAATCTTGAGCGATTCGCAGGTGGCCATCTGTGGAATAGAGCACCAGGAGCCTGGGCTAGGGCAGCCACTAGCTAGATGTATTAACCGCAATGCGAGGACTCTTCAGAAACAAGTTATCAAAACTGAGATCCACTGTGTCCCAGGACACACTTGCATCCCCGTGAATGAGGAAGCTGATCGCCAAGCAAACCTAGCATGAGAAGGCCACAGAGCTGGCACGGTTCAAGAACGAGTATACACCTTGGTGGTGAATAGAACAAGACGAATCTCTGAAACAAGTTCGGCGGCCAAGCCACAGTGGATGGCGGACAAGTGCAGCAAGCACTTCGGCTGCAGACTGAAGGGCAAGGCTGGTGGCAAACGACCTGTTTCTATGGCTAGTGTGAAGTCATTGCCAGCCAGGTTCTACCAACTAAAGTGTGGGCATTCACCAGTCATCGGCAAAAGTGCAAATCGACTATAGGCTGCGTTACGCGTACACGCGCACACGCGCAGCTCATAGCAAGCTTCCAGTGGACCCCTGCGCGACGCGCAGCCTATAGTCATCTATAGTCGATTCATAGAGATGTGCGCGTGGGCATATGGACCTATATATGATTGGTGGCAGGAGATAGACCTATACCTGTCCTTGCTGCCTGGAGTCTTCACGGTTATACCGGTCACACTATTGCTGCGATTCCGCTTTACAGCCCACTGGCGCTTCAGAGCCTGCTTGAGAGCTTGCTTAAAAGCCTGCTTGATAGCCTGCTTGGGAGCCTGCTCAAAAGAGCCGCGCTTGACAAACCCGCGCTTCAGGAGGAGTAGAGTTTTCCACTGGAAGCTTTTCGCCTTATGAAAACTCTGAGTTTGTGGAAGCTTCGGCCAATAGAAGGCTTTAGGTCTGTTAGAGCTTTGACATTGACGTAGCCAACGTACTTGACTAAGTGCTTTCGGTACCATCACCATCACCATCACCATCACCGTCACCATCACCATCACCATCATGACCATCAGCCCAGGACTGAATACGCACACATACGCCCAAAATCGACGGAAACTGGCTGCAGATTCCGCTGTGAAAACTGAGTCGGAGACCTGCTCTCCCCGAGATCCAATTGTCTACCATTCCTGCAGAATCTAAGGCTACAATTGTCAACCATGAGGCATCGTGAGATCTTGTCATGGTGGCTACGCTAAAGATTAGGTTCAGACTATCATTTCGACCGACGTCATGATTTCGGCCAACATACGCCGCCTGCCGCCACCTGCCACACGCCACACGCCACACGCCACACGCCACACGCCACACGCCGCCCGCCAAACACTGCCCGCCATACGCCACCAGCCTCACGCCTCCTGGTGCCTGGCGTCTGCAACTCAGCAAGTCTCTAGATTGAGCATGCAGGAGCATACATGGGAGAATATAGTCAAGTGAGATTGGGAGTGTCTTCTCTCTTGAGAGTGTACTTGGGAGCGTAGAGCCAAGTATGCTGGGAGTGTACCATCGAGTGCAATTGGGAGCGTCCTTGAGAGGATGCTCAGAAGTCTACTTGAGAGCGACTCGGAGGTGTGCTTGGGAGTATAGTCGGAGTGTACTTGGGAGCGTCTTGAGAGCTTACTTGAGAGCGTAAGTCAAGCAGGCTGGGAGTGTGCCATCAAGTGTAATTGGGAGTGTATTTGAGAGCCTGCTTGGAAGTATGTTTGAGAGCGTCGTGAGAGCTTACTTGGGAGCTTAGAGTCAACAGGCTGGAGTGTGCCATGGAGTGCAATTGGAAGTGAATTTGAGAGCGTGCTCGGGAGTATGTTTGAGAGCGTCTTGAGAGCTTACTTGGGAGTGTGCCATCGAGTGCAACTGGGAGCGTCCTTGAGAGCATGCCCGGGAGTGTACTTGAGAACGTACTTGGAGGTGTACTTGGGAGTGTAGTTGGAGTGTACTTGGGAGCGTCTTGAGAGCTGACTTGGGAGCGTAAGTCAAGCAGGCTGGGAGTGAGCCATCCAGTGCAATTGGGAGTGTATTTGAGAGCGTGCTCGGGAGTATGTTTGAGAGCGTCTTGTGAGCTTACTTGGGAGCGTAGAGTCAAGCAGGCTAGGAGTGTCATCAAGTGCGATCGGGAGTGTACTGAGAGCGTGCTCGGGAGTGTGCTTGAGAGCGTCTTCAGAGCTTACTTGGGAGCGTACAGGCAAGCAGGCTGGGAGTGTGCCATCGAGAGCAATTGGGAGCGTACAGTCAAGCAGGCTGGGAGTGTGCAATCGAGTACATCTGGCAGCTTGCTTTCAAGTTTGTTGAATGCAGTGTGATGTATAGTATCCAGCGCACAAAATTGCATGTGTATCATAGTAATCTAGTCAACACGTAGGTCCATTGGACCTCATAGTGCCACGCGTCAAATATGCTATGGATTACCGTCCCAAAAACAGCTTCTCTATGAGTTACGCGTCGCGTAAGGTTGTTTTTCCCGGTGGTGGGCACCTACTTAAAACGATTCGGTCACTGAGAGGACGACAAATGCTGGTGGTGCGAAGGGATCGTGGCCCAGATGCGGGAGCACCTCTTCCGCCTCTGCAGCCGGTGGAAAGACCAGCAGAAAGTACTCTGGAAAGTGGTGGGGAAGGAAACGGAATGGAAAGCGGGCAGATGCCGACACGTGCAGATCTCTGAGCAGTTTTCCATAGAGCAGTGGGATCAAGCGGTGATGGACTTCCTGGCAACTACTGAAGTTGGGAAGTTCCCGCCCAAGTGAGTGGTGAGCGCTGCAGAGCGCAGGGATGGCAGGGAAGGCGGTCTCTCTCCGTTCTTTTTCTTTCGCCTTGGAAGTGTGGTTAACCTGTCAATTCATTCATTCATTCTTTCTTTCTTTCTTTTATCAGTGGGGACGAAGGGTAACGGGTGGGAGCTCTGCCACCTAACCGGCTCGCCCGAAGGCGGAGGTGCTTTAGATTCTGTCATACTCTAGTTAGAGTGAATACAGTATGAATAAAACAAACAAACAAACAAAACAATAGTTTTTACAGGTCATATTAGCGTTCCACTTCACCTGTCTTCGCAACACTGGCAACAGCTATAGATTCATGTCATCTTCTCGTAGACTCTTAACTCTAGCGGAATGAGAAGATGTCACCGTCAATGTTTCTTACAGTGCTCTTAGCTCTCCACTGCATTACAGTGGCGAGTCATGAGGCAGGTAGTGCTGGAGAAGGGCATAAATACCGTATTGATTTCAATAAAGAGATAGCTCCTAATTAGGTTAGCGAAGAATGCATTTCCTATTTATTAGCCGCTAACGCAAAATGGAAATTTGGAAAACCTACTGTGGAGTACAAACTGGCTGGTATCAACAAAGGTCCGTTCTTCTGGTGTTGCGAAATTTCATATCTCGCAAGAACGCCAGCTGATACGATGCGATGCGGTCGACGTACCTGTGCCTTAGCTGACCAATAGAGTAGAAGAGCTCTAGAAGTGTGACTAGAGTCACTCAGCCTGCCGGACTACTTTTGGCGACTTTTCCGCCTACCAAAGCCTGCAGATAAGCTGCAGATCGCCAGCTATACCAGAACTTGACTGGTCGGAAAAGCTGCAAGAAAGTTGTCTGGCAATGGGGCTGAACGACTCTGCTGAGTGATTTCCCACAGCCTCGGCCTCCTTGCTAATCGATGGCCGTGCAATTGATGTTGCAAATGGGGGAAATGCTCCTAGAGCCAATCTGATCGGTTACCTCCTTGGGAATGTTATAGAAATCATTCATTTACGAATATCTACGATGGTGGAGAAATTTTGCGTCGCGAACGCGTTATCTTGTCTGGATGTCCACATATTTTGGCGTATCGGCGGCAGATGCTGGTAAGCCATCCAAGCTGTGCGAGCTGAATTGATTGATCAGTATTATGTATGTGTAAGAACAGGGTTTCAGCGTGCGTATGTACACAATCATTTAAACAGATCATCAAGAGAGCTATGTTCCACTGCGGCTCCCAACGTCCGGACGAAGTGCGCCCCAATGAGTAAGCCTTACATACAATACTGTTAACTACTTAAGCCGACTGGAGCCTCAGCTGTTGACTTGCTGGTGCCATCGTGTCTAATACAGTCCCAGACATCAATAATCTGTCACTTTTACAATATGCCCTCAGCATTGCCGAAATTGACACACGCACCACTACTCTGATTGTCCGCTAGCGGAAACGACAGTATGAAGAAGTACGGTTCGGAGCTTTTCCAGTGGAATGCGAGTAGCACGTATAGAGCGGCCATTGTGTAGGCGGGCATGTGTTTTATTAGTAGAAGCATATTATATAGACTCTCTTGTCGCCCTGGCTATGGCGAACATCCCTATTATCGTCTCGATCTTCACTCTTCACTCTTCACCTACACATTGCTCTCACTCTACTTAACCACAAATACAAACATCGCGGTTCTAGCGATACTGAACACACCCTCCAGAATTAACTACTATCGATGCTTTGTTTCCCCAGTGTGCGGGTTGTTAAGACACTAGCATAAACCCTAGAGTGATGGGCGTGAGTCAGTTCATGGGAGGTAAGGCTCGCCCGAGCTTGAGCCAACTCGGTGAGCTTGAGCCTACGCTCGAGCTCTGAATTCGGATTGTAATTATCTCCAAATGCCAATAGTTTTCTAGATGCTCAGCAAGCTTGCGGCCAAAATAATCTTTGGGATATGTCAATTACGATTGAGCCGCTGGATATCTGGAGCCTGGGCCTCCAAATTTGTCACTATCCACGACTTCCCGAGCCCTCAAACCCGGAATAACTGACTATAACCTCATGATAGTCAAATTCCGAACTCCGGAGGCAAACAGCCCGAGCTGATTCGATTTTTTTTCGACAGTTCGGGTTACAAAGCTCGAGCTCTTGACTCGAGCCATCTTAGCTCACGCTCGTCACTAAGTGTAGCGTCAGAAGTTGATTGGGCAATAGTTGTGATTGCCAGTGGACTCTAGCCTCCTCGACACACGACGGGAGGTTTCGTGAATCTCCTGTGCTCTGGTAGCAAGTGGTACTGTTATTCTGTCTATGCATGTTTTCTGCGGGGGATCACGAATGAAATCTACTGACTATCCGCGATTTACTGCTACCGTGAGCAACGGGAAATAGCCCAGGCTGGACTCTGGAACCTTCCGGTGTGGGATGATCACTGCACTCCTTGAGATACTACTCCCGGATTCATCGACTCACGCTGGGAGCAAAAGTCGGACGGTTGGTGTGTTTGCGCATGAGATGGAATTTGAAACGGCGAACCAGAAAGAGAAGGTGAGTGCAATGGAGAATTCAAAGCGGCGATGCTGGAAACCTAAGGCAAGGCGGGGTAGTCAAAAAACTCGAAGCCGCGGAGAGAAATGTCGGATAAACGAAGGGGGGGAATGTAAGAGTTAGGGATGAAAGACTGGGATGGCACTGGGTTTTCGAAGGATCTAGGATGGAAACCCGAGTGGAGGTTATCTCAGTGGTCGACAGCATTAATTTACAAGTTAAGCCATGTAAGACAACCCAATCTGTCGCCAACCCGGCGCCAAGCTTCTCCTCTCCGTTGAAGTCGTTGGGCGCTGGCGACTACACTGTTTTTCGGATCCCATGGGATTGTTCTCGGCCCGCGTAATTGCCGTAAGACACAATTGGCGTGTTCCCACACCGGGTATCAACTATGTTATTGCTGCTATCTGAAATGCATAAATACCTTGACTCTCTTCGTGGTGTCGACTCGAACATCTGGTCCCTTGCCCTTAATATAGCGGATACAACATGCATCTCAATTCTTCCATTCGCTTTTCTGCCTTTTCCTCGTTCTCTGCCGCTGCGAACCCTCTAAACACAAACAATTAGAAGCTTCTAGTTGATCTTCCCGTAAGCTGTCCCGGGGGTAGAGAATAAAAGCCCATTCACCACGGGCTTTGTTAACAATATGCAGTTATCACACCCATCTGCGAAGAATACAATATCCGACTGACCCGGAGACCATGCCTGAGCGGAAACCAGAGCGGCACGGGAACCGGTTTGTACGCCAAACCTGCAGCCATGTGAAGAAACGGCCGAGGGCGCTACTAAATGCTGCAGTGAATGTTGCTTTAGCAGTGATGATGGGAAGACTACGTTTGCTACGACACCCAAGTGGTGTGGGAAATGTATACCTCATTCCCCGACGACTATACGAACAAAGATAAGCGAGATTTGACCTTCAGATTGCACGCCCGGTCCAAGATCGCTGAAACCTTATCTCCACAGGCTTTACCTATCTTAACTTACCAAGGATTTAAATTAAACCCTGCACTGAGAACATTGAGATTCTGGAGAAGTGCAAGTGCACCTTTATGCACCATTGTCGAGTTATGTGTGTGATGACAACTCATTTTTGGACAATCCGGAAGAACTCAAAGTACTCGTAACTGGTGTACGGTTTGGATGAGCCTGATCCCTCCTTATCATTGGTCTGAGTGTGGTGTCGCGTTTAGTGGCGGCAAAACATGATTGGCTACATTTCAATCCGCAATCATTCGCTGCAAGTCAGCCTCAACTCGCCTTGCTGGCTCACCCCGCTATTAACGCCCAAGTGTACAGATCATCTCTCAGACTGCCCGACAGCGATATCAACGACGAAACAGCTTAAGTGAAAGCGAAGCGAGGCCAACGATATCAACGTTAGCACCGGCTAGCCAGACGATACCAGTCGGAAGTCGAACCATCCACGGCGAACCCTTTTTCATCATACGGATAATTTCTCACCTCGATAGCACTTCCGGGAGAAGCTGAAACGTGTCGGCGGCCTTAGATCGACAGTGCCAGACGACAGACGACAGACGACAGACACGCTCAAGATGTAAGGACACAAATGTTGAGAGGCTGAATGAAGAATGAATGGAGAAACTGATTTCACTCGACAGGTCCGGCGACAGGTTAACTCTAGCTTTGGACGAGTTCCAGCGGAATTTATCCCCTGACCAAAAGAAAGATTTCGACTTGATCGCCAGCAGCACCCCGACTGCAAAGGACGTTGTCACATTCACGCAAGAAATCGACCAGAAGAACTCGTGGCGCAAAAGTCGAATTATGGCGAATCGTATGAGCGGCGTTCTACAATCTGTTCAACAGTATTGTGCGATCATCGACACTTTTATTCAGTCGAATCCGGGGATCGCAGCGCTGGTATGGGGCAGCATTAAGTTTGTCATCTTGGTATGTACTTGCCATTGGAATATCCTCTAGAACTTCACTAATGCCATCTAGATAGCTTCAAATTTCTCAGACTATTTCACGAAGCTTTCGGAGCGCTTTGCACAGTTGGGTGCTTACTGTCCTAGATTGCAAGAGTATAAAAAGCTGTTTCAGGGTTCCGTGAGGTTTCGAGATGCGCTTTCGAACTTCTATGCTATCATCGTTATATTTTGTACCAAAGCATTAGCGCCAGTACAAGAAAAAGGTACGCATTACCAAATTCGAATACTTGCTTCGCGGCACCGTCCTGATATTCTCATTCTACAACAGGCATCAAGCGGTTTGCAAAGTCTGCATGGAAATCATTCAAGGGTGACTTTGGACTGTTAGAGGAGAATTTGAGTGCAGCGAAAGATGAAATCGACGAGGAAATTCGACTGGCTTCCGAACAGGAAGCACATCATAGCCGTGAACTGCAACGGATAGAATTCAAGGAGAACCAGATACACCGCTCGCTACATTTACTAGAAATTCAAGAAAGCCAACTTCATCGCTCGAAACAACTGGTCGAGGCCAATGAGAATCAATTATTCCGCTCGCAGCAAATGATTGCTTTGGCAGAAGCCAAAGTACTTCAAGTCCAAAAAGTCGTCAAGGAAGAGGGTAATTATATACATATGATCTAACATCAATTATGCGTTTATATGTAATGGTTAGGCTAGCGCTAACAACACCGCAGAACGTTATAGAATTCGTTTACATCAAATGGTGTATATTTATGATTATACATGGAGCCTACGCAGGACAAGGGGGATACGTTGTCAGGATACTGGATTGTGGTTCTTTGAACGGCCAGAGTTCAAGGAATGGTCGGCCGGAGAGTTGCCTAGCTGCCTCTGGTGTAATGGAATCCGTACGTCCGACTCCATCGCCTAGGTTAGTGGTGAATATTTGGCTAACTAGCTCTGGTCAAAAGCTGGTTGTGGAAAAACCATCCTCACGTATGACAGTTGATGTCCCTAAATTGACCATTGAAAGATCTCTGCTAACAGACAAACCACAGAGGACATGTGATTGACCATTTAAAAATGACGCTATCCGATGATAATGACATTGTTTACTACTTTTTTGACTTCTCTCGGAAGGAATCATTATCAGCAGTGACTTTTTTGCGGAGCACGTTGTACCAATTAATTCGAAGCGAAACTCTTTCTCCAGACATCCAACGACTCCTTGAAACAACATTTGGTCCACAAGGCAACAGAGAACCAGACGCTAGCGAGCTGGAGACGCTCATTATCAAGCTGTGTGGTAAACTGGGCAATGTCTTCTTCATTATCGATGGCATTGATGAAGTGGAACAGAACGATCGCCGGGTAGTTCAGCGCTTTTTGAAAAATATCGGGCAAAGTCGCCTAGGCGTCCAGTTTTTCGTTGCTGGTCAACCTGAAGTAGATATGGCAGCGGTTTTTGGAAACGCTCGTGCAGTTTGTCTCCGACCTCATGACTTGCAAACGGATATCAAAACCTTTATCGATTCTCAGGTTGAAAAGGAGTATTCTGTAGTTCTTTCTGTTTGCAAGCCAGATCTGATCAAAACTATCAAACAAGTTTTAGCGACAAAAGCGCAAGGGATGTAAGTTCAAAATATTCGCTTACCTTGGCCTTTATGTGCAATATTCTGACACGAAAGCTAATAACTTGCGGAATGAAGGTTCCTCTGGGTTGACTTACAAATCAAGGCGATCTGTGATACTTGCGAGGAAGACCGTACGCCCCATAGAATTCCGAAATTGCTTCAAGATCTTCCACACGGCATCACTGAGATCTACTCTCGAGCTTTACAAAAGTTACTCCACGGAGATGACGAGAGAGCCAAAATGGCAAAGAAGATATTTCAATGCATCAGTTGTGCAAGACGGCCAATGACTATCAGTGAGTTGGAAGAAGCGGCTACGATTGTTACAAGGCAAAAAATGTGGAAAGAACCTTCGATTAAGCTTCGTTTGTCAACACTGAGCAAGATATGCGGCAATCTTATTACATTCGATGAGTTTGACAGCGTGATCTCCCTTGCACATCATACTGTCCATCTTTTCCTGCAGTCCTGCTTCAACATACCGTCGATAGCCAGTTTTCATTTCCAGCCCTGGGAAGCTGATCATTATCTGGGTGAAATATGCATCACATATCTCAACTTCGCAGATTTCGAAAAATCACTCACAACTGCCAGCGACACAAGAAACCTTCAATATATGAGCCGTCATCCAGTAGGCTTGGTTGCACACATTCTGCCAGGATTGAAGAAAATCCCTGTTGGATTACTGAACTGGAGCGAACGCCTACGGCATCCCTTGGGCTTGAATATCGAGGATAATCTAAGAGCTACGATGAGTTCAAAACGCTTAGCTATCGATCCTCGGTTTCAACTCCTAGAATACTGCAGGGTCAATTGGTACCATCATTGTCTTTATTACACTCCTGATAATAAATGGCCCTTCTCCGCTCTTCAGAAGCTCGTGCTCGAAAGGCAGCTGCCTTTCAATTGGCGACCTTGGGATCCCCCGGACGATTTGGACCCATTTCCTCTCTGGGCTATGTTTAACTGGGCTGTGCGTCAGGCTCATAGTCCGATTTTACAGATTTGGAGAGGAAATGTATCCGACAGTGATGCTGCGGGCTCCTGGAGGCAGCTATGGTCACATGATGGAGAACGGTTGCTCTTGACGGCTTGTACTACGGCAAACCAGGAGCTGATAAATATACTCCTCGCAAACCGGATTACGGTGACAGATTTTGGGTATTCTTCCATACGTTTTAAGGAGTTATTATCTGCCGCAGCCGTAGAGGCTGCTTCCTTAGGACAGGTAAATGTTGTCGAGCGACTGCTCGAAGAGGACGTTAACGTCAACAATGCTCCTACTGGATCTGAGAAAACTGCACTTCGAGCTGCCGCAGGAGGCGGTCATCTGGCCGTTGTTGAGCGACTATTACGTCATGGAGTTGAGGTCAATAGTTTAAACGACAACGAGAGAACGGCACTCCAGGCAGCAGCAGGAGGCGGTCATCTGGCCGTGGTCGAGCGACTACTCCAAGAGAAAGCTGAAGTCAACGCTGCTGCTAGTTATAGTAATGGCAGAACGGCACTCCAGGCTGCGGCAGAGGGCGGTCACCTAGCTGTGGTTGAACGACTACTCCAAGAGCAAGCCGAAGTCAACGCTGCTGCTACTGGATGGGATGGCAGAACGGCACTCCAGGCAGCGGCAGGAGGCGGTCATCTGGCCGTGGTCGAGCGACTACTCCAAGAGCAAGCCGAAGTCAACGCTGCTGCTAGTGATAGTAACGGCAGAACGGCACTCCAGGCAGCGGCAGGAGGCGGTCATCTGGCCGTGGTCGAGCGACTACTCCAAGAGAAAGCCAAAGTCAATGCTACTGCTAGTTATAATTATGGCAGAACGGCACTCCAGGCTGCGGCAAAGGGCGGTCATCTGGCCGTGGTCGAGCGACTACTCCAAGAGAAAGCCGAAGTCAACGCTGCTGCTAGTA
>Ga0307512_10006650_pt1 | contig 11655 bp, 11 predicted proteins | sample 14_EM_MG_FD_200267 | JGI IMG/M metagenome (GOLD analysis project Ga0307512, IMG submission 200267) | Populus trichocarpa ectomycorrhiza microbial communities from riparian zone in the Pacific Northwest, United States - 14_EM | ecosystem: Host-associated > Plants > Roots > Unclassified | place... | reverse complement strand
AATCTTTCTCACGATCTCTCATTCGCAATAATGGCATCGGAAGGACACAGAATCGTCGTGCTCATATCCGGCTCCGGTAGGCCGAACGCACAGTAAGACTTACTACCCTTCTAATCCAAATAGACACCAGGAACAAATCTTCAAGCCCTGATTGATGCCCAAGGCACCCCGTCACTCCCGAACGTCGATATAGTCCTCGTTCTTTCGAATCGAAAGGCGGCGTACGGCCTCACCCGAGCTCAAAATGCGGATCCCCCCATACCGACTCAGGTGTTGGCTCTACAACCCTACCTCAAAGCCAACCCAGGCAAGACGAGAGATGATTACGATTACGAGGTTTCCAAGATCGTGTTAACTGCGTCCCCGGATCTCGTCGTTCTGGCGGGCTGGATGCACGTTTTAGGTGATGCCTTCTTGAAGGAGGTTGAGAGGGAGAACGTTCCGGTCATCAACCTTCATCCTGCTCTCCCCGGTGCGTTTGATGGGGTGAACTCTATTCAGCGAGCCTTCGACGCCTTTGGGCGAGGCGAGATCGAGCATTCTGGCGTGATGGTCCACAAGGTCATCAGAGAGATTGATCGTGGAGAGCCGGTACTGGTGAGGACGGTTGAGATCAGGAAGGAAGATACGCTAGAAGACTTCGAACAAAGGGTTCATCAGACAGAGTGGGCAGTGATCGTAGAAGCGACAAAAATCGTCCTCGAGTCGCGCAGGTAGGTCTTACCGTTTCATGGGGGGTTGGATTGTTCTGACGTCAACCTAGCAACAAAAATCCTCTGGCATAGATCGTGCATCCAATAGATCGAAAACTATGATAATAACGCACATAATTTCGCCTCCAATACAGGATCACACCGCGACATGATGTGTAGTGTGGTTACTCTACTTTCGCTCTGAAATCTAAACCATTGCGATCACTGCGAGGTCACGGTACATCACACTCTGGCTTTCAATCCTCGCTCCAAGGATTCATCAACCAGAGTTCTGGTTGCCATGAGGCCTTCGAAATGTGGTAGATCTGGACAAGCAATATGTTCCTTAGTACCATTGCACCTTGGCCGACCTCCCATCGACGATCGTAGTCCGTATTGAATCTCCCAGGATCCTATATCTCAGTCAATCAGTGGCGTCTACGGGTAAGAATTGTTGTTGACCGTTCACCTCGATAAATTTCTGGATTTGCTTGGCAACACGATGCGCGAGTCCCTCTTTCGTCAGCGGCCGACCCTGCTTCAATGCATAGATCATTTCGACCTTGTAAAGGCTCAGTATTAGCCGCCGCTATAAGAACTGGAGGATGATTCCTTTGCTTTACTTTAAAGTTACGGGGTTCGTATCCCGGGAACTGCCGGATAAAGTCGGAAGAGCATCCAAGAAGCAGAAATCCAGACTCACCCTGAGTCTGAGCGTGAAGCGATTGGAAGTAGCTGTTGGAGAATCCCTCCCTTCCAGGTCATCACATCGCTTCTCCAACGCATCTGCCAGAGGAATCCCACGCTTGCCGCGGAATACGAAGGGGATGGTATCGTGGACGAGAAATTGTTCCCCTCGGTTGGCGTTTATGGGGAACGGAATCAGCTGGTATTGGGGAGGGAGAGGGGGTATGTTGAGGTCGAACGGGTCGGATCGTTGGACGATAGGCGATTCAGGTGGTGACGGGGGTTTAGGCGATGGGGAAGGAGTTGATATGAAACTATCGTCGAATAATTCCGGAGCCAGTTTCAATTTTTCGGGGTCATCGCGCGGAGATAGAGGTGGGAGAGGGTTATCAGTCATCAGTGCCTTAAAGTACCTTCGTAGTCCCTTCGCGGAAGGTCGATTCACGGGATTCGTGTCCCAACAATGAACGATGATGTTCCAAATCTCATCCGTTGTGACATCCGTCGATGGACGCTTTGGCCGTTCACCAGCGAGTGTTTTCCTGATCACCAGCGGATCTCTAAGTCCGGGATAAGGGACACCGTGAGATGTTACCTACACTCGATGGGTGAGAGGATGAAAGTGGAATACACGATGGGGTTACCTCGTAAATGACCATCCCCGTTGCGTAGATATCAGCCTGCTTTGACTTGGGTATAGATTCCGCGGTCGTCGCCAAAAGCTCCGGGGCCATCCAAGCGTACGTTCCCTCACCCCGGTGCGCAGAGAAAGAAAATCCCGGGATCTTCACACCGACGGCGGTGACACTTGCAAGACCGAAATCCGCAAGCCGAGCGGCGTGGTTTGAATCGACCAAAATGTTGTCCTGATGATTTCCAAAGTCAGCGAGCGGGCGATGAAGAAGAATGTATTCTCATACCCCTTTCAGGTCACCATGGACTACGCCGTTCTTGTGGATAAACTCAAGACCAGTGGCCACGTCCAGGAGCTAAAGGTCCCGTTTAGAGTAAGCAACTAGGGCGTTCGACACTTTGCACGAGTTCTCACCAATTTTGTCCCGAGATCCGGACGCTCCCTTGCAAAGGAACGAATGTTCCCGAACGCCATCCATTGAGTAATCAAGGACGGAAATCGTGGGGTGGCAGTCACGCCGATAAACGGAACGATGTTAGGGTGGTTCAGAGTTGCCCAGATGATGACCTCTTTGCAAAGGACCTATAGCCAACGGTCAACAGCCTGAACCCCACAGTCTGTGTCACTTACTCTCATGATTTTCTCAGACGTGATGGACTGATTAAACGTGATACACTTGACCGCGACTTCCTCGCCGGTATACGTTCCCTTCCGAACTTCACTGAAACCACCTCGCGCCGCAATATTTTCGGAATATTCAACTTTGCCTTGGATCAACAGCTTCGTGGGCAGTACCCGCCAGTATGTGCACAAACGTTGAACCTTGTGTCTCAGATTATTCCGCAGAGCATCCGGAATCTGTTCTTCTAAGACCTACGGACGTAAGAAAGACGTTAAGGATGACAAGCAATGCTTACCCCGTACAGGAAATCTGCCAGTTTGAGAACCCTCTCGTCCTCGGCTTTCTTCAGATTCTTCAACTCTTTTTCGGATTGGAGGAATTCAGCGAGCAGAGTGGAGAACTTTGGGCAATTTGGATCTAGCGACATCATGTGGTACAAGATCGGGTTGTCCAGGACTACCTGGCCCGAAGGTCGGGATGAACGTGAGTACTTCCTAAGGCCCAGAAGCATGATCGCTTGATTTGCAAGGAATCTACTGAGAGGACGGAGCGAGATGTCTGGTCAAGACGCAGTAACCCTGGGTTATCTGTAGGATGTTCGACACATACGCGCTCCGCGTTGAGTACACGATGTCCTCGCTGACTATGTGGTTCGAATACGGATAACGCCGCACTGACGAGCCCAATGTAATAATCGATTAATACAGAGACGGGCCGGTTTGAATTGTACAACGTGTAGACATTGAGGCAACAGACGCACAATGTACCCCGTCCCCCGATTTCATGAATGCCCAACGACACGCGAGACACCTCAGGGCGCGTTACATGCGTGCCTCCAAACCAGTTAGAACAAACTCTGAATGTCAAACCGAGCGCGAACTCACCTTGCGCTCATGTGGTATCGCTTAAATTCCGGGTTACCACCAAAGTAAACCTTCGTCCCAGTGAGCTGCAAACAAATTTCACAATAATCCCATTTCCTCCTCGTCGGTACGCGTTGTGGCTGTGTAGAAAACCCTCCAGCGGCTTCATCGTACCCAAGTTGTTCGCGATCAATGCGCATTATTTTGGAGGTCAACGCGTGCGGGCCGTGATCGTTGATAAGTTGAGCGTCTGAGAGAGCTGAGTGATGGGTTTTACGGCTCCGCGTCTTGCCAAGGACCTTTGATTTAATTTCTTCGTATTCTTGATTCTCGGAAATGATATGGTTAAGCTTCACAAGACTAATTCAGCCGTCAATGTTGCTGCGAGGGTGGATGTACCCACCAGCCCTTGAAAGTCGAAGTGACTCTCGTACCTGGGGTCTCCACAAAGACAGACAAACCGGACGTCCTTGAGTGCTTCAGTCGCGGAGCTCAGAGTAGTATCTTGGGGCAACTCGAGAACTTCGAGCAGAGTTAGAGTGAGCACGACGATGCTGCGCTTGGCGGGGGTAGAGGATTCAATTGACCGCGAGCCAGGGGAGGATCGATGACATTTCGCTCCGTGGAATCCGGCATCCTTGAAGTGGTGCACACTTCCACACGCTGTGCATTGAAAAACAACCGCGCAATGGTCCAAAAATTCTGCTTCTGGGCGGTTCTGAATGTCTGCGGGAAAGAGATTGGCGTGTTCGGAATGAAATCGTTCAATGAGACATTTGTGCGTCACGTCGTCCGCTAAAATGTTGATTACGGACGGCACACGTTACATTTCGACAGGTGCGACGAACCGACCGCCATCCTTACATATGTACTGAGGCTGGATATATGTGCTCTGGTGTGTGAGGGCGAGAGTCGCGTCGTGGATCAAACGGAGTTAAGCCCTTCGGCGCTTGTAGCTTCCTATTCCAGCCACCTTGCCCTGTGAATGCAAGGAAACCGTTCTCCATAGTGACCTGTCTGAGTGATATCGCGGAATATGCGAACAGGTTCACCACAGACCTCCCTCTTTGTTCTGTGGGAGAGAGAACTCGTTCCGCTCTTCGGATGAAAAACGAGGGCTCATCCGGATCAACGGTTACTTGGTCCTGTTTTCCACGTCAATAAACGTACTCCTTCAGATATCCTTATCAAAAATCACCGTGTCCGCCACCTCGAAATTCGCTTCCGTGAGGAGGAGATTGCAACTGTTCGATTATCGATTATCGCGCGGCTTCCATTGTTCCTGGAATAGTTGTGCCCTCGGCTCTCTTTTTCAATCTCTAAATCGCGTGAGAACGCCTTTGTGGGTAAAAAAAACCGCGTTTGGCGTATCCTGCTGTGCGCCATGTGGCTTACAGAGGGACGACCCGTGGTCTTTCAATATCTTGAAGGACTCCCATCGATAATCGCGACGCATTATTCCCATAACGAAACAGTGTAAAGGTGCGTTCACCCCTTGTGTCGATGGAAACGAACGAGATATCACTGATCACTATGCGATGTAGGGCGTCCTCCGTGTCGTAAATGGGATGTGAAAACAAAAGGGAAAATTTTCGTCAGGGGGAACTGATGCATCACTGTATCGGTACGGCATCGTCGCAGTGGATTGGTTGGTGATGCTGGACGTGGAGTCCTGTTTTTCGATATTCGGGCGTTTTGGGGTTGCAACGTCAGCCCCCGTCTGTGGGCCTACATTCCATTCCAAATGATATAAAAGGTCCAGGATTTTTTTCTGCGAGAGACCGCCCCCCTCCTTGATTTGCTTCCGTCGACGCTTTACTTCACACGTGCCTTACTCCGGATGTTTATCCCTGTTACCGTGTCTGTGTCTCGTCACCTGGAGCTCCGCACGACTGGTTATACTTATAGGGTCACCGTTCGCGGATGCGGAAGCTCTGGCCCGTTTCCCGTGTAGCTGATAGGCTCGTTTCAACATGAGCCTGACGTTTTCGTTTCGTACGTTGAATGCTTGCGATCCCATTTCATACTTGGGGGTGTTTGAATTTAAACGAGAAGATTGTCCTACTCAACAAGGTGCGACCTAAAACGAAAACCAAGTGAAGTACGAAGGCATCCTGATGCTTGAATAAATAATAGAAATACAAGTCCGTTCTCATCTACAATGTATCTACAGCCCCGGTACGGTGGGGCGGACCTCGACGAAAGTAGGAGGGAAGGCTTCAGAGCCGTACAGGAGGAACAGGACGACTGGAACGAATTTGGTAAGTAACTAATCGCATCCATTGATAAGGAAAATCATCTCACCCAAGCTCAGCACATCTTTTCTCGACCACTGCTCTCGAGACACCCTGAACAAATGGCTGACCCTCTCTAGGTGGTGCCGTTCCAAATCCCTCCTTGCCTTCTCCGTCCCGTTCTTCTTCGAGTTTTGCTCGTCGCCCGTCCTCCGTCTAGACGCGCCCGCTGATCGGCGGAGCCCTGACCCTTGGTTTACAACTGCAAGCTTCCTCTCAAGCTCGTCCGCGACTGCAAGATTCGATCGAGATCAGTTTCCCATGTTGAATGGGAATGAAGAGAAGAAATACTCACGTCTTGAGAGTACGGCCGCCGTTGTATCATCCTCATTCGATTCAGCTCCGGCCGGGGTGGGAGTTGGCGCTACTGGGCGGATCACCCTCAGCAGGCCTTCTAGGTATTTCTCCACATCCCGGGAACGCCTTCCCTTTCCGGCCTCGGTGTCCCGGAGTGGCTGTTGCCAGATTGACAAATTAGTGAAATGACGAAAGAAAACGCAGTAAAAAGCCACTTACTGATCGTTTAAGGTCTTCTTTTACGAATTTGTTAATGGTGGCGAGAGCCATCTCGGGTACTAACCCCCCGGAGGGTTGTCCGTTATAGGTGTTGTACAGGGTATCAAGTTCGGCTCGGAACCTGGCGAGAGCCTGGTCCCAGCCGTCCGACCTCGAGTCGGCCTTCTTCGCTGACTTGATGGGGTCGTATCTTCGCACCTCCCTCCCGGGTTGTCTAGTCCGTTTGGGACCGGACGATGACGCGACGGGTGCGGGAAGAGAGATTTCCGGTGGAGTGACATCCTACGGAATTGCGTAATTGAATGCCGCTAACGACGATGACGGACCTACTTACTGTGATTGGGTGGAATGGGGGCGTGTCGAGGCGGAGGGAGTCGGATTGCGGGTATTTACCCCACACTATGTCGGATAATGAGTAAGCGGGTCGGATGAAATGACCGAGAGGAGTTAACTCACGTTCTTCGTAGGATGGGATGTAAGGTGAGGATGGATGGACCGCAGGTAGAGAGGGGCTCTCTGCCGCGGTGAGGGAACCAAAACCCAGGTCATCCAGGTTATGGACGACCTGAGGTTGGGCGGAGTGGGCGGAGGAGGTAATAGGCACGTTGTGCGATTCAGGGGAGAGGGTCTCGACTAATCACAACAAGTAAGTAACTGAAGCTTAGTCGATGATAGGAAGACCTTACATCCGTGCGGGGGGGCCGGTATAGGCGGTGGGGTAGGGTAGCGGGTGGAGGGGTGGGGAGGGGTTGTCCCTGCTTGTTGCGAGGACTCGGCCACGCCCTGGTAAAACGGGGAGTTGTATCCTGCGATCGACAAGTGAGTCTCTGGATGACGCCCACTAGGATGTACAACACAACTTACCCTCATTCGGTATTGCCCCTTGAGCCGGATACAGTGATGTCGGCGCACTGGAGGGACTTGGGAATTCCGGGTAGGCGTTCAGATCTCCCTGGACATCTACCCCAGTGTAGGGCTGGCTTGGGCCAGCAACGTTCGACAGAATCTCCCAATCGAATCCGTCGAAGCTGAATTTGTCGTCATAGTTATTGTTATCGAACGCGGTAAGGTCGTTGATGTTGAATCCGGGTAACCCGCCGGTGAACATTGTTGCGATATAGTGATTGAAGTGAAGGTCGAGGAGGGTACGGATTGATAGGTTGGGGAGGATTGTTCCAAGGGTAAGTCCCTCGAGGGGTTTTATATCTCCCGTCCTTTGGGTGGCCATCTAATGAGCCACTGGTGTCTGCATGCATAGATCGTGTTTCCCAGGCGCCTGACTACCCCTTTGATAGCATCTGAGGTCCTTCATACCAGGCCCTGCATTTTCTTTCATCGTCAATGGCCGGTACCCGACCCGAGCAATGGCCACTGACGTATGTCCCCCTCCCCCTCAGATTTGCAATTCTTGGATGCTCGCCGTGGCAGCAGGTGACCTGGGGTATCTAGCGGGCCTGGGCATCCGACCGACCCGCCCCCACCTCATCAAACGGACCGTGACAAAGAAGATACCGGATGGGTGCATCGGATCTTTGTCGCTTGAGGGTGCGGTTTGTTTAAAGAAGCTTTAAAACATTCAACTTCGCCCTTTTCTGCACACGGCATTGGTAGTTGGATCCACAAACCGTGCTGTCGATCAATTGAATGGGACCGAATCGCTGGATGGTCCGTGTTATACTTAAGGCATCACGCATCACCGCCTGTCCCAGTGTACGATGGTGGGTACATTGTGAGAGTGACAAGGGAATACGAGGGGATAGTGAGTGCGTTGGGTGGTATCGTTCGTCGTGCTGGTCACGCATTGACCCTCCCAGACGATCGGTGATGGCACCAGCTCTTTTGGACCTTTCCCGCCTCAACCCGTCTATCGGTGCTATGGCTCACCAACTCCGCCAACGTCCATGCTGTAGATCATGCCTTTCAGGCTACAATGGCAATATTCGGTGCCGTGCCTCACCACGTTTCCCGCAGAGAAGAGTCTTTGGAAGCTTGCTAGGGGTTGTCCGCCGTCGCCTCCAGCTCCTGTGACGGATCCACAGAGGCAATTGACGTTCGTTTGACTGTGTGTTCATTCGACTTAGACTCATTTGGGATTAGAGGGGTATACAGAGTCGTCTGACAGAAACGTTCGTCTCATTTCCTGGCAGCCCGCCCTGACGACGAACTGACGAGGTCACATACGGATGCCGGCCAGAATACGGGTACATTTATCATCAATCGAAGCGATATCCAGTGTCCCCTCGTGCCTGTCAATCTAGGGCTTTCGTGAATCAAAGCCACCAACCATTGGGGTGAACTCTGTTCCCATGTTGCTATTCCACCACCGGGGAGCTGGGTGGCACACGGCACTTACCTACGTTAAAGCGCAACCTATCAAAATTGCTTCTCCCGACCCTCTCTCCTGCCATGCCCCCGCGGTCGGCGTTCTTTGGAACTCCCCCTCGGCATTACGAATCTCAAGCGCGGAAATAGTTCGTTCCTAAATTTGCGGCTTGAATTATCGGGTGGACGTTCGAAGGTGAGACGCGTGGCTGTTCTCTCAAATCGATCCCATGACCGCCCGGGTGTCCACGGCGAGACAAAGGAAGGAATATCATCGGGAACACCGTCTCTAGCAGGAGTGTGGTGCAGGCATGTGGTTATTTGACGGGAAGGATCCCATGCTACTCATAGGTAAGTCTCCGTCGCGAGTCTCTGTGTTTGTGCTTCTAAAGCCTTACGCGTAAGACACAGGCTATGCTTTGAGGTTTCTAGAATTCGGATATCTATCGTTTCACCGCTACTCGGATCGGGTGGGATTCATCCCTCGAAATTCAACTCTCGTGTCAGCTTCTCTATTCTTCGGGATAATATGGATCATCACGTTGACGCAGGTCTAGCGAATACCCCCATAACGCCAGGGAAGACCTACAAGTTAGCAGTAAGTCTGTTGAGACTACATACGTTCCGAACACGTCGAATCCCCACCCTAGGGGATAGGTATCATCGGAAATGCTTTCGGTGGACACGAATAGGCGCTCTGTAAAACTACCGTCAATCCACCTGTCGATACCGTGAAACACGCACCCGAGGGAAAGAGATCCCACCGGTTCGTATATTGAGCCACTAGCCCGATAACGAGCTCCGAAGGCGGGGAGCTGGGAGTTCTTGTCATCCCCCACCGTGTTCATCCCATGCTGCAAAGCACAGAAATGTCTTTGTTATCGTAGATACAACCACCATGTAGCAGATTCGAATGTCCTATTCTAAATTGTACGTGTTACAATGGAAGCCCACATGCGTGCAGAGTCGACTAGTCCACACGATCGTAAGCGGCGGGGATAGGAACGATGATGTAGGGGCCAAAGTTTACATCAATCTCCGATTTCCTACCCTGCGTGCTGGTGCCTTTCAACTTGTTTCTGTCATTGAACGGAGAAATCCAAGTGATGAGCTTGTCGTCTTGATCGAGGTCGGGATCCTCTTCGTCGTCATCGAGGTGGGGATCCTCTTCGTCACCATCGAGGTCGGCATCCTCTTTGTCATCGTCGAGGTCGGCATCCTCTTTGTCATCGTCGAGGTCGGCATCCTCTTTGTCACCATCGAGGCCGGCACCCTCTTCGTCGCCATCGAGGTTGGTATCCTCTTCGCCGCCATCGGGGTCGGGACCCTCTCTTTTGTTAACCATTACACCGCCCGTTTGCTTCAGAGTCTGCCCGTAGCTTCTACTTTCGTAATCGTAATCGACGCACTTAATGATCTCTTTCAACATGATACCGTCACGGCGATAGTCACTTCTCTCGTAATCGTGTAGTTCGTCGTCGTATGTGAGATCATTGTATCTGTCGTCGTCGTAGATCATTTGTATCGAGGGCTGAAGTTGAAGCTCCCGGCATGCTTGGTACACGTGCGCGTCCTCGCCCTTGAGGCAGCTTGGCATTTTCTGTAGGTTTGTTTCGAAAGTGAAGGGGTAGTGGTGGGCGAGACCGAAGCCCAGCATTCCACCATCAGGTAGGAATTCTGGTCTCTCGAGTAATCTCCGGAGCGTAGTTTGAAGGTTGGAGACACCTTGAGCATTTCTAGTGACTGCGGGAGACCCAGGTCTCCTCAAGGGGTCAACGAGATACAGGTTATAAGTAACCATAACTGTGTGCCCGGATGTGACCTTTAGGACCTCATGCTCAACGTCGTTGTGGAATGCGACGTATGCGAGGGAAGGAGAGGTCTGAGAAGCGGTCAGAACTTTTGCATCAAATTTCCATTCGTGACCTTTGCGGCGAAGAACGAGCTCCCCTCCACTGTGGGGAGTGGGATAGATGACCACAAGTGACCCGAGCATGTCCGTACCCTGGGGAGTGTCTTTATGTGTCCCAAGGAACGAATCCTTGTCTAGGTGGGTGCGGCGATTTGAGATGAGGCAACACTGGGGACACTTCACGGAAATGTTTACCATAAATGTTGAGTCTGTTCGGCTCAGCTCTGATGTGCTTGTTCTCCGTCTTGCCTCGTAGCAACTTGTCCTCGATAGTTCTCACCAAGCTAGAACCTACGAGATCGGAACGGACGATGAAATCCGAAGCATCCATTTTGAACACCTTGCGGTGAGATTCTCCGTGGACGTCCTCCTTTCCGTGACCAGAGGTAGCGGGATCGCACGCTGCGAGGAGGAGGTTCAGATCCTTGGACATTACAGAGGCGAAATCAATAAATCTAGGAAAAAAATGTCACTCATGGAGGCCCCTGCGTACGATGGGAACAATAAACACCTTGGCTTCTTCTTGCCATAGTAAAGATACAGTCCTTCTGGAGGCGGCGATATAGCACCGCTACAGAGAGGATAACGATCGAAAGAAAGAGCTTGTTGGAGAGATTTCGACTGAGTGGGGGTCGCTGACTCCATGAGATGTGCGTGGTATTCCCTGAGCCAGTGTATCCTAATTTATAGGTTCGGGTGACCCCTAGGTTCGTACTAATTCAAACTCCTGATTTGGAGTCACGCTCTCCCAGTTGCGGATCGAAAATCCTAGCCTTGCGCCCTCGGAGACTAGGATGACCCCGAGGCTGACTTTTTGACTCGCCCACGAGCATTCTGTCAGGTCGGTAAAAACAAGTATCAACCCGATCGGTCGACGGCACTCTTCAGTTCCCGAGGACCCCAGGAATTTACCGCGAAGCACTACCCCATACTCATCATGTATCTGCAATGTGGAGCGTCCCTATTGGCCAGAAACTGGAGGGGCAAACCGAAAGCGGTAACTCGTCCCCTGAGTGACGTCAGCTGCCTGAGTGTGACGACCGTTGGACCAGGAGCCGCAGGAAAATTCAGAGCTTCCCCCTAATCCCCCTGCAGGAGCAGCAAAGTCGACGC
>Ga0307512_10006647_pt1 | contig 11657 bp, 10 predicted proteins | sample 14_EM_MG_FD_200267 | JGI IMG/M metagenome (GOLD analysis project Ga0307512, IMG submission 200267) | Populus trichocarpa ectomycorrhiza microbial communities from riparian zone in the Pacific Northwest, United States - 14_EM | ecosystem: Host-associated > Plants > Roots > Unclassified | place... | reverse complement strand
GACGCCGTAGTACATCAGCGCGCCGGTCAGCGCGATCGCCAGGCCGGTCATCGGCAGCGACACCAGCGGGTCGAGGCCGAACAGCGACCAGGCGAAGAACGAGCTGTACATGCCGAGCATCAGCATCTCGCCGTGCGCGAAGTTGACGATGTCCATCACGCCGTAGATCAGGGTCAGGCCGACCGCGACGAGCGCGAACACGGCGCCGATCAGGATCCCGTTGACGATGGCCTGGGCCAGGTCCGTCATGTGGTCAGTTCACCTCCCTTCGTCTCCGCGGTCGCCGGCCGGTCACTTGCTCTGTGCCTTGGTCATCGGCCAGACGGCCTCGGTGGTCGCGTACTCCGGCGGGAAGACCACCCGGTACTTGCCGTCGATGAGCTGCTGCACGACGCCGTGCGCCTGAACGTTCTGGCCCGTGGCGTCGAAGGCGATCCCGTCCCACGGCATGATCGTCTGATCGGACGGCACCTTCAGCACGCTGAGTGCCTCGCGTACGGCGTCGGGCTTGGTGGACTTCGCGTCGTTGATCGCCTGGGCCAGGGCCAGCATCGCGGTGAACGACCGCGCCGAGTTCTCGGTCATCGGCGCGTTGTACTTCTTCTGGAACAGCTCGGCGATGGTCTTGGCCGAGGTCCGCTTGTCGGCGATCTCGGTGGCCCAGGCGGCCCGGCTGGCGGCACCGTTGGAGATCGCCCCGGTGCCGGTGAGGAAGGCCGGGTCGGAGAAGCCCGCACCGTACGCGAGCAGCGCCGGCGGGTAGTAGTCCAGCTGCTGGAACGTCTTCATCAGCTTGATCGCGGCGTCGGTGTAGGCGAGCACGAACAGCACGTCGGGCTGCTTGGCCCGGACCTGGGTGACCTGCGAGCCGAGATCGGCGGCGGTCGGCTCGAACGACACGTCGGCGGTCACTTGCAGGCCCCGCTCGGCGGCCAGCTTCTTGGTCACCGTGGTGCCGTCGTTGCCGTACTGGTCATTGGTGTGCAGGATGCCCACGGAGCTGATCTGGTCGCCCTGCTGCTTGCGCGCCGCCAGATAGTCGAACATCGTCGTCGCGAACGTCTCGTCGCTCGGCCCGGTGCGGAAGAACCACTTCAGACCACGCTGGGTCAGCGCCGTCGACGAGGACTCGCCGTTGACGAACGGGACGCCGAGGCGCTCCGCGCGCTGGCTCGCGGTCAGGGTGACGCCGGACTGGTAGCTGCCGACGACCGCGGTGATGCCGCCGCCGGTGACGAGCCGGTCCACCTCGCTGGCGCCGACCTCGGGCTTGCCCTGGGTGTCGCCGGTGACCAGGCTCAGCTTGGCGCCGCCGAGCCCGGGCAGGCCGGCCTCGCGGGCGAGGGGGAGATCGAGGTCGTAGACCCCGTTGACGACCTCCACGGCCAGCTCGGCGCCGTGCAGAACGTCGTTGCCCTGGGTCGCGTTCGACCCGCTCAGTGGCCAGAGGCCGGCGATCTTCACTTCGTCCGACTGGTCTGCCGACCCGCCGGTGGAGGAGCCGCAACCGGCCAGTCCGATAGCGATGCTCGCGAGGAGCGCGATGGTTGCCTGCGTGCGCACGGGACCCTGCCCTTCGTTGTGCCGCATGGGGGGATCGCGGAGTGCCTCCGCGGGTGTGGAACTCGCTGGACGACATCGGTGGTGCAGTAGGGGGAGCGTAAATTCTGTTCAACAATCCGTCAATCCTCAAGGCCAGGATGATCTTCGATTTCTCGTCGGCGGGCACCGGAGGGGCGGCCGAAACGCCCAGCGAGGCAAGGGGATTTCACTGTTGTTACGGCTTCGTTGCCGGGGTGGGGTGGTGTGACGGGTGGCCCGAGCGACGCCTCGCGATCAAGAATCGTCCTACAATCCGGGGCCCGCGGGGCTCGTTTCGGGGGATGGGGGACGGCGTCGAGGGGCGTCGAGGGAAGCGCTGGGCAGCGGCGTGGAGTTGGCGGGGGCGGCGTCGGTTGGCGGGGGCGGCGTCGGTTGGCGGGGGCGGCGTCGGTTGGCGGGGGCGGCGTCGGGCGGCGGGGTTGGCGGGGGCGGCGTCGGGCGGCGTCGGGCGGATGTCGGGAAGTGCGCGGGGTGGGTGCCGGTGGCACGGGGTGGCGTCGCGGGCAGTGCGGGGCGGTGCCGGGTGGCATCGAGGAGTGTGGGGTGGTGCAGGGGAGTGTGGGGTGGTGCAGGGGAGTGTGGGGTGGTGCAGGGAAGTGCGGGGTGGTGCAGGGAAGCGCGGGGTGGTGCAGGGGAGCGCGGGGTGGCGCCGGGTGGCTTGGGGACGGCCGGCGGCGCTGGGCGGCTTCTAGCGATGTCGGTCCGGGATGACGTCAAGAGCACGTTGATCCCTGATTGCGGACAATTATGGACGATTTTGTCTGCCGACTCTGGCCGAAGGTCGCGTCGATCAAGCGCCCGAGGCGTCGCCCCAATGTTTGGTCACATTTCGCCCCCTGTGGGCGAAACATGACCAAGATCGATGATGTTGACTGGGTTAGGTCCCGATAAAGGCGATTTATCTGAATCCGGCGCTCTTCGAGAGGTTGCGGGTGGCGGCCAGAGTCGCGCCGTGGCCTGGCCGGCCCACGCATTCCGCGCGTGCCCCGATGCCGACCTCCGGCCCGGCTCGCCGTGACAGGCCAAGGGTGCGCGGTGTCGACCCTTTCATCCCAGCAACCTAGGATGCACAACGGGTTGTGACGCATTTGCCCGAGACGTGACCGGGTCTGATGACGGTCATGCGGTTGCGGCGATCGCCCAGTGCGGGGGATCTGCGAGCTGCACCGGCACGGTCCGTGCGCAAGGTGCGGCTGGCGGGTGCGGGAGCCTGGTGTGGCTAGCGGTCGCGCTGCACCCATACGCCCATGCGGAAAGCGCGGCTAGCTGCGGCGGAACCCGGGTGTGTGGTTAGCGGTCGGCGGATGCGGCGTAGGCGTCGAGCAGTTGGCGTTCGGCGACGCCGAGGTATTCCTCGAGGGCCTTTGCCGCGCCGTCGTTGTCTCCGGCTGCGAGCAGGTGGTAGATCTTTCGGTTTCGGTGCAGGTAGGGCTCGTGGAACTCGCGGTGGCTGGACATGACGTGGAAGACCAGCCGCAGCTCCGCCAGCACGTGCCGGGCCGTCTCGGTCATTCGGCGGGAGTTGGCCAGTGCGACCAGGGCCTGGTGGAACTGCATGTTGGCGCTGCCGACCGCGAGCCAATCGCCCTGGGCCGAGGCCTGCTCCGCCGCGTCGACCGCCACCCGCACCTGCTCCAGCGCCGCCGTCGACGGCTCGCCGGCGGCCCGGATCGCCGCGCATTCCAGCAGCCGGCGCATTCGGTAGAGGTCCACCACGTCGTCGGCGACGAGCGTGCGCACGAACACGCCGCGGTTGAGCTCGTGCACCAGGAGACGCTCGTGCACGAGCAGCCGGAAGGCCTCGCGCAGCGTGTTGCGGGAGACGCCGAGCGCGCCGCCCAGCTCCTCCTCGGACAGCCGGCGGCCGGGTGGGAACAATCCGTCGGTGATCCGCCCGCGCAGGATGTCGGCGACACGCTCCGCCGTGCTGCCCCGATCGAGCGAGGCCCGATCGGTGAGCAGCTGGTCGGCGAGGTCACTGGAGCCGCGAGTAGCCACGACCGCAGCCTAACTCAACAATGGAACAATATCGTCACCGGCACTCATGCGGTGAACCGGGCCAGTCGGACGCCGGCGTCGGTGAGTGCCGAGCGGACCCGGGTCGCGATCGCCACCGCGCCGGGCGTGTCGCCGTGTACGCACAGCGACTCCGGGGCCATTGTCACCTGGGTGCCGTCGACCGCTTCCACCTGGCCGTCGACCGCCATCCGCACCGCGCGTTCGGCGACCTCGGCCGGATCCGTGACCATCGCGCCGGGCTCGCCCCGTGGCACCAGGCGGCCCGTGGGCAGGTAGGCCCGGTCGGCGAACGCCTCGGACGCTACGCGCAGGCCCGACGATTCCGCGCACCAGGACAGCTCCGTGCCGAGCAGGCACAGCACTGCCAGCTGCGGGTTGTACGAGCGGATCGCCGAGACGATCGCGCTCGCCTGCGTCGGGTCCTCCAGCGCCGTGTGGTAGAGCGCGCCGTGCGGTTTGACATAGGTGACCGTGGACCCGACGCTGCGCGCGATGCCGTCCAGCGCGGCGAGCTGGTAGAGCACGGCGTCGGTGAGCGTCTGGGCGTCGTACTCGATGTGGCGCCGGCCGAAGCCCGCGAGGTCGCCGTAGCCGACGTGCGCGCCGATGGCCACCCCTCGGGCCGCCGCGTCGGCGCAGACCGAACGCATGATGCTCGGGTCTCCGGCGTGGAATCCGCATGCCACGTTGGCGCTGGTCACCAACTTCAACAGGGATGCGTCGTCGGTGACGGTCCAGGCTCCGAAACCCTCGCCCAGGTCAGCGTTGAGATCCATCGTATCCTCCGTTCAATCCTTGGATTGTTCAACGATCCGTCAGGGCGGCGAGGGAGTCAAGGGCCGCGTGGCGAGTTTGCGTATCGATCGAAGGATTGTTCGACAATACGGCGGGCGGTTGACTATCCATGCGGAGGCGATAACGTGGGTTTGTCGCCGAGGCGCGGGGGATGGCGTGGCGTCCAAACAGGTTGAGAACACGGCGTTCAGCGTCGGTCAGCTCCGGGCGATCGAGGGCCGGTTCCCGCCGGGGGTCCGCCTCTTCGAGGACCCGATCGCCGAGCGGCTGCTCACCGGCATGCCCGCGCTGATCGTGCGCACCCGGCCGTTGCGCTGGGGATTCCTGCGGATGATGGAGCGCGCCGCGGCGGGGTTCTACGGCGGGGTGGTCTGCCGGACCCGGGCCATCGACGACGCCTGCCGCGAGGCGCTGCTCGGCGATGTGCCGCAGGTCGTGATCCTGGGCGCCGGCATGGACACCCGGCCGTACCGGATGAGCGAGATGCGCGGCACCCGGATCTGGGAGCTCGACCTGCCGGCGGTTCAGCGGGTGAAGCGGTCGGCGGTCACCCGGGCGCTCGGTCAGTCGCCGGTGGCCGTGCGATACGTGCCGGTCGACCTCGAGGTGGCCGGGGCTCTCGGCGTACTCGATGACCATGGGTTTGATCGTGGCGCGCGCACCCTGCTCATCTGCGAGGCGGTCAGCCCCTATCTGAGCGGCGCGGCGGTCGAGGAGACGCTGGCCTTCGCGGGAACCCTGGCCGTCGGCAGCCGGCTCGTCTTCAGCTACATTCCGCGCAGCGTCCTCGACGGCACCCGGTACGCCGGGTGGGTCCGCCGGTTGAACTGGCAGACCGGATTCGACCCGGCGCTGCTGGGCGGGCACCTCGCGACGCACGGCCTCACCCTGCGGGCGGATCTCGGCGCCGAGGAATACCAGGAGCTGTTCCTGCGACCGCGCAACCGGGCCCTCGACGTCTTCGAGATCGAGCGCGTGGCCATCGCCGACCGGAAAGTCAGTTAAGCCGCCACTTCGCCGGGCAGCCAGCGGCAGCCCGCGCACTCCCGCCGGCCCGGCAGCGGCCGGCGGCGGTCCTCGACCTCGTCACGCGCGGTCGCCAGCAGCCCGCGCTCGACCGGCGAGGCCCCGAGCAGGGCGACCAGGGCGTCGAAGCGGTCGACCGGCGGCAGCACGTTGCCGGCGAAGTACTCCCCGATGATGCCGTGCGAGGAGCCCAGCTTGGCGGCCAGCTCGCGGTAGGTCAGCGGCCCGCCGGGATGCTGCCAGCCGTGCCGCCGGCGCAGCAGTCGAAGCACACCGGCCAGCTCGGGCAGCGTTACCGCGGCGGCGACGGCCTGGACGAGATCCGGGTGTGGATCCATGACTCCCCCTTTACACGCAGTTGCCGCAGCCGTGGTCGACGTCGGTGTCCGGCCCGTAGATGACGATCTTGCGGACCACGGGGTCGTCGACCGGGATCCGGTACACCAGCGGCGGCTGGTCGGCACCCAGGAACTCCACCCGTACGCAGTCCAGCCGGGCCAGATCGCGCCGGGCCACGCAGATGGCCACCGGCAGCTCCTCGGTGGTGACGGCACCGGTGGCGGAGCTGCGATAGGTGCTGTACGAGGCGGCGGTCATGAACGGCGTCGGCTGGCTCACCGACTGGAACGGCAGGATCCGGCTGGGCGTGACGACGCCGACCGCCGAGTTGAAATAGATGATGTCGAACGTGTCCGGCAGCAAGGTCGTCGCGCAGGGTTGCATCCAACCGGAGACCGACACGCTCGGCGCACCGAGGGTGCTCACGGTGCCGGCGAACGCGGTGATCGCCCCGGTGGCGCAAGCGGGCGGGTTGGCGGGCGCCGCCGCCGCGGGGGAGGCGACCAGGCAGGCCGACAATGTCGCCAGGACGGCGGTGCAGATCAGCGGGCGGTTCATCGGACCTGCTCGTCCACCTGCGCCTGCGGTTCGGCGGCGGCCGGCTGGGCCGCGCCGATGGCGCCGAGCGCGAGGCCGAGCTGGAACCGGTTCTCCACCCCGAGCTGATCCATCAGCGTACGCAGGGCGTAGGTCACCGAACGCCGGCTGATCTGCAGTTTCCGGGCGGCGGTCGCGTCGCTGTGCCCCTCGGCCAGGATGGCGATGAGGGCACGTTCGCGCGGACCGAGGACGATCTTCGGCAACGTGTGCTCCTTGGCGACGTCGGCCGACTCCCACTGCCGCTCGAAGAGGTTGACGAGTTCGGCGACGACCGAAGGCCGGGACACCTCCAGGTAGCCGCGCTCGAGGTCGGTGGGCTCGACCGGGAACAACGCGATCGTCCGATCGACCACGATGAGCTTCATCGGCATCGTGGTGTTCTCCCGGTACTCGGGGGAGGGCTCGCCGGGCTCGCGGCCGTACTGCACCAGCGGGTCGGGCTGGGTGGGGTTGGTGCTGCCGAGCACCCGCATGCGGGCCCCGCGGCTCAATACCATCCGGTCCATCGGCACGGCGGAGCGCGCGGACTCCGCGTCGAAGGTCGTCTCCGGGGTCATCGCCAGGTGTTCGTGCCGCACCACCGCGTTCAGCTGGGCCAGCCGGGTGCGGGCCAGCGAGCGGGTCGACAGATGGCGGATCCCGTCGTCGAGCACGGTCGGCTCGTCGAGCAAAACCTTGGCCAGCCCCGCGTACGCCGGATCGGTCCGGCCGGGCCGCACGGCCGCCGGACGCTGCCGGCGCAGGCCGGCCAGCACCTCGGCCGGCGGGGTCGGCCGCCAGATCGCGTCGCGACCGGTGGGGTTGGCGCCGACGCTGACCGCTGCGGCGGCCGAGAGCTCGCTCAGCGCCGCGGCGACCCGGCCGGCGGTCATGCCCAGCCGGCGTTCCACCTCGGCGGCCGTGGCCGGCCCGGACCCGACGATCGTCCGGTAGACGAGGTCCGCGGTGGCCGACCATCCCCAATGCACCATTGGCGGCACCGCGGATCCCCCGCGCAGCACTTGCGCCGCTTGCGACATCGACACCTCCTTGAGCTCCCAGACATCGAACCAGGCCGGGTCGAGCACCTCGGGAGCGTTATCGATCCGTGTCGCCGATTGCGCAACTACGCAACCGATTCGCCCCGGGTGTCCAACCTTGTCCAACGCGGTGGCCCGCTCAGCGAGATCGGTGTGACCATGCCGGCCGATCATTGTTCTCTGCCGATAAGGTGGAAAATCTGTTCGGCGAGCGCGTACGGCATCGACAGTGTCATATGGTCGGCTCTGCCGCTGCAAGGGGCGCGGGTGCCGGGGCGATCCTCCGGTCGGCCGCTCCGGGCTCCCGACGAACGAGGACGGATACGTGTCGATCTTCCGCCGCGGTCTGCTTGCCGCCGGCCTGGCTGTCGCCGTGGCCGGTGCTCTCGGTGTCGTCGGTGTCGTCGCCACGGTGCAGGCCGCCGGTCCGGGCGGGCCGCCGGCATTGCTGCCCTGGGGTGCCAAGCCGCGCTTGATCGAGAAGGCCGGCAGCTGGGCGAGCCGCCCGGTGCCGAAGTACGCGCCCAAGGGCCGCGGCGCGCCGCCCGCGCCACCGTCCGGGGCGATGGCGGCGGACGGGAAGTATGTCTATCTGTACGCGACCGGCCGGCAGGACGCCGAGGTCGACGGGGTGGCCGCGCTGCTGACCGTCGCGCGCCCGCTGGTCGGCCCGGCCGACCGGCACTCGCTCGCCGAGGTCGCCGTGCAGTCGGCCGACACCCAGCAGGCGGTCGAGGTCGGCTGGACCGTGGACCGGCTGACCAACGGCGACGAGGCGACCCACCTGTTCGTCTACCACTGGGTCGACGGCAAGGAGACCTGCTACAACGGCTGCGGCTTCGTGCCCTATCCGGGCGCCTCGATCGTTCCGGGCGCCGCCCTCACCGTGGACGTGACCCAGCAGTTCGGCATCCAGCACTTCAACGGCGCGTGGTGGCTCGGTTACGGCACCGAGTGGATCGGCTCGTTCCCGGACGACATCTGGAAGGGCAAGTTCACCCGGACCGGAATTGTGCAGGTGTACGGCGAGGTGACGGCGGCGAGCACCACGCCGTGCACCCAGATGGGCAACGGCAAGAAGCCGACCGACCCGACCGACACCACCACGGCCAAGATCGGCAGCGTGACCTACGTCAACGGCCCGGCCGTCGCCCTCAAGATCAGCGCGACCTCACCGCTGTTGTATCCGACCTTCGCTTCGACGACCGGGCGAGGCTTCGTGTACGGCGGCCCCGGGCGCTGCTGACGCGGCGATGGACTCCGGCAGGTGTGACGGATGTCCCACCGGTTTGGCCTTCGGCGTCCCGTCCGGCGCGGCTTGATCCCCCGTACCAGTTTCTGTCGGCGGCCGCACCGTGGCGGTCGCCGACAGCGGATCTTGGACGCCACGGGTTTTGCGGAGGACATGTGCTCAGCTCCCACGAACGTCGCCGGTTCAACGAGATCACCTCCGGCCTGCTCGCCGAGGATCCCGGGTTCGGCACGAGGCATGACACGCCGCCGCGCAACCTGCCCCCGCGTCCGGTGCTCGCCCTGTTGCTGTGGTTGAGCATGCCCTTCGACATCGCGGTCGGCGGGTGGACCGGGCTGCTGGTCGCCGTCGTCGCCGGCGGGTACGGCGTACACCTGCGGTTGCGCGGTCGCCCGGCGCAGCCTGAGCCACCGCGACCCCGGTAGCCGATTCCCGGCGGATCGCTGTCGAGGCCCGCATGGGATTGATCGGCATCGCTTGAAGTGTCAGGATGGCCACGTCCGGTAATCGACGATCTTCTATCGCCGGGATGGTGGCGCGATGACGACCGTGAGACGGCGGGTGGCCTGGGCGCTGCCCGGCATGCTGCTGGTGCTGGCCGGTGCGCTGACGGCGACGCCCGCCAGCGCGGAGCCGTCGGCCGGTCCCGACCCGGCGAACCCGTGGCAGCGGCGGCACTGGCCGCAGACCCAGCCGTGGCAGCGGGCGCAGCCGGCCGCCAAGAGCTACCCGGCGGGTTCGCCACGCCCGATCGACCCGCAGAACTACGAGTTGCCCGACACGATGACCTGGGATGACTACACGCCGGTGCCGGGCACCGACTGGTCGGATCCGGCGGTGCCGGGCTCGGTCCGCAACTTCAAGGGCGCCCTGGTGCTCGTCGACTTCGCGAATCAGCCGTTCGTCGTGACCCAGCCGGCCAACTCCACCATCTACGGCAACCCGTCGAGCGTGCACGACCTGGCCCGCTCCGCGGTGCCCGGGTTCTACCGGGACTTCCTCAACACGCCCGGCCCGCTCAACCAGGGCCACACCATCCACGAATACTGGATGGAGGACTCCGGCGGGCGGTACGGCATCGAGCTGGGCGCGTTCGGCGTGTACCAGATGCCGGCGCGCAGCCACGAGTACGGCATCGAGAACTCGATGCAGCGCGGCCTCGGCTGCCCGGCCGGCGACACCTGCGGCCGGGACCTGCGCACCGATGCGCGCGCCGCCTGGATCGCCGACGTCGGCCCGGAGGTGGCCGCCCAGTACGACTTCATCTTCTTCCTGGCGGCGGGGCAGGACGAGTCGTCCACCTGGCAGGAGTTCGGGCAGATGAAGTTCGCCAGCAAGGAACAGGTCAGCGACGACTTCGGCCCGCCCGACCCGGCGCTGCCGAACTGGAACGCGACCCGCTACGTCGAGTGGACCTCGTGGCAGGCCTCGGCGAACATCTGGCCCAACGCCGCCGGTGGCAGCTCACTGCAGGCGGAGAGTTCGGGCATGTCGACGTACGCGCACGAGTTCAGCCACATCCTGGGCGTGGGCGACAACTACAACAATCCTTACTCGGTGCCCGCCCGCCGGGACTACAGCGGCCCGTGGGAGATGCTCAGCCGGGGTACGTTCAACGGCCCCGGCGGCCCGCACAGCCGGTGGCTCATCCCGGGCACTGCCGGGTCGTCGATGGGCGCCCAGCACATGCTGCGGAACAAGATGAAGCTCGGCATCGTCGACGACGCCGCGGTGCTGCGGCTCTCCCGCGACGCGCTCGCCGATTCCGGCGTCGTCGTGGCCCGCGTGACGGCCCGCGAGGTCGAGCCGGGCGCCCACGGGCTCACCGGGGTCAACGTGACGCTCGACGGCGGGGACGCCAGCCCGGCCTGCAACACCGCCACGGATCCGTACTGTGACGGCGGCGGGTACAACAACTACACGGTCGAAGTGGTCGACCGGATGGGCTTCGACTCGTTCACCCCCGACTCCGGGGTGCTGCTGGCCAAGACCAAGGACGCGGACAACGCGCCGTTCATCTGGACCGTCGACGCCAACCCGCAGGACATCGACAAGGTCGACTTCGTCCTGCCGGACGGAACCCCGCAGAAGATGACCATCGGCGACTACCGGCAGCTCTCCGACGCGCTGTTGCACGCCGGCACCGACTCGGGCAGCGAGTACGAGTACGTCGACACCGCCAACCGGCTGCACTTCTACGTGCTGGACGTGCGGCGCGACCGGGCCGGCGTGCTGTCCTACACGGTCGCGGTGCGATCGCTCGACGGCGCCGGCCCGAAAAGCCGCGGCGTGGCGGTCGCCCCGGACTCCGCGGTGGTGGCCCCCTCCGGCTGGGCGCGGTGCACGATCCCGGTCCGCAACACCGGCCGCGCGGCCCAGTCGCAGGAGCTGAGCGCCTATCTCGGCTCCGACGTCTACCGGGTCGCGGCCGCGGCCGAGGCCGGTTGGACGACGTGGCTGCCGCGCACTGTCACCGACGTGGCGGACGGCCGGACGGCGCCGGTGGACATCTATGTCAAGCGCGCCGCCGGCACCGCCCGAGGCACCAAGGTGGCGGTCACGGTCACCTCGGAGAGCGACCCGGCAGCGACCGCCGGCACCACCTGCCGCGTGCGGTGACCCGATCTGCTGCAAATTCGATGTCGCCCCGGCCGGCGGCGTCCTAGGGTTCGCCGGGTGACGACCGCTGACGCGAACCTGTCTCCGTATCCGCCGCTGAACGTGCAGGTGCATACGCCCGCGCTGTCCTTGTTCGGGGCGACAGACGCGCTGCTGGCCCGGCTCGTGCCCATCGTCCGCAAAGGCATCGCCACGGCACCGCCCTGGCCGTTCGACGACCCGATGTCCTTGTACAAGGACAGCCCGGAGCGTGAGTGGAGCTGGTTGCGAGCCGTGTGGGCCGGCCGCGGACGCGTCACTGACAGCCTCTGGCGGCTCTACTTCGTTGTAGTCGTCGACGGTGAGCCCGTGGGCATGCAGGACCTGGTCGGCCGGAACTTCTCCGC
>Ga0307512_10006646_pt1 | contig 11659 bp, 7 predicted proteins | sample 14_EM_MG_FD_200267 | JGI IMG/M metagenome (GOLD analysis project Ga0307512, IMG submission 200267) | Populus trichocarpa ectomycorrhiza microbial communities from riparian zone in the Pacific Northwest, United States - 14_EM | ecosystem: Host-associated > Plants > Roots > Unclassified | place... | reverse complement strand
CGCTGGAAGATCGTGAGCGCGGCCTCCCCGTCCTGCAGGAAGACCAGGATCGGGCCGAACACGCGGTAGTGGCTCGGCAGCTCCGGCTGCGCGATCAGCCGGTCGGCCAGCTCGCGCATCTCCGCCCGGTCGTCCGCGGCTTCCCCGGTGGTGATCCCGGACAGGATGTCCGCCCGGTTGAGCAGGTAGACGGCTCGGGCGCAGTCGCGTTCTGGCGACTGCCTGCGTTCAAGAGGGTCGCCGCCGGGCACCGCCAGGGCCTCGCCCAGCCAGTAGGCGCCGTCGGGCTGGCGGCCGGACATCTGCCAGTACCAGGTCAGTTTCAGGGCGAGGGCGACCGCGCCGGTGGCGTCGCCGGTGTCGCACCGCCGGCGCAGGGCGGCGAGCGTGTTGTCGTACTCGGCGCTGATGGCTCGCATGGCGGTCAGCTGTCCGGGCCCGCGCAGCTGCGGGTCGTAGCGGGCGATCAGCTCGGTGAAGTGGGCGGCGGCCAGGTCGCGGGCGGTGCCGAGGTTGCCGGTCAGGCGGTTGGTGCCGTACTCGCGGATGGTTTCGAGCATGCGGTAGCGGCCGGGTTCGGGTGCGAGTTGCAGCAGGGACCGGTCGACCAGGGCCGCGAGCAGTTCGGGGATCTCGGTGGCCGGCACCGTGGTGTCGGCGCAGACCGCGGTGGCGGAGGCGGGCGTGATGCCGCCGGGCAGGATGGAGACGCGTTCGGCGACCGTACGCTCGTCGTCGCTCAGCAGGTCCCAGCTCCAGGCGATGACCGCGCGCAGGGTGCGGTGCCGGGGTGCTGCGGTGCGGCTGCCGGTGCTGAGCAGCCGGAACCGGTCGGACAGCCCGTCGGCCAGATCGGAAAGCGACAGCGTGCGCAGCCGGGCGGCGGCCAGTTCGAGGGCCAGCGGCATCCCGTCCAGGCCGTGCACCACGCGCACGATCTCCGGCAGCGTGGTCTCGTCGACCCCGAAGCCGGGGCGCACGGCCGCGGCGCGCTCGGTGAACAGGCGTACCGACGCCGTCCGCCGGGCCTGCTCGGTGCTGTCGTGCGGGCCGGGCAGCGCGAGCGGGCCGAGCGGCACCAGCGCCTCGCCGTCGATCGTGAGGGGTTCGCGGCTGGTGGCGAGAACGCGCAGCGCGGGGCAGCGGGAGAGCAGTGCCGCGCTCAGGTGGGCTACGGCGTCGATCAGGTGCTCGCAGTTGTCGAGCAGTAGCAGCCTCTCCTGGCCGCCGAGCTGGTCGACGAGGGCGTCCAGTTCGTCGACCTGGCCCCGGATCCGGGTGTCGAAGATCGTGCCGCCGCGTAGCCCGATCCCGGCGAGCACTGCCGTGGCGATCTTCGCTGGTTCGGTGACGGGCGCGAGGTCGATGAGCCAGGCGCCGAGGCGGTGCCGGCCGGCGGCCTCGACGGCGAGGCGGGTCTTGCCGGCGCCGCCGGGGCCGAGGACGGTGACCAGTCGCCCGGTGGTGAGCAGGGTGCCGATCCGGGTGAGATCGTCGTCGCGGCCGATGAAGCTGGTCAGCGGCGCGGGCAGGTTGCCCGGCTTGGTTGTCTGCGCGGGCTGTTCGGGGCGCAGCAGCCGCAGGTGCCGCTCGCGTAGCGCGGCGCCCGGGTCGGTGCCGAGGACATCGGCCAGCGTCTCGCGGACCCGCTCGTACAGTGCGAGTGCGTCGGCCTGGCGGCCCTGGGCGGCGAGCGCGTCCATCAGCAGTGCGGCCGCCCGCTCGTGGACCGGCTGCTCGGCGAGCAGGCCGCTCAGGCGGGCGGCGGCCGCGCCGGCACGGCCCAGGGACAGCTCGGCTTCGGCGAGGTCGGCGACCGCCTCGACGGACAAATGCGCCAACCGTGTCGCGACCGAGGGCGCTACCGCGGCGATGACCGTGGGCTCGGCGCCGGGATTGTCGCCCCACAACGCCATGGCCCCGGCGAGTGCGTCGCCCGCGGCCTCCGGGTCACCTGCCCGCAGCCTCTCCCGGCCGGCGGCGGCGAGTTGCTCGAAGCGCAGCGCGTCCACGTCGGCCGCGGCCAGTCGGTAGCCGCCCGGGACCTGGGCGACGTCGCCGGCCGAGCCGAGGGCCCGGCGCAGCCGCGAGACGAGGGCTTGCAGGGCGGGGCCGGGACCGGCCGGCGGCTCCTCGGCCCAGATCGCGTCGACCAGCACGCCCGGCTCGACCGCGCGCCCGCCGGCGAGCGCCAACCGGACCAGCAGCCCACGCAACCGCGCACCCGGAACGGCCAGGACGGCGTCACCGCGAGACACCTGAAATGTGCCGAGCAGCGTGACGCGAAGCCGTGCACCCCGGTCCATTCGCCGATCTTCGCGCGCGCACCCGCAGGGCCCCAAATCAGGGCAGCCGTGTCAGTGCCGTGTTTGTCCCGTGTCAGTGCCCCGCCTCAGTCTTCGCAAGCCGCACCACCAGCACGAACAAACGGAGGCAGCAGATGACCGAGACGAATTGGGGCCGTGGAGCGGGGACGGCGCTGATGGCCAGCGGGGGCATCTTCTTCGCCGCCGAGTTCATCGCCGCCGCGGCGTGGACGAATCCGCCCTACAGCTACACGTACCACTTCATCAGCGACCTCGGGGTGCACGGCCCCTCGACGGGCTTCGGTCAGTACATGTACTCGCCGCTGGCGTGGGTGATGAATGCCGGCTTCATCCTGTTCGGGATCGCCGCGTTCGCCGGTGTCGTCCTGCTCAAGGGGCTGCCGGGCAGACGACGCTGGACGGCGATCGTGCTGGCGGCCCTGCTGGCCGTCGGTGTCACCCTGGTGGGGCTGTTCCCGGGATCCGGCGAAGCCATCGAGAACGGTACGGCCGCCTACCACGGGCTGGGCGCGTTCGCGGCGTTCATCTGCGGGAACTTGCTCGTGATCCGGCTCGGCCGGGCGTATCAGTTCCTCGGCGTCCCGCGCAGGCTGGGCCGGGCCCTGGTGGTGCTCGGGATACTCGGCTTCGTCTCGCTAGCGGCCTTCATGGCCGATCTCTCGTCGGGAGCCGGCGTCCTCATCGGCCTGTTCGAACGCGGCGCCGTGTATTCGGTCACGATCGGCCTGATCAGCGTGGGCGTAGCAGTTCGGCAAGCGACGCGCCGGGTCCGCGCTTAGTCGATCAGCAGGATGTGCCGGTCCAGGCCCCGGCCCGAGGACACCCGGCGGGAGACGCCCGCGGCGACCCGGCGGACCAGCAACCGCCGCAGCCCCTTGGCGCGGATCTCGCCGGTGATCGTTCCGAACGGCCACCCGAGCCGCCCGGCCTGCCGCGCGATTCGCGGCGCGAGCGTCTCGAACGGCACGTACAGCGCGCGGTTCTCCGCCGAGCCGAGGTATTCGAACGGTTCCGACCCGGCGAGCGGCTCGAACGGCACTCCCAGCAACAGCATGTTCCGGAACGCGCCGCGGTCCAGCATCGTGACCACGTGCTTGATGCCGGCGCGCGCCCCGGTGACCAGGAAGGTGCGGTAGAGCAGCGAGCTGACGGTCAGCGCGGAGCGCCCGCCGCGGTACTCGGGCAGCACCGCGACCGTGGCGAAGTCCCAGACCTTCTTGCCGGTCATGCCGTGCGCGGCCAGGATGCCGGTGGTGTCGACGCCGATGTGGGCCGGCGCGTCGTGGATCGTCTTCACCTCGCCGCCGTGCCCCTCGATGATCCGGCCCGCCCCGGCCGGCATGCCCCGCCGCCGGTCCAGGACCACAAAGAAAAGGCTCTTGCTCTCGTACGGGCCGTACTCGGTCGCCATCGTGCCCGCGTCGTTGCCGAACGCCTCTTCGAAGATCTGCCGTTCGACGGCCCGGCCGACGCCGGCGAGCGGGTGTTCCGGTCCGACCACGGCGCAGACGTACTGGCCGACGGGGGAGGGGTTCTTGGCGAGGAACTCGACGGTGACCCGTTCGATCTCCAGGACGTCGAGGTCGTAGGCGGTAGTGGCCTGCATGGACTCAGAACTCCTTCGCGACGATCTCGGTGGTCCGGAAGTACTCACGGGTGAACTCGACGACGACCTGCGGGTCGAACGCCTTGCAGGTGTAGATGTCCACGCTGAAGAACTCGACCGGGCGTTCCCAGGAGTAGAAGTGCGCGCCGGACGTCTCCCAGTGGATCCAGCCCGCCCAGCCGTACATCTCGCTGACGTGGGTGACCGGCTCGATGATCGTGATCATGTCGGTCACCACGGAGAGCTTCTGCAAGTACTCCTTGATGTGCTCGTCGGTGATCACGAACGTCGGGTAGCCCTCCACCACGAGGCGCTGGCGGTGGATCGTCGGGGCGAGGTCCTGGAAGGCAAGCACGAGGGGCCTTTCGTTCGGCTCAGCGGGGAGGCGGGGCGGGGCTCGTCGGGGCGGGGAGCGGTTACCAGCGGGGGCAGCTGGTCGACGGCCGGTCGGGCGGGCACGGTCCCGGCTTGCTCACTGTCTGCGACTGCGTGCCATCACTCGGCGTGTTCTCCGAGGGCGAGGGGAGCGGCTGCATGGGGATCCTCCGGGGCCGGCGGATGCGTCGGAATCGGGCTATTCCGGTCGCTTGCTGTGTCACCAAATCTAGCAAGAAACTACGCAGGGTCAAGGGCACCAATTTTCGTACGTAACCCGTAGTGCCTGCTCGGGCGGGGTGCGATGGTTGCCAGTCAAGACGGCACTCGTCCCGGAAGTCACCCAGAGTTACGGACATTGGGGTCATCGGCGGCCCGCTCGGCACCCCGCCCCACGAAAGCCCCAGACCGACCGTACGGGATCGTCGAACCATCAAAATCCCGCATATCCGATATGCCAGCTGTTACCTGCATCACGCCCACCGGTTAACCGCCCGTAATCACCCAGCAGCAGAACGCTCGCCTCCCACTCCGAAAACACGCACGGTCACTCATCGCCTACCCACTAAACGCTCCGTGTCGACCGCGAGATACGTCGAGCGGCCGGCCGGCGGCCTAAAGTCGGGTGGTGGCTGATGAATCGCGTGACGTTGCCCGGTCGCTCGGCGTGGCGGTGGCCGGTTTCGGCTGGATGGGGCGGGTGCACACGCAGGCGTACGCCCGGCTTCCGCACCATTTCCCGCAGCTGACGTTGCGGCCCGAGTTCGTCGCGGTGGCCGACGAGGCGCCCGGCCGGGCCGCGGAGGCCGCCGCCCGATACGGGTTCGCGACGGCCACCGCCGACTGGCGTGACCTGGCCAAGGATCCGCGCGTGCAGGCGGTCAGCGTCGCCGCGCCGAACTTTCTGCATCGCGAGATCGGCGCCGGCCTCGCCGCGGCGGGCAAGCACATCTGGATCGAGAAGCCGGTCGGCCTCAGCGCCGACGACGCCCGCGCGGTGGCCGCCGCGGTGCGGGCCGCCGGCGTGCAGGGCGCCGTCGGCTTCAACTACCGCAACGCACCGGCCGTGTCGGTGGCGCGCCGGCTGGTCGCGGACGGCGAGATCGGCCGGATCACGCACGCCCGGTTCCGGCTGTTCAGTGACTACGCGGCGCATCCCGACGGCGCGCTGACCTGGCGCTACGAGCGGGCCCTGGGCGGCAGCGGGGTGCTCGGCGACCTGGCCGGGCACGGCGTCGACCTGGTCCGGCACCTGCTCGGCGAGATCGACTCGCTGGTCGCCGACACGGCGATCTTCGTGCCGCAGCGGGCCCGGCCGTCCGGCGCGACCGCGGGCCACACCCTGGCCACCGGCGGCGAGCTGGGCCCGGTGGAGAACGAGGACTACGTCTCCAGCCAGCTGCGGATGTCCTCCGGCGCCCGGGTGGTGCTCGAGGCCAGCCGGGTCGCGGTGGGCGAGCAGAACAACTACGGCTTCGAGATCCATGGCACCCGGGGCGCGGTGTTCTGGGACTTCCGGCGCCTCGGCGAGCTGGGTGTCAGCCGCGGCGACAGCTACCAGGACCAGAGCGTGTCGACGGTGTTCGTCGGTCCGGCCGACGGGGAGTACGCCGCATTTCAGCCGGGCGCGGCAACCGCGATGAGCTACGACGACCTGAAGGTGATCGAGGCCTACTACTTCGTGCGGTCCATCGCCGAGGGCCGGCCGTACGGAACCACCCTGGACGACGCCGTGCGCAGCGCGGTGGCGCTGGACGCGATGACCCGTTCGGTCGAGACGGGCGCCTGGGTCAAGGTCGACTAACCGTCCCGCTGCTGCTCAGAGGCCCATTCCCGAGTTATCCGCGGCGCGTATATACGCGGCGTATACGCTCAGCGTATGCTGCTCGCCATGAGTGTTCCGCTGACCCTTCTCGGCCTGCTCGAGCGCGAGCCCAGCCACGGCTACGACCTCAAGCGCGACTACGACGCCTACTTCGGCCGTGGCCGGCCGCTTTCCTTCGGCCAGGTCTACGCCACCCTCGCCCGGCTCTCCCGCGACGGCAAGGTGGTGATGGACGAGGTCGCCCCGGGTGAGGGGCCCGAGCGCAAGCGCTATGTCATCACCGAGGCCGGCGCCACCGAGGTCGACGCCTGGCTGGTCGAGCCGGTCCAGCCCGAGCCGCACCTGCAGACGGTCCTGTTCGCCAAGGTGGTGCTGGCGTTGATGCTCGACCGGCCCGCCGAGCGCTATCTCGACCTGCAGCGCGGCAAGCACCTGCAGCGGATGCGCGAGCTGACCGAGATCAAGCGCTCCGGCGGCCTCGTCGACGGCCTGCTCGCCGACCACGGGCTGTTCCACCTGGAGGCCGACCTGCGCTGGATCGACACCACGGCCGCCCGCCTCGACGCCCTCGCCAAGGAGGTGCGGTCGTGACCGCCGCCCTCGAGGCGCGCGACGCCGTGCTGTCCTTCGGTGAGACTCCCGCCCTGCGCGGCGCCACCGTGACCGTTGCCGCCGGTGAGATTCTCGCCGTGATGGGTCCCAGCGGGTCGGGCAAGTCGACCCTGCTGCACTGCCTGGCCGGCATCCTGCTGCCGCAGTCCGGCGAGATCCGCTTCGGCGACCGGCGGATCGACGCGATGAGCGAGAACGAACGCAGCACGCTGCGCCGCGACCACTTCGGTTTCGTGTTCCAATTCGGTCAGCTGGTTCCCGAGTTGACCGCCGAGGAGAACGTCGCGCTGCCCCTGCTGCTCGGCGGCGTACGCCGGGAGAAGGCTTTGAAATCGGCCCGGCCCTGGTTTGGCCGGCTCGGTCTGGACGGGCTCGAGGGCCGTCGCTCCGGTGAGCTCTCCGGCGGCCAGGCGCAGCGTGTGGCCCTGGCACGTGGGCTGGTCGCGCGGCCCGAGGTGCTGTTCGCCGACGAGCCGACCGGGTCGCTCGACTCGCTCACCGGCGAGCAGGTGATGGACTTGCTGGTCGAGTCGGCGCGCGCCGAGGGCACCACCGTCGTCCTGGTCACCCACGAGGCCCGGGTCGCCGCGTACGCGGACCGCGAGGTCATCGTGCGCGACGGCAAGGTCACCTCGCTCACCCCCGAGCCGGTGCTGTCATGATCCGTCTCGGTCTCCGGCTCGCCCTGGCCACCGGCCGGGAAGCCGCCGTCCGGCTGGCCGTCATCGCGCTCGCCGTCACCCTCGGCGCCGGCCTGCTGCTCGCCACGCTGGCCGGGGTCAACGCGGTGAACGCGCAGAACCTGCGCTACGGCTGGCTCAACACCGGCATCGCACCGGTCGCCACCACCGCCACCGCGTCGACCGATCCGATGTGGTGGTCGGTGCGGCAGGACTACTTCCGCAGCGAGGTGATCGGGCGGGTCGACGTCGCCGCGCTCGGCCCGAACGCCGCCGTCCCGCCCGGCGTGCCCCGGCTGCCCGGCCCGGGGGAGTACTACGCCTCCCCGGCGCTCAGCGCGCTGCTGCGCAGCACCCCGGCGGCCGAGCTCGGCGACCGCTTCCCGGGCCACGAGATCGGCACGATCGGCGCCGCGGCGCTGCCCTCGCCGGACTCGTTGCTCGTCCTCGTCGGCGGCACCGGCGAGCAAGTGTCCCGGCTGCCCGGCGCCGTGCGGGTCACCGGCATCCTCGCGGTCGACCCGGGTCAATGCGGCCGTTGCTTCGCCGGCGTCCGGCCGTCCGGCATCTACCTGATCCTGGGTGTGGTGGCGGCCGCGCTGATCTTCCCGGTGCTGATGTTCATCGGTACGGCGACCCGGCTCGCCGCCACCCGCCGCGAGCAGCGCTTCGCCGCGATGCGGCTGGTGGGCGCGACGCCCCGGCAGATCTCCGTGCTCTCCGCGGTGGAGTCCACGGTCGCGGCGTTCGCGGGCACGGTGCTCGGCTTCGGGCTGTTCCTGGCGTTGCGGCCCGCGCTGGCCGCGATCCCGTTCACCGGCACCCGGTTCTTCACCGGCGATCTCTCGCTGAGCGTCGTCGACGTCCTCGCCGTCGGGCTGGGCATCCCGCTCGGCGCGGTGCTGGCGGCGCGGCTCGCCCTGCGCCGGGTGCGGATCTCGCCGCTGGGCGTGACCCGGCGGGTCACCCCGCGAGCGCCCCGGGCCGGGCGGCTGATCCCGCTCGCGATCGGCGTCGCGGAGCTCGGCTACTTCGTGGGCCGCCGCCCCCAGACGACGAACGGGCAGCTCACGGCGTACCTCACCGGGATCTTCCTGATCATGATCGGGCTGGTCGTGGCCGGGCCGTGGCTCACCATGCTCGGCTCGCGGCTGCTCGCGCGGCGGGCCCGGCGGGCGGCGACGCTGATCGCCGGGCGGCGGCTCTCGGACAATCCGACGGTGGCCTTCCGGGCCGTCAGCGGGCTGATGCTCGCACTCTTCGTCACGAGCGTGGCCAGCGGCGTCATCTCGACGTACGTCGCCAACCGGGGCGTGCCGGACAGCGACTCACTGGCCAGCACCACCATGCGCACGATCATCTGGCCCGAAGAGATCCCGTCGGGTCAGGGTGCTCCGTCGGGTCAGGGTGCTCCGTCGGGTCAGGGTGCTCCGTCGGGTCAGGGCGCCCCCTCGGGTCAAGCCGTCCCCTCGGCGTCGGCGGTCCCGGCCGGGTTGGCCGGGGTTCCCGGCGTGCGCAGCGTCAACGTCGTCTATGCCAACCCCGCCGGCCAGCAGCCTGGCATCGTCCCGGGTCTGATCGCGTGCGCCGGCCTGCCACCCGAGTTCGGCAGTTGCCCGCCCGGCGCGCAGGTCGCGGCGGTCTATCCCGACCTGGTGAACCAGGCCGTCCGCAGCTCGGACGGCCCGGCGCCGCCGCCCGTCTGGACCGCGGCGGACGTCTCCGCCGAAGCCCTCCACCGGCTTCCGCTGCTCGCGGTCGTGGTCGGCACGGACGGCTCCACGGCGGCGCTCGAACAGTCCCGGACCCTGCTCGAGGCCGCGTTCCCGCAGGCCACCCGCCCGCCCGCGACCGACGCCGACTTCGCGAGCGACTCCACCCGGCTGTTCGCCCAGTTCCAGCAGCTCGCGAACGTGGTGATCCTGGCCAGCCTGCCGATCGCCGGGTGCAGCCTCGCGGTCAGCGTGGCCGGCGGGCTGACCGACCGCAAGCGACCGTTCAGCATGCTGAGGCTCACCGGCGTGCGACTCGCCGAACTGCGCCGTGTCGTGCTGCTGGAGAGTGCGGTCCCGCTGCTCGTGGTGGCGGTGCTCGCGATCGGCATGGGCTTCCTGGCGGCCCAGCTGTTCCTGCGTTCCGAACTGAACTACACGCTGGTGCCGCCGAGCGTCACGTATTACGTGTTAGTCGCACTCGGGCTGGCGGTGTCGCTGGGCATCATCGCGTCGACGATGCCGCTGCTGCGCCGGATCACCGGCCCGGAGACGGCCCGAAACGAGTAACCCGCATTTACTAACAGTTAGTAACCTGCGGTATTCTGCCCGCATGCCAGGCAAACCGGGTGCGGCGGGGCGGGGCAAGCCGACCTCCAGCGACGTGGCCGCGGCCGCGGGAGTCTCCCGTTCGGCGGTGTCGTTCGCGTTCAACAGTCCATATCGGATCTCCGCGTCGACCCGCGAGCGGATCCTCGCGGCCGCGCAGGAGATCGGCTACACCCCCAACACGCTGGCGCGGATGCTGCAGGCCGGGCGGACCCATTCGCTCGGCGTGCTGCTCCCGCAGGCGCTGGCCAAGGTGATGGAAAATCCGTACTACTCCCGGTTCCTGATGGGCGTGGGACAGGTCTGCGACCAGGAGGGCTTCACCCTGCTGCTGGCCCCGCCGGTCGGCGATTCCATGCTCAAGGCGATCCCGTACGCGGCGGTGGACGGTTTCATCGTCTGTGGACTGGAGACCGACCGGGGCGAGGTCGCGGAGCTGGAGCGGCGCAACATCCCCCTGGTGCTGGTCGACAGCGACCCGCAGGACGACGTGCCCAGCGTCGACGTCGACGACCAGGGCGGAGCCCGCGACGTGGTGCGGCACCTGCTCGAGCTGGGCCACCGCCGGCTGGCCGTGCTGTCGATGGACCCCGGCCCGGACGCCCGGATCAGCGGCTACCGCGGCCCACTCGGCCGGCGGATGGCCGGCATAGCCGAGGCGCTCGGCGAGGCAGGTCTGTCCATGACGGACATACCGCTGGCGGAGGTGACCGTGACCCGAGCGGACGGCTACCGAGCGGCAAAGACGCTGCTGGCCGAGCACACGCCGACGGCGATCGTGACGATGTCGGACATCCTGGCGTTCGGCGCGGTGGACGCCCTGCACGACCTAGGCCTGCGCATCCCGGAGGACGTGTCGATAACAGGCTTCGACGACCTGGCCGAGTCGGCATGGCTGCGCCCCCGCCTGACAACGGTCCGGCAGGCAATAGTAACCAAGGGCCGGACGGCGGCGGACTTCCTGATCTCGGCAATCCGAGGCGAGGACCAGCACCCCCACCAACTGCTGAACACGGCCCTGATCGTCCGAGAGTCGACAGCGGCGCCACGGACAGAGGTCGCCGGTTCGCGGGTGGAGGCTGCCGTGGGCCAGGCGAAGGCTGGTGCGCCGCGCGGGGGGAGCGCCGGGTCGCGGCTTGAGGCTGTCGTGGGTGGAGCGGATTCTGGTGCGCCGCGTGGGGGGAGTTCCGCGTCGCGGCTTGGGGCTGTTGTGGGTGGGGCGAGTTCTGGTGCGCCGCGCGGGGGGAGTTCCGCGTCGCGGCTTGGGGCCGTAGTGAGTGGGGCGAGTTCCGTTGCGCCGCGCGGGGGGAGTTCCGCTTCGCGACTTGAGGCTGCCGTGAGTCAGGCGAAATCTGGTGCACAGCGTGGGGGGAGTTCTGCGTCGCGGGTGGAGGCTGCCGTGGGTCAGGCGAAATCTGGTGCGCCGCGGGCGAAGGCTGGCACGCGTCGGGCGGAAGGTGCCGCGGGCCGGGCGAAATCCGCTGCGCCGGCGGCGGAGAGCGCTGCGCCGGAAGGTGCGGTGGGTGGGGCCGAAGCCGTTGTACCGGGGGTGCGGGCAACCGTGTCGCGTCGGGAAGCTGCGGCGGGCAAGGCGAAAACTGCTGCGCCGCGCGGGGGGAGTTCCGCATCGCGGCTTGAGGCTGTCGTGGGTGGGGCAAGTTCTGGTGCGCCGGGGGTGGAGGGCGCGGCGGAAGGTGTGGTGGACGGGGCTGAGGCTGTTGCGCCGGGGGTGCGGGCGGTGGGCAAGGCGAAGTCCGGAACCGGGCGGCGTCCGTGCATTTCACTGCTCTGCTTCCTGGAGGGAGGCAGAGCACGGCCGAGTCGGGCCAGGTCCGGCTCAGGACGAGCCGGAGCGCCGCTTCGACGTCGCCTTTTCGCGCAACGTCGGCCTCAGCCGGCGACACGGCGGTGGT
>Ga0307512_10006645_pt1 | contig 11659 bp, 11 predicted proteins | sample 14_EM_MG_FD_200267 | JGI IMG/M metagenome (GOLD analysis project Ga0307512, IMG submission 200267) | Populus trichocarpa ectomycorrhiza microbial communities from riparian zone in the Pacific Northwest, United States - 14_EM | ecosystem: Host-associated > Plants > Roots > Unclassified | place... | reverse complement strand
GATACACGGTGACTGCTGCAGGGGCTGATGTCTCGCCCATATATCTCGAGTCTTTCTCCTTTCCTTCTCTCTTCTCTGTACCATAGAATACACGCACACGGTTCTCCCCAACTTCCATATCGTAACAGCCAGTGTTGCAATATGGGGAGAACTTAAGGTACAGAGAAGAGAGAAGGAGAAGATTCGGGTTATATACAAGAGAGAAGTGTGCCCCTTACTATCAAGCCCTGCTAGCGGTCAGCTCTATATATACATGCAATAATTTCCCTTCTTGCTGCGCTCCATAATATCAACAAGCAGCAAGAGCTTCAGAACTAACAAAGCCAAATAAGAAAGCCGCGGACGAAGGACCCATATGGCCAGTTGGGTATGAAACAGCAGCAAACTCCCCAGAAACCTAAACCATCCCCGGAACAACAACATAGTAGAGTAAAAAGTGACGTTAAAATAGGCAATATCCAACAGAGATAAAACTCTCGCTCACGGCGGAAACGTCATAAAGAACAAGAAACTGTCAGCAGCATCCGCTACAAGAAACTTGAAACTCCAGGTCATGCCTGTACAACAATTGGCAATACCTCCCCCGAAACCCGGAATCCAATTGACAGGTTAATACAACTTGATGTGCCCCGCATCACAACGCAGACAGGTTAAGACAAAATGGATAGAAGGGATAGCCCCACAACTTCGCGAAACTTGTCGCAGCTTTCAAAGATTGCGTGAATTTCAGAAAGTGCTCTGAACTTTCACGGCTTTTCTCGCTGAACTCAGATTTTCTCAAAATCGTTAATATTTCTGAAAGCACTGAACTTTCGCGACATCACTCCTTGCAGCCCTATGCAACCTTTTCTGTCAACTCTCTAGCTTTCCTTCCTTTTCGCAGCGTATCCTTTTTGCAGCCTTTCTTACCTTGTGTATTGTCTAACGTGCAATCGATCTCGCTTCAACACTAGACACGATTGCGAAGATAATATGCTATCAGATTCCGCAATACAACAAGGGTAGGCATCGAGAACTTACTCTTCGGGAAGCTGCACGCCTTCAGTCTCCTGCTGAAGTTATCCAAGTATGTTGTGGGTGTAAAGGGAACTGTGCTACAATCCGCTGCAAGTGTTTCAAAGCGAAAGTTAATTGCACACATCATTGCTTGCCACGACCGCGATGATGGTGCACAGCACACAACAAGTCATAATTCAAAACGCCGTCGAGCAAATACACAGGGACAAATTTGGGAGCAGAGTGATTTGGCAGGGCTGCGGACGTCCATATTGGAAATCCGCTCAACCCCGCACCCGAGTCCGCCCGATGGTGGAGCGGCCAATATGGTGCTGGTAGTCTGTATAGAGAGATTGCCTAGATAGAGAGAACGATATCGCTTTTGGACTATCTCACAGCGCCCGCTACCATTTCCAACACTCTAGCGAAGAAGAGAAAGACGACGAGAATACTAAGGAGGGAGGTGTTAACGAAGAGAAAGTGGGCACAGTGGAGGAGAGGACAATGAGGAGGAAAAGGATGATCAGCAGGAAGAGCGAAATGAGGAAAAAGAAGAGACTGTTTCAAATGATTACATGGAGGAGCGTGATTGTAGTTGCACCACGGCGTTGATGGATGTAGTGGATTGTAGGGGCCACGAAGAATGTGGACTAAGAATTGATTATTTTCGGTTGAGTGTAAGTTTGTATCGGTCAGTTCACGGAAGGTGGGACTCCGTGAATTGACCGGTCACTCCGCGGACTGATTAGAACTCCATTCTCCGTGAACTGACTAGAACACTCGACTCCAAGCTCTCAAGCGCATTCGACTTCATGTTCCTAGCTGCACTCGTTTCCACACCCCCGATGTTTCCCCGCTCCAAAAACACAAAATTAGCCGCCGCTCGAGAACAGCTCCATGGATTCATGACCTAAGAGCGCGACTAGTTAGAGCCCATCGAGTACATTATTTGACGACAAACCAGCATCTTAGTCAGACCGTAATTGAGGAGTTGATCAGTTCCTGAATCTGCCGAGCGGCGCCAATTTTACATATTTAGAGCCCGGACACTCCCGAGGGCGCAGAGTGTTCAGCTGGAAGCATAAAGTTGGGTGCACCTGGGAGTGAGGAGTCGAATGCACCTAAAGCGAGGAGTCGAGTGGGCTTAGAGTCGACTCAGTCGAGCGCACTTGGATACACAGACCACTGACAGCAGAGTGGCGGGTGGCCGTAATCATGACGTTGGTCTATCAGAGTCTATTGGTGTGAACCTTATCTACAACACTCTGATGGGATCTCACGGTATCTCACGATGTCTCACTGTCATGTTGACAATTTCAACCATCTCTCCTTCGGCCACAGTGGATAACCAAATCTTGGGGAGAGCAGATCTCCGACTCAGTTTTTCCTGCGGAATCTGCAGCCCAATTCCCCTTGATTTTGGACATATGTATGCGCGCACATTCGGTCTGGGACTGCTCATGCTGGTCACGGTGATGGTGGCGGTGATGGTGATAGTGGCAGTTATGGTGATGGTGATCCAGACTTACAGTGCCAGCTAGTGTTGGGAGCACTTAGACGAATAGGTTTGCTACGTCAATATCAAAGCTTCCGTCACTGGTAGGTCAAAGCATCCCGCCGAAAAAAGCTATGCGCCCTTGAGCGCTCTCTCAGGCGATCTCTCAAGCAGGCTCTCCAGCAGGCTCTCAAGCGAGCTCTCAGGTAGATGCTCAAGCGGGCGCTTAACCAGGTTGTCTCATAGGCCCTCAAGTAGGCTCTCAATAATGGTACCATAGTATATATAGTGCCAGAAGAAGCCTGTAGGATAGGTCTATAGACTCCGCCGGCTGTGAATACTTCCATAGGTCCATAGGCCCACGCGGAGATACCTATTGACCGACTATAGATGACTATAAACTACTCGGCGTGCAGGGGTCCACAGGAAGCCTGCCATGAGCTGCGCGCAGCGCAGTGTATAGTCGATTTGCACTTTCGTTCATGTGTACTTGGAAGCGTACAGTTGGGCAGGCTGAGAGTGTGCAATCAAGTGCAATCGGGAGCGAGCTTGGGAGCATGCAATGAAGTGCGATCGGAAGCGTGGAGTGAACACAGCATCATGTATAGTATCAAGCGTAGATACTTACTTACCTGTGTATCATAGTTATCTAGTCGACGCACAGGTCCATTGGACTTCATTATGCCACACGTCAATTAAGCTATAGACTACCATCTGAAAAACAGCTTCTCTAGGAGCTGCACGTCACGCAAAGATATTTTTCCCAGTATGTTCAGGTCCAGTGGCGGATCCAGGACAATCACAGATTTCCCAGGCCATTCATGGATAGCCCAGAATCCACCACTGGCCTGCCCAACCATGGATCCTGAGTGGACTGGGTATACTTGATCAGGATATCAATAATTCCACCAGTCCAGCAATAGATCAGTCCAGACCAGAACCATCCAGCCCAGAGCCAGACCGAGGAATGTTTGGACTGGGATCAGACAGATCCTGGATACTGTCACATCAGCAAAAATGCAAATCGACTATAGCAGGGTTCCGAAGCGGCCAGGCCGGCTGCAGACCGGTCTGTAGATAGTGATGGGTGTAAGTCAGCTCGAGTCGAGTCCGGCACTACAGCTTGAGCCGACTCGACTCACTGTGGGGGCAGGCTCATGAAAGCGTGAGCGGACTCATGAGCTTGAGCCTAAGCTCGAGCTTTTGATATCCAACAAGAATAAATAACTATATACATACATACGTACAATTGAAGCAGCCTCAAGTACATCCTGGCATTCATTCCTCAAGATCTGCTTCCTCTCCAGAATCTGCACCTTCTGCTACATCCACATCACAATCACTAGAACCCTGACCAGCCCGCCCAAAATCCTCTCCACCATCAAAATGTTTCTGTTCCCAATCATCAATATGTACTTGACACAACCAACTTCTGAGAGGAGAAAGTCGTTTGCTGGATGGTTCCATAATCCATGCTTTTTCTTTATGATAATATCTCTAGGTTGGGACAATACTCATTCAGAAGGGACAATTGTAGAGTTAGCAACTGAACAAGACTAACACTTCAGGTACAGGTCCGGGTCGAAACTGAGCAGTTGCCAAATTGGACGCCCAGGTTGTCAACACACCCGAACCGTCAATTCGGGTATGGTTCCATGGAAATCTCGTAACCTATCTGGCCTGGGCGGGGTGTCAGCAGGTCGCCCTGCTGGTCCATCTCTAGATTGATATAATGCTCTCATTTTTGCTGGTTCATAATAGTATCTTATCACAATCTTGTATTCAACAGCCAATAATGTCTTTTTGCAAGTTTTGCAGTTTGCAATATCAATCATTTTGGAGTCTGTGTTTCTGTATCTATATTTTGTATTTTGGCCTATAAACACGATCGATAGTTCTGGTATGAGCTCATATATCCATGCCCTGCCTTTGGTTACCCATAAATGCATGACCAAAAATTGTTGACTCTCCGTCGATGCTGAATTTCATCATGGTGTGACACATATGTCACATGCATACAGTATGAATAAAACAAACAAAACATATATGTCACGCAGTGTTTCCGTCGAAACGGTCTCCATTACTTCATTACCGAATCATTGCCACAAAGCGACACTATGATTAGCCATGATGAGAGACCAATAATTGTTGACGTTCAGTTGACAATCATTGTCAGGACGGGGCAGTGACCGCTGAGCTTTCGATTTTGCCTACAAAGGCTACGAATATATTGGTTATGCATAACAGAGAATAAATCAGATTTCAATTTCGGTACTTTCAAAACCGAAAATCATTGACGTTCTGTTAACGCTCATTTTTAAGAGATAGTTGCGATGTTGTTCGAAACATTCCTGCCCAGCAAGGTAGCCAATACATTGATTGAGGGTGAATGTTGTTGCCCAGAGCTTGGATTAGCCAAGATGCGAGGCCAAGAATGGTTGACATTCCATGGATGCGGATTTTTAAGGACGGGCGACAGCAGCATTGGTTGCCATTTACCTACAAAGACAAACAATAATTTTACATTGGCAGAATGTGACTAGGCAGCCCTCCGGGTGCCGATAGTGTAATACTGAAAATAGTTGACCCTCCGTTGATGCTCATATTAGAAACATCCTAACAGTCATCGTAAACTCAATAATTGTAGCCTATAAAGTGTATGGTCATTATAGACTACCAATATAGCATTTCTATGCAAAATCATTTGCATCTGGAAGCTTCATGGCCTCTCAATTGCCGATCCACCACTCTACACAATATCTAAGTGATGGATGACATAGCCCTATGACAATCCTGCGCTTTCGGCCAGCAATGCATGGCATATAGTGCATTCTACTTGTCATTAATTAATATTGCCCAACTTTGTGAAATCCACTAATCAACTTGAGTTCTGGCAAAACGAAACCGGCGATTTAAGCCAACAACAACGATAGTTATCAAAAAGAGGACATAGGGAATTGGTTTCTAATTACCAATTGACCCCGGAGTGAGACTCCCAGCATAGCCGGACCGTCTGAGGAGAGTCGGCATGTTAGTAAAGAAGAATGCGCACAGATATCCACGCAACTGAGAGGAGTCATGGAATGTCTTGGCGAAAATCAGAAGCCACAACATCGAAATAACTATACAACCCAGACATAGAGTGACATACAGCCAGCCGCATTCGATTTATCGCAATGAACTGACCCTAGACGTAGTGTTAGCAACGGGGCCAGGTAAACGACAAGCCGTCCAGGTTCGAATACCTAAAATGGTTTGGTTTGGTACCAACCCCATCCAGAATCTCAACCCGCTGCATCTTGGCGGGCCAAATCCGGATCCGTACCCGTCAACCTGCGGGTTTTGCTTCGTTTGGCTAGATGGGTCGGGTCCAATCTCCGGTTCCGGTATTCGGGTATTTCAATTTATGGTCGCACTCAGATACACTATTGCGGATCGCAAAATATTGAAATTGGGATATCGTTGTCCTTTTCTGAAGAATTGGGCGCCTTTATGATCAAAAACAAACGAGAACCGCACCCTGCCCCATCCTGAAAATGACAGTCAACGGCGAGTCGATGATTTTTAGTCTTGCACCTTGGGTTATCTGAGTGGAAATTGGATGTGGATGTTCATAAATGACGTATCGGCTGCCTTTATACGCAAAAGAAGAAGTGACACACTCCCTGCCTGATTCTGACAATGTGCGTCAACAGAGCATCAACGATTTTTGGTCTTGCATCGTGGGTAATCTAATTGGGGAATGATTACAGACACCTATTGACCGGGAATTGGCAGCCTTTATAGGCAGATAACAAGCGACGATCCCGCGACAGCCTCCCGGACAACCACAAATTAGATCATTTTGAAATCCGCAACCCAGTGATACTGAGCGTTGTAGCCTATAAAACCGGTCTCAACTTCGTATATAGGCATTAACGGCCACATGGCGCTTTGATTAACCATAATGCAAGGCCAAGAATTGTTGAGGCTCCATTGACGCTCGTTTTCATGATCGGGCCGGGAGCGTGTTGCTTTCCTTTTGGCCTATAAAGGCGGCCAATACACTCAGTATGCATCAAGATGGCCAAGTCTCTGTTTGATTACCTGACTTACATGACCAAAAGTCGTTGACAGTCTGTTGACGCTCTGTTTCAAAATCGGGCAGGAATCATATTGATTTCTCTTTTGCTTGTAAAGTCAGCCTGTACATCATTTATGCATCACTGCGACCAATCGCCATGCAGAGTAACAATGATGCTAAGCCAAACATCGTTGACACTCTGTTGACGCTAATTTTGCTACGGGCGTATCCGCAATATAGAACCATTCACTTTGGCATCCTATATCAATAATGGACTTTTGGTAGCCATTCTGGATTATTGATGTACATTCTCCTTTATTACTACATCGTTCTTTAATGATGCATTTGAATATACCCTTTAAAATATACTTTAAAGTGTCCGCTAATTGTAGATAATGATAATACTCAAAATTCCCATTCCCTTCAGTCAACTCTCATGTTCGCTGTTAGATTCACTGAAACGACTCCCCTCGACCTCAAAATGGATGTCAGCTGCATTACCACGCAGCTGATTGTGTACTAACCTGTGAATGAACCATCATGAGTCAGCAAATCTGGAATGAAATCTGTATCGCACATGTGATCCTTGGCAAAAATCGAGCATTGGGAAGCGGACTATGTATATACATATATGCGGGTGGCGAACCTTCTGTTTCGGAGCTCGCTTCGTTATCAGATGGCACAGGTGGCAATTTGGGCCGAGGTGGCGCCGGTTTCGTTGGTGGTGCACCCTTGCCTTTGCGCCTCCAGCGTGTCTGTGGATTTTGTGCGGTGTGATTTTGGCAATGAAGGAAGCTGTCGGTTTGATTGTCACAAACCATTGCCGGGTATCTTGCGATCGCAGCCTTCACCATGTTATGCCCGGGAAACTTGACACCCCGCTTCTTCTTTTCTCGGACTTCGACGCGAGGTGTCTTGATTGGTTGTCGCTTCTCCTCCATAGCGGCGCGTGAAAACCCTTCTTTGGCCATTTTGGCCATATGCAAGGCAAGACGCATGTCTGACTGTTCAAGCTGTACCTGACCTGGTTGTCTTGCCATAGTAGCTGACATGTTGAAAACCTCCAGGAAAGTAGTTGCTGCATCTACAGTGAGATCCGGGTAATACCTCAACCATATATGACTCCGTACAGTTCTCGAAGGTCTTTACAACCTGATTCGCCCATTTCCGGGGACGTTTATCACGAAATTCGTCTGCGAAAATCCCAGAACTGACAACATCATCATGTTCAATTTCGCGGACTGTGCGGACAAATGCCTTTGTAGACCATGGAGATTTGCCATTACGGGAAGTGATGAATTGGTCACGTAGCTCTCTACGTACGCCAGCTGTGCGTGATATTCTGAGTTGACTGTCATCTACACAGATATGGATTGACCCACATCCGCTTGCATGCTGTTTGATATTCTTTTTGGTTCTGGTTTCACGTACCTTTTTCAGATGTGCGTCCTAGGTCATATTTTCCGTAGCTACAATTGCAGAGTCGCGGTGGACTCACTGGTGTCTGCATTGCTGCTGTGTCTCGCCAAGTGGTTCATTGTGTGAAGCGCCTGTCATTCAGCTTGATTCGGCTCCAATATCACATGGAGGAAGTGTTTAGGGAGCCATGGCTTGCTGTTGTAGAAACGTGAGGAAGATGATCACGAAAGGAAGTGGGACGTGCTGAAGATTATATGGTGAGCTACAAGTGAAAAAGGGATGAGTGACAGCCCACTTGCACATTCAATTCAAGCTGAATCGTGCTCCGTATAGCGGCAGGGGATTGCAACGGTGGCGCGATATCAGTCAGTCGGTCCGACATTGTGTGTTGGTTTACAGGGATACATGGAGATGAACGACAGCTGATATCTCATGTTTGACCGATATAAAAAGGTCATTCTTCGACGGAAAGAACATCTGGTGATGTTTCTCTCAAGACATTGCAGGGATCTTTCCTGAATCACTCGCTAACTATCAAGTCATAATGTACTATTGGCGTGACTATTACCAATGAATTGACAGTCAAAACGCTGATTTGGCTTTGTTCGAATTGATCAAACCTACCAACCTTGACACAGTAGACGCAGCTTGCCTCTATGTGGTCCATTTCTTGCAACATCCAACATCTCGCCCAATGACAAGGTCAACACAAGATACAATGGTCAATGCTCCGAAAAAGAACCGTTCGCCACTTGAGGCGGGACATTATGGACAATCGACAAAGCATTCCATGTTAGGGGTTCTCCCCTGATAGCGGTAATGATACATGATGACTGAAGCAAGTACACGTGGCTACCATTCGGAAGTGGGTACCATTGGTCACGAAGCAAAACACCTTCTTGCATATCAGCACATGTCATCAGTCAGACGGCCTTTAGCGGGGTTACATCTGAGCCGTATGTAATAATTTTGATAAGAGCAAGTCCTTATCAAGCGGATTCGGAAGTCCGCAATTATGTTGCCTAAGCCGGGATGTGAGATATCATCAGCGGTGCGCTTAATTAATTAATTACACTTACTCAACCTTTGATAGCGGGACAACACATCATGATCTAGGAAGGTCTGGTGTGCAGCACGCGTTATGCAATATGCGAGTATGTGGGATCTCGTACCTTATCTCCAAGAGATAAGGGCCAGGTGCGGGCACTCCCCGGATGGCAGAAGTCTGCATCCTAAGCATGCAGTGCGTGAGCGATTTTTGGCATTGGCTGTTGATAAGAGGCCAGAAGCGACCCTGCTCAAGAACTTTTGAGTTAGTATGCATCGCAACCCCAAAAGGGTGTCAGAGGTCTACGTTGGCAGAGTATCAGTGGGTCGCTGAATAAATCTCTGACGCAAAGCCGAATAGCCAAATTGGTAGGCGAGGCATTAATATCGTATTGATATTATTATATTGCGATAAAGCGCTGATTCGGAAGTCAGACGTTCCAACTACTGAATAAACGAAAAGCGAGATGTCTAAGTTGAAGTTATGAGTTGGCATACGATGCGGTTGATATCATGCATTGATTTCGGAATGTCATGCATGCACACGATAACCATAGGGAACTCGTGGTGGCTTTTTCGGAAACGGATGTTCCAGGAAAACACTATCAAACAATTCATTATGTCATAGTCAGTGGATCGGCGGCCAAATCAGTGAGCCGCTAAGGACTATAAAAAGCTCGTATTGGCTAGGCAATGGAAGAACAAGCTCTAGCTGCGAACAGTCAAAAATACCTACCAGCGGAAGAAGACCTCTATTTATTATTGAGTTTTTATGATACCTATACCTATTATTATATATATAAAATATACTAGCATAAGTACGGAAGCACCGTACCTTAAGTATCCCTTACGCTTATACGAATGACAATTACTTTCGAAAGCGAAAACGACGTTATCGTCTACGCACTCGAGAAAATTATATCTTACGCTAGAAGGACTCAGCAGATCTTTGTGGCTCAGTGTGTCTGGTGGCTTGCTTCGATTATTGGCCTTGAATCTGGATTAGTCATTCATATCGATAATCTATGGAAGAGAGAATCCTTAACAACATCAGAGAAGGAAGACGGAATCGTTCATCCTGATAGAATTCAGCAGACTCCATCCAGAAGAGAAATCTTGTCAACTCCTAGAGACCTTGCGGAGGAATTACGAATTGATATAGTATTGGACGCCGCCGAGAAGTGTATAACTTCAAGTGAGAAACTTAGGAGTACCTGGCAGGAAAATAGGAATAATCCTTTACCGCAAACGAGGAGTCAAGTTAGGATGGCCCAGAAGGTTAAGCGACTCCAAGAAGAAAATAGGAAAGGCGAAGTCGAAAGAAATAAGCGACTCCAGAATATCAGGGAAAAGGTTTTAAAGAACCTAAGTCAAGAATAGGATCTAGGGCAGTACCTAAGTATAAATACTTAATATCGTTGTACCCCCCTAACATTCCACCTGATGTCGTCATCTGGCGAATAAAGGCACGAGTGGGTTGGAGGCAGAAAGGGTCCGAGGGTTGGGAGCATTGGGCAGCTTACAATAAACAAAGAAGCTTGCAGCGGAGAAACAACAGGAAACGCACTGTTTAAGCAACGAACAGAGAGAGAAATGGACCGAGGATTATGTGGAATGAGAGACCGCAGTGGCAAGACAGCAAGTTCAAGATGCAGAGACAGCGATAATGCAAGAGCAGGAACATATGGGTAATGCTGAAAATGGATGATCGACAACCATAAAGCCTGAAATAACATTTCAGGAGATGTTGAATGCTATCGGAGACAGTCTGAGTGATCTTGGACATTGGGAAGATAAGGAGGATGGGGAAGACGAGGATGATGATGAAGAAGATACAGGGCATGGCAAACTGAGCGAGGATGAGGAACCTGGCTGGGTGATGGGCACAATCCCCAAAACGGTACAGCACAGGATGGAGAGCTTTCGGCAGAAGCAGATGAGGCTTGAGCAACTGAGCCGACTGGGATGGGGGGACGTGGCCGACTACTTCGGTGAGAGAGATATGAAGTACCGGACAACTGAATTGAAGGTCCCGGCTGTTCTGAAGCCCGTAACAGACTCGACTGCAGTCACAGCATCAATGACAACATTTGGACAGCATATGCAGGCTCTCGATAACGTCCCTGGACAATCACAAATGCCGCAAGTGACGTCTCGACAGGGAAGTAGTCAAATGATGCTGGGTTCAGAGAAACATCCCGCAGACAATCACACAGTACCGCCCATGCACGCCACGCTGCCCGAGTTTTCGGAGCTAGAGATTGCGAAGCCAATTCCACCCTTAAGCATTTCCCCCTGCATATGGCGTCCCTAGCTAATTACCATATAGATATCGGATTCGGACGAAGTCATGGTGACGGCTCCTCAGTTAGGGGAACTGTAGATAGCGAAATCGGAATTCTGAAAATGTGTAACGGGCGGGGTCGGGTGTAGGTGATATTGGTAACACAAATGTGATATTGGGGAAACAAACAAGGAGCTCGAGATTCTTTTCGAGGGAGTCAAGACAAGACAAAAGTCGATGCTGTTTCAAAGTCGTAACTTGCTTTGCTATACAAGAGAACGAGTAAAGAGAGAAGAAAAGGAAATCCTCCAACGCCATCAACACTCTCTTTATATACAATTTGTCTGCCACCCTC
>Ga0307512_10006644_pt1 | contig 11662 bp, 16 predicted proteins | sample 14_EM_MG_FD_200267 | JGI IMG/M metagenome (GOLD analysis project Ga0307512, IMG submission 200267) | Populus trichocarpa ectomycorrhiza microbial communities from riparian zone in the Pacific Northwest, United States - 14_EM | ecosystem: Host-associated > Plants > Roots > Unclassified | place... | reverse complement strand
GACCTTCTGTAATTTGTACGGGGGAATTCTTTCCACCTTCGCCTGGGGCATGTGAGTTCATGGTTGTAGTGTAACGGCGGACCTGTCCGTGGAGCGTTAAGAACAGTGGTGGGCGGCGGAGGACAAGACGGAAATTAAAGAGTGTTCATACGCTATCTGACATACACATGCGGGTAATAATACGGCTACATCGCGGAATATGCAAATGAGTGAAGGTATACATGCATAAGTTACTGAACCGAGGACACGAGACGTTGCAAGGTACTATTCAACAGTAGGTCCCATTCACGATCACCGTCCTGACCTGCTCAAAAGTTCCCACAAACCGTTTCTCGCACCATCCATACTCCATATCGACGACCTCCAACGTTCGCGGTCGTCTCAGCGATCTCGATAAACTCTTGAGACCACTGAACGCCCGTCTCGCACGCCTGCCATCCCGCAACCTCAGCACTCGCAGGATGGGCATATGGAGGTATCCAAAGATCGTTGAAATCTCCAGGGGTACATCATACTCGACACAAATTGTCAAGCGCTGGAGGTATCGCATGCTGACGTGTTGAAGAGGGAAGGTGGTAGGATAATAGTCCCATCCTCCTCCCATGGCGGTACCGGAGGCAGGAGGAAAGGTGATCCTCAGCTCTCTCAACTTCCTCGACACATCCAACATGCCCAGAACCTCGGCTACGCTCTCCCAACCGCTTGAAAATCCGTGATGGCAATAATCCAAATAAACCAGGTTGGAGAATAATCCCGGACTCCAATCGAGGCGTATACCGGCGATCGTTGCTCTTGTCAGTCTGGGAGCGATGCCGCCGAATAGCAGGAATTCCTTCGTGTCATCGTTCTGAGGGTACAGCAACATCAACTCTTCGATGTTCCAGGCTTGAACAGACGTCGAGGAGATTCCACCAGGAGCGCAACACGGGCCAAGTGCGGCATTCCAGAGGAACGGGGAATATTGATCAAACTTGATCGTAAGCGACCTCCAGCGTCGGATATGCGGCGCAACAAGGCCCATGTACCATTGAACGTTGTTGGCATCGAAAGGTGGGACCCGGTGAGCGTTAGCTTTATTGTGATTGTAGGTGGAGATGGAAGAAGGACGGGTCAACGAGATATCGATCAAACACGCGGCTGATCTTCGAATGTATTGTTTCCAGAGTCTGTGCCGCAAGTCGGGGGTGATGCGTTGCCAGAGGATGTGCGTGCTCAAAGCGAGGTCCCGCCATGCGCCGCAGACGTGAGACATGCGGAGAGGGAAGAGTACGCCCAGTTCTGAGGGGTCGCATGATCCAAAGTGGAAGATATGCGCGAGGACTTCTGGAGGGAGGAAGTGGATTGGGTGAGGGGGATAGTAAGGATTGGTGTGGACGGGTCTCGTCTTGTGGCTCCCCGTCAAGGTTCCCGTGGAGTTGTGGGATGGAGAGCGAACACGATGTGAATGTGAAGGATCGACGGAAGTGTGTTTGGAGATTAGACTATGTCTAGATCCCCGACTAGAGGTATGATCACCATTAGCACGAGGGACGATAAACAAAGTTTAGCGATGAGATCTGGTGCTCACGATACCGAAGAGGATGATCCGCCTGCAGAGCCAGCAGAGGGTTTAGGATTAGCCTTGCTGATGCTGATGGCGTTGGAGATCTTTGCCTTGATGACCTTGGTGAACGAAGGGGTCAACACGAGCTCTCTCCGGCGGGATCTCTTGAGGGTCGACATGGTCGGGAACAAAGGGATGGCATGGTGCACGTCAAAGCCAGGGCAATCTTTATACGTCAGGGGTGGCAGCGGTCGGTGAGGGTCATCCGATTAATGGCATTGGATAAATAACTCACCAGGGACCACCGGGGCGCTGATAGCCTGAAATGTACAACTTGGCCCGAGCGACGATTCGTCCCCTGTCGGTTTCCCCCTCGAGCCTTGCGAATTTGCGTGCGCGACCCAACGTGAGGATGCTCGGCTCTCCGGGTGTGACCCTCATGGAGAGAAATACCGCTGTTCGGCTTGGTAAATGCGAAGAACGGAGATAAACACAAAGAACAGCGAGCGGCGTTCCATTCAAACTGAGAAAAATGATGTTACCTACCTATTTTCTGATACCCAAACTGATTGGGCGGTCTCCGTACTTGGCTGTTCCCTTGAGGAGGCCAAAGTGGGATCAGGTGACATATTTTTTTCACCCGATAGCATGCAAATTTTTCTTCGGTTATTTGGTGAACTTGACAAATGTGTAAGTACTAGATGTAACCCGGTGAAACAAAACGATAGAAAATGAAATACGGTGGGCAACGCGTTGAAGTCGTTGAGGTCGCGTACTCTGTCACGATCGGCATCATCCACGACGCTACCATCAGCACCACGGTGACAATATGGATGAAGTAGAATCCCTCGAAGCCCTCTCCAACATCCTCACGTCCATCTCGGAAACTCCTTACGATTTCTCTCTCCATGTCCAACACATCAACGTCGCAGAAACCCTTGGTGAAGGTCAACAAGACCAAGCCCTTTCCGCCCGCGAGATGATGACCGGTTTCTGGGCCGCTGGCGAGGAAGTCTGGCTCCCCCTAATAGATGCCAAGAAAGCAGCCGTTGATCTGGATACTGAGGAAGGAGTGGCGGAAGTGTTGGAAGTGTATGATAAGGCGGAGGATGATTATCTGTGTGAGTCTCGCACATCTCCTGTAATCTTGTTGGTACTCAGGTCCTGCAGCCATTGAAATCCTCAAGTCACATCTGGAGTTGCTCATCGACAGGTACAACGCATTCAGAGAGCGCAGGAGTCCTCCTGTGGGCGAAGATCCATTCTCCATCCAGTGGACACGCGAGGCTATTGAGGATGTCGTCGACAAGGCTATCGGTCACGTTTCTCAGGCAAGTATCCGTGTAGACTCTACCCGAGGCAAGGAACTGAAGAATCCGACGCAGAGTTATGTACTTTGGGGCCTACACCGGGACTGGGAATTCGACATGTTGGAATCATTGACCCCAGATGAGAGGTAAGGTATGATTACCCCGGGGTGTGTTTGGCGCTCATACCATTGCAGACTTCCCCACGTTGCGTACATTGAACAGATGTTCCTGACAAGATTACGACAACCGCATTCGGGTACGTTATTTGGCCAAGTCAACCCCGTTCAACATCCGACTGACCCATTGCCTCCAATTCAGACAACGATGCAACGTTCCAAGCATACTCCTCATTCACGACAAACTACAAACCGCCCACAGAATACGAAGGTTTAATGGTCGCAGCCTCGAAGGCTCGCTCTGGTGCGGTAAAATCGTACGCGTGGAAAGAAACCCGTGAGGCCGTTCTCGTACGCACTATCCATTCAATCGCATACCTTGCACGCTGATCTCTCAACCTCAAGTCTCTCGCATATCGATCTTATTTTTCCTCCACATTTCCTGGCCTACCTCGTTGTGATGGACCGACCGGGGTTGGTTGGTCTTGGGTAGACCCAACAAAACTTCTCCTTGGAAGCCTACGCATACTGTATTTCTGAGGAACGGAAGGGTAAAAGGCTGGATATGTTTGCTCTTCCTGCTCTGTACGAGCGTGCGATAGCTGAGGCTGCCAAGCGGAGGTTCGCTGGTGACCTTAATGCTGAGGTCGTCCTTCGCGCTTTTTGGGTAGGATACATCGACACCTTAGTAAGCCCCTCTTTCTCTGACCCGATCCAACTGACTTAGCTGACTGAGACGCTCCCGGACTGCAGAGGATAGGTGAAGCGGAAAAGACTGTGTTCACTCGTGCTTCAAGAAGTGTGCCAGGCTCCGGAGAGGTCTGGGCGCGATTTATCCGATTCTTGGTATGTAACAATTCCTACTCCTGTATCATGCTTATTTGTATTCGTTTAGGAGTCAAAAGAGGAGGATGATGATCCTATGGACGGAGTAGAGACTGTTTCAAGTAAGTAGTGTTAGACGACCTCTGCTGCTGAATTTTCTGACAGCGCGGAATGCAGGTGTGTGTGCAAGAGCTCTTGCAACAGGGCTGATCCAGAAGGATATCGAACAAATTATCGCGATCGTGCTCGCCAGGGCTGGTGCGGAGAGGAGGAAGGCGGAAGCAAACCCTGAAGGTGATGTTGCGCATTGATTCCAAGTATAGCGATCCTCACTTTTTTCTGATAGATCAAGAGGTGTGGATTTCATTAATTAAGATCTTGGAAGAGGGAATCGCAATGGTTCGGGCAGGTGAGTATTCTTTCAGTTTATCTTTTGCTTCAAGAGTGTCTGGCCTACCTCTGTTTGTCTAGTCCAAAAAGCTGGTGATCCCAGGCTCCGTCTTGAACGATATCTCAGTGAAGTGGTGGGTAAATACACTGTATTTATTGGTCTGCGATTGACGATGAAGCTTCACCTCGTTCCAGTACACCAAGATTGGCTTGGGTGACAGCGCAGTGGATACATGGAAAGCGGTCGTAAAGCTTCAAAAGTCAAGCTACCTCGCTTGGATTGGGTACACTGACCTTCTCACGAAATTGGAAAAATACGACGAGGTCCGAGCCGTCTTCTCGGACATCTGCCAGAAGAAGATCGATTGGCCGGAGACAATATGGGACTCGTGGATTTTCTTTGAAAACCTGTACGGAGATGTGGAAAGTCTGGAAGACTGCTTGGCAAAGGTAGAAAAGGCCCAGGCTTTCGTGAATGCGAGGCGAGCCAAGGTAGGTTCACAGGAGTTGTTGTGGAAAAGGCCTTCATACCTAGCATTCAGGAAGCGGAACAAGCCACATACGCTGACACGCAAGGCGCAGTTGGGCGGGCCGCTGCCAATGCCCCTGCCCAAGATGTTCAACCCACCACAGGAACCACGAGTGTTGCGGGCGCGGGTGCCATGGATGTTGATGAAGACGTCGTCGCTCAGGGAACCGTGGGTGAGGGTCACGGTGGTGTCAAACGTAAGGCCGGTGAAGACGCAGAGCTTGCATCTAAGAAACTGAGAATGGGTATGTCCATTGCACGATTCCATTCATTGGCGGCTGATACCACGATTGCTCGTAGAACCTGCCGTTGCTCCCCTGAAAAGGTGAACTCAACTAACGCGCCCTTTTTAACCTTCAGTCCCTGACAGCTGATTTTAGAGATCGGGAGAACTGTACGGTGTTTGTTTCTGATTTACCAGAAAGCGCAGCGGAGGATGATTTGAAGGCCTTGTTCAAAGATGTGCACTCACTTTCCCACTTTGTCTATGAACCGAGCTGATCACAAACGCGCTTGCCTCATAGTGCGGCGACATCCGAGAGATTAAGATAACCAAGCTTGCGAACTTCCAAGTTGCCACTGTCGAATTCTCCGAACGGGTATGATAACGAGACTGGGTTTTCGACTGGTTAACCTGACACTCTTACGCAGGAAAGCGTCCCTGCCGCCCTGACCAAGGACAAGAAACGGATCCACGAACACGAAGTTACGGTCCACCTTGCGTGGAAGTCGACGTTGTATGTGACCAACTTCCCCTCCTCAATGGACGATTCGGGTGTGCGGGCGCTTTTTGGGAAGGTGAAGTCACCCCCTCGCCTTCCTCTCTGTCACTGATGATAATCTTGGTTTAGTACGGAACTCTGCTTGATATCCGGTGGCCGAGCAAGAAATTTAAGAGCACAAGGAGATTCTGTTACGTTCAATATACGTCACCGGTCCGTACAGTTTTCAGTCCCACTTTTTGTTATTCACTGCCATCCCAGGACGCAGCCGAGGCAGCGCTAGCTCTTCATGGAACCCAGATGGCAAATGATCTCACATTGAACGTGTTCATTTCGAACCCTGAACGAAAGAAAGAACGGACGGATGCGGATGCCAATGACAGGGAAGTTTACGTTGCGGGCCTAAGCAAATTCGCAACAAAAGATGATCTGGAGAAGCTTTTCAAGACTGTGAGTCAACTCCTTTCCTTCTTCTCGTAAACGATGTGTATTCACCCGCTTATACAAACAGTATGGTTCCTTGAAAGAAGTGAGGATGACGACAGATCAGAATGGCCATTCAAAGGGTTTTGCTTTTGTAGAGTTCGAGAATGAGGTAAGGAATCTTATTCGTCGTGCATTAGATACTGATGGGTTCCTCATTCAGCGAGACGCAAGGATGGCCCTTTCAGCCAACAATCACGAACTCAAGCGAAGGAGAATAGCTGTGACGCTGGCTGATACCCGGGTGAAGGGTAAGAATCGGAATGCCCAGACCGAAACCGGGCTGGGTAGACTGGAAGACACCCTGAGCCGATCTGTACGGATCAAGAATTTACCCCCTGGAACTCAGGAGGGTCTCCTACAACAAGTCCTGGAGCAACACGCCAGCGTAAAAAGAGTCGAGGTCTTTGAGGAAATTAACCAGGCCACTGTCGAGCTTGAGAATATCTCGGTACGTCCAAGCCGGCGGTTGTTGATGAATTGTGAATGAATATGCATTCAGGAAGCGGGAAAGTTGTTACTCCGTTCTGAGCCTATTGTCTTCAATGGCGTAGAGCTCAGCGTCTCTGAAGAAGAGGCGATCAAGAAGAAGCCTAGAGGCACGGGAAAGCCAACAAGAGGCGCCACTAACGTGTTTGTCCCAAGGACAGCCGCCTCGAAACCCAGAGCTGGCATCGGTTCCAAGAAAGCACCTGGTACTCTCCCCCCTACTACCACTACATTTACCTCAGCTGGGGACACATCGTCGTCGCAGAAGGGGCAGGATGATTTCAGGAAGATGGTCGGGTGAAGAAGTTGTTGGCGTCTATTTTGAGATATCCCGTGATCATGGGATTCGATGGTGAACATTTCCTAAAAAGGAGTAGCTTATGTACCCAATAGATGTTCCACGTTTCAACGGGCCCTTATCCACGCCGCGCTTCAATTCTAAGTCGCAATCCATCACCCTCCCTCACATCTGCGGCGATGGACGGCACCCAGGAGTTCCAGGAGAGCACCACCATCAAGTTTGAGTGGACGTTGAGAGGTCTTAAACAGCTTTTCGAATCCAGGTGCGATTATTTACGTTTCCTGTCATTCATCCCAAGATCCGCGCACTGTTTCCTGTTTTTTTAACGATGGCTGACTCATCGTATCTCATCGCCGCAGTCGAGGGAAAACAAAGTCCAAGGTCACCAAGAGCGTGAAGTTTGGGGGAGGCAGGTGGCAGGTCTTGTTCTATGCAAACTCCGGTGTCACAGGAACTACTGCCGCTTCCGGGGCTAATGAAACATCGACGAATGAGGGCGATGAAGACGGATTCATTTCTTTGTATCTCTCATGTGAAGTGAGTGTGAATTCTATGTGATTAAAGATCCCGCTCGCGGTTTGCTCAATGTGATCGCCTAGCCGACCGCTGAGGAGAAGGCGAATTCTGTGAACGGAAAGTACGTCGCTGATGCGGTATCTGATCCACGTGGGGCTTCGCACTGATCTCGCGATAAGATGGGTTCGTGAAGGAGTATTCAAGTTTGGATTCGAGCTTCGCAAGTGAGTGGATCATTCGCTTGTCGTCGTCACGACGATTGAGAACAGTTCTCCCCCCAGTGTGCATAGGACGGTTCTTTTCAACAGCAAGGAAGCCGTTGATCATTCCTTCTCCTTCAAGGTGCGAACTTCCAAATCCACAACGCCTCATCGTGCTAACGCCTTGATCCCTTAGACGGTCAACTGGGGATGGCAAGTGACTGCATGCTCTGAAAAATTTAACCTACCTGACTCCCCGTGATAGGGCCCAGTTCGCGAGGAGGGATGCGGTGTACTGGCAACCTCACAGCGTCAAAGGCCCCGACGCGTTCTTGGTTGTATGCACCATCACTTCATCGCCTGCTCCGCCGGTGCAACCACCGCAGATACCACGATTGCCGGTCCCTAGGGATCTATTGTTCTCCGTCGGAACAATGCTGGATGATCCTGCGTACTCAGATATTGAGTTCGTCCTCCCTCGTCGGGGTAGGAGCTCCTCGCAAGGTGCCAAGACCATCAAGGCTGCAAAAAGGTTGTTGCAAAGGGTCGAATACTTTGACACTAGTATGTCCTGGATCTCAATTTCGTGGTCCGAGCTTAACGTTGACTTTTGAAAGTGTTCAACTCCGGATTCGCCGAGGCCACAGAATCTGTGATGACATTCGGTGGACGAGACGTGGATGATGGGTATATTGCTACCGCGTCGCCTGCCTCCCGACCCTACGTGGATTCCGACGACGAGGATGACGACACTGTGCTTGACACTGACGACGATCAAAGCATGGTTGATTTCAGCGATGGAGAAACCACTCACAGTCGCATCCCTACCGCTCCTTCTGTTCTCTCTACCAATCTCACTGAGGACGAGTCTGATGCTTGCCTCGTTGAGACCGACACCACAGAGCCTAGGAATGTACGACAGAAGATTACGCATCCTTCTTCGCCTCGTCGAGCGACAACGACTGCACTGGCGGCTGATCCCCCCGCTGACAAGTATCCACCACGACCCATGACTCGAGTGGTCGTTCGGGATGCATCTTACTCCACCTACCGCTCGGTCCTATACTATGTAAGCATACCCCACCACATGTCAACACGAATAGAACCTCACGCAGAATCTCCCAGATCTACACCGATAACATCGTTTTCGCTCCACTGTCCTCTTCGTTCATCAGCCACGCTACCCCAGATCAATCGGTGCTGACAACTGTCACAGGATCGTCAGAAAACTCGAGCAATGTTCGAGCGAGCCAGTCGGTCGACTCCGCAGTGATTTCTGGGGCGAAGTCTCGGAGGGAGTGGATAAAAGTTTGGGAGAACTGCCACCCTGGGATGCCTAGTCCATGCTCAGCGAAGGCCGTTTATCGTCTTGCGGATCGTGGGTTATTTTCTCCGAATGCTTCTCGAACCTGGGACGGCACCGACACTCATTTACCCTCCTCTCCTCATTTTTCGGTTGACATATGGTATAGGTCTTGACCTGAGCGATTTGAAACAAAGGGCGTTCCAGGTCGAGTCAAATTCTCGTTTTGATAAAGTCTTTCTTTATTGATATTCCATGTTTACTTGCAGTTCATCATCAAATCACTCACCGTGGACAATGTCCCGTATGAGGCGTTCTCGACCTTCTCCGCTGCGTTCGAGGAAGTCAGGAAGGTGGGAAACCCGAATGAGCTGGCCGTCATTCGCACTGACCCCCAGATCACGTAGGTGCAAGTCAAGTTCTTCCTCGACAACTGGTCCGCGATTCGAGCTTCCGATGCGATGAAGAATGTTTGGCAACAGATCAGGTTGGGTAGACATCCAGGATACGAAGAAGGTCAGTGTGGATTTGCTTCTGAACCCCTTTGGACGATGTTAACCCCATTTGCTCTGAGTAGTCTGGCCGTTGATCGCCCAGAATCTGGAATTCAAACCGCAACCAGAGATAATATCTGGGGATGAATCTAGAAACGTCTAAGTTGCAGTGTTAAAGTCGTTTTCACAAGTGTCTCGAAACTGCGGGCTCCGAAGCCGCGAGGCCTATCTCCCCCCTCTTTACACTGTTTTCTCCGGCTGGCTTTGTGTTTTATGTGCTTTGTACTTGACCTAGAAATGTATCCCATGTTACTTAATACAGTGCAAATGATATCCATCTCTGACACTCCACAAACTCGCACACAGTCGAAGTCCCATCTTTCATCTCTTCTACATGTTCTGTTATCCGATGGGCGTGTCTATGGGCACTCGTTCTGTAGAGAAACAAGCGCTTGAAACGGGAGAACGGTGCGTTCGGCTGTCTGATCAGTAGACTGACACTTCGGTTTTTCGTTGAGTCTGGGATCACAAACAACTGAGCAGGCGAACCGGCATCCTCGTGCGCTTCTGGGCGATGATTTATCACGGTTACGACTGGTTCTACGGTATCTAGGATGAAAGAACTCGTATGACAGAGTCCTAACAGTAACACCACCGCCAGGGATAGGCTACAGCGGGCCATCGGCCGGGGGTGCTTCCTCCTGGTGCTTCTGTACCAGACTTACTTCACCGCAACATCAAGGGTCCCAGTCCCATTACACTTTGTCATTGAACTGCCTCCACCTCCACCAACCTCAAAATCCAAGCGTACATGTCGGAACTCCCTCGTCTCCCTTCTTCACCCAACCCTCCATCTCCGCCGTTGTCTCCGGGGTCTGAATGCCCTGAGAGCCCCTCCCTCTCATCATCACCGACATTGCCGAACGACTCCCCTTTCGTGGAACCCCCCACCATCACCCCCCGTTCACACGTTAGACGAGAGTCCGGCGAATAACGAACCTGTATCGCCACTCCAGATGATCACCCTATCCGTTGTACCACATTTCGGCGTTGAGCCATGCCCTGAAGAACTTCGAGCATGTCCCGACCGGTATCTCGTGCTCGGCTTTCCAATTCACGACGAGCGGTTCCCATGCATTGATGAGGTCACGAAGGAGGCTGGGCTTAAGCTTGACAACTTCAAAGAAGAGCGCAGGCCGGCAATGAACCTTCTAGAAGGCGTCTGCGAGGAGGTATGCGAGGGGATTTAGCCTGGAGGTTGGTTGACCGTCGGTATAGTCCCAGTCTGGTGCGTGCGGGATGGCAGAAACAAAACCTGCAAACTGCCAGCTCAAGATCGGAACCCCCTGAAAGCGTCCATCGTACGATGTCGTGGAGGAGGGTTCTGAAATGCGGTCTCGCCGAGATGCCAGAATGGTGCCCTCTGTACGGGATGTATTAACGCATACGTTTCCTGGACCCCGGAGAGTTTCCTTTCCCCATTTCCCAGTTTACAGTGCAACCAAGCCAGCGGCCGACGCAATATCGGATTCTTGTCCGCCATCGAGCTGTCACATCGCCTCCACCACACAATGCACTTCGTTACTTTTTATGTAATCAGACACGTCCGGTTCCGTATTCACAGCACGAGCTCTATAACGTTTTGAGCAGAGAGAACGTTCTCAAGAATATGTTGTGTACGAGATCCTGCGAATGAAATGACGAAGCACCCTGCTTCAAGTTCTACATGTCATCAGCATTCATAGTTGTGCCCTCATCGTCCGAAATCGTGTGTTAGGATGAGGGTACGGAGGGGTCGACGACTAGGAAGAGGAGGATCAGCCGATCAAAAGCTACGGCGCGAATACAACTCTCTTCACCAAGTAGATCCGACAACACGAGACAGACGATGAAAAGATGGGCGCTCGTCTCTACTAGGGTTGTGATCCTTCCTCACGACCTACGCCCCGCACCGCTTTCTCCCGGTTACCTTGAGCCCCGACCATGGCTACCAAGTCCCAACGACTAAAGGGGAGGGAGAATGCTGTCTCCTTGTTGAACGCCGCCATCGATGCTATCAACCTCACGGAGAATCTCTCGAGCATCACACCAGCCAAGGCCGTTTTTGGCACCGTCAACGTCCTGCTCACGATGATTAAGGTGTGTTTCCACCTCTACGAAGAGATGTTTCAGGCTCACACGTAGTCAGGACTCGATGATCAACGAACTGGATTACGTTGAGCTCGGGTTGTTCTGTGCCGATATCTGTAGAGCCCTCGACCGAGGAATGAATGGGAAGAAACTGGACGACCTCAGTCAGCCAGTGTGCGATGCGATAAGTCAATTGACTACGTGAGTTGGACAGGCGATATTATGGTTTCGGGTTCTTCTACCTACCATGCTTTGGATTGCAGGACTGTCGCGGAAATACAAAACAAGGTCATCAAGCAGAGCGGGCGTAA
>Ga0307512_10006643_pt1 | contig 11662 bp, 15 predicted proteins | sample 14_EM_MG_FD_200267 | JGI IMG/M metagenome (GOLD analysis project Ga0307512, IMG submission 200267) | Populus trichocarpa ectomycorrhiza microbial communities from riparian zone in the Pacific Northwest, United States - 14_EM | ecosystem: Host-associated > Plants > Roots > Unclassified | place... | reverse complement strand
TCTTGTTCTCACTCCACTCTCACCCAAACACAACCAGCTAAAGCCACTCCCCTCTCCCCTCTCCCAGGTAAGACTAGAGTACCTTTGTAGTATATAGAATATACCACACGCTGCTCAACACCTTCGGTCCGGCTGGCACAGACGAAGAACGTTTGAGAGTAGCCAACCATTATGCCCTCCACTGATGTGTGTAAGCGCACGGCCTCCCGGTCCGCCGATCACACGGACTCGAGTAGAATACTGAGAGTATTCTACTCTCCCTATGTATCTCTCGTTTACTCGGACCATATGATATCATTGTAGTATCTAGTATAAGTACAGGAACTATGTACTAGATACCCTAGGATTGAATAGAGTTCGATACCCTCTCTCCTGTCTCGAGTCTCCTTACATCAGCAAACCCGCCCCCCTCCTACGTAGCGCTACCCGACCGCTTAGCAAAATCCCATTCAGTTTTTGACACTAGCGCCGGCCAGTTTTGTTAAAAAAGCCTCGCTAAGCTCGGGTAGCGCTACCCGAGGGGGGCGGGTTTGCTGATGTAGGGGTATCATGCATGAACGTGACGATCGGAGGGGTGTGGTGTGGAATGTTGGCATGGCAGGCACATCTAACGTACCTCGCTAGCAATTGACATCCATTCTCGCTGGCAATTGGCGGGTCCATCCTCGCTGGCAATTGACGGGTCCATCCTAGCTATCAATTCACCATCTTATCTTCGCTAACAACTTGTAGTCTTATCTTCACTGGTAATCGGGACCCCGACATCACCACTAGCAATTGGAACTGCGACATTACCGCTGGCAATTGAGACTCCGACATCCTCGCTAACAATTCGTTGAGAGGTACGGAAATACGGTAATAGATTCAAATGTGAGCATTCATTGCTTCCATTCATTTCTTGCTCACAAACGGTTGACCGATGATCCATGGTGCACGACCGACAACGGATTGAGATACACGCCCAAGGAAACGACTGACACTTTCCCACAGTGTAAATGGCAACGGAGGTAATGCCAGAGAATTTTCCGTAAGATTATGCACTATAACATGATTACATTTCCATATGTCAAATACCCTGGCATTCCGCATTTAGCTCCGCCGGTCTCGAGAACGGGCGTTTAACACTCTGAGCATAAATTACCCCGTATACTCCTGCTCACTTATATAACCGGCCATGAGTTCCCTTTTACCCACCTTCCCTTACAGTCAACCCTACACCTCTCGACTTCTATGGCTCCGGGGTACTACTATTCGGAGTCGAACCACCCAGGCTACGGAAGCCTCGACGGCCACTATCCGTATCCTTCCCCACCTGGTGTCTACAACGGACTATATGTATTCGAGCACACCGTTCCCGCAGACCCTACCGCTACTCCCCTATCTGTACAGCACACCGTTGGGCATGGTTCCGATAGCCTTCTGCAGGTACTCCCGATCATCCACCCGGAGAATCCCCTCCGATTACCAGCACCCCAAGGTAACGCTATGCTCCTCAGTACCGAGGCTAGAGAGACCTACCCGGTCCAACCCTATGTCAGTGCTCCGACTAGTTGCTCCAGGACGGTATCACACCTAAAACTTATTTCAGGCCACCGATCTGTTTTATGCAGAAAAAGCCACACAAACCGTCAGTCTTGATGCCTTGAATGAATGCAAGGGCAATCACTGGCAGAAGGAACACCAGATGCACCAACTACCGGTAATGTGCAAGTTGGTGCCTCAAGAAATCTACAAACCGGCCCGCCGTCCGACAACCTTGGGGAACCCCGAGATTATCAAGTTCGTCGTCGATGGCAAGGAAGGGATTCGCCTCTCCCATGCCTCAGAAGGGAATTGGGTAGGCTTTGAAGGTGGGGACGACAGATCCCTGTTCGAAGGGGATCGACTTCAAATTATGACCAGACTGCAGGTAAGACATTCTGCTGTTGTGAACTATTAGCCTTGACGACCAATTTCTCTTCAAGCTTGTTGGGTGTTCACCCTGGCACTCAAAGGTGAAACTCGCGAAACACATTTGGTTTGCGCAGATCTCACGCCCATCGTAGATCCCCACCACGGACTTCACCGCAAAGCGTCGGCCTATCACAAGAAAAAAGTTGGCCGCAGAAGTGGCGAAGAGTGTGAAAAGATTCATAGCGGTACGCTTACAAATTACTACCTTCGTTGGGCTGGCCCCTCACGCGACTATGCCAGAGGGAGAAGCAGAATGGTCACAATGGCGGTCACCCGCGGTGTGGCTGGGGAGACGTATCATTAGAGAACGTGTTCTTAACCCGAATGGTTCGCGTTTCTCCCGCTTCGTGGCAACCTGAAATTTTCGTGGAACGGCCGCCTGTGTCACAGGCTTTCTATTCTTAGCCTCCGAGTCTCCTTTCCTGAACCCTGTCCTCGCTGTATGGGTTTGCAATGGAACTCAATTTTTGAGGCTCGGCCCTGCCAGCCAATCAATTGATATTTGATTACTACCCTTTGTAGTTGCGTGCTTTTACAGTCGAATCCGCTTTGTCCAGTCCCTACAGTATGCTTCTTGTTTCCTGTATCAATGATTCTCTGTATATGTACATAAATCTCCGAATAATGGTGACGGATTGTCGTAGCATCCGCTTCAGTCAACGTACAGGTCAACTAACAGTTATCTATACAATACCGTCATGATCTCACGCACCAGTCCTGGTCACCCGGATGGAAGAACAGCCTCACGTTGTTTCCTAGATTTACAAAAGGGGCGCCCCTATTCGGTTACCTGGTTCCGCCTTGCTCTGATATTAGCCTACGACATCGTTTTCACTGGAGCGAGAGTAATGGCTTGCCGGATACAGATAAACCGTAACACCACTACCCAGGAACATCTTCTCTCCCTTCCTCTGAACTTGAGGCTGGATTTCCAGCCTAGCGACAGCCCCGTTCACTGAAGTCAGAAGTGTGAGAGATGATGATCTGAAACATTCCTGCTGACACAAATCACGACCACCACATGGGCACCGTGCACAAAGGTGGAAAGCGTGGTATGCCATCCAACTGGATTTCCATTACTACGCTCCTTCATTCTCCTTCATCCCGTCAGGATATCTCGTTAGATCGAAGGTTGATCCGAGACTGCCAGGGTCCAGCACGCGTTACTTGGCGCCACCGGTTAGTGGCATGAATCCGCGGGTAACAAGCGAATTAGAATGTGTAGAAGTGGACAGAGATACTTAGTTTCAACCGATAAGCCAACGAAAGTTCAACTTCCAACGTTGAGCTTGCGACTTCTCCCGATGTCGACAAGGTGTAGTTTTCTGATCATCTGCGAGTAGTACAGTCCGTCCTGAAAATCGTTGGGCGAAAAACTTGAGGTTACATAGTCATCGTCTCCTGTATGGTACGCCGATTCTCCATTAGGCGGGCCTCAGGGATCTTCATGGCCCCTTAATGGCTCAAAAAGTTTCAAAGGCGTTTTAGGGCGCTTTAGGGCATTTTGCACTGATATCAGATAGATCGCTTGAAGCTCGCGCGCCTCAGATTTTCTGGGTTTCGAAAGGTACAGGGTCCCAGTCGGATCTGTGCGGATGAACTGATTCTTCACGACTCACGTGAAACGGGGGGACAATCCCGGAACGCCTCGATATCCGAACAAAGGAGTACAAAGGAATGATGGGTGTATTGAACATGGCCATCTTCAAGTTGCACCGGGCCGTTGGGTTCATGGCACGGCAATAGTAGATAGACCATGGATGAGTCATGCTAAAGCCAAAGTCGTTAATCACAAAAACTACTTGAAACCCCACCAGAACTTCGAGACCAGCGGTTAGACCTCTAGATCCTATGTGTGGTAGAAGGCGTTCTTATAGGTCCTTGTGAGAGGATCATGCCTGCTTGAAGAGCGTGTGAACATCCCCTACATCTCACGTGATGTAGCGGGAGGACGTGCCAAATGATCGGAGTTCATTGAAACATCAACGTTCGACCGCCTCTCCAGATCTGAACGCGAGTGGCCACTTGCCCGTTACTCGCTTAATTGCAACAGAAAGTGCCGTGGGGCAGTGCCGTTGGACCAATAAATCAAATCCACGGCCATTTGCACGGTCACATTCATCTTCGAGCCACTCGGCTGCCCATCCCATAATACAAAAGGTGCAGTTCTAGAAGGTATGGATCTCTCACCTTGCCCTCCCTCTGGGCTCGTTCTCAGTCATGTCGGCATTACTTCTCAGCACGCCTGCAAAGAATACTCGCAACAGTTCCACGAAGTTCTCTGCAACCACCCAGCCTCTGAACGAACTGTGCAACAACATGGACTCCGAGATGAGAAAGTGCTTCGTTGGCCCAATGCCTGTCAGAGACTTCCTCGAGACATTTCTCCCTGTCCAACCTCCCCCAGTACGATGGGGCCGATCACCAGAGTTTGGGGTGATGGCGGGGCTTAGGCTGGAGAGTCAGATGTATAACGAATTCGTACGTTCCTTTCACCATCGTCCCGGTTTCATACGTCTGATTGTTATGCACACAGACTAGGGTTGCGAACTCGATCTGCAGCAGGATTAAAGCATTCAACACATCTAAGAATCCCTCCGGCGAAGAGGACTCAAAATACAAGCCAGACATCACTTTCTACGACACAAACACAAGCGACTCCGAGAATCGTTTGACTTCTTTCCAGAGGATGGAAATGTTCGTCGAGTTTAAACGTGGAAACACTTCCGATCCGTTCTACAGCCACGATCAGCTGCCGTTCGAGAAGCTCTTCGAAACGACTTGTGCGACACGCGGACAGATCGTTCTGTACTCCACTCGTCTGCAGGCTTATCAATTCCGTACCTGGGCCTTTTCCGTCGGCATCTTCGGGGGCGTCGCTCGCCTCTTTCGTTGGGATCGCGCTGGTGCCATAGTCTCGGAGCCCATTCCTTACTGCGAGAGGGGGAACCACGATTTGGCCGAGTTCCTCCGTCGCTTCGACCTCATGGACCGCGTCCAGCGTGGATGGGATCCTACGGTCTTCGATGCGACCCCGGATGAGGCCGCGGCTTTCGATGGAGCTATCAAGACGGTTGTAGGGGAAGGGAAGAATGCGTTACTTGAGACACTGCTCGACTCCGTTGGTGACAGGGACAATTATCCGAGGAGAAGGGTCGAGATCTCCATCCCCGACGACGAGGACGAACGAGTGGTGTCGTATATCGTCGGCCGTTCGATAGCGAACGCGAGGTCACCCACGGGGCGCGCCACTCGTGGTTTCGTGGCGATGTCGAAGGACACCGGGAAGCTGGTTTTCTTGAAGGACAGCTGGCGTCCGGATATTCCGGGGATGATGGGAGAGGCACACTGGTTCGAAAAGCTGAAGGGAGCGAGGAACATCTCTTCGTTCTTGCATGGGTCTGACGCCAGATGTGTGGTGGTGAGAACGCGTGGCGCGGCGAGGACACCGAGGCCCCCCACAAATCCATCCCAACATACCCTCACAAACTTGTACTCGGACGACTTCTGCGGGGTGCGGAAGATGGTGGGGTATATCCACTACCGGACGGTTCAGTGTGAATTCTACGTTCCGCTGAATATGTTCAAGGACTCGAAACATCTCACCCAGATCATGCACGATATCATCGTTGGTACGAGCCTTCTCTCTTTCGCGCGACTGCCATCACTCAATATTTCTCAGCTATACAGGAGCTATACGATCGGGGGATCATTCATCGGGACATCAGCATTGCAAATATTATGGTTACTGTAGACGGCAGTGGTCGTCTTATTGACCTTGATTTGGCCCGGGACCGAGATGATGTCGGTGCACGGATGTCTGTCCGTACGGTAAGTTGTGATGTCTGGAGGGGTTTTTGAGCTTCACGCCGACTAACCTCTTCGTATTACAGGGCACATGGCAATTTATGTCGACCCGGTTACTGATGAGGCCCGGAAAAGTGCACGAACTGTGTGACGATCTAGAATCGTTCTGGTTCGTCCTTCTCTTCGAAGGTCTCCACTTCGTGAAGCACAACGAAGCCAGCATCGATATGGCGACCCTCTTCGATCAAGCGAGTGTGTCTCCAATGACCGGGAACCACACCGGTGGACTAGGGAAATACGTTCTATACGCCAGCGACGTGGACCTCATGACTAATACGCTCAAATTTGACTGCAAGCCATTCACCACCCTCGTCAGGAATATGTATCTGCGTTTCAGATCCCTCAGTGCATATTACACGGCACAGGACAGCAGGGAAAATCCCAGCGATTTCCTTGAGGAGAATTTCAGGAAGCTGGGGAACTGTGCAGATATTACGAAGCTGTTCGAGGAGGCTCTCAGTAGCGAGGGGTGGCCAGAAAGCTGTGACAAAGTACAGGATCAATATCCGCCCATCAGACACTTGACGCCCAAACAGAAGGATACGGTTGCGTTGTCATACGTGAACTGTTCTCTTCTGCCCTCCAGTGAACATTTGAAGCGGAAGAGGGAGGAGGAAGATGATCCTCAAGTTCCCGAGACCAAGCGCGCCAAAACTGGTCCGCCACTATGGAAACGGATTTGGTCAAGATGTGCCTTCTTTGTCAGGGGTTGACCGGCTCCGCTTCCACAGTGTGCGTGTGCTGATGGTCATCGACCACTTGTATTTATAGGTCTGTATACCCGTATTTGTAACTTAGAATATCTACGATATCATGTATTAGTTCCTGTAACTATTTCTCGGACCTTATGTACTCGGTATCTAATTGGAGCAGTGTATTCGATGAGCTTGCGTAAGGAAGAGTTACGATGGTTCCGAATCGTCTGTTAAAACTACTGTGTGCCACCGACTCCTGGAGGACTGGGAGAGATCGGCGTTACGAACCTGCGGGGAATTGACGCGATCGAGCGCGGATTTCTCTTTTCGCTGATTCCCAGCTGTCACCTCAGCATGGAATTCATGACGCTTCTCAAGCACCTCGCGATCACTCTTGTCCTCTCTTTGTTGAGGAATGGTCCGACTGTTGTCCTTTCTGGTCGTCGCCGGGTTTGTTGGCTCGTCATTGGGTCAAGAGAAATGGTGAGCAGACATCACACATTGTGCCCCTCCAACGGCCTAGTTCACGCTTCCGCGCAGGTGCAATAAGAACTACAAGCAAGGATCTCCGATCGTTCCACCAGGCGGCCAATTCCCAGTCCCAGCCACGTCCGGCTCCACGCTCCTCGCGTTTCGTTGCACACCAATCTACAAGCCATATATTGCAGAGGACGTGATTGCTAATGCGGGTTTCGTCGTCGACACTGTCGTAACGCACACTCAAGTCCGAGGCGCAAAACCAATCGTTCTGGAATCTACGGCCAAGTTCTTTTTTGTGTCAATCTCAATAGGAAACAACGTTTTGGCTGTCGGTCGGGTCCCTATCAACGCGACCAAGTTCGAAATACCCTTCTCCTTGACCAAACTCATGCCTCGCAAAGAGCCGTACACTGTTTCTTGCTCCGCTACCTACCATGGTGATCAGAAGTATACCACCAACGCTTCACTGTCGTACCTACCGAACCCAGTTTCCGGCTCGATCACAAAGTTCGACGCTCGCACAGGAGGATTGTGGACAAAACCATTTGATGCCGGACATGCCACCGGCTACACGCCCGTTTTCCCCCTCGGGTTTTATACCTCGTTTGATGATTATTTGGCGAAGGATCTTTCGATATTGGATGACCTGAAAGCGAGAGGGTAAGTTTGCGTTCTATCGCCCACCTCCCCTTTATGCCCGCGTTCGCTGATTCAAAACCCCTTTTTAAAGGATAAATATGGTGAGTTGATCGGGTGATCTATACCAGCACTTCACCCTCATCATGGGGGGGAATTAGGTCCACCCAATCCCCACGTTCGGGAATTTGACCGTACTTGAATTGGTACTCGACCGGATGGAGGAGCTGGGACTTTACTTGATGTATGACATGCGATGGTATGTCGGATAGCTTTTGGAACTGTCATCAGATGCAATGGTAATCGACTGCCTTCCATAGGTCGTACAAGAGTCTTTCGGCAGTGGAAGAAGAGGTATCTAGAATAAAATCCCGAAAAAACCTCCTTCTCTGGTACACAACGGACGAACCAGATGGATGGGGAGATCCGCTTGACGCAGCCGGTCTCGCGTACGACAGGATATACGACATAGACGGGTACCACCCTGTATCGTTGGTGCTCAACTGCCAGGACTACGAGTTCGAGGCGTACGCGACTGGGACGGACATTGTGATGCAGGACGCGTACGTCGTCGGTATTAACGCGACACACTCGGTGGTGTGGGATACGGAATGTACACCGGATTATGGCGATTGCGGGTGCGATAACTGTGTCGGAGAATTTGAGGATATTTCTCGGAGAGTAGATCAACTTGCTGATCGATTGAGAACGTTGGGTTGGGAGAGGACAAAGGCTATTTGGACGGTTCCTCAGGCGTTCGGTGGAAGCTCATATTGGAGTCGTATACCTACCGGGAAGGAGTGGGTCGTTCAGAGTTTGCTGGCCGTCACTCACGGTGCCTTGGGTTTGTTCTATTCTATCCGCCACCTGGGGGCCCCCCTCCCTCCGGCTAACCGCATTTATTAGGAATCATCCCTTGGAACGATCCGACCTCGAGTGAAATCAGAGCTGCAGCAACCACTCTCGGTCAGCAGCTCATCCCAAGCTTATCAAGCTTTGCTTTGGACTCCGATGTAACATTCACGACTTATATCTGGCAACGCGTTCATTTCGGGATATGGACAGTTGGCTATCAAACACTTATTGTAGGTGTCAATTTAAACCCACAGGCACGACTGATTTCTCTCGTTCAACTGCCGGGGTGGAAAGGATACACAAAGCTGGAGGTGGTGTATGGCGATGGCGCATCGTTTGGGTTGGGGAATCTGGCTCTGCGGGAACTGGGTTCTGTTGGGTTTGTTGTAACGACGTAATGAGTGTTTGTGACGAGGGCTGGATGCTATTATCGAATGAATCACTTGAGGATCGTGTAACTCGTGCGAGCCTCGGCGAGCTTGTATGCGGGTTGCGGCAAATGGACGCCGGATCACTATCCCGGCCTTTGCACGTGCCACGTCCGGTGACACCCATTGCCTCGGCATAATACCTTGGCATTCCGCGGCAACCTCGACTCGAGATCGAGCCAATCATGACGTCTTCTTGAGATGACGGCCTGCCGATAGCCTCGTCGCGTCTTGCCAACTCTTCATGCGCCTAGTCTGATCCGGGGCTTGCATTCTGACTGCAGATTCGAAGCATGGACAACCCCCAAAACAACACAAATGACCAAGAGCGCGATCTGGAATCTGGCTCAGCAGCAACCGTGGATGAACTACAGAGGCGTCAGAGAGGATCACTGCCGTCTTTTCTTTTCATCACGTTCCTCTTCTTCATGCTCACGAATCGCACCGGAGAAGACGTTGTCATGCGCTCTCGGTACGAGGATGCCATCCGTGCTTTGGGCTACCAGTTGTCGGACTATTCGGCATGGCTGAATGGGACCGTGACGAACTTCACATTGGTACGGGGTTTTGGAGTTTTGTGGTGCCCTATGTTCCTAATCCCTCTTCGCTCTCCTAGCCTGAGCGTGATGTGCATGTAGAACGGCTGACGTCCGAGATGTTACCCCCTCCATACCAACTCGAACCTTCGTCGGGATCCTACTATTCGAATGCCACGGGTCTGTTCCACGGCAATGTTCGCTACCACAACCTTTCCTCGATTCCCTACGACACGGACGTGACCTGGAAATCGATCGCTGAGCGTGTTATGGAGAACGCCAACCTCAGTGCTATACCTGAGCGCCTGGGGACCTGGAACTGGAGCGCGGCAGATAGGATTAGGATTAGGGTCCACGATCAGATGGCGACCGTGGCCAATGTTTCGGAAAGCGTAGCGATCTTCCAGGTTCTTTGCCTTCTCTTCTGTCATGCGTGTTTGATATTGATGTTGCTTTCAGGGCAAGCTGGAGCTGACTGACCCAGGGGTCAGGGAAACCATGCTTCTAGAGTTTGATGGAGTACACTTCACGAAGAACGGATCTTTCTATGCATTTGCTCAAGAGGAAGGGTGTGTCACGCGATGCGACTCCTCAACATGGTTTGTCTGACCCGCTCTCAGTTCCTCCTCTATCGACATACGGTACATCCCGAGTGTCGTTCCTATCAGTGCGCAGAACGCTACCGCAGTGGTTCTACAGGACGAGATGAACCGTCGCCTGTCAAAACTAAGAACGATGGCGGATTTGGGAGCTATGCTTGAACAGGTAGTCGCTTCCGAAGGTAAGGCCTTATTAATATTGGTGACAGCTCGTGCACAGACTGAAGCCAATATTTGAGACGAATCATCACAGGCGCACAGGTGCCCGTTCACTTTCTATGGGCAGCTTACTCCAACTTACGTCCCGGAAAAACTGATGCTCGACCTGGAACAAGAGATTTTCGAACCTTCTGGGATTTCGACTGTTGACCCACCCAGAATGATCTTGAAGGGCGTCTTGATCAGTAAATTGTGTGGAATCCTATATCACATCGACGAATCCGCTGGGATGAAGTACGTCGCTCCGTTGAGGCAGCACTGCAGCGCCGCTAACAGGATGCTAGTACATGGAACTACAGTCGCAACGCCATCACTTGTGCGTTACTATCCTTCGCGATATAACAACTTTAGTTCTGAAACGAAGATCGTAGATGCCGGGTGGTCTTCCGTGATCTATCTCGTGATGTTGTTCCTTCTCAGTCGTCAGATCGCCGTGAGCCGGTCACCTGCTGGCATATCGCGGCTCTCGAGGTGGACCTTCTTTACACAGACGTTGATTGACATCATCACCTTCGCCATTGTACGTGTTCCCAGGTATCCCCCAATTCGCGATCTCACTCTCGGAACTTCCAAGTTTATCAGCCTCGCGGTTACCGTTAGTGCTCGGGCCTGTATTCCCTTGATCGCCCCCGCCGCTTTGGCTGTGATTCTTCTTTTTTATGAGATGGTAAGCCGGTATGCCTGGACTCCCGGGTTTTTTATGCTGAAGGACCTCGGCAGCAATTCACTGTGCTGATCTACAGAGTGCAACTCCCCGAGGGTAACGCATTGAGTCAGACAACAGCTCAGACAAACCAAGCGCCGAACCCTCCAACCACCACTACGTCTCCTGGCACGGCAACTACAAATGATAGAACTGTATCGCAGACAATCGTTCCCGAGACTCAGCCACCCACTGTTGATGGAACTACGGGTGCACCTGGCAGTGTAAGGTCGGCATTTCTCAGGTTCCCGAATGGTCAAATATGGAGTGATCCGCATATGAGAATCTGTCAGTTCTAGTCACCCTCGTTCGCTGATTCGGAGCTTGGTACTAATCATCATTTCAGGGTTCACTCTATCCTTCTTCCTGTCCGCAGTCCAACTTGTGATGTGGTTTTCTCTACCACTTCTAGCAGCGGCGGTTGCATATTCGATGTTCTGGTTGCCCCAGATTATACGTTCCGCCGTGAGAGGACGAACTGCGGCTTTGACCGCTGAATACCTTGTTGGGACGACGATTTGTCGGTTGCTATTTGCTTTCTGTCTGTATCTGGGTATAATCACGTTTACTTGGACTGACCTTAACCCATTCAGATTACCTGGGTTACAGTAAGAATATACTGGAGATTACTCCTCGTCGTGGGTTTCATTTGATTGTGGAGTTTTTTGTTTTTTTTGTTTATGACTGACTG
>Ga0307512_10006642_pt1 | contig 11663 bp, 19 predicted proteins | sample 14_EM_MG_FD_200267 | JGI IMG/M metagenome (GOLD analysis project Ga0307512, IMG submission 200267) | Populus trichocarpa ectomycorrhiza microbial communities from riparian zone in the Pacific Northwest, United States - 14_EM | ecosystem: Host-associated > Plants > Roots > Unclassified | place... | reverse complement strand
CATCTGTGTCTTCGTCTTTACCGTCTACGCCACGAGTGACAAAATCGGAAGCATCGGAAAGATGCACGAACTTTTGACGGCGGCTGCAGCTAAAGCTCCTGTCCCTGGAAACGCTCACGGAAGTTACATCACCATGAGGTCCAAGAACGGATTGATCTTTGGTGTGATTAACGTCGTCGGAAACTGTGGGTGTCAATGTCGATCTTGTGCTTGTTCCAGTGTTGAATTACCTCCCCTAGTCGCCACTGTCTTCCAAGATCAGGCTTATTGGCAGAGGGCCATCGCTTCCCGTCCTGCGTCGTGTGTCAAGGCGTACCTTCTTGGCGGTCTCGCATGGTAAGCTAGATCCTAGGGTAAAGTTTCGTTCACTTACAAGGTTTGGTAATAGGTTCGCGATTCCATTCATGTTCTCCACGACCCTCGGCCTTGCTGCTGTTGCGCTCCGTGATGACCCCGACATGCGAGTTCTCCTGCCCAAAGATGTGAGCGCGGGTTTACCGGCTCCGTCCGCCGCCGCCGCGTTACTGGGCAAGTCCGGTGCTGCTGCTGTTCTGATCGTCTTGTTCTTGGCCGTGACTTCCGCGACCTCCGCGGAACTCATTGCGGTCTCGTCTATCCTGACATACGACGTTTACAAGGTATTCCTCTTGTCGCGATGGCATGCGCGCACCGTTGACGCGTTCTCTCTTAGAAATACTTTAACCCGACGGCCACCGAGTCACAGGTTCTCGCGGTTTCTCACGCCTCGGTAATGCAAATCGTTTATCTATTCTGAGATACAACGTCCCTCATGGCGTGTTGATAAACGTTGGCAGGTTGCGCTGTTTGCGGTCGTCATGGGTTTGCTTGGGTTGATCTTCTACTATATTGGGATTTCAATGGGTTGGCTTTATGTCAGTATCTTTTCTGTTCATCCCCGAGGAGGTTGGTTCATTTCCTTCCGTAGACGTTCATGGGAGTCCTCTTGGGAAGCGCGGTCGTGCCGATTGCACTGGCGATCACGTGGAAGAAGGCGAATAAGTGGGGATGCATCGGGGGTGCTGTTGCCGGGTTCGCTACTGGTATAATCGCCTGGTTGGTGACCACGGCCACCCTTAACGATAATGTCATCAGTGTCACCGTGAGTCCCGTTATCCATCTGTTATCTATCTCGATGCTGAGATTCGATCTTAGACTAGCGGAGGGGATTACGAGATGCTCGCCGGTAATCTTGCGTCGATTTGTGTTGGAGGGATCGTCGCTTCCCTCTCTTCTTATATCGTGAGTCACCTCCCGAAACTCGATCTGGAGTACCAAGTGGCTGTGATTGAACATCGAACAGTGGCCGGAAGACTTCAACTTTGATATCACTCGCGCCATCAATGCGCCGACCGCACATGCTCACGGACGAGACTCCAGCGAGGGGGACGAAGACGAAAAGAAGAGCAGAGAAGCGATCGAAGCCGCCGAGGTCGACGAATCGGACAGGGAACTGGATCCTGTTGGGTTGCAGAAGGCGTTCCGGTTCGCGGCCTGGAGTTCAATCGCATTGGTCGGTCCATTCTCCAAAATCGGCGTATTCTTTCTGACGAATGACGTGAATTCAGACTTTGGTCATGATCATCCTCATTCCGATCCCACTGTTCTTCTCTTCGACTGTTTACAGCACGGGAGGACTTGCAGGCAAGTCGAGCGACTATTGCGGCTCCGACACGTCGAACTCAAACTGACGTGCACGTGCTTTGTCTTTTGTAGCTTGGGTGGTGGTGGGAATGATCTGGACGTTCTTCTCGGCGTTCATAGTGGTCTTATATCCTCTTTGGGAATCCAGGGCGGCCCTTACCCAGATCACCACAGGAATTGTCAAGGTACGGTTTTTCCCATCACCGCCGCCTGCGACCGCACCACTGAACCCCTCCGTGCTGTATAGGACATCTTTTCTCCTGGGAGCGGAAAGTTCAAGGGGCCCGTAGAATCGTCTACGTTGTGAAATGGAGTTAGAGGCGCGTGCGTCTAGTGTTGTCATATGTACTTTTGTTTGGTTCGGATGTTTTTGGGCACGAGATCACAATTGACTTGGTTGTTCCACCCCCTCTTGTTTCACTGTCCTCGGAAGGCCGAAACCGTACGCTGGGACGCTGCCGGCTTTCCGCATTGGTAAACTGTGGTTGAATGCTCTCAGGGGTGGTCCGCGGTCACATTTTCCCACCTCGGGAGATCGTGGCTGATATGAATACCCCCGTCCAACCGAAATGGATCTTCCGCTTCTCGTTCCTGTGGTCCGGCGGTGTGACAAGGCATGTCGATGCGCTGTCCAACCACTCGCGCATCCAACCATGGTATTAAGTATGACACGATAGCGCCATCCTCACCACCTCCTTCCCCCCCTCTCTCTCCCTCCTCCCCTCCTGTTTCTTGTGAGATATGACCGTTACTGATGTCTTGGTTCCTCTCGCTGGCATCGTCTCTGTATACCTCTACTTGACGAGGAAGTCTGGTTCGGGGTCACCTAAGCCACCGGGTCCAAAGCCATTGCCGCTCATCGGCAACATCTTTAATCTGACAACCCACCAGCTATGGCTCAGAGCCGCCGATTGGTCCAATATGTATGGTGAGTTGCGTGTGCGATTGGATTTCCATTCGGTATGTCTGACGCCCTGGGTGTAGGCAAACTCGTCTACCTTCATGTGTTTGGACAGGGGCTTGTTTTCTTGAATACCGCCGAAGCTTGCGCCGACCTCTTGGACAAACGTGGGACGATATACTCCGACAAGCCCCACCTTATCATGTGTGGTGAACTGTGAGCGTCACTCAATCACCTTTCATCGATCATCGCTCGCTCATGCATCTTGGGATGCACTTAGGTGCGGGTGCGAGAATATGGTCGCATTCACGAGATATGGCGACCAGATGAGAAGGCAACGCAAGTTGATGCAGCGCGCCTTTGGTCCCACGGCGATCTCGAAATACCATTCGTTGCTCGAGATGGAGACGTCCTGGTTTCTGAAACGGCTGCTGGAGAACCCAAAAGATTATACCTCGCCGATCAAGCGGTACGCTGGGGGGCTGACGTTGCTGGTGGTGTATGGTTATCAAGTGAAATCGGATGACGACGCCTTCCTGTCGCTCGCTGACCATTGCGTGGACTTGCTGGCCAACAAGATTGCTTCTGGTGCAGGAATCTGGCCGGTTGACGTTTTCCCTGCGTGTAGGTTTAATTTCTGTAGATCACGTTCTTTGTTCCCACTTTTACTCACCTGCCGACTTCATTTTGATCAGTGCGACATCTACCGAAATGGGCGCCAGGGGCTGGCTTCCTGGAAAAAGCGAGGGTGTGGCGGGCCAAGATGGAGGAATTCGTGGATGAACCATATGAATTTGTCAAAGAGTCGATGGTACGGAGATGACCACACGCCCCCGTCGTCGTGTTTCAAATTTCAAGGGCTAATTTGGCTTTCAGCGTAAAGGGACCGCGTTGCCATCGTTTTGCTCCACTATTCTTGAGGAGAAGGGGGCTCAAGACGCGCAAGGTGACCTCGACCTGCGATGGACAGCAAACTCGATGTATTCTGGTGCGTGGACCGGCTCGGACCGCGGAACTCATCTTTAATCCTTCGCAGCTAGCATTGACACAGTGCGTCGATTTCCCTCGAGTGGATATTTCGGGATGACTCACAGGTCCACAGACGATGACCCTGGTCCTCCAGTTCTTTTTGGCGATGATTGAACATCCCGATGCGATGACGAAAGCCCAAAAGGAAATCGACTCAGTCGTCGGAAATGACCGTTTGCCAACATTTTCTGACAGGAAGGACCTTCCGTATGTCGAAGCTCTGTTCAATGAATGTTTCCGATACGGCGTTGGAGTCCCATTGTGTATATCCTTTCTCCCACTCGGCCATCCCAGCCATCTTCTTACCGTTTTTGGTCAGCTCTGCCCCACAGGTTGATGGAGGACGACGTATACGAGGGAATGTTCATTCCAAAAGGGTCGCTCGTCTTTGCAAACGTCTGGTATGCCTACAGCTGCAACGCACCGTTCATCTTGTAACGGTGAACACAGGAATATCTTGCGAGACGAAACGCTTTTCAAAGACGCCAATACTTTCAGGCCAGAGAGGTACCTGGAACCTGTAGATGAGGAGACGGCAAAGCGCCGTGATCCCAAAAACTACTCGTTTGGGTTTGGTCGCCGAGTACGTCCTGCTTATCTCTCCGTTCGAATCTCTCGATAACATGAGACTTCCCCTCAAGATCTGTCCCGGGAGACACCTTGTCCATTCATCGGCTTGGATCTTGATGGCATCGTTCCTTGCAACAATGAACGTGTCCAAGGCAACTGACGCGAACGGGAAGCAGATCGAGCCAGAGATCAGGTACGAGAACTCGATCTTCAGGTGAGTGGAGTAGGCCGTTCCGTGCCTTTGATCGGTGGCTGACGCCATAAGAAAGGATTCCCTCGAAACTCTGGATAGATATCAAGCCTAGATCGGAGCGAGCGGTTGGAATAATCGACGCACTGACTCATGAATAGCACTGGGACGAGATCTTTACGTCTGTTCCACTCATGTGTGCTTTGGCCTTGTACCGCTGTCTTTCGGTGTGGAGATTTTACGTATGTCATATAGTCGCTCGAGGCCTAATTGTTCCAGGGTTTCGGTCGTCGGTGAAGCGATAAAGGTTTGAACCATAGATGGGGTATACTGTTCGAGGCGCACAAGAAAGCACGTGCCCCGTATCGCACGTTGCGCACACCTCCCGCTCATTAGATTCCTCGCATCAGCAAGTCGTGGAAAGTCCTTAGTACATCACCTTGTAATTGAAGCGCTTCCCCGATAGGAACTTAACGGATTACAACGGGTCATAACTCGTTGTCCACTACCAGTGTTCCGGAATTGATGTTCCGGTATATCCCGGTGCAATGTGTTGTGACCTTCAGCTGAGGAATTGTGGAGTTACAATTGGTTGCCTGACTGTCCATGGTTTGTTGATGCCTGGGAGAAGTTTCGAGGCGAGATCTCCATTTTCCCCGTATGACCGGCAAAACCACCAAGCGTCCGACATCCTCCAGTACCCGATGATCATCGATCGTCGATCAATAGCGGTACAGTTACAGTGCCGCCTAGCCAAGACTCGAGTAAGACGTATTTTACACTGTGCCTGTGGGATAAAAGATCACAGGTGTGCGACAGTAGGGATTGGACAGCTGGCCATCGTCATTTTCGCAAAAGAGGCTTGTAGCAGCGATCTGGCGCTTCACTCTGGGTCTCTGTGATGGCAAACTCCGCGGCCCGGCTTCCGACCGTCAATCGACCCCGGGCGCGATATTCATGTCGTGACTGCCACTCGGATCTTCTAGCTGATTCGACCAAGGCAGGGACGATTATCGCCCGAGTCTTTGTTGTTCTACCTGCACTGAGACAGATTAAACATGACGCCAAACGCAGGACCACTTATTGTCCAGCGGTCTGCTATTGTCTGTCATATGTCAGGTTCCCTGTCGCCAGTGGACTCGCTCGAACAATGTCCCCCCTAAAGCCCATTCAGTCCCCGGACACTGTACGGTTGTTATTCGGGCAAGGTATATATCCTGCTCTAAAATCTCGATAGTTTCCTGACCGCACCTCCCACACCCCCCTCTGGTGACTATGGCAGTCGATCTTTTCATCGTGACGCTCGCTGGAGCTGTCGTAACCCTCTCCTTCCTCGCTCTGACCCAGAGATCTGCCGCTAAGAAGTTGCCTCCTGGACCCAAACCCCTCCCGTTGATTGGGAATGCGCTCAACCTGACCACCAAAGAACTGTGGCTCCGGGTGACGGAGTGGGGCGGGAAATACGGTTAGTATCGTCCTGCAGCCGATCTCCATCCTTCCAACGAGCTGATCATTTGGACAGGCGAGATCGTGTACATCAATGCTGCTGGTATCCCCATGGTCTTCCTTAACGACTTCAAGTCATACAACGATTTGTTGCACAACCGTGGAGACATTTACTCGGATAAACCGAGGATGGTCATGACCGGCGAACTTTGCGGAGCTGAATATATGGTTCGTCTGTTCTTTATCGAAAAAACGCTCTGTATGACGACCTACTGATGTACCCCTGGTTTGTTCCTTGTGTAGGTCCCGTTCACGGGCGCAGGAGACAGAATGAGACGTCAGAGAAGGATTCTGGTCAAAGCCATCGGGGCTGGGACGATCAAGACGTACGAACCGATCCTGGATGGGCAATCGAGAGATTTCGTTCAGAATTTGACCAAGCCCGGGATGGACTTTCGCCATACCCTCCTGCAGTTTGTACCATTCCCTTCGTTCCCGGGCGGAAGGTTTATCGTTTTCCAGGTATAACGCCGGCCTGACGCTGATGGTGCTGTACGGCCACAAGCCAGCTTCCGACGACGACAGGTTCATGAAGCTCGCCGCGGAGTCGACAGAGGTCTTGTCGAACAAGTTAGTTACCGGTGGAGGTGTTTGGGCGGTTGACATGATCCCGTTCTGTGCGTTATCTCTTTCCTTCTGGAGCGGGTACGGGGTTTTTCTCATCAATCTGAACTTTACAGTGAGGTACCTCCCATCTTGGTTCCCCGGTGCTGGGTTCAAACGATCCGCCGTCGAGTGGAAGAAACTGATCGAGGCCTTCGTCAACGAGCCCTATGAGGATTGCAAACAAAAAATTGTCAGCCGTCCACCATTCCCCCCCCCCGCTCCCGCTCTGATGCTAACATATTATTGGATGACACAGCAAGACGGAACAGCGACTCCATCTTTTACCTCGCTCGCGTTCGATAAGAACGAGAACATGACCGAACAAGAAGACTTCGATCTCAGGTGGACGACCAATTCAATGTACACCGGGAGCATCGACACGGTTCGTCCTCGTTCTCCAACTCCCCTACCCGCGTGTTTCGGTACTTAACGGAAGTTCCAGACTGGTTCTGCAATTGCCAACTTTGTTCTCGCTATGGTTCGACACCCCGAGGTTCTCGCGAAGGCTCAGGCAGAAGTCGATTCTGTCGTCGGGCACTCGAGGCTGCCGGACCTTTCTGATCGTTCTTCGATGCCGTACATCGATGCTATGATGAGCGAGTGCTTGAGATACTCTACGCCCGCACCGCTCAGTACGTCGTTCGACTTGTGCGACGCGCGATGTTAGGAGCTAATGGCATGCATTGATCAAATAGATTTGCCCCACCGCCTGATGGAAGATGATTCGTATAACGGATACTTTTTGCCTAAAGGTTCCTGGGTCATCGGAAACATCTGGTTGGTTCCCACATCCTTTATGGAGGCATATGAGCTGATTATTGTCGGCATGGTAGGGCGATCTCAAGGGACCAAACGGTCTACCCCGAACCGAATTCGTTCAAACCCGAACGCTTCCTCGAACCCACCGATTCCGAGACCAAGAAGCGTATGGACCCACGGAACTATGTGTTCGGTGCGGGCCGACGAAAGTGCCCCGGCATCTACCTCGTCGAAGCGGGGCTGTGGCTCGTGATCGCCAGGGTCGTCGCGACGCTTGATATCAGGAAGAAGGTCGTGGACGGCGTTGAGGTGGAGCCGGAGGTCTCGTACGATAACGCTTTCCTGAGGTAAGCTGACCCCTTCTGTTTGACGTTTTTTTTGTTCCTCGCTCAATTGTTCGTCGGCGCTTATGTGACAGGATTCCGAGCGCGTTCCAATGCGAAATCAAGCCCAGACCTCACGTCAACTGGGACTTGCTGTAGAACAATAGACTTTGAGACAATCGATTTCCCCCGCCCGCCCTTCGACCTTTTGTGTACCTGCCTCTATCCCCTCGCTACATTCTCTCACTCATCTCATCGGTCTCTCTTCTCATTCGATTCACCCGGTGTTGTTACTCTTCGCTTGCAGACACTCCCGTAAACTATTCACTTTTGTAACATGGATGTTTGAAACTAGTATTTTTGATCTCGTTCTTGTGCATCTAGCCGTCGCATCACGTTTAGGCTTCAGCAGGTTTCTCGGTCTCGTGTTCAACGCCGTGGAGCCGCTGTTCCCTAGCGTTTACAGAGCTCAGGTATGTATCTGCAGAGACGGGAAAACGGTCAAGGTCCTCTAGAGAGACAGAAAACGGAGAGGGAACGTACTCCAGAACAAACTGACGACACCAACGAACACGAACCGGAGGTGTGGAGGAATTATGGCGAAGTTAATGGCTTGCGCGGGTATGTATACGGCCCTGGGTTTACGAGTGAGGGGGGGGGGATATCTATTTGAGAGTAAACCACCAGCTACAACGTACCAATTGCGTAACAGCGTCGGGACGTATGCCTATTCCAAGGAAAGAGCGGTATCCGGGGGGTAAGTTATCGGTTAGAAGAAAAGCGCACAGGAACCCTGCAGGCATACGTGATTGATCCGGTCAGCGGCCCCACCCAACCCTTTCCCTTCCAACACGCTCATGCTCCCAAAAAAGAACGCGACAGCCGCCGGACTGAAAACCGCCTGATCCAAATACACCTAACGGCCCAAACAAGTTGAACAGTTCGGTGTACGCTCTGACGAACCGCGGCGCGAGAAAGGACGCACCCGGTAGACCACAGCTTTAGTTGGCGTACTGAACTGCAGCCTGTTGAGGAGTTGATACCATTTGGTCAAGATCGGGGCGAACATTATTCCTAGGCATCATCCAAGTTAGTGAACGGGTCATCAAGGGCCGCATGGGCCGACCACCGACCGCCAAGGACCCACCCCCATAGAAACCTAACCGGACAGTCCGTGTAAACTAGACGCACGCATATGCGGAAAGGAGGGTGAACGAAGACGGAAACAGTGCGATGGCTTACGTCGTGGTCCTTTCCCCTCCCTTCGACCAGCTGTTGCGCTATTACATCTCCGAAACCGAACAAGAAGCCACCCGTTGCGCATTGCGTCAGCATTGGCCGTCGGATGAGTGCGGCACTGTTAAAATGAGACGAGTCGTGTTACCTAGGTTTCCAGTTTCGAGTGTTACAACTCACTTGTATGCTCGAAGTAGAGAGGCCATAGTTGCGGAGGTAGCCGCGAGTGCTCAATCCGTTACTCAAACTCGATCGGCAACATTCGCCGGCGATCATCGCACGTGACTGCGTGGGACTCGGGGAACAAGAATTGTATCCATACAACTACTAACGGTTAACAACAGAGGTAATTCAGGATATCAAGGATCAACTCGAACGACAACAGATGTCCGTATGGCATCGAAAAATATGCGAAACTACAGATGTGAACTAGCTTCTACTCGCTGCTTCGCGCTTGCCTTCTTGGACCCACCGCATCCACAGCCATGCCCGCCGTCAACGTTGACCACAACGTCAGCATTCAAAAGAGCGGCCAAAACCCCGGATACAGCTGACAGGACCTCGTCCACAAGCTCGGCTGTGTTGGAAAGAGTTGCATCCAGAACGGCGCCGAGATCGATGTTGACGACCATCCCGCCTCCTTGACTGGGGTGAGAGGGCGCGGAAGATGAGGATTGATCGGGGTCGGTTTGGACGGTAATATCGCAAGCCAGCAACAAATCCAAGGTCTCGTCGACAAGGGCAATAACCGTGGGGACCGATCCATCAATACTGCCAAGGGTATCGCTCAGTACAACGGATACCCCAGCAACGAGACCGGCACCAGTGTCAAGGGTATAGTTGCCCAAACTGAGCCCTAGATCGACCAAGACCCCATTGACCTGAGCGAGGAGTCCGTTTAGAAGTCCACTGGAATCGATACCAGCGGGGGGCGAGGGAGAGACGTTCGGATGAGGGACATCAACCGAGGTTAAACTTGAAGAAGAGGGGAGTGGGTAGCTGGGACTGGAAAGTGTGGGGGTGGCGGGACATCCGGAGCCGCCGACACTGCAAGTAGTGACAACATTCACATCGTCAAGGAGACCGTTCAAGAGGTTGGCGACCGCCTTCAGGGCTTTGTCAAGGGTAGACTCGAGTGAGAGGCCGGAAAGCCCACAGACCTGGAGGTCAATGGACATGGTGTGGGGATCGACTGATGGAGAGCACGACGATTTGACCTTGCACTGGACGGTAGTCCCAAGTAGCGACGAAAGTAGTGAATTGACAACGCCGGTGATTGTATCGAGCAAACTCTGGGTTCCAGATATACTGGCTCCAGTGCAGATGCGAAGCTCAGCCTCCAGGTCGCCGGACTGATTGCCCCCAGAATTTGGCACACTGATACCAAGGGACTGTAGCAATTGGTTGACCAACACGTCGAGGTCGAGCTCCGAGCCACTTAGCAGTCCGTCGAGCGACCCATCAAGGTTGAGGTTGACATTTGTAACAAGATCCACGGCGCTAGGGGTAGGACTACGGGATCCCCCGTCGCGAGGGGGTCCCCCGCTGTGGGAAGGCGCGATGCTTCTCCGCGCCATTTTTGGAGCCCTTGGAAGCGCTGAGCTACAACCCTGTTGACACATCAGCCTCTAGAACATGACTATCAAATGGAAAAGTATTGACGTTCGGGTAAGAGCCGCATTTTCCGTTACAGACGGAGTTGGGCCGGGGACAGAGACATGTGCCTCCATTTTTGACGAAGCCGTCTGTACATGTGAAGCCGCAGACGTCTCCAGAGGTGCATCGGGGGGAGGCATAGTCAGGATAAGTGCAGTGGGTACCATGCTCCTCGACCTTGAGAAGGCACTACTATGAGGGTGCGAGGGCAACAGGAGGACACCACGACATACCAATGACTTGAGATGCGTTTCAAGCTTAGTGTGATCGACGAGATCAGCGCCCATGTCCAAGCGGAGAGGGAAGGCGGAGAGGCAAAGACAGATGTCAGCCAGGTTTCCAAGATTCAGTCCGAGGACGTCAATGGGAGCCAAGGATAAATCAACATGGGCGCAAACGTCAACAAGGGCCCTCGGGTAATGAAACTGGCGGCTGGTGAGGCGGGAAGAGTGGGTGTTGGAATGCAAAGGACTGGAGACAGCGAGAGAGACAAAGGAGAGTATGAAGACAAGGAGCGGAGTGAAGCTGCGCATGGTGGGCGACAGCGGCGAAGAGGAGCGGGATAGGGAAGGAGAAGAGCAGAGCGAGTGGAAGCTCTGGTAGGTGGCATAGGAACGCGGCTGCTTTTAACAAAGAAAGTTTCGACGAAAGAGGAAGTCAAGCTTCCTCTTTTGGAAACGATGGAAAGCGGAAGAAATATATCGGACGGTTGGATCGGACATGGCACAGGGCTTCTCGTGCACGGAGGAAAAAGGGGAAAGAGATATAAGAGGGAGTGTGGATTCCTATCGCGGGCGGGAGCGAACCAGTTGCCTCGCCACCGACGTTGCCATGTTCAAGAAGCTTTTTGCTGCTTATACCCTCTTCGTCGCTATCGGAGTCCACGCTGCCGCTATTGGTATGTTCTCTCCTCTTTTGAGTTCCCCGATAACACCGGCTGACCCGCGGCCCAGGCAAGCGTGCTCAACCACCCTGTGACTCCGAAATTTCTGGTGTCGCAGCAAGGCAGGCCCCTGACCCCCCAGTCGTTCCGTCAGCTGTGGCCCCCGCCATTCTCCCGCCTCTCCTCCCCGCCATCCCCGGCCTTCCACTCCCTACTCTCCCTGCCATCCCTGGCCTTTCGCTCCCTACTCTCCCTGCCATCCCTGGCCTTTCGCTCCCTGCTCTCCCTGCCATCCCTGGCCTTTCGCTCCCTACCCTCCCCACACTCCCAATACTCGCCGCC
>Ga0307512_10006641_pt1 | contig 11664 bp, 15 predicted proteins | sample 14_EM_MG_FD_200267 | JGI IMG/M metagenome (GOLD analysis project Ga0307512, IMG submission 200267) | Populus trichocarpa ectomycorrhiza microbial communities from riparian zone in the Pacific Northwest, United States - 14_EM | ecosystem: Host-associated > Plants > Roots > Unclassified | place... | reverse complement strand
CCATGATATATGGTTGCACACATACAATGATTGTTATGCTTCAATCCTACTTTTTTTCTGACTGTAATAACATCATAATCTGTGCTTAATCTGAGTCTCTGTGCAATTTCAGTGTATCGTATTCTGAGCATAAGCTAATATGTGATAAGCTGGTATGTGAATAATCTTATCATAATGACAGTCTTGGGCAGAGGCTTATCAGTGTGTCTTTATGGTGTCTTTACCTATTCTCTTCAGAGTCAGATTGGTAAGAAAATGTCATATTGTCCAACCTTGGAAAATGGTGTCATTACATCTATTATCTTACATAAAACAGATGTGAAAATAACATCGCTTCTGCAGTGAATTACCTCCACCTCAAATACACTGTTGTTGCCCACTGCTTATTATAAAGTAGTGAGTCTTGACATTAGAACAGTCTCTACAGTGGAGCTAATTGTTTAATAAGTGTCTTTCAACTCTTCTGACCCCACTGTCGTCGCCTCTCCCACCCTTTCCCAAATCTCTGTCACCTCCTGGTTAGCCCTTGATAATGTTTACCAGCAGAACATTGCCGAAGCTGCTGCTGCCATCCTTAAAGTTCTCCAGTTGAACTTCAACATGTGGAATTATCCCAGTCCCAATGCCAATGCCTTCTGCTCCCCCTCCTCGCTCCCCATCACCAGAGCTTGTCTGGCCCACTCTCGATAACATCAAGGACTTCCCATTCCTCAATGTTCCAGACTCCCCCACCTATGTTGTCACCAGCACCCCCATCTCCCCTGCTCCTGCCAATAATCTTGAAGTTCTTGCCCATGTTGCTGCCCACAAGCTTGCCTATTGAGAAGACAAGAAAGAGAACCTCCTCCCTGTGCTCACCCAAGACTCCTTTGTCTATCAACACCTTGGACACAATCCTTGAGAGTACATTGCCCTTGAGGATATCCCAGCCACCCCCCTTCCACAAGCACAGGTCACCACCCCTGTTGCTACCGTCCCGTCTCCCACCCCTGAACCCTGTCAACCCTCACCAGCACTACCTCTGGTCCCAGGGGTATCTTTAGCTGATGCCTTTCCAAACCTCTTTGCTGCTCCCACTTGCACCTTCATCAACGACTGCCACCCCCACCAATACACCATCATATACGATTGCAGTGAGACATTTTGGGTTCTACAAGAGGAGTTCATCAACAGGGACTTCCTCTGCAAAATCCCCCACATCCCCAATCTCGATACCTACCCCCTCCATTTCGTCACCCCTTTCTGTGCAGACATCTTCCACAACATCTGGGTAAATGCTGCTGCCGTCCTCCCTGCCATCAACCTCTGTGCCAAAATCAGGCACCACCCCCATTTGGCATCTTTCCCCTTTGGTTACTTCAAGTCATCCTTCATTGACTCAATTAAATTTCTTTTTGGACAGTTCCCTCCCAATTGGCTTGAGTACTTTGAAGGCGTACTCGTGCCTCTTGTAGCATATGATTTTCTAGATGGATGTATCACTACCTTGTGTGGACACTTACATTTTACTCCCAAAGGCATTTTTGTAGTTAATAGGAACACTTGTACAGAAGACTTATTATATATGCAACCCGGATTAGCTGCCTTTGTTTGTACCCCCCATATCCCCACTAACCTGTTCACTTGTATTACACTGTCTCCAGTAGAAACACCTTTGTAACTTGTATAAGTAAGTTACAAAGAAACTGGTGTAATATAAAGGGTTATCAAATTTCTTTAGTGGCTCAAGAAATTCATGACAAATTCATAAGAGAAAAGTTTCAAGATCTAGTTGATTTAAGAACTCAAGTCCAACTTATGTATTGGAGTGAACAACACTTCATTACCAAAGCTTTATTTGACAAATTGCCTTTTGGAGAAATTTTAAGTCATACCTGATTCTACTCTTATGTTGATTACACCCTCAACGAACTACTAGGAGCAGCCAATAATACCCTTCTTTATTGGTGCCTATCAAACATTACCCAATTTGATAGTACCCCAGTTACAGAACTAAGTCTCTTCTATGATGACACCTTCCTTTGGCACTATAGCGTGCCATTGTACTGGGAAGAAATCTGGTCGCAAATCAATTCCGGAAGGAGAGTTAGATTTCTATCTCGATTTTGTCTGTCACAAACCAAAGTTGAAGTGGAGTTCAATGAAATTTGACTCCAGGCAACAGAAGGCAACAACTTCCAATTCATCTATACTGATAGCAAGAGCTATCAATATAAATTTGCCACTCTTGAGTGGGACACCACAATCAACAACATTGGACTTCCCCTTGTCAATCCCTGATACTATACCCTCCCCATTACACAACCTAACACCCAGGGACAAGAGGCCAAGTACCAGGCCTGCCTTGAACAGATACAGGCCCTTCCGAACAACATCCAGATCCAGGACACTTATTGGGATAGTGTCAATTCCTCAACCAGAGCCAGTACCCCAGACCATAGTACCAATACCAATTACTGGACACCTACAAATTTTCAATTCGCATCCCCAACTGCTGCATCTACTAACTCTGCTGACTCCCACTCGTGTCTTTGTGGAATTGACATTTGTTACTGTAACAATCGTCACCCCAGAGCTCCCCCAACCCCCACTGGAATCCACCTTTGGAGACCCTGCATCCTTAGCCGACCAATAAACTGCATGCATTACAACCAGCAAGTGCAAACTGGCACCCTGACAACATTTAGCACCTCAAGACCACCAGAGATCATGCTCTACCCAAGAATCACCCCAGTTTGTACCTTCTAACAAAAGACCAAGGAACGAAAGAGGGGAACCAAGCAATAGAGGCCGAACCCTCTGGAGACAACCCGCTTTTGTAGAAAGAAGACCCACCCCCAGACCCCCAGTAACCACAGAAACTGCACCACTGGTTTACCCCACTATCCTCCTACCTTCCCACATTGAACCCACCCCCAGTTATCATGTAAACCCACCACCTCTGGTTATTCCCCAATTCTTGGATCATTACCAAGAAGCCCCATTACCTCCTACCCAAATAACAACCACTGTTTCAGGAGGATCTGAACTAATCAGAAGAGCCTTTCAGATGTTCCTACCCAAAGACAAATACCTAGCAACTACTATACCTATGAGAGATAAACACAAGTTTAATACCTTTTGTAACCATTGCTGGTATTTGTTACAAGCACAAACAGAATGATATATAGAACATCCCTTGTTGGAATTAACACATCTTACCCCTGATCCTATCATCTTCACAGGATTTTTGTGGAAATATTGCACTTCCATAACAAGTGAAGGGATCTTAGAAGATTACCAAGTAATTGCTAGATCTGAGTCGGTCCCGGCAGTACCCCACTTATTGAAGGGATACACTGTATTCTATGGGTGGACTGAAAACACTTACTCCATTGCCTTTGCATGAACCATTGGGAACTCACTTACCAACAATATCCCACAAAGCTCACCCCAACAGCAGAAGACACCCATAACATCCCTGTCATATTTACAGATTGGTTTGTTACACACGACCAAGGAGATAGAGTCCAATTCACCCGATTTGGTGACAAAGCAGTTTGGAATGTAGACTCTGATCAGCCTTGGATCTACTTACAAACTAACCTACCCATAGCACGAGAAACCCTTGAAGCATCAATTCCCTATCTTAATCATCTTACCAAGTTCAATATCTATACCGGGTTCATGGAATACAATGGAAAAACCATTGCTTGGCATTGCCCTACGCAAATTTGGAAATATCATAACAATAGGACAGTACATTTCAACCAAACTCCCACAGAGGGAACAAATTCCGCACTCAACTCCAAAGAAGACAAAGAATCCAGAAGCAACAAAGAGAATTAAGAACCAGACAAAGACACAGCTCAAGTCAAGGATCTTCTTAGAAGAACTGAGACCACTGTTGCCTTGGCAATCCAAAAGCTTTCTAGTCATTCAAGGACCCCCAGTCCAGCAAACTCCCCCTTGCCTAAAGCAAGTCTGCTTCCTGGAAAGTCCCAACTTTCAACTGCAGAAATCAGTCAGGTTCCTACACCACTGGTATCTAAGGAAAAGCAACCTGCCCCCATACCACCTGTGCCAAGAGCCCATTCATCCACTAACTCTCTGGGACCTGTGAAAACCTCCTCATTATCCTCCACAAATAAGCCACCGGTACAACCACCACTGGCCTGAGACACCAAAGGAAAGATATTGTTGTCTATTCCTTATTTATCAGCATCAACTTTGTCACAACCACCCAAAGGACAGCCCCCAAATCTGCCAACCACAGGTACTCCGATGATGTCTAACCAACCCTATATTTTGGGAACTGCCCCTGAACCTTTTGATAGGAACAGAGACAAAGCCGTTGCCTTCTTGAACATCCTAGAGAACTTCTTTGCAATTAATGCAACTGTCTTCAATACTGCCGAAAAGAAGATTGCTTCTGCCCTAACATACCTTAAACAAGGTACCTGAGCCAGAGACTGGGCCAGTGATATAATTGCTGCAGCCTTAGATACTAGCAACTATGGATCTTGGGCTGATTTCAAAAGCGAATTTAAAGCCCAATTTATTCCCCCAGAAACCCAGACAGAAGCTATAAAAAAGGTACACAACACCCTGCAGAAGAATCAGGAATTTAATGAATGGTACCAGGAATGGAGTGCCTATGCCAGAAGAGCTAACATTGATGAGGCTACTAAAATATGTGCCTTCTGCACAGCTCTCAATACAGCACTCCACAATAAAATTCTGCAACTTTCCCTGATGCTGACCACTCTGACCACACTGGCCAAGAAGGCTTGGGAATTTGATAAGAATTGGCATACCTTTGCCAGACCTACCCAAGGTTTCCAACATTCTGGAAGCAATGCATGAATCTGAGAAATCTCCAAAGAAGATACATAGATCAATGCCACTGCATCACACTGCAGGACATCCAACTGCAGAGGAAGTAGAGGCCAGGGCTGTGGTTGTGGTTGCAGAAGACTCACCCCAGAAGACCATAAACATCACTGGGACAATAACCTATGCATGTACTGTGGGAAAGAAGAACATTATGCCCTCAAATGTATAGCCCCACCAAATTGACATCCTGGAAATACCTAATTTGGTGCTACTGGAAGTCATTCAGTTTTGGTCTGACAAATCGACTCTGTCCCAGAAGAAGAGATGGAGAAACTGACTCTTGAAGATGAAAGTGGAGTAAATATTGCTTCTGCTAATTACTTTGAACCACTGGTCAAGATTAATGTAGATGATCAGCTGTCTTTTATGGACACTCTCTAAGAGCATTGTCTAAGAGAGTTGTAACAATACCCCATTGTACTACTAACAGGATTGGAACTCTCCAATCAACTAAAGTTCTCAATGTACCACCAGATACGATTCAAAATATATGCAGTCCTTTGATGCAGTTAGATGTTCAAATCGTATACAACAGAAAGGAAATCGATGCACAAGTGGTATTGGATAGTGGAGCAGAAGGTGTCTACTGCAATACCAGCTTTATCCAAAAATATGGAATTCCCACCTATGACATAGATTGCCCAATCTATCCAAGAAATGTTGATGGAACATTAAACAAACAAGGAGTGATCCGCCAGGCTGCCATACTGCAAATGGGGATGGGTGCAAGACATTGGGAAAATATTGAAGTCGTGATTACCAACACAGGACAACACGAAATCCTTCTAGGTACAGATTGGCTAAAAGCATACAATCCAAATATCAATTGGGAATCCAATAAACTATGATTTGACTGCTGTCCACCACAATGTCACCCAATTGAATCTTGAAATCCAACTATTATGCAAATGCTACCTGTTGATAAATGGGAAACTCAAATTGACAATTACCTAGACTATACTACACACAGCATGGATGCATCACAGTGCATCATGACCTACAAAGAATGCTATTTTGAACCAATGATTTGAAAAACCATGGTATCCACAGCAATAGCTCAAACAGAGCAAAAGACAATTAAGGATATCCCTCTGGAATTTCAGAAATATAAGAAGGTTTTCTCTGATAAAGAAGCCCAAAGACTACTGAAACATCAGCTGTGGGACCACAAGATCAACCTAATACCAGGATTACAAATGCGAAAAATATTGGTTTACAGACTCACTCTGCCAGAAAAAATCACCCTTAAAGAATATATTGATGATGGCCTAAAACAAGGTACCCTATGTCGATCTGAAGCGTCAGAAGCATGTTCCTTCTTTTTCACTGACAAAAAAGATGGAAAACTATGACCAGTACAAGACTATCAACCATTGAATACAATAACAAAGAAAAATGCCACCCCAATACCCCTTATCCAAGAACTGATTGACTGTTATTGTCGAGACCTACTACTGTTATGATAGTAGCGAAGCAACGACAATGTATTTGAGGTGGAGGTAACTGAGGAGCAGGCAAAGGTGGGCGATGTAGAGGATGAAGAGAGCAAAGAAGAGTTGAGCTTGGAGGGGCTCAATTGTGAGGGGCAGACAAGAGAACAGTCTGAGGACTGTTCGCTCAATTTTGCAGGTCTTATATACTAATACAGGGTGGTCTGTGCATACATGTTTAGGGTAGGCATACATACTCAAACGGGCAGCCCATACTTTAGGGCAGGTACAAATACAGGTAACGGGTGAGCGACTTTACTGCGCTTCCAGGTCTTGTGACTTGCTTGTTGACTTGTTGATCTGTTGATCATTCCCACGGTCTTCCACGTGCCGATCAACGGACTAGGCGCGCATCTGAAGCGCGTACGATCAGGTGATCGTGTAGTGACTTGTAATCACGTTGATGACCAATCCCTTGGTAGGTCATGTGCTACTTTCCCAGGGTCACATGCTTGTATATCACGTGATCCCAAAGTTGTTGAGGTGTCACGTGATCGAACACGTGACAGGTCAGGTGATAGTTTCCCAGGGTCACGTGGTCGAAGAGTAGATTCTACCACGTGACTATACTTTAACTTAGGGGCGGCTTTGGAAGGACTTGGGCTTAGGATTCTTTGAATGCGTGATGTCGCGGACTCCGTCCTCGACAGTCTGTGGGTGATAAGCTGTACTGATATTTTGTTGGATATCTAGGAGGCGACAGAGTTCTGTGCCAAATTGGGATGTGAATCGGGGATCTCAGTCCAAGATGATCTTCTTTGGGATACCATAATGAGGTAAGACATGTGTCAGGTACAATTGCGCGACTCCTTCTGAGTCAATGGCTTCTTTGCATGGTAGAAATATGGACGCTTTACTGCAGTCCATATCTGTGATCGTGAGAATTGTGTCATGTTCTCCTGAAGGTGGCAACTTTGTAATAAAGTCCATAGCTATTGTCTCGAAAGGCCTGGCATTCTCTTCAGGTGTGATTGGCGAAAGCGGGGGATGGGTAGGATGCGTGTTGACTTTGTTCATTTGGCAGGTTGCACATCCACGGATATACTCTGTTACAAAGGTTTTCATGTTTGGCCACCAGTAGTACAGCATAAGAAGTTGCAAAGTTTTTGTTATTCCAGGGTGGCCAGCGGTTATTTGGTCATGAAAAAGGGATGTTACACCCCTCCTAAGTTCATCTGCCATGACGACCAAAGCGGTGCTGCGGTGCCAGTGGATCCCATCATGGGATGACAAGTTGTGGGCGCTTGCCCATCACTTCATTGTTGCCTGATTTGATCATTGTGCCTGATATATTGCCATATCAAGATTGTCTTCTAATGAATCCCAATCCGCCATGCGGATTGTCATGTGCTGCTCACAGAAATATTGATCTGGCCATACTGTTACATCTTCATTGTCCGGGTTGCTTCCGGTGTCATAGTCTTCTCTGTGCGAGAGCCCGTCAGCTCTATTTGTTGCGCCTGATTTATATTCCAACAAGATGTTGTACTGTTCGCGTTCCGGTAGATATCTGGCAATGCGCGGTCCGATTTTCCATGGGTCGTGATAGTAGCGAAGGTTGGCGTGATCTATGTATACAAGCACAGGGATAGTGGTACCTTTGAGTAGGTAGTCCCAATTGCGCAAGCCGCGCATGATTGCCAGGAATTCCCTATCATAAATAGGGTAATTCTGCTCTGTTGTGCTGAACTTCTGTGAGTGGAATCCCACAGGGTGTCGTGCGCCAGGCTTTTCTGTTCCGTCTGGCCTGATTCCTGGTGGGCCTCTTTGGTATAAAATGGCCCCTGTTGCAATCTGTGATGCGTCGACTTCTAGCTTGAATTGTTTGCTGGTGTCTGGTTGGACTAATGCTGGTGCCGTGGTGACTCTTCGTTTGAGCTCCCGTAATGTGTCTTTACATTCTTGTGACCAAATAAATGGTACATCTTTGCCAAATAACTTTGTTATTGGCGCTGCTATTGTGGAAAATCCGGGAATGAACATCCGGTGGTATCCTATGACTCCTATGACGCTTCGTGCGCCTTTGAGTGTCATAATTTCTTCTGGCCATTCTGTTATGCCTGCGACTTTTGCTGGGTTGATTGTTGCGCCATCCTTACTGATGCGTACTCCTAAGAAATCAATGCTTGGTTGCATAAACACGCTTTTGCTAAGTTTGAGGTGTAGTCCATTTTCTGCAAAGAGATCGAATAGGAAATGTAGAATTTCCTCGTGTAGCTCTATGTCCTTGAGCTTTGTCCTGAGTGCAGTGTCGTCCATGTAACTGCGAAATATTTTTCTGATGTTATGTATCCCTTTCTTCTCGAAATGGTGGTAGAGTTTCTCTAGTAGACCGTTCATAAACCTTTGGAATGTTGGGGGAGAATTGCTCATCCCAAAGAACATGACTTTGGGCTCAAATAAGCCTCAACATGTTTTGAAAGCGCCTTTCCATTTGTCGCCTTCCCTGATGCGGATATTGTTGTAGCCCCATCGAATGTCAAATTTGCTGAATATCTCCATGCCTTGGAGATCTTCGATGCACTGGGCCAGATTGGGCAGTGGTGTTACGTCCTTTCTAGTGACTGCGTTCAGGGGTCGGTAGTCAATGATGTAGCGCTTTTCATCGCTGTCCTTCTTTGCAACTATAAAGGTGCTAAATCCATATGGTGAACTTGAGGGCACTATGTAGCCCTTTTCCAGGTTTTCGTTAATGAATTTGTCCTCTACCGCTTGGTCTTTGAGGGACATAGGGTACAACTTGCAGTTGAACTTCTCTGGTGCTTCTGCTGTGAGCTCGATTTTGTGATCTCCTTCTCCGCGTGACAGCGGGAATTTCTTTGCTTCTTTGTCTGAGAAGAGTGCGGCATGTCGCCTGAACTTGTCTGGTAATGTGACCTCTGCTTTGGCATTTTCTGCTGCGTATTTGTGCGCCATTTCAATGGCGGTGGTTGCTTTGATTTGCATGATTTCCTTCCAGCTGACGTCTGGGATTTCTGTGTCTTCTGCTTCACCCAGCCTGATCTCCTGACTGAGACAGTGCTCTCTGGTCCATGAAGTGTCTTCTATTTTACTTGTGTTGAGGTTCATGACTGCGTCATTGTCATCCTCCTTCTCTTTCTTGCTTTTGAGCCATGCTTCGGCATGTAGTTTAGTATCATGCCGGATGGTTTCTACTTTGACCTGTGGTCCTCTGAGTTTCGCATTTTCCCAATCTACATCAGGATTGAATTTCCTGAACCATGGGTATCCGAGGATGAATCTGTCTTTTCCTAGGTTTGAAACATAGAATCACATTTGTTCCTTTTTGTTTCCTTGTTTCACCAATAGATCACATGCATGTGTGATGGTTCCATGTTTATTTTCCGTTCCATCTACGTTGTAGACTGGTCTTTGGAATTCGAGTTTCTTGGTTCCTAAGCAAAGTCTTTTGACTGTTTCACTGTCGATAAAGCTTTCTGTTGCGCCACTGTCCAATAGTGCACTTTCTTCTGATTGTCCTCTGTAGTGTAGGAGTGGGAATTGTACCCTGACATAGTTCTTCAGTGACATATATTGTCCAAACATTGTTCCTTGGATTTTCATCGCTTTGATAAGCGCCATGTGTTTGTCTGTTCCCAGATCTTTTTCCAGGAGTGTCTAGTGGAGCATTTTTAACTTTTGCTCATCTGTGTATGTCCTGATAATTTCTGGAAGTGCGGCCTCGATTTGCTCTGCACTGAACTTTGGCTTTGGCTTGGGTTTTATTTGTTCCACAAGCTGAATGCGTTCCTCGATGGGTAATTTCTGGATCTTTGTTGTGATCTCCCTGATTTTATGTGCATCGAAGGTTCGTTTCTTTATTTCTTTAGCATCCAATAGTTTTGGAGCTAAGACTGGTGCTACTGTAGCGGTACTAAGTCATGTTTCTTCCTTTAGAATGCTGAAGCAGTTTGCTGGGGTGACTGGTGTGGTACTGGGAGCACTTATATTTTTGATAGCGCGCTTTCTGGTGCGGCAATTTCATGCATAATGATTCTTCTTCTGGCAGTAGAAGCATACAAGGCTTCGCATGAGGTCCTTCTGAGGAGGCACCTTCTTGTGTCCTGTGTCTGTAGATGGATGTTTCTTGAAAGCATAGGGTTCTTCATGTGTCCTAATTGCTTTGACATGGATGGGATCTTTTGGTCCCTTGACTTGGGTAGGAACCTTTGGTTCCTTGATCTGAGTAGGAGCATTTTGTCTTTTTATTCCTAGCACCATATACAATTTCTGGTGTAGGTCTTCTCTGTATGTGGCAGCTTTCATCTGTTCCCCTCATGTCGCCTGATAAAGTGCGACTCCTTTGTTCTGTTGCATGGTAATGATAGGCGTCTCCATGACAGCTCCTCAAATCATCATCATCAATACACCTCTCACGATTGGGGTGTCGCTATTGACAGTTGCCTTCTGCACTCCCTTTGTTTGACCAGTGGACCTCTGGGTAGCTGTGACTGTTTGGGACAATGCCCGACTGCAGCCTTTTGATCTACCAGTGGCCTTCTGGTCTTGAAAGGTGGGAGTGCTTTGTTTAGTGGCTACCGCAGCGAATGACTTTGTCTTTGTGACGATGTTCTGGAATGCCTGAATATATTCTGGGGTGTACTGTGCCATTGGTAATGGGATGAAGGTTGGTGGTATGTGTGAAGGGATAGGGGATGGTCTTGTTCTTCTCCGCATGGAGGAATCCTGGTCCGTTATGGGGTGGTAGGGTGTAGAATGTGTCTGTTATGACCCAAGGCTGTCTGACTCAGGCTTCTCGCCCTGTTGTCTGCCTCTTCATTCAAGGGACACAAGCCCAAGAACTTCACACCCTAGCTCAGTTTATGCGCTCTTTTCCCTTCAACTACCATAAGGTAGCCTTTGTCAACCTACACAGATTTTACACTCTGGGTAAGGGAGATTCTGACGCAAAGTCTCAAAAGGTCAGGAACTGCGGAACCACCAGCACTAGTGTATGGGGTACTAGGAGGGTAGGGGAAGTAAGCTTCCAGGACAGATGGACTTGCCAAAGGATGTGTTGGTTTTTGAAAAGCTTGACTTGTGTTAGGGTCCAATGACCTTTAAGGGTGCGACATGCACTTGGTGACTTTAGAGGTGAGTGAACGATGAAGGAGAGTTCTAACAAGTAGAACTCGACTAAAGAGAGAAGGGGAAATAGGCAGGCAAAGGGACGGATGAAGTTTCAAGACGTTTGGATTGGAAAACCAAGTCAAGCTTAAGGCTTGACTGCAGAACTATGGTTGGCTTATATACAGGAGGGACAGTGCCTATCCTAACTAAGCGAACAATGGGAACTGTA